>ERZ1106919.828-NODE-828-length-23015-cov-4.327221_pt1 | contig 23015 bp, 27 predicted proteins | sample MGYA00403654_ERZ1106919 | MGnify/ENA primary metagenome ERZ1106919 (study PRJEB35170, sample SAMEA104062450) | human gut metagenome | biome: human gut; feature: human-associated habitat; material: faeces | place: Denmark | collected 2012-10-08 ... | reverse complement strand
CCCGCTCCACGTCGAAATCCGCCGCCTGCAAAAGCCGCAGCAGGATGTTCTCCACGTCGTCGCCCACATAGCCCGCCTCGGTGAGGGTGGTGGCATCGGCAATGGCAAATGGCACCTTCAGCACACGGGCCAGCGTCTGGGCGAACAGCGTCTTGCCGGAGCCGGTGGGGCCGATCATGAGGATGTTGCTCTTCTGCAGCTCCACATCCTCGCCGCCGCCGAAGAAAATGCGCTTATAGTGGTTGTATACCGCCACCGACAAAGCCACCTTGGCATCCTCCTGCCCGATGACGTACTGATCCAGCACCTCCCGGATCTCACGGGGGGTGGGCAGCTGATCCATCGTCTGCACGTCCTCCCCCATGCCGGGGGTGTAGCCGTCGTCCAGAATGGACATACACAGCTGAACGCACTCGTCGCAGATGCGAACGCCGCCGGGACCCTGGATCATGCGATGTACCTGCCCCTCCGGCTTGCCGCAGAAGGAGCAGCGCAGATTTTTCTTGTCTTCTGCCATGATTTACCTCTTGAAAATGACCTTGTCCACCAGACCGTAGTCACGGGCCTCCTCAGCGGTCATCCAGTTGTCCCGCTCGGAGTCCAGCTTCACCTGCTCCGGGGTCTTGCCGGTGTTTTCGGAGAGGATCTTGTTCATCCGCTGCTTGATCTTCAGAAAATGCTCCACGTCGATCTCCATATCCGTGACCTTACCCTGGGTCCCGGCGGAGGGCTGGTGGATCATCACCTCGGCATTGGGCAGGGCGATGCGCTTGCCCTTGGCCCCGGAGGACAGCAGGAAAGCGCCCATGCTGGCCGCCATGCCGATGCAGATGGTGGACACGTCGCACTTGATATACTGCATGGTGTCGTGGATGGCCATGCCGGCGCTGATGGAGCCGCCGGGGCTGTTGATATAAAACTGAATGTCCTTATCGGGATCCTGTGCTTCGAGATACAGCAGCTGCGCCACGATCAGGCTGGCTGTTGTATCATTGACCTCCTCGGACAGCATGATGATGCGGTCATTGAGCAGGCGGGAAAAAATGTCGTACGAGCGCTCCCCGCGGGAGGTCTGCTCGACAACGTACGGTACTAAACTCATGGTACGCTCCTTTCGATGTTTCGCTTATCCAAGAGAGCATAACCGTTCTGCCCGGAATCCAAACAGCTTTCGGGGAATTACTCGGCTGCCTCTTCCTTGGCCTCGGGCTCCTTGTCCACTGCGGTGTCGCGGATGAGCTGGGCAGCCTTGCGGCGCTTCATATCCAGAACGATGATCTTCTCGTCGACGTACTGCTTGATCTTGTCGACTTCCATCTTGTACTCTTCAGCCATCTTGTTGTAGGTCTCGTCGAGTTCGCCCTCATCGAGCTCGATGTTCTCGACCTTGACGATCGCGTCGAGCAGCAGATCGGTCTGCAGCTCAAACACAGCCTGCGGACGCATGATCTCCTGGAAGGTCTTCTCGTCCAGGCCCATGGAGGCGAGCACCTGCTCACGGGTGAGCTCGGGGCTGATGCCCATGGTGGAGATGTAGTTGCGCAGCTGCTCGTCGAGCTTGTCCAGGATCATAGGCTCGGGGATCTCGACGGTCATGTTGTCGACAGCGGCCTTCATGAGGCGCGTCGCGTAATCGGACTCCTGCTGCTCGGTGAATTCCTTCTCCAGATCTTCACGGACGTGGTCACGGTACTCAGCGATGGTCTCGTAGTCAGAGATGTCCTTGGCCAGCTCATCGTCCAGCGCCGGAAGCTCGGGCTCCTTGACGCTTTTGACGGTGACTTTGAAGGTGGCCTCTTTACCGGCCAGCGCCTCAACGTAGTTCTCGGGGAAGGTGACGACGACGTCGCGCTCGTCGCCGGCCTTCATGCCGACGATCTGCTCCTCAAAGCCGGGCACGAACGTATTGGAGCCGAGCTCGAGGTCATAGTCCTCGGCCGTGCCGCCGTCAAACTGCTCGCCGTCGATGAAGCCGGCGAAGTCGATCGTGACATGATCGCCCAGCTGCGCCTCGCGCTCAACATCGAGCAGGCGGGCGTTGCGCTTCTGAACGTTATGCATCTCTTCGTCGACCTTGCTCTCGTCAAACGTTTCGTGGTTCTGCGGGACCTCGAGGCCCTTGTACTGGCCGAGCTGCACTTCCGGGTACATACCGACCTCGAAGGTATAGATCAGCTCTTTGTCCTCGGTGACCTTCTGGTCGATCAGGCTCGGCGCGCCGACGCACGCAAAGCCGCAGTCGGCACGGCCGGCCTCGAACGCATCCTGTGCCAGCGCCTCGATAGCGTCGGGATAGAACACTTCCTTGCCATACATGCCCTCGATGACGGCGCGCGGGGCCTTGCCCTTGCGGAAACCAGCCACGTAGAGATGGTTCTTGTTCTTTTTATATACTTCGTTGACCGCATTGTCAAAGACATCGGCCGGGACCTTCACTTCAAAGGTCGCCATATTTTTCTCTTTCTTTTCGATGTTCTGGATGTTCATTGGGTTTCCTCCTCTAATCATTTATCGCCGGGTGCATTGTTTATAAAATTTGTCATGAAAAGAACATGCCTAAATACTATAACAGATTTATGCCCTAAAATCAACACCTGTTTCACGGGAGAATCCTGCGCGGGCAAAACGAAATATAATCCGCCGACAGCAGCCGGAACTCCGTGTCGTGATACATACCCTGAAAGGCGCTGCGGCAGCCGCGGCTGTGGATATGTCCATAGCAGCACAGCGGCACATGATACGCATCGAGCAGGTCCAAAATCTCCGGGCACTCATAGCCAAGGTACTTCGGCGGGTAGTGCAGAAAGACGAGCTTCGTCCTGTCCCCCGCCGCCTTGAGCGACGTCTCGAGCCGGCCGACCTCGCGCAGCATGATCTTCCGGTCGTGCGCCTCGCCCTTGGCCTCCTCATAAAACCAGCCGCGCGTGCCGCAGATGGCATAATCGCCATAGAAATAGCAATTATTATTGAGGATATCCATGGTGTGCATATCGTGCGCCTCAAAAAAGTCGTAGGCCTTTTTGGCCGTGCTCCACCAGAAATCGTGGTTGCCCTTGAGCAGGATCTTTTTCCCGGGCAAAGCCTCGATGAACTGAAAGTCCGGCAGCGCCTGCTCCATGGTCATGCCCCAGGCAAGATCGCCGCAGAGCACGCAGACATCGTCGTCATGCAGGGACGAAAAGCCAAGTTTGATTTTTTCTACATAATTTTCCCACGGTCCGCCAAATACGTCCATGGGCTTATCTGCGCCCAGCGACAGATGCAGGTCGCCGATTGCATACAATGCCATTTGCGTTCCTCCGTATATTCCGCGCCCGGCTGCACACAATAGATTCGACCGGCGGATGCCGGAATCTGATCTGGAGGCAGAAACCATGAGCGATCATATGAACGACTGCTGCGAGTACAACGTTGCGTGCGACGTGAGCAACTGCGCCTACAATGCGGACGGCAAGCGCTGCCACGCAGACCACATTCAGGTCAAAAACACCCAGGGCACCTGCACCTGCAAGGACGAGACGTTCTGCAGCACCTTCACCAAGAAGGGCAGCGCGGCGTTCTGACCCGGCGGACGGGTCTCCCCGTCCGTTACATATTATTTCAGGAATTCGTCCACCGTATGCAGCATCTGCGCCTTGTCCACACAACCGCCGAAGCGCACCGGTCGCGCGTCCAGGCCGGTCAGCGGCGCGGGCGCGTCGATCTGCGTCTCGCACGACAGGCGGCGGATCAACGCCGGGCCGAAGGCGTCGGCCGTGCCGCCGATGCCGCGCAGCACCTGGTCGCAGAACTTGAAGGGGCTGGCCGTGGACACGACAACAGTGGGCGTCGCGTCGCCGGTCTCGCTGCGGTAATCATCGAGCACGTGATAGGCGACCGCCGTGTGCGTGTCGATCAGGTAGCGATGGTCGCGCCAGGCATGGCCGATCTTCTCGCGCGTCTGGATATCATTGCAGAAGCCGCCGGCAAACGTCGCCTGGATCTTCGCCTTGAGCGCATCGGAAACCGTGTAGCTCCCCTGCTCACGCAGCTGCTGCATATAACCCGCGACCTCCACGTCACTGCCGCAGAGGGCATAGAGCAGACGCTCAAGATTGCTGGAAACGAGAATGTCCATCGACGGGGACGCCGTCGTGTGGAATGGGCGGTTCTTATTATAAGTACCTGTGCGAATAAAGTCCGTGAGCACGTTGTTCGCGTTGGACGCGCACACGAGCTTGCCCACCGGCAGACCCATTTCCTTCGCGTACCACCCGGCGAGAATGTCGCCGAAGTTGCCGGTCGGCACAACGAAGTTCAGCTTGTCGCCCATGGCGATCATGCCGCCGGTAACGGCGTCGCAGTACGCCGAGAAATAGTAGACGATCTGCGGCAGCAGGCGGCCCCAGTTGATGGAGTTGGCCGAGGACAGGAACCAGCCGCGCTGCGAGAGCTCGGCAGCAAACGCCTTGTCACCAAAGATCTGCTTGACACCGGTCTGCGCGTCGTCAAAGTTGCCGCGCACGGCGCTGACCGCGACGTTATCGCCCGTCTGCGTGACCATCTGCAGGCGCTGGATCTCCGACACGCCGCTGTAGGGATAGAACACGAGGATCTTCGTGCCCGGCACGTCGGCAAAGCCCTGCAGGGCCGCCTTGCCGGTGTCGCCCGAGGTGGCGACAAGGATGCACACCTGCCGCTGCTCGCCGCACTTTTTCAGGCTTGCCGTGAGCAGGTACGGCAGGATCTGCAGCGCCATGTCCTTGAACGCGCACGTTGGCCCGTGCCAGAGCTCGAGAAACGCGGTGGTGTCGTCGAGCCGGTGCATCGGCGCAACGGCCGGGTCGTCAAACTGGCTGCCATAGGCCGCGGCGGTGAAGCGCGCAAGCTCCTCGTCCGTAAACTCGCTCAGAAACGGGCGCATGATCGTCACGGCGCGCTGCTGGTACGTCATGCCGCACAGCGCCTGAAGCTGCTGCGCCGACACCTCCGGCAGCGATTCCGGAACAAACAGGCCGCCGTCCGGCGCGAGGCCACAGGCGATCGCCTGTGCGGCGGAAACAATATGCTGATGATCTCTTGTGCTGTAGTAGTTCATATCTGGTCCCTCATTATTCAAAAGCATTTTCGATCTGATTGAGCCTGCGTTGGCGGCGCGGGGTGTCCGCATCGCCGTAAATTTCGATCACGTCAAAGCGCGGCTGCAGCTCCGTCTCGTGCTCCGCCAGCCAGAGCGACGCCGCCGTGCGGATGCGTGCCTGCTTGGCCGTGGTGACATACGCGCCCGCGCGCACGAACCGGTCGGACGCGCGCAGCTTCACCTCCACGAACACGACATAGTGCCGGTCGGCCGCGATGATGTCGATCTCGCCGAAGCGGCAGCTATAGTTGCGCGCAAGGATGCGGTAACCGTGCCGGCGCAGGTACGCCGCCGCGCAGTCTTCGCCCCAGGCGCCCTTCGTTCCCTTGACTGCACCGGCCATATCAGTGCATCTTCTTCAGGAACGACGGCCGGTGGATGGGGCATGGCCCATGCGCCCGGATGGCCGCATAGTGCGCCGCCGTGCCGTAGCCCTTGTGCTTTTCAAAGCCATACTGCGGATAGGTCTCCGCCATCCGGCGCATGTAGCGGTCACGCGTGACCTTTGCGAGCACGGAGGCCGCCGCGATGTCGGCGCACTTACCGTCGCCGCCGACGATGCACCGGCTCGGCACCGCGATGCCAGTGTTCCGGTTGCCGTCGATGAGCGCGAGCACCGGCTGCGGGGAGAGCTGCGCGATGGCCCGGTTCATGGCCAGAAACGTCGCGCCGAGGATGTTGTGCTCCTCGATCTCCTCCACGGTCGCAAATGCGATGCCGTAACTCAGTGCCTGCGCGATGATGGTATCATAGAGCGCCTCGCGCTTTTTCTCCGAAAGCTTTTTCGAGTCGTTCAGGCCCGGGATCTCCAATCCCGGCGGCAGCATCACCGCCGCCGCGCACACAGGCCCGGCCAGCGGTCCGCGCCCGGCCTCGTCGACACCGCACAGCGGATCGGTGTCCGGCGTGCGGAGCTCGTTTTCCAATGTCCACAGATCGACCTGCGTCATACATCCGCCTCCGGCATCTCGAGCGTGATGCGGCCAAGCTTGCCGCCGCGGTATTCATCGAGCAGCACACCCGCCATCCGCTCAAGGTCATATTCTCCGCCGGAGATGAGGAAGCCGCGCTTTTTGGCCGCCTGCTCCAGCAGGTCGAAGCCATTGCAGGCCGGGTCCGGGCGGAACTTATACCGCTGCTCCACTGCGTCCGGGTAAAACCGCGCGAGCCGGAGCATGAAATTGGCCGCCAGCGTCTCCCGGTCAAGGACTTCTGCCATGATCGCACCGGTGATGGCCAGCAGTTCGCCGACCTCCTGACTGTCAAACCGCGGCCAGAGAATCCCCGGCGTGTCCAGCAGCTCCAGGCCCTGATCGACCGTGATCCACTGTTTACCGCGTGTGACACCCGGCCGGTCACCGGCAGCGGCTGCTTTGCGCCGCGCCACTTTATTGATAAACGTAGACTTGCCCACGTTCGGAATACCGAGTACCATGACGCGCATCGCCCGGCCGACCTGCCCTTTCGCGGCATATGCCTCGATCTTATCGTGCAGCGCCGTGCGCACGGCGCCGGCAAAGCCGTTGACGCCCTTGCCGCTGCGGCTGTCGGTCTCGAGCACGGTCATGCCCTGCCGCTGAAAGGCTGCGCGCCAGCGCGCCGTCGCCTTCGGGTCGGCGAGATCGGTGCGGTTGAGCACGACGATGCGGGGCTTCTCGCCCGCGAGACGGTCGATGTCCGGGTTGCGGCTCGCCATCGGGATGCGCGCATCAAGAATCTCGCACACGGCATCGACCTGCTTCATGTGCTCCTCGATCATGCGCTGGGCCTTCGTCATATGGCCCGGGAACCACTGGATATTCAGTTTTTCAAAGTCCTGCGCCATGTTATTTCACAACTCCGATGTTCTTGACCGGGAAGAGTGTAAAGTATACCCGGCCCATGATATAGCGCGTATCAACGCAGCCGAGGCGCGCGTCGCGGCTGTCGGTAGAGGCGTTGCGGTTGTCGCCCATGACGAACACGCAGCCCTCCGGCACCGTGATCTTCCCCTCGAAATTCTCGCGGTCGTGCACGGGCTCATTGACATACGGCTCGTCGAGCGCCTTGCCGTCGACGTAGACCACGCCGTCGTCAAAGTCGATGTCCACGGTCTGTCCCTCCGTTGCGATAATGCGCTTGACGATGGGTTCTTGCATGAGCGTCTGCTTGCGCAGGACGACGACGTCCCCCTGCTTCGGATGATAGAACAGGTTGGAGATGACGACCTTGTCGCTCTGCTCGAGCGTCGGCACCATGGAGTGACCGACGACGTTGACCATGCGCACCGCAAACACAAACAGCAGCACGCAGAACACCAGCGCAAAGATGATGCACTGGATCCAATCGTATACTTCGGCGCGGCCCTTGGCGCCGCTCGGATTCTTGCTGTCCATTTTCAAAACCTCGGTGTAAAAAATTCGTAAACTATATTATACACGCTCAGACCCGTTTTCGGCAACTAAAATTGTGTGAATTCTTTTCCGGCGGCATCGCAAAAACGCCCCGAAAATGCAAAAAAGAGGCCGAAGCCTCTTTTTTGCAGTATCCACTTAGATAAGCTCTTTGACCTTGGCTCTCTTGCCCACGCGGTCGCGCAGGTAGTACAGCTTGGCTCTGCGGACTTTGCCGCGGCGAACGGTCTCGACGGACACGATCGTGGGAGAGTGCACCGGGAAAACTTTCTCGCAGCCCACGCCGTAGGAGATGCGGCGGACGGTGATCGTCTCGTTGATGCCGCCGTGCTTCTTGGCGATGATGGTGCCCTCGAAAGCCTGGGTACGCTCACGGTTGCCCTCGGTGACGCGGACAGTGACACGCACGGTGTCGCCGACGCGCATGGCCGGCAGTTCGGGTTTCATGTACTGCGCGGTCAGAGTTTTGATGAGATCCATAATGAAATCCTTCCTTTATCAGACGTTCATACCGGTGGACAGAGCCGGTCACGGCAGCGGACCGTCGTTATCTTGCGAAACGCTGTTTCGCACAAGCCATAAGATAATAGCACATCCCGAGGCGGTTTGCAAGTGTTTTCAGCGGAAAATTTGCATATCCTCCGTGTAGACCTCCCGCCGCGTGAAAGCAGCGAAGTCCGGCGCCAGCTCGGGTGCCAGCTGATGCAGCGCCGTAACGAGATGGTCGGGGTTGAGTGTCGGCTCCTGTGCGGAGACAACGGCCTCAATCGTCACGAACCGCACCTCCGGGCGCACGTGCAGCTCCGAGATTGCGGGCACGATGTCCATCTGCCCTTCCCCGCGCTTGGTCTTGCGGGTGATAACGATGGCATCCTGCGCGTAAAACGCGCGGAGCTTTTCCGCCATGTCCGCCGGGTCTGCGTTGTCGTATTCATACCGCCCGGTCACGCGCAGCCACTTGAGCTCGCGCACCTTGCGCCCGCCGGAGTACGCCTCGAGCGCGCGGATGCCCTCCGGCATGACCGCTGTGAGCCGCTCGGGCAGCGCGGCGAGGTCTACTTCCTCGCGCAGCTGGAAATCCATCAGCTCACACACGCTCCCGACGCCGACGGACAGCGGCAGCAGGATGGAGATGAGCGCGTGGGGATTGAAACCCTCGGAGTATTTCAGCGGGCAGTCGGCGCGCAGAAACACGCGCTGCATCGTGCGCATGAGGTCGAGGTGCGAGATATAGATCGCGCGGCCGGTCTTTTCAAAGCGCAGTCTCAGCTTTTCAGGCATCGCACTTGCCCCCTTCCGTCATGAGTGAGAGCGCACCGCAGCCGGTGCACTGCTTGCGGCAGTCGGGCGAGAGCTCGGCCTTGTACGCCTGCTCACGCTCATGCCACAGGTGCGCGCGGTGCACGCCCATGTCCACAATGTCCCACGGCAGGAACTCGTCCTTTCCGCGCTCGCGGCAGGCATAGAACATCGGGTCGACGCCGCAGGCGTCCATGGCCGCCATCCAGCGGTCGAACGAGAAATAGTCGCCCCAGGCCTCAAGCTTGCCGCCGCGGCGCCAGACCTCCTCGATCACGTCGGCAATGCGCCGGTCGCCGCGCGAGAGCACGGCCTCGACGAAGCTGGTGTCCGGGTCGTGCCAGTTGTACGTCACGTTCTTGGCCTTGATATTTTCGCGCAGGAGGTTCACCTTGCGCTTGTACTCATCCATCGTCACCTGCGCCTCCCACTGGAAGGGGCTGTGCGGCTTCGGCACGAAGCACGACGTGCTGACCGTGATGCGCACGCCGCGGGCCTTGTTCGTCGCGTGCATGCGCCACGTGTGCAGCACCTGATTGGCAAGCTCCGCGATGCCGAGCACGTCCTCGTCCGTCTCCGTCGGCAGACCGAGCATGAAGTAGAGCTTGACACCGTTCCACCCGCCCTCAAAGGCGACCTGGCAGGAATGGAGCAAGTCTTCCTCGCGCACGTTTTTATTGATCGCGTCGCGCAGGCGCTGCGTTCCGGCCTCGGGCGCGAAGGTCAGGCCGCCCTTGCGCACCTTCTGCAGGCGGCTCATGATGTCCATGGAAAAGTTGTCCGCGCGCAGCGACGGCAGCGCGAGACTCATGCTGCGCGGCTCGCAGTATTCCAGCAGCCCGTCGCACACCTCGTCGAGCGGGCGGTAGTCGCTGCTCGAGAGCGACAGGAGCGTTGCCTCCTGATAACCGGTGTTTTTGAGCGATTCGATGCCCTGACGGATGATCGTCTCCGGTTTGCGCGGACGCACCGGGCGGTAGACATACCCCGCCTGACAGAAACGGCAGCCGCGGATGCAGCCGCGAAACAGCTCCACGTTCACGCGGTCATGCACGATCTCCGTGCTCGGCACGATGGGGTCCGTCGGATAATAACAGGCGTCGAGATCCTGAATGATGCGCTTGGTCACGCGCGCGGGGGCGCCGTGCGTCGGCGTCAGGTCGCACAGTGTGCCGTCCGGGTTCCAATGCGGGACGTAAAACGACGGAATCAGGACGCCCTGGATCCTTGACGCCGCTTCGAGAAACTGCGTCTTGCTCCAGCCTTCCTTCTGCGCCTGCCGGAACAACGCCAACACCTCATTATTGACTTCCTCGCCCTCGCCGATGATCATGAGGTCGAAAAACGGGGCCATCGGTTCCGGATTGCTGCAGGCCGTGCCGCCCGCGATCACAAGCGGCGTCAGCTCCGGCCGGTCGGCGCTGCGCAGCGGGATGCCGGCCAGATCAAGCATATTGAGCACGGCGGGATACGCCATCTCATAGCCAAGCGAGAACGCCACGACGTCGAACGCGCTGACGGGGTCGCCGCTCTCGAGCGCGTAGAGCGGGATGCCCGCGCGGCGCATTTCGGCTTCCATGTCGCCCCAGGGGGCGAACACGCGCTCACACCAGACGCCTGGCACCTGATTCATGGTTGCATAGAGGATGCGCATGCCGATGTTCGACATGCCGATCTCATAAATATCCGGGAAACAAAAAGCGAGGCGCAGGTCCACCTCCGCCTTGTCCTTGATGATCTGGCGGTATTCGCCGCCGGTATAGCGCGCGGGCTTCTGCACGCGCGGCAGGATGCGTTCCAATCGCTGATCCATACTACACTCCTACATATGATAGTAGGAGTATTTTACATCATGTTTTCCCCCTTGGCAAGTCATTCCCGGCTGCAAAAGCGCCAGCCACGCGCCAAACACGCCCAGCGCAAGCCCCATGCCGCGCGCAAACAGCACCACGCCGAGCCCCATGAGCGCGACTGGCAGCACCAGGCCCAGCACGTCCAGCAGCCGCTCCGCCGCGCGCGCTCCCGCCAGCGCCGCGACCACCGCTTCCAGCGCGCGGCCGCCGTCGAGCGGCAGCACCGGCAGCAGATTCGCGCACGCGTACAGCAAGCTCAGGTCCGCCCCCTCCGGGTATCCGAGCCCGCGCAGGATACAAAACAGCCCCGCGCCGGTGGCGGGGCCTGCCAGCGCCGCCGCGATCGTGCGCACCGCGCCCTCCGGCGGCGCGCAGCGCAGCGCCAGCCCACAGGCCTCCATGCGTAAGCCGTAGACCTCCGCGCCGCACAGCACCAGCGCCGCAACATGGCCCAGCTCATGCACCACCACGGCGAGTGCCAGACGTACGCACCAGCGCAGCGGCAGCAGAAAATACAGCCCGGCAAGCAGGGCGACTGCGCCCGGGCGGATATCGAGCGCAAAGCGGCGGCGCTTCATGCGGCGGCGAGGTAAAACTCTGGGTTATAGTAATACCCGTCGTGCATGAGCTCAAAGTGCAGGTGCGGCCCGGTCGCCTTGCCGGTCGCGCCGACGAGCGCGATCTCCTGCCCCATCGTGACCGTCTCCCCGGCGCGCACGAGCAGCTTGCTGCAGTGGCCATAGAGCGTCGTATAGCCGTCGGCATGATGGATCTTCACGTAGTTGCCGTACCCGTCGTCCTGCCCGGCGGCGAGCACCGTGCCGTCAGCAAAGGCACAGACCGCCGTGCCGGAATTGGCCGCGAAGTCTGTGCCGTAGTGAAATTTCACCTTGTTCTCCAATGGGTGCAGCCGGTAGCCGAAGCCGGACGAGGTGTAGCCCGCGACCGGTGACGCGTGCGCGAACGGCAGCTCGCTGACCACATAGCTGACATTGGCCGGCACCGCGTAGCCGGAATAGACCGCCTGCTCGTTGAGAAACGCCTCGCGCGCGGCAAGGGCCGCCTGCAGCTGCGGGCTCTGCGTCGGTTCGGGCGTCGGAGCCGGTGTGGGCTCCGGGGTCGGTTCCGGCGTGGGTGTCGGCGTCGGCTCCGGCGCGGGTGTCGCCCAGGCGGACATGTTCACATTCACGGCGGGCAGATACTGCCGCAGCTGTTCGTCCTGTGCCTGCACCTGTGCGGGCGCAAACACGCTGCGGATCTCGGCAAAGACGGACTTGTAGTCATCGTCCGTATTGATGGCCGGCAACAGCACCTCGCGCGCATCCGCGGCCGCCGCCGGGGCGACCATCTTCACCGCCGTCAGCAGCAGGAACACCGTCGCGCACAAATAAACTTTCCAGCGCTTCACGCACATCACCCCCGATAACAGGAGTGTATGCAGACAGGCTGGGGGTTAGTACATCACAAGCTAGCCGCTTGCCTATCCCTTGTTCAGCTGCATGAAAAAGCACCATGCGGACACATGGTGCTCTATCATTTCAAATCTAATGGCTCATTCTTCAGTTGCCGTTTCTTTTTTCTGCTGCAAATAATGCTCAAAGCTCTCTTGGGCTTCTTTGGGCGCATCCTCTTTCAGCTTTGGAACAAGGCCATCATATTCATACCATTCTTTATTTGATTTCCAATATACATCAAATTTCCGCATAGAGTCAGCCCTTTCACGGCTGCAGAGTCCGTCTCACTCAATGCCCTGCTGCTTGCACCAGATGTCCATGACGGTGTCCACCGGCAGGAGCTTGACCAGGCGCACCTGACGGCGCACCGGGTGGCCGAGAATGGAGACGCTCTTTTTCTTCTTGAGATCCTTCATGGCCTGCGCCGCCACCTCATCGGGGCCGTACCACTTGTCCACGTAGCGGATGTATTCATCATGATGCGCGACCTGCTGGAACTCGGTCTTGATCCAACCGGGACAGACGCACATGACATGGATGCCCTGCGGGCGCAGCTCGCGGCCGAGCGCGCGCGACAGGCTCAGGACATAGCTCTTGCTTGCACCGTACACCGCCTGATACGGCACCGGCTGCCAGGCAGAGTTCGAGCCCATGTTGATGATACTGCTGCCGGCGTGCATATACGGCAGGCTCGCGTGGCACATACCCGTGAGCGCGAGCGAATTGAGCTGCGCGCTGGCGAGCAGCTTCTTGCGGTCCGCCTCGGCAAAGGGGCCGAACACGCCGCAGCCGGCCGCATTGACCAGCATCTTGATCTCGGGCTGCTCCTGCTCGAGCAGGGCCTGATAGGCATCGATGCTGCTCAGATCCGAGAGATCGAGCGCGATCGGACGGATGGGGTTCGTGCACTTGTCGTGCAGCTCCTCCAGCCGCTCTTTTCTGCGGGCAATGACCCAGATCTCGTCATAGCGCGCGTCCTTATCCACGGCATAGACGAGCTCCCGGCCGATACCGGCGGATGCACCGGTGATGACAGCAATGTTCATACTTTCTCCTCCAAAACGAAAAATCGGTAGTCCTATCATATCGAATTTGCTCCGGTTGCGCAAGAGATGCGGGAATAAAAAATCGCCGCGAACGATACAACGTCCGCAGCGATATGGTCGGAGTGGCGAGACTTGAACTCGCGGCCTCATGGTCCCGAACCATGCGCGCTACCATCTGCGCTACACCCCGATGCAGCTTTTTCATTATAATGATAACGCACACGGTTGTCAAGTATCTTTTTTCGTTTTTTGCGGAGAAATATGCGAAATTTGTCGGTTCTTGTTTCCGGAAGAAATGCATCTTTCTGCTATTTTTCTCTTGACAGCCTTGTGACATCACCCTATAATAAAAGCACTGCGGTCAGCCCTGTCTTGCAAACTTTGCTGACTACATATTTGGAGGCCGGTCACTGCCGGCCTCCTTTTTTATGTCCGCAAACGATCACTCAATTATCATAGGCGATCATTGGTGAGCACCTTCCACTGCATTCCAATCTTGACAAGGGTCACTTGAAATGCATCACGGTATGTTTCGTCCTCGCCTACGATCTTCACTTTCACCGTGATCTCTTCGGCTGCTTTAATAGTATCGCGATCATCAAAGCTCCCGTGTTTTTCAAGCGAAGTGAGAAAGCACGCGTTATCATTAATCACTATTTAACAGAAATATCGCGCACCTTTGTTGCTTCTGTCTTGATCCGGAAGTGACCATAATCATCTGACAACTGCTCTTTTGCATCGGTATCCACAGCTTTGTAATAATCAGCCCACGACCGGATCTCTGTTTTGTAATCATCACTGTTCCTTTCAAAAAAAGCTCCCTCGTCACTGTCAAATTTACTGATCCGCTCATTGTTATAGTCATATGCCATCATGCACGTGGCCGCGCGCTGCGCTGGGTGCACAATCGGCCGGAGATCTCCACGACGCTAAAAAGCCCTGCGGCTCGGCGCGACATCCCGATACCGCGGCGCTTGTCGGCTGCCTTGCGAGCCTAAAGCAGACAGCGGCTGGTGACTGCGTCATCTGCGACGCCGCTGGAGATCCGTGGAGCATGACGGCGTACCGCAACGCGGCGGTACATCATGCGCCGCCAGACCGGCATGGCCAAGCGCACGGAGCGCGGCGAGACGGTGCGCAACTCCAAGGTGCAGATCACGATCGACTTTGACGTCACGCCGCACATCTTCCGGCACACATACATCACCAATCCAATCCTGTCCGGGGCCAATATCAAGGTCATGCAGTATCTGGCCGGTCACTCCAAAGCGGAGATCACGCTAAACATCTACGCACACCACATCGAGCGCAGCCCGGAGGCCAACCTCAACACGGTCCTGCAGGCCTTTCCGGCCACCGAAAAATATCCCCAAAAGCATCCCCAAACGCCCCTGCAGACGACTGATAACCGCATTTTTAACCCGTCTCAGCGGGCAGCATGACGCAATGCGGACGTGCTACAAAACGCAAAAAATCCCGCAATCTCAACAGATTGCGGGATTCTTCGTGGTGGACGATACAGGACTCGAACCTGTGACCCTCCGCACGTCAAGCGGATGCTCATACCAGCTGAGCTAATCGTCCGTGTCAGCGTTGGTTATTCTAACGCATCTATACTTTTTTGTCAACCCCCTTTTTTTCGACGGCTCCGAAAAAACGGAGCCGTCGAACATAGGGCGCTTTACTTCGCCGTGATATAGACCGTGCAGTCGGCCTTCACACCGCCGCACTCGGCCGTAATCGTCGTCGTACCCTTGCCTACGCCGGTCACGACACCCTTGTCGCTGACGGTGGCGATGGATTCATCCTTACTCGACCACGTGACGGTCTGGTCGCCGCCGGCCGGATAAATCGTCGTTCCGAGCGGCACTTCATCGCCAACTTTGGCCGCAAACTCCGTGCGCTTGCTGCCGAGGAACGTGATGGTAATGCTCGTGACCGACGGTGTCGGCGTCGGCGTCGGGGTGGGCTCCGGGGTCGGAGTCGGCGTGGTGACCGGTGCTGCGCTGGACACCGTCGCCGGCGGGGTCGGCGCCGCAGAAGCCGAACCATTTTTACTGGCATTCAGGCTCACGGTAATGAGCACGATGACGGCCGCGACAACCGCGATGAGCAAAATACCGCCAAAAAGCATCTGCCACTTCGTATTGACCGCGGCGTGTTCTGCCGCCGGGGTACCTGCATTTTCGCTGGACGTGCGCAGCGGGATGCGCTCCGCGGATCTGCTGCGGCCCGTGCCGCAATATGGACAGCGGCTGCGCAGACCGGAATACTCCCGTCCGCAGCGCCGGCAGGTAATCTTGGGAATGACGCTCATAAGAAGCCTCCAATATGTAAAGATCTGATACGCATTTGTTTTTCTATCATACACTGTTCGCAATTTTTCGTCAAGAGGGAGAACTTTCCGCCCTCCCTCTTTGAGACACATCAAAACTGCATCTGCACCCCGCCGGCTAAATCCGAGGTCAGGATGCGCTCCTGCTGCCCGGTACGGGCATTGACGGCAATGACACAGCGCTGCCCGTCGTCCGTTTCGCACAAATACTCATAGCACAGCGTCTCACGCGCACCGTAGAGCCGGAGAAGCGCCGTGCGCGTATCCATGACCTGCAGCGTCCCCGGCACAGCCGCCTGTCCTGCCTCGATGCCGATGGTGTCCGTCGGGAGCGTGCGCGCCCGGTGCGTGTCCAGATACGACGCCGACGAGAAGCCGCAGACCGTCCCGTCATCGAGCCGGACGCGCACGCGCAGCTGATCCGCCGTGCACAGGACATTATCCTGCACATAGCAGAACGTGCAGATGAGCGACTGCCCCGCGTCCTCCGTGTCGATCAGGCGCATACCGCCATAGCCGCGCGCGCGCAGGAATGCCGCGGCCGCCTCCACCGCCTCATCGGTGGAAAGCACCGGTACACCGCCGGCACTGGAGGAGTAATAGCACAGCACTTCCCCGCCGGAAACCGTGACAGCAATATAGGACGTGTCGTCCCCGTCGTCGATAGCAAAGTTCCAGCACGGTACGACGCCCTCCGAGCGGCCGGTCGCCTGCAGGCGCGCCGCATCCAGGTCCAGAAAGGCCGCGGCCGCAGCCTGCGCCTGCTCCTCCGTGACCTCACCGCGGCCCGCCAGCATGGCGTAATCCGCCGCCGTGCGCACCTGATAGCTGCCGCCCGCGATCGGAAGCGGCAGCTCCTCAAACGAATCGGCCAACGCCGCGAGTTCCGCCTCGAGCGTGTCGGACAGATCCGTCTCCAGCCCCAGATTCTCCAGCGACTCCGTGCTGCGCATATGCGCTGTCGTCGTAACTGCACCGTCATAGAGTGACTGGCCGAGCGCCGCGAGCTGCGTGCTCAGCTGCGTTGTGGCGTCAGAAAAGGCGCGCAGATGCTCCAGTTCCTCGGAGGTGAACGTTTTGCCCTCCGCCGCATTGCGCGAGAGCGTGCGCGCATAGTCCCCGGCGAGGGCGATGTTGCGCGCGATACGCGCGAGCGCGTGCGAGTTGACCGGCAGCACGCCGAGCGCCATCTCCGCCGTCTGCGCATTGCTGTAGATGTCCGTGCAGACCGTGCACTCCATGGCCGCTGTCGTTGCATACAGGCTCTTTTGCAGCGAGCTGTCGAGCTCCTGCACGGCGTTGAGCACCTCGCCGTAAGCGTGGCGGTAATTGGCGTCCATGGCCGTCTGGCGGCGGTTGGCGTCCGTGCGGCAGGCGATCAGGCCGATCGCGAGCGCCGCGACGAGCGCTGCCGTGTAGGAAATGATGAGCACGCGCGTTTTTTTCTTCATAGCAAACCACCCCTTCCGGACTAGTGTTGCCGGAAAGGGTGGTTTTGATGTACAGTTTTTCTCAGCCGGTGATCTGCAGCGTCTGCGCCGAGGCGAGCAGACTATCATACCAGCCTGCCGGCGCCGTTCCTGCCCGGCAGAGCACGACCGAAACGCAGCCGTCCGCCGTCTGGATCAGGTATGCCTCGAGCTGTTTTTGCACCGTGGCGCCATTGACACCATAGGCATTCAAATCTCCGAGCTTGACCTGGCCGAGCGTCTCCGTGTTTGCAATGGTTCCGTAGTCATTGAGGATCGTGCCCGCGAGCGTCTTCGCGTCCGCGCCCGGGTGATAGCCGATCTCCAGATAGGCGTCCATGCTCGTGTCGTCTGCGCGGGCAAAGCAGCACTTGCCGTCCATCTCCGTGCTCAGAAACACGGACGTATCCAGATACAACGAGAAGTCCGGACCGCCGCGCTGTGCGAACGAGCCGTTGACGAGCTGCATGGTCTTGTCCACGCCGCCGACAGAAACCGCCTGCTGCGCGTCGCGCGACGGAGCCTGCCCGCTGCCGAGGATCAGCTCCGGCTCGTCGGAAAACGGAAACTGCGGCAGATTCGTGGCGACCGGGGTCTCCGGCGCAGGTTTATGGATGCGGATACCGGCCGCGTTGACCACAATCAGCGCAATTGCGAGCAGCACGACCACGACGGCCATGACGATGACCGCCCGCTCCACGCCCGTGCGTTTTTTCATGCCGCTCATCCTTCCAGTTTCGCGATGCCGGCGTCGATCCGGCGCAGCGTCTCCTCGCGGCCGAGGATGCGGCAGATCTCCACCGCGCCGCCGGGCGTCACCGCGCGGCCGGACACCGCAATGCGCACCGGCCACATTACCTTCGCGTTTTTTACTTCCAGCCGCTCGGCCAGATCCTTCATAGACGCGAGCAGCGTCTCATCATCCCACGCCGGGAGCTCGGAGAGCAGAGGACGCACCGTTTTGAGCATCTCAAGCGAGACGGCGGGATCAGTCTTGGACTTCTTATTGGTATAGAGCGCGATGTCATACTCCGGCAGCGCGTCGAAGAAATCCACCTTCTCCGGAATGTCCGTGAGCACCTCGCAGCGCTGCTGCAGCAGCGGCGCGATCTGCGCGGGGTCGATGGTGGGGTTTTTCACCGTCTGGCGGATATAGGGCGCGGCCACGGCGGCGAACTGCTCCGGCGTCATGGCGCGGATATACGCGCTGTTGAAGTACTTGAGCTTGTCGATATCGAAGATGGCCGGGGACTTGGAGATGCCCTTGATGTCGAACGCCTCCACGAGCTCGGGCAGCGAATAGATCTCCCGCTCGCCGCCGGGCGCCCAGCCAAGCAACGCCACATAGTTGACCACAGCCTCCGACAGGTAGCCCTGCGCAATCAGATCCTCATACGACGGGTCGCCGTGGCGCTTGGACATTTTGTTGTGCTGGTCGCGCATGACCGGCGAGCAGTGGATATACTTCGGGATCTCCCAGCCGAAGCCCTCATAGAGCAGGTTATACTTCGGCGTGGACGACAGGTACTCCGACCCGCGCACGACGTGCGTGATGCCCATGAGATGGTCGTCGATGACGTTGGCGAAGTTGTACGTCGGCAGACCGTCGCGCTTGATGAGCACCTGATCGTCGAGCGTGTCGTTATCGACCGTGATGTCGCCGAAGATCTCATCGTGGAACGTGGTCTTGCCCTCACGCGGGATCTTCTGGCGAATGACATAGGGCTTGCCGGCTGCGAGATTGGCCGCGATCTCTTCCTCGCTCAGGCGCGAGCAGCGGCCGTCGTATTTGTGGATGACAGTGCCGTCGGAAACATTTTCTTCTGCAGCGTCGTCCTTATCGCAGAAGCAGCGGTAGGCGTGGCCGCGCGCGATGAGCAGCTCGGCGTATTCCTTATAGAGTCCCCGCCGCTCGGTCTGGATATACGGGCCGACCGGGCCGCCGACATCCGGCCCCTCGTCGTGCGTCAGGCCGCAGGCGCGCATGGTGCTGTAAATGACATCGACCGCGCCCTCCACATAGCGGCCCTGATCGGTGTCCTCAATGCGCAGGATGAACTTGCCGCCGGCGTGCCGCGCGATCAGGTACGTATACAGCGCCGTGCGCAGATTGCCGACGTGCATATAGCCCGTCGGGCTGGGCGCGAAACGGGTGCGCACCTCGCCGTGCGGGATGCGCTGCTCCATGTCTTCAAACCACTTTTGATCTTTCATATTCTCTGTATCCTCCGGATAGATAAACCATAATTATTTATATCTTATTTTACATCGCATGGATTGTCAAGGAACTTTCTGTGTTGTATTCCACCACCGGTTGTGGTACAATATTCAAACAAATGCGATTTTTCAGCACAACAGTTAAGGAAGTAATAAAAAATGGAAGAAAAAACTGCAAAAAAAGTCATGCTCTCCGGCATCCAGCCCTCCGGCGATCTGACGCTCGGGTCCTACCTGGGCGCGATCAAAAACTGGAGCGAGCGCGCCGAGATCTTTGACTGCTATTATTTCATGGCCGACCTGCACTCGATCACCGTGCGGCAGAACCCCGCCGACCTGCGCCGCCGCACCATCGAGCAGCTCGCGCAATACATTGCCTGCGGCCTCGACCCGGAAAAGAACACGCTCTTCATCCAGAGCCATGTGCCAGCGCACACCCAGCTCGGCTGGGTGCTCAACTGCTACACCATGTTCGGCGAGCTCTCGCGCATGACGCAGTTCAAGGACAAGAGCGCTAAAAACGCCGAGAACATCAACGGCGGCCTGTTCACCTACCCTGCCCTGATGGCGGCGGACATCCTGCTCTATCAGCCGGACTATGTCCCCGTCGGCAGCGATCAGAAGCAGCACGTCGAGCTCTGCCGCGACGTGGCCACCCGCTTCAACAACATCTACGGCGACGTGTTCAAGATCCCCGAGCCGTACATTCCGAAGGTCGGCGCGCGTGTCATGAGTCTTGTATCACCGGAAAACAAAATGTCCAAGTCCGACAAGGATCCCAACGGCACCGTGTACCTGCTCGATCAGCCGGACGTCATCATGCGCAAGTTCAAAAAAGCCGTCACAGACTCCGACACCGAGCGCTGCGTGCGCTATGATCTGGCGAACAAACCCGGCGTGTCGAACCTCATGAGCATCTACTCTGCCTGTACCGGCAAGACCTTTGAAGCCATCGAGGCGGAATTTGAGGGCCAGGGCTACGGCGCGTTCAAGCCCGCCGTCGGCGAGGCCGTCGTCGAGACGCTGCGCCCCATCCGCGAGGAGAGCGAGCGGCTGCTCAAGGACAAGGCCTATCTCGAGACCGTCTACAAAGCCGGCGCGGATAAGGCGTCCTACATCGCCAACAAAACGCTGCGCAAGGTCTATAAGAAGGTCGGCTTCGTCGCCAAATAATACTTACATTATTGGAGATCGGTTCTCATGTTTCTTAACACTGCTGTCTGGATCAAAGTCATGCTCGCGATCCTCATCGCGTTCGTGGTCAGTTTTGCGCTGACGCCGGTCGTCAAAATCCTGGCGCAAAAACTCGGCGCCATGGATGTACCGGGCGAGGCCCGGCGCGTGCACGATCACCCCATCCCCCGCATGGGCGGTCTGGCCATCTTTCTGGGCTTCATCGTGTCGATGCTCCTGTTCGTGGACATCACGCAGGAGGTGCGCGGCATTCTGCTCGGGTCGATCATCATCGTCATCACCGGCGTGATCGACGACATCATCTCCCTGCGCGCGTGGACGAAGTTCCTGATTCAGATCCTCGCCGCCGTCATCGCCGTGCTGCATGGCGTGGTCATCAACGTTGTGTCGAACCCGAACGTGTTCAGCAGCCAGGAGGCCATCGTCCTCGGCTGGGTCGCGATCCCGATCACGGTGCTGTGGATCGTCGGCATCACCAACTCCGTCAACCTCATCGACGGACTGGACGGTCTGGCCGTCGGCGTGTCGACCATCAGCTGCGTGACCATTCTGGTCGTGGCGCTGCTCGTGTCGGAGCCGAACGTGGCGCTCATCGTCGCGGCACTTGCCGGCGCGTGCATCGGCTTCATGCCCTACAACCTCAACCCCGCCCGCATTTTCATGGGCGATACCGGCTCTCTGCTGCTCGGCTACGTGCTGGCAACGGTGTCGGTGCTCGGATTGTTCAAGTTCTACGCGATCGTCACGTTTGTCGTGCCGGTGCTCGCGCTGGCCGTGCCGCTATCGGACACGCTCTTCGCGTTCTGCCGCCGCATCCTGCACGGACAGAGCCCGTTTCACGCCGACCGCGGCCACTTCCACCACAAGCTCATGGATCTTGGCCTGAATCAAAAGCAGGCCGTCGCGATTCTCTACGCCATCAGCGCCACGCTCGGCCTCGCCGCCGTCGTGCTCACGACAAAGGGATCTATCCGCATCGCACTGCTCATCCTCGCACTGCTGATTGGCTTTGTCGTGTGCGCCTTCATCCGCAAGAGCGTGCACAAGCACCACATTGACGTGGAGCTGCAGGAGGCGCAGGAAGCGGCCGAAGCAGCCGAAGCAGCCGAAGCAGCCGAACAGGCAAACAACGCCGATGCCGCCGAAGCACCTGCACAGGAGGTCAACGATGAGCAAACGCATTAAAGTCATGTCCGTTTTCGGCACCCGGCCGGAAGCGATCAAAATGGCGCCGCTCGTGCTCGAGCTGCAAAAGCACCCCGAGCTCGAGAGCATCGTGTGCATCACGGCGCAGCACCGGGAGATGCTCGACTCCGTCATGGACTGCTTCGGCATCCGGGCGGATTACGACCTGAACATCATGCAGCAGGGGCAGGATCTGACCGCGATCACGACGCGCGTGCTCGAGCGCATGCGCGAGGTGCTCAGCGAGGTGCAGCCGGACATCGTGCTTGTCCACGGCGACACCACGACGACGTTTGCCGGCGCACTTGCCGCGTTTTACGCCAAGATCCCCGTCGGCCATGTGGAGGCCGGTCTGCGCACGTACGACCGCTGGTCCCCCTTCCCGGAGGAAATGAACCGCTCGCTCGTCGGCCGCATCGCCACGCTGCACTTCGCGCCGACTGCAAACAACGCCCACAATCTCGAGCGTGAGGCCGTGGAGGGCGACATTTTCGTCACCGGCAACACCGTCATCGACGCCATGGCCTACACCGTCCGCGGGGAGCAGTTCGTCTCGGACGAGCTGCAGCAGGTTGATTTCTCGCGGCGGGTCATCACCATGACCTGCCACCGGCGCGAGAATTACGGCCAGCCCATGCGCAACATCTTCACCGCCGTGCGCCGTCTGGCGCTCAATTACCCGGACGTGGAGATCGTCTACCCCGTGCATCTGAGCCCGGTCGTGCGCAGCACGGCGGAGGAGCTGCTCGGCGGTGTGCCGAACATCCGGCTCATTGCGCCGCTCGACGCCGTGGATATGCACCGGCTCATGGCGCGCAGCTACATGGTCATGACCGATTCCGGCGGCATCCAGGAAGAGGCCCCCGCGCTCGGCAAGCCCGTGCTCGTGCTCCGGCGCGAGACGGAGCGGCCGGAGGCCGTCACCGCCGGCACCGTCAAGCTCGCCGGCACGGATACGGAGGACATCTACCGGCTGGCCGCCGAACTGCTCGACGACCCGGCCGCCTATGACCGGATGGCCAAGGCCGTCAACCCCTATGGCGACGGCAAAGCCTGCCCGCGCATCGCGCAGGCGATCCTGAGCCATTTTCTCGGCACACAGCCGCCCAAGCCGTTTGTGCCCGCGCACTAAAGAAACAGCATCCCGCCGAGGATGAACAGCAGCTCCTTGTCGCCGCTCTCGCGGTACATGAGGTACAGCACCAGAATCAGCAGCAGGTCCTCACTCTCGAGGTCTGCCAGTGAGAATTTCTGCAGCAACTGCTGCAAGCCCGGCAAAAAGCGCTTCCCACAGGCACATGAGCCGGAGATCCCGATTTTTAGCCCCCAGCGTCAGGAAGGTATTGATAGTATGTACACGCTTGTGCAGAACGATCAGGAAATACTGCGCCACTGCAAAAAAGCTGACCAGAATCGCTGCGACCAGCAAAAAGCGCAAAGAAGATGAAACG
>ERZ1106919.817-NODE-817-length-23199-cov-4.996025_pt1 | contig 23199 bp, 20 predicted proteins | sample MGYA00403654_ERZ1106919 | MGnify/ENA primary metagenome ERZ1106919 (study PRJEB35170, sample SAMEA104062450) | human gut metagenome | biome: human gut; feature: human-associated habitat; material: faeces | place: Denmark | collected 2012-10-08 ... | reverse complement strand
CGGCTGCTGGAGCTGTGGGACGCGCTCGTGCAGCGGCTGAGCTGACGGCGCGGCGGAAAGTGGCAAGCGCCCCCGCGGGAAACTCCCCGCGGGGGCGCTTGCCATTGGGTCACGCGAGCTGCTTTCGGCGCAGCAGCCGGCAGACAAGCGCACCGAGCAGCAGGCCGAGCGCAAACATCAGGCCCATCGCGCCCAGCGCGGCGGCAGCGCTGAACAGGCCGATCGACATTTCATGCATCGCGCCGATGTCCACGATGATCTCGCACACGAGCCACAGCCCGGCGCGGATGCCCACGGCCGTCCGGAAATCGCGCCGGCGCTGCAAAACGCACCGCACGCCGACGCCGGCGGCAACGCGTTCTCCGCCCGGGACTGGACGCGTGGGGGAGAATGTGGTAAGATGGCCGCAACCAATCATTTTCGGAGGCAAGCATGGACGAACTTCTGCGCGCGGGCTTTGCCGCGCTGGGTCTGCCGCTCGATGCGGCGGCGCTGGCCCGTTTTCAGACATATTACACGCTGCTCGACGAGCGCAGCAAGGTCATGAACCTGACGGCCATCCACGGCGAGACGGACGTGGCGCAGCTGCACTTTCTCGACTCGGCGGCCCTGCTGACGGTCGAGCCGCTGGCCGGCAAAGCGGTCATCGATGTCGGCACCGGCGCGGGCTTTCCTGGCCTGCCGCTGAAGATCGCGCAGCCGGACATTTCGCTCACGCTGCTCGACAGCCTGGATAAGCGCGTGCGCTTTCTCGGCGATGTCTGCGCCGCCACCGGTCTCACGGATGTGACGTGCCTGCACGCGCGCGCCGAGGAGGCGCCGGAGCTGCGCGGGCAGTTCGACGCGGCGGTCTCGCGCGCGGTCGCGCGGCTGTACCTGCTGAGCGAGCTGTGCCTGCCGTTCGTGCGCACGGGCGGGGTGTTCCTCGCCATGAAGGGGCCGGACTGCACCGAGGAGCTCGACGAGGCGCGCAGCACCATCCGCAAGCTCGGCGGCACGTATGAGCGCACGGTGCGCTACACCATCCCCGGCACGGACGTGACGCACAGCGTCGTCGTCATCCGCAAGACGGCGCCCACGCCGCCGAAGTATCCCCGCTGCTGGGCGAAGATGCAGAAGGAACATTTATAATGTAGAAAACACGCCCGACGCGGATGCGTCGGGCGTGTTTCCATATTTCGATGTTGTGTGCTCAGTCCAGCACCTGCGCCAGCACGGCCAGCAGCGCGTCGACCTGCGCGTCTGTCGTGGCCCACGAGGTCACGAACCGCACGGCCTGGTGCGTGGCGTCCACGCGGGCGATCGTGTTGAACGCGACCTGCTCCTGCAGCCGCGCGATCTGCGCGTCCGACAGGATGGGGAAGATCTGGTTCGTCGGCGAGGGCACGTACATCGGCACATTGCGGTCCGTGAGCGCGGCGGCGATGCGCTGCGCCTGCTGATCGGCGTGGCGGCCCATGTCGAGCCAGAGGTCGTGCGCCATCGCGGCGGCAAACTGCACACCGAGCAGGCGGCCCTTGGCGAGCATGGCGCCGTTGCGCTTCATCGCGCGGCGGAAGCCCGGCCTGAGCGCGTCGTTGACGATGACCATCGCCTCGCCGAAGAGCAGGCCATTTTTCGTGCCGCCGATGTAAAACGCATCGCACAGCTGCGGCAGGTCCTCCGGCTGCAGGTCATTGCCCGCGGCCGTGAGCGCCTGCGCCAGCCGCGCGCCGTCGAGATAGAGGTACATCCCGTGCGCATCGCACGCCGCGCGCAGGGCGGTCAGCTCCGCTTTCGTGTAGACGGTGCCGAGCTCCGTCGCGTCGGATATGTATGCCATGCGCGGCAGCACCATGTGCTCGTCGTACACGCCCGGCGCGGCGCAGTGCTGCGCGGCGGCGTCCGCGATGGCGGCGGGCGTGAGCTTGCCGTCCGTGCCGGGCATGGCGATCACCTTGTGGCCGGTGGCCTCGATGGCACCGGTCTCGTGCACGTTGATGTGGCCGGTGTCGGCCGCGACCATGGCCTCCCACGGGCGCAGGAACGCGGCCGCAGCGAGCTGGTTCGTCTGCGTGCCGCCGACGAGAAAGTGCACGTCGGCATCCGGGCAGGCGAAGCGGGCGCGGATGGCGTCGGCTGCGCGGCGGCAGTCGTCGTCGAGCCCGTAGCCTGCGGTGACGCAGAGGTTGGTGTCGCACAGGGCGCGCAGCACGTTCGGGTGCGCACCCTCGGAGTAATCGTTCTGAAAGCGGAGCATGGCGGATCACCTTTCGTTTGGACAGGATTCGGCACACTGCGCGTGCCGCTGAGGCTTATCATAGCCCCGGCGGCGGGGACTTGTCAATGCGGCGCGGCTTTTTCGGTGGCCACGCCGCGACAGATGCAATCTGGCTTTTTCTTGTCGGAGACAAGAAAAAGCCGGCAGCTTTCGCTGCCGGCCAGCCCGCCAATGCCGTGTGAGCCCAGTTACAACCTGCACAAGAAGGCAGGTGGGTCGCCTCTCTGCTGTTTCTCTGCTTCCAACGTCCAACCGGCATCTTTCAGCCGGCCGGGAGGCCTGCAATCCGCAGCGGAAGTTCTGGCATCCCTTATCAGAGATGTGGGTTTAAATGGGCTCCGAGCACCCGATCGTGCTCCACGCACACAGCAGGACTTATTCCCATGCTATGCGCCGCGCGGGAACTTATTCCTCCGCGCCGTCGTCAGAATCCTCGTCCTCGTCGGCGAAGATCTCCTGCATATAGTAATTGTACACCTTGTCCAGCTCGTCGTCATCATCGATGGAGCCGAAGAGCTCCTCACCATTTTCCTCCATGATCTTGAGCAGGATGATGCCGAAATCGGGGTCGTCCTCATCCATGTCGGCGGGGAGCGCCGCGAGGTAGTCCTGACCGTCGAGCTCAAACTCATTGAGAATTTCCAGCTCGAACTCGTTGCCTTCCTCGTCCTCGATCGTCAGATAATCGCTGCCGAATGCTTCACTCATCGGGGTGTCCTCCAGTTGTGATCGTTTTCTGGTTTCAGTGTACCCCATCTGGCGTGTAAAATCAAGTCCTTTTACGACCCCAGATCCTCCAGCAGCAGCAAAAGTTGCTCCTGACTGCCGACGGTGATGCCGCCGCGCAGCAGCTCCTGGTCGGCGCGGCGCAGTCCGGCGACCTCGATGCCGGTCACCTGCAGGGGTTTGCGGTCGGCATCGGAGGCGAACACGCTCACATAGCCCTCGTAATCCCGCAGGATATATTCCGCCTGCGCGCCGTCGTAGGACGTGGCCGGCGCGTCCGCGCCCGGCTGCTGCAGGGAGGAGAATGCCGCTCCCGCGACGAACGGCGACACGGCGCACAGCGCCGTCACGACCGTCAGTGCCAGCGTTCGTTTCATATGCCTCGCTCCTTTCACCGGAAAGTTTGTCCAATGCGCGTACATTTTATACCCGCCGGACAAAAACGCGCGAAAGACTATCCCCGGTTGACAGAGTGTGTTATAATATCATTTAACCGTTTTTATGCGCTGAATATCGACCGGGTTTTTGACCCGCTAACGTGTATTATCAGGGAGGTGCGTCACTGCCTATGGCAAAACGACCGAAATCATCATCTGCCCCGCGCGCGGCTCAGGCCGCGGATGCGACCGTGAGCGTTGCAGGCGCCATCCTGCGCGTGCTCGGCACGATCTTGCTGATCGTGCTCGTCACGGGGCTGCTGTTTTTGTGCATCTTCGCGTACTATGTGAAAAACTGCCTGTCCACGGACCTCGACGTGCAGCTCTCGGACTTTACGGTCTCGCTCTCAAGCTCGATCCTGTATGAAGATTCCGACGGCAACTGGCAGAACCTCACGAACCTCTCGAGCACGGAAAACCGCGTCTGGGTCGATTATGCCGACATCCCCAAGGACATGGAGCACGCGGCCGTCGCCATTGAGGACAAGCGCTTTTACAAGCACAAGGGCGTCGACTGGTACCGCACGACGGGCGCGTTCATCAACATGTTCCTGTCGATGAAAAACGACTTCGGCGGCTCGACCATCACGCAGCAGCTCATTAAAAACCTCACCAAGCAGGACGACATCACCGTGCAGCGCAAGCTGCTCGAGATCTTCCAGGCGCTCGAGTTTGAGAAGTCCTATGATAAGGAAGAGATCATGGAGTGGTACCTGAACATCGTCTACTTCGGCGAGGGCTGCAACGGCGTCTATACCGCCGCCGAGACCTATTTCGGCAAGGAGCCGAAGGACCTCACGCTCGCCGAGTGCGCGAGCATCATCGGCATCACGAATAACCCCTCGAAATACGATCCCTTCATCAGCCGCGAGAACAACAAGACCCGGCAGGAGACGATCCTCAAGCAGATGTACGAGCAGGGCTACGTCTCGAAGGAGCAGTACGACGAGGCTGTGGCGCAGGAGCTCGTGTTCGTGCGCAGCGAGTCCGACGATGCCACCCAGACCATCTACAGCTACTACGCCGAGGCCGTCATCAACGACGTGCTCAACGACCTCGTCGAGCAGAAGGGCGTCAGCCGCGACACGGCGCGCACGCTGCTCTATTCCGGCGGCTATCAGGTCTATTCCTGCTACGATGCGAGCATCCAGCAGGCGATCGACGACGTCTATACCGACCTCGACAACATGCCGCAGCGCCCGTCGGCCTCCGGCCAGCAGTTCGAGTCCGCCATCGCCGTCATGGACCCCTACACCGGCGAGATCAAGGGCCTGTCCGGCGGCACCGGCAAAAAGACCATCAACTTCGGCACGAACCGGGCCACGCAGTCCAAGCGCCCGCCCGGATCGTCGCTCAAGCCGATCGCGACCTACGGCCCGGCCATGGAGCTCGGCCTCATCACGCAGTACACGCAGGTCAATGACGCGCCGGACATCAAGCTGACCGGCACGAGCTGGTATCCGAAAAACTCCGGCGGCGGCAACTACGGCATCGTCACCATCCGCGAGGCGCTGCAGCGCTCGCTCAACACCGTCTCCGCGCAGATCCTCGACAAGCTCACGCCGCGCGCGTCGTATGAGTTCCTCAAGGACAAGCTCGGTGTCACGAGCCTTGCCGAGTCCGACTGCGACTATGCGCCGCTCGCCCTCGGCCAGCTCACCCACGGCATCACCGTCCGTGAGATGACGCAGGCGTACTCCGCCTTCGTCAATGACGGCGTGTTCACCTACGGCCGCACGTATTCCTACGTCAAGGATTCCAGCGGCGAGGTCGTGCTCGAGAATCCCGCGCGCACGATCGTGGCCTTCAAGGCCAACACCGCCTGGAACATGGCCGACATGCTCTGCAACGCCGTCAACAGCGGCACCGGCGGCGAGGCCCGCCTGACCGGTATGCCCGTCGGCGGCAAGACCGGTACGACCACCAATAACTGCGACCGCTGGTTCGTCGGCTTCACGCCGTACTACGTGGCCGCCGTCTGGACCGGCTACGACATGCCCGAGTATATGAACTTCTCCGGCAACCCCGCCGCCCAGATCTGGAAGCTCGTCATGGACCCGATCCATAAGGACCTGCCGACCAAGAGCTTCCAGACGCCGACCATCGGCGCGCCGACCGGCATTTTCGGCAATTTCTCCGGCCAGTCGCAGGACACCGGCGACAATGCGGACGCCGGCTGAGCCGCGCGCAAATGCCTGCCCCATCGCGTGTCCCCGTGCCGAAACGACAGCGCGGGGCACGAGGTGTTGACAAAAAGATTGAAATGTGTTACAATTTGAAGACAGTGGTATCGGAGGTGTATCTCATTGGCAGCAAAATCGACCGAACTGTGCTACAAAGGCCATCCGCTGCGCCGGAAAGACAACCTGCTCTATTACGGCAGCATGGCCGACAAGTACATCATTATGATGCAGATCCTCGACACGCAAAAGGTCAAGGACCTCGACGTGGCGACGCGGGTCTCCGTGCAGCTTCAGCTCACCGACCCGGATCTGAAATCCCGCGACCGTGTGGTCAAAAAGACAGAAAAGGACGGCCTCTACAACGCCATGGACGTGGCGGCTGTGTGGCTGGACCGCGCGCTCGCAAATAACTAAGCAAAGGATGATTCTATGGCGAAACGATTTCTGAAAACAGCCGTTGTTTCCGCGCTCTTCGCGCTCACGCTGGCCGTTTCGGCTTCCGCGGCGAGCGCCGGCGGTGCGACGACGACGACGGCCGTCAACTTCCGAACGGGCGCCGGAACGAATTACGGCATTATCTCCACGCTCCCGGCAGGCACCCACGTCGTGGTGTCCACGCGCTCGAGCGGCGGCTGGGCCACGGTGGTCTACAACGGCACCGTCGGCTACATATCTTCCGATTACCTCAAACGCGCCAATGACATGGATGCCAGCTTCGGCACCGGAACGATCGACGGCAGCTACGTGCGCATGCGCTCCGGCGCGAGCACGAGCAGCTCCATCCTCGGCACCTACAACTCCGGCACGACCATGACGGTCACCGGCGTCAGCGGCGCCTGGTACAAGGTCAGCTACAACGGCATCGCCGGCTATGTCCACTCGGACTATGTCTCGCTCTCGGGCGTCACGTCCAACGGCGGCAGCACGGCCGGCTCCAACGGTTCGGTCAAGGGCAGCGATGTGCGCATGCGCTCCGGCCCGAGCACGAACTACTCCATCCTCGGTACCTACCAGAACGGCACGCCTCTGACCGTGACCGGCACGGAAAACGGCTGGTCGAAGGTCACCGTCGGCGGCATGAGCGGCTACATCCGTTCGGACTATGTCTCTGGCGGCGGGGCCGACAGCAAGGCCGGCTACATCAAGGGCACCGGCGTGCGCATGCGCTCGGGTGCGAGCACGACCAGCTCCATCCTCGGCGTGTACAACACCGGCACCGAGATGACCATCACCGGCGAGAGCGGCAACTGGTACAAGGTCAGCTACAGCGGCAAGGACGGCTATGTCTGCAAGGACTACATGACCACGACCAAGCCCGATAACGGCGGCGGCTCTACGAGCCAGACCGGCTACATCAAGGGCAACGACGTGCGTCTGCGTTCCGGCGCCGGCACGAACTATTCCATCCTCGGCACGTACAACAACGGTACGCCGCTGACCATCACCGGTACGAGCGGCAACTGGACGGCCGTCACCATCAACGGTGTCAAGGGCTATGTCAACAGCACCTATGTCACCACCACGAAGTCGGACGGCGGCAATACCGGCGGCGGCAGCACGTCCAGCTCCATCGGCGAGACGATCGTTGCCACGGCCAAGCAGTACATGGGCGCGCCGTATGTCTACGGCGGCATGAGCCCCTCGGGCTTCGACTGCTCCGGCTTTGTCAACTACGTGTACAAGCTCTGCGGCTATTCCATGAGCCGTGTGGCCAGCAGCATCTACAACAACAACGGCACCTATGTCGAGAAGGCCAACCTCCAGCTCGGCGACCTGGTGTTCTTTGCGAGCAACAGCTCCAGCATCGGCCACGTCGGTATCTATATCGGCAACGGCCAGTTCATCCACAGCAGCTCCGGCGCAGGCTGCGTCGTCATCAGCGACCTGAGCTCGAGCTACTACCTGAAAAACTACGTGGGCGCCAAGCGCATCGCGGGTTAACAGCGTTTCTTTTGTCCCCCGGCGAACACCGGGGGACATTTTTTATCCTTGCGGTATGGCCGGAAATATGGTATCTTGAGGAAAACGATTTGTGTGTGTGAAAGGGCAGGTGAAGCCAATGCAGTGTGCCTACTGTGGACGAGACATCCCGGACGATGCGCGCTGGTGCCCCTACTGCGGGGCCGAGCAGGCGCCGCCGGAAGAATTACAGGACGAAAATATCCCGACGGACGGCTGGCAGGACGATCCCGCGCCGCCGGATGACCGGCACGGGGAGGATGCCGCCTCCGGCTGGCAGGACGCCCCCGCTGACGATTGGGACGATGAAGCCGAGCCGCCGGACGATACCTGGACCGACGACCCGCCGGTGCCTGGCTGGGCCGACGACGTGCCGTATGCGCCGGAGCCGCGCGGCGATGCTCCGCGCAGCAAGGCGCTGCTCATCGCGATTTTTGCCGCGCTCGGTGTGGCGCTGATCGTGCTGCTCATCGCGCTCAATGTCAAGCCCAAGCCGAAGAATCCGGCCGCGGCCGTGACCCCCCCTTCCGTGACGGCGACGGCGGAGCCGTCCGCTGCCCCGACGCCGACACCCACGCCCACCCCGACGCCGAGCCCCACACCGACGCCTTCCGCCGGCGGCTACATCCTGCCGGACAGCGCCACGCGCCGGCTCACGCAGGCGGACGTGGCGGACCTCACGTGGGAGCAGTGCTGCCTTGCCCGCAATGAAATTTTTGCGCGCCACGGCCGCATCTTCCAGACGCCGCAGATCGCGGCCTATTTCGAGGCCCAGAGCTGGTATCACGGCACGGTGCCCGGCGCGTCGTTCGATAACAATTCGCTCACGCCGACCGAGCGCGCGAACGCCGACTTCCTCGCAGATTACGAGACCACCACCTGGGGGCATTCGTATTATTGAGCATATGCCCATAGAGCACCGCTGCGCCGGTTCTCGAATGAACATGAAAAACCTCCGCAGCTTCGGCTGCGGAGGTTTTTCATGAGGTTTGAATCACACGTTCGTCTCAGCGACGGCGGCGCGCAGGGCGTCGGTGCGGTCGGTGTCCTCCCAGCGGACGCCGAGCTCCTCGCGGCCCATATGGCCGTAGGCGGCAAGCTGGCGGTAGATTGGGCGGCGCAGGTCGAGGTCACGGATGATGGCCGTTGGCCGCAGGTCGAACACCTGCTGCACGGCAGCGGCGATCTGTGCGTCCGGCACGGCGCCGGTGCCCTGCGTATCGACGAGCACGCTCACGGGCTCGGCCACGCCGATGGCATATGCAAGCTGCACGAGGCAGCGGCGGGCAAGCCCTGCCGCCACGATGTTCTTGGCCACGTAGCGCGCGGCGTAGGCGGCGCTGCGGTCGACCTTCGTCGGGTCCTTGCCGGAGAACGCGCCGCCGCCGTGCGGGGCGCTGCCGCCGTAGGTGTCGACGATGATCTTGCGGCCGGTCAGGCCGGAGTCTGCCTGCGGGCCGCCGACGACGAAGCGGCCGGTGGGATTGATGAGGTAGCGGGTGTCGTCATCGAGCAGCTCGGCCGGGATGGTCGGGCGGATGACGAGCGCGATCATGTCCTCGCGCAGCTGGGCCATGTCCACTTCCGGCGCGTGCTGCGTGCTGAGTACGACGGTGTGCACGCGCACGGGGCGGTTCTGCTCGTCGTACTCGACCGTGACCTGCGTCTTGCCGTCGGGGCGCAGATAGTCCACCAGCCCCTGCTTGCGCACGGCGGTCAGGCGCTTGGCCAGCTTGTGGGCAAGCGAGATGGGCAGCGGCATGAGCTCCGGCGTCTCGTCGCAGGCGAAGCCGAACATCATGCCCTGGTCGCCCGCGCCGTTGTCGAGCGCGCTGTCGCCGGTCTCCTTGCTCTCGAGCGACTGGTCCACGCCGAGGGCGATGTCCGCGCTCTGCTCGTCGATGTTGGTGATGACGGCGCAGGTCTCGCAGTCAAAGCCGTACTTCGCGCGGTCGTAGCCGATCTCGCGCACGGTCTGGCGCACGACCTTCGGGATGTCCACGTAGCAGTCGGTCGTGATCTCGCCCATGACGTTCACGACGCCGGTCGTGACCGTGCACTCGCAGGCGACGCGGCCGTTCGGGTCCTGCGCCAGAATGGCGTCGAGGATCGCGTCGGACACCTGGTCGCAGATCTTGTCGGGATGTCCCTCCGTGACGGATTCGGATGTAAAAAGATGATGAGCCATTGGGTAAATTCCTCGCTTTCTGTTGTGCCGGGGCAAAGAAACAAGCGCCCCGACAGCCGACGGAGCGCTTGGAAAAGGCGAAGATCCTCATCTCTCGATTTGCACCGCCGGATTTGGCACCTTGCAGGTCTCTGCAGGTTGTCGGGCTTCACAGGGCCGGTCCCTCCGCCACTCTTGATAAGGCTGTTAAATTGTAAAGCACATTATACGCGCTTTTGCGCGCTTGTCAAGACCAAATTCCGGTTTTTTCGTCAGTTGTTCCACAGCCAGATCCACAGCCGCCGCCACCACGGCAGCTTTTTTTCCGGCCGGGGCGGGGCAGAGGGCGCGGCTTTCCCGACGGTGCGCCCGGCGAAGTACGTGTGCAGATAGGTCTGACTGACAAACGGTTCGCCCGCGGGCTCGGGGCGGAGATAGCTGCCGTCCGGCTGCATGATCCACGCCTGCCGGTTATCGCGCCGCATGGCACTGAGCACCTCGAGCACTTCCGCGCGCGCGTTCGGGTCGGTCACGGCGGTGAAGGCCTCGATCCGGCGCATGGTGTTGCGCTCGAGCAGGTCGCCCGAGCCGATGAACACCTCCTGCGCTTCCCCGCGGCCAAAGACGAAAATGCGCTCGTGCTCGAGATACCGCCCGATGATGCTGCACACCGAGATGTGCTCCGTCCGCCCGGGCACGCCCGGCCGCAGGCAGCAGATGCCGCGCACGAACAGCTCCACCTCCACGCCCGCCTCGCTCGCGCGCACGAGCCGCGCCATGACGTCCGCGTCGTTCATGGAGTTGACCTTGATGCCGATGTAGCCCTTGGGGCCGAGGCGCGTCTGCGCCTCGATGTGTGCCAGCAGCTGCGGCTTATAGCCCTCCGGCGCGAGCCAGAGCGCCTCCGTCTCGCCGACGGTCTCGCCGCGCGCGAGCCGGTCGAACGTTTTCGCCGCGTCGCGCCCGATGGCCGGGTCGCTCGTCAGGAGCATGAGGTCGGTGTACTGCTCGGCGGTCTTCTCGTTGTAGTTGCCGGTGCCGACCTGCGTGTAGTAGCAGATGCCGCCGGGGCACCGCCGCGTGATGAGGCACAGCTTCGTGTGCACCTTGTATTTCGTCAGGCCGTAGAGAATGTCGCATCCCGCGTCCTCAAGCATGCGCGAATAGTCGATGTTGCTCTGCTCGTCAAAGCGGGCGCGCAGCTCAAGCAGGCACTGCACCTGCTTGCCGTGCTCGGCCGCGTAGGCCAGCGCCGCCGCGATGCGGCTGCTGCCGGCGAGCCGGTAGAGCGTGATCTTGATCGACACAACGTCCGGATCGTCCGCCGCCTCGTACAGCAGGTCCACAAACGGGTTGATGCTCTGGTACGGCAGCGCAAGCAGCAGGTCGTGCTGCGCGAGATAGGCAAAGTAGTCGCCCTTTTGCAGCGCCACGTTTTTGGCCGGCGGCACCTCATTGTACGTCAGCCCCGTGAGGTCGAATTCCCCCGGCATCGTGAGCACGAACGACAGGTCCGTCGGCGTGCTCGTCACGAACAGCTGCCGCTTCGGCAGCCCGAGCAGGTCGCGCACGAGCGCGCGCATCTCGTCCGAGATGCGGCCCTGCACCTGCGCGCGCACCGGCTCGAGCCGGCGGCGCCGCCGCAGCAGCCGCTCCATCACGGCGCGCAGGTCCGCGTCGCACCCGTCCATGATGTCGCGCACGGAGATGTCGGCGTTGCGCGTCACGCGCACGATGGCCGTCTCGCGCACGCGCCGCTCGCCGAAGAGCAGGGGCGCAAAGTGCGCTACCAGCGGCGCCGTGAGCGCGAGCTTCTGCACGCCGTCGACCGTGAGCTTAAAAAACTTCGGCAGCTGCGTCGTCGGCACCAGCCCCGCGCCGCCGCGCTTGCCCGCAAAGCGCACGAACACGTACTGCTCGCGGTTGCGCAGAAACGGCAGCGGGTGCTCTGCGTCGAGCACCTGCGGGCTCAGCAGCGGGCGCAGCGCGTCAAACCGCCGCCGCAGCAGCACCTCGTCCGCCTCGTCGAGCCGGTCAAAGTCCAGAATCTCCACGCGCTGCTTTGCCAGCGCCGCCGTCACCTTGTGCCAGAGCGCCTCGAAATCCTTCTGCTGCCGCGCCGTCTCGTCATAGATCGCGCGCAGCTGCTCGCGCGGCGTCAGGCCCGTGGTGTTCTCCGTGTGCCACGGCTGCAGCAGCGCCCGGTCGAGCAGCCCGCCGACGCGCACCATGTAAAATTCATCGAGATTCGAGCAGTAGATGGACAGAAACTTCAGCCGCTCGTAGACCGGCAGCGTCTCGTCGGCCGCCTCGGCCAGCACGCGGCGGTCAAAGGCGAGCCAGCTCAGCTCGCGGTTCAGAAACAGGCCGGCATAGGCCGGGTCGGGCGCCCGGTCGGAAAACAGGCCGCGGCTGTCGCTCTGCGCGGCCATCTGCCGCAGCGCCTGCGCGCCCGGCAGCTCGGCGCCGGAATGGTGGGGCATATCCTCGCCTCCTTGGTTGGCGTTTCACACAATATCAAACCATTATACCCGAACCGCCCCGCATTGGCAATCCCCGCGCGGCCGTTGGGGAAAAAAGCTGGTAATACATCTCCAGATATGGTAAACTGTGCTTGCAATCAAATTGGGGAGGTTTCTACATGAAACGACAGATCACATGTTTGCTGGCGGTCTGCATGCTCTCTGCGCTCCTGTGCGGCTGCGGCCGGAGCGAGAAGCAGACGGCTGGCACCAAGCCCACCGCGCCGGTCCAGACCGCGGCGGCCACCGAGGCCCCGGAGCCGCAGACCCTCGGCGACATTCCGGATGTGGACGACATCGTCCGCTGCTACAAGGAGCTCGTCAACGGCAATTACGGGGTGGAGTATGACAGCTCCGCGCCGCTGCCGGGCGGCTTTGACGGCGCCGGCGAATGGTATCCGGTGACGAACTACGGTTCTCTGAGTGAGCTGCGCCGCCATGTGCAGCAGTACCTGAGCGACGCGCTCATGGAGCAGCGCCACTTTGGCGACAGCCTGCAGGAGGTCGATGGCAAGCTCTACTGGCAGCAGGGCAGCAAGGGCTATGTCCGCTACCGGGTCGACCGGCAGGAGACGCTCACGCGCGATGAAACGCTCGATGCGCAGTACGGCGGCAAGTGCTATCAGACGTCTCTGGAGCTTTACGGCAGCGCGGACAATTACTGCGGAGACGAGCCGGTCGTTTTCGCGCTGTGCGCCGACGGGCACTGGCGCATCGTGGCGGCCGAGCCCTGAGCGGCGGCGCAGTTTTTCGACTCTGTGGCAAAAAGGTTGCAAATCCGCGGCGGGACTGCTATAATTTTGGCATAGAAAAACACGCTGAAATTCTGGAGGTAATATCATGGATGCATTCCGCGTGCTCGAAATCAAAAAGAGCGTTTTTGAAAACAACGACCGGCAGGCAGATCTGCTGCGCGAAGAGCTCAAGCGCAACCACACCTTCCTGCTCAACCTCATGTCCTCGCCCGGCAGCGGCAAGACCACGACCCTCATGGCGACCATCAACGCCCTGAAGGACGATCTGCGCATCGGCGTCATGGAGGCCGATATCGACTCCGACGTTGACGCCGCGACCATCTCCACCAGCGGTGCGAAGGTTATCCAGCTACATACCGGCGGCATGTGCCACCTCGACGCGGGCATGACGCGCCAGGGCCTCGAGGGCCTCGGCACCGAGAATATCGACCTCGCCATCCTTGAGAACGTCGGCAACCTCGTCTGCCCGGCGGAGTTTGACACCGGCGCCGTGAAAAACGCCATGATCCTCTCCGTGCCGGAGGGCGACGACAAGCCGCTGAAGTACCCGCTCATGTTCTCGATCTGCGACGTGCTGCTCGTCAACAAGATCGACGTTGCGCCGTACTTCAACTTCGACCTCGACAAGTGCGTCGAGCGCGTCAAGAAGCTCAACCCGAACATTCAGGTGTTCCCGATCTCCGCGCTCAAGGGCGAGGGCATCGAGCCGTGGGCCGACTGGCTGCGTGCGCAGACGAAGGCCTGGAACGCATAAGCGCCGAAAACACCAAAACCGCGCAGGAATTTTGATTCCTTCGCGGTTTTTTGCTGTCCGGATGCCGCTTTACGCGACCACGTCCTCGAACTGGCTGTTGTAGAGCGCGGCATAGAACCCGCCGCGCGCGAGCAGTTCGCTGTGCGTGCCCTGCTCGACGATGCTGCCGTCGCGCATGACGAGGATGCAGTCGGCATTGCGGATGGTGCTCAGGCGGTGCGCGATGACAAAGCTCGTGCGGCCGCGCATGAGGTGGTCCATGGCCTCCTGAATAAGCTGCTCGGTGCGGGTGTCGACCGAGCTGGTCGCCTCATCGAGAATGAGAATGGGGGCGTTTGCCAGCACGGCGCGCGCGATCGTCAGCAGCTGCTTTTGCCCCTGGGAGACGTTCGTCGCCTCCTCGTTGAGCTCCATCTGGTAGCCGCCGGGCAGCGTGCGGATGAAGGCATCGGCGCGCGCGGCCTTCGCGGCTGCGATGACCTCGGCGTCCGTCGCGTCTGGGCGGCCGTAGCGGATGTTTTCCATGATGGTGCCCTTAAAGAGCCACGTGTCCTGCAGCACCATGCCGAAGGCGCGCCGCAGGTCGCCGCGCGCATAGTCGCGCACGTCGCGCCCGTCGACGAGGATGGCGCCGGCGTCCACATCGTAAAAGCGCATGAGCAGCTTGACCATCGTGGTCTTTCCGGCGCCGGTCGGGCCGACGATGGCGACGGTCCTGCCCGCCGGCACGTCGCAGCTCCAGTCGTGGATGACCGGCTGCTCGGGATCGTAGCCGAAGCGCACGTGCCGGAACGACACGTCGCCGCGGATATGGTCCGCCGGGGCTGGCAGGGCAGGGTCGGCCGGCTCCTCGGGCTCGGCAAGGAAGGCGAACACGCGCTCGGCCGCGGCCGCCATGGTCTGCAGCTGGGTGCTGATCTGCGCCAGCTGCGTGATCGGCTGCGTGAAGCTCGACATGTAGCTGATGAATGCCTGAATGTCGCCGATCGTGATGGTGCCGTGCGCGGCGAGCGAGCCGCCGAGCACGACCACGCACACGTAGCCGAGCTTGCTGACAAACGTCGTCACGGGCGACATGAGGCCCGACAGGAACTGACTCTTCCACGCCGAGCGGTAGAGCCGCGCGTTGATGGCGTCAAACTCCTTTTGCGTCGCGCCCTCGCGGTTGAAGGCACAGACGACATTGTGCCCGGCGTAGGTCTCCTCGACCTTGCCGTTGATGTCGCCGAGGTTTTTCTGCTGGGCGACGAAGTAGCGCTGGCTGCGCTTGACGATGCGGCTCGTGAGCACGCCCGTGACCGGCAGCATGATGAGCGCGATGAGCGTCATGAGCCAGCTGATGCGCAGCATCATGACCAGCACGCCGATGAGCAGCGTGACGTTCGTGACCAGCTGCGTGGCCGACTGCGCCATGCCGGAGGACATGGTATCCACGTCGTTGGTGATGCGCGAGAGCACGTCGCCGACGGTGTTGCGCTCAAAGTAGCGCATGGGCATGCGGTGAATCTTGCTGCTGATCTCGCCGCGCAGGCGGTAGGCGAGCTTCTGCGTGATGCCGGCAAGGATCCACGACTGGAAGAAGCTGCACGCCGCGCTGACGAGATAGAGCGCGAGCACCGTCAGCAGGATCTTGCCGATCTTGCCGAAGTCGATGCCGCCGAGGCCCGAGAGCTTGCGCCCGAGGCCGGTGGCCAGCTCCGTCGTGGCCGTCGAGAGAATTTTCGGCCCGACGATGCCGAAGGCCGTGCTCGCCAGCGCGAGCACGAGCACGAGCGCAAGCCCCAGCCGGTAGCGCCCGAGATAGCGGAAGAGCTGCCCGATCGTGCCCTTGAAGTTTTTCGGTTTTTCCGGGATGCGGCCCGGTCCGCGTCTGTGGCCCGCCATGGTCAGCCCTCCTCTCCGAGTTCCGCGGCGCTGAGCTGGCTGAGCGCGATCTCGCGGTACGTTTCACAGCTGCGCAGCAGCGCGCTGTGCGTGCCGCAGCCGACGATGCGCCCGCCGTCGAGCACGAGGATCTGGTCCGCGTGCAGGATGGTGCTCAGGCGCTGCGCCACGATGATGACCGTGGCGTCGTGCGTCTGTTTGGCCAGCGCCTGACGCAGCGCGGCATCCGTCTGATAGTCGAGCGCGGAGAAGCTGTCGTCAAACAGGTACACCTGCGGATGCTTGGCGATGGCGCGCGCGATGGACAGGCGCTGCCGCTGCCCGCCGGACACGTTCGCCCCGCCCTGCGCCACCGGCGTGAGGAAGTGGTGCGGCCGCGACCAGATGAAGTCCTCGGCCTGCGCCGTGGCGGCGGCGCGGATGGCATCCGCCTCCGAGACGTCGCCGGCAAACTCAAGGTTCGAGAGAATGTCGCCCGTGAAGAGCACGCCCTTTTGCGGCACGTAGCCGAGCATGGCGCGCAGGCCGGCCTGGGGCAGGCGGCGCACGTTCACGCCGCCGATGCTGACCGTGCCGCCGGTCGCATCATAAAAGCGCGGGATGAGCCCCAGCAGCGTCGACTTGCCGCAGCCGGTCGAACCGACGATGGCCGTGACCTCGCCGGGCCGCGCCGTGAAGCTGATGTCGTGCAGCACGTCGTCCTCCGCGCCGGGATAGCGGAACGACACATGGTCGAACGTGACGGTCGCGTCCGCGGGCACGGGCTCGGGGCTGCGCGGGTCGCGCACGCTCGCACGCGTGCGCAGGATTTCGTCCACGCGCGTGGCCGAGACCTCGGCGCGCGGCAGGAGCACCGCCACGATCGTGATCATCATGAAGGCCATGATGATGAGCGACGCATAGGTCGAAAAGGCGATCATGTCGCCGATCTGCATGTTGCCGGCGTTGATGCTTTTCGCGCCGAACCACTCGATCATGACCGTGACGCCGTACATGATGAGCGTCATGACCGGGCCCATGAACGCCATGGTCCGGTTGACGAACAGCTGCGTGTCCCGGAGCGCCGCGCTCGCAGCGCCGAAGCGCTCCTCCTCGTGCCGCTCGCGGTGGAACGCGCGGATGACCGGCAGGCCGGTCAGCACCTCGCGGCTGACGAGGTTGACATCGTCCACGCGCTGCTGCATGGTGCGAAACTGCGGCATGGCGACTTTCATCAGCACGCCGACGAGCAGCAGCATCGCCGCGACGGCCAGCGCGATGATCCAGCCGAGGCCGGTCTTCGTGCGCGCGACCATGACGATGCCGCCGAGGCCGATGATCGGCGCATAGAGCACGACGCGCACGATCAGCACGCACACCGCCTGGATCTGCATGACGTCGTTCGTGCTGCGCGTGATGAGCGAGGCCGTCGAGAACTTGTCCATCTCGGCGGACGAGAACGACAGCACCTTGCGGAACACCTGCGCGCGCAGGTCGCGCCCGATGGCGGCGGACATCCGCGCGCCGACAAAGTTGCAGAGCACGGCCGCTGCGATCATGCCGAGCGTGAGCAGGAGCATTTTCCCGCCGGTGCGCAGCAGATAGCTGTTGCGGATGTGGTTCACGTTCAGCCCCGCGACGGCGTACTCCGTCTTGAGAAACTGCACGGCCGCGCTGCGCAGGACGCTGTCGGTGAGCGTGCCCATGCCGCTGAGGGCCTCCTCGCCGCGCGCGAGGATCTCCTCGTGCGTGATGAGGCCGCCCTGCATTTGCTGCCGCAGGGCGAGCACGGTGTTCGCCCCCTGCTCCGACAGGCGCGCATACATGACCAGCGGCCGGATGAAGATGCCCTCCAGCTCCGGCAGCTGCGCTGTGTCGTTGAGTGTCCAGATGCCGTTATCCTCCGTGTAGGCGGCGCTGACCGTTGCCGCGTCGTCGTCCGACAAAAACAGGCGCACGCCGTCCATGGTCTTGTCCGTGAGCGCGATGGGCGCGGCGTATTCGATGCCGCCGCTCTGGATGCCGGTGTCCACGATGCGGCTCGTGTACGCCGGCAGCGACAGCTCGCAAAACGACTGCGCCGCGAGCAGCAGTACGATCAGCACTACGGCCGGAATGTGCCCGCGCAGGTATTTCAGCACCCGCATGGCGTGTCCTCCTTCTGCTCTTCATAGATCTGCTGGGCGATTTCTCCCGCCCGGTCGCTCAGACGCAGCAGCTCGCGCGTGTCCGCCTCGCCCATGCGGCGGTAGACCTCCGACAGGCACGCGACCGCCTCGTTGAACGACGTCTGCACCTCGTTTCTGCCCTGCTCGGTCAGGCGCACGACGACGCGCCGGCGGTCGGCCGTGTCGCGTGCGCGGGTGATGGCGCCCTTGCGCTCGAGATTGTTGAGCATGGCCGCGATGCGCGCCGTGCTCAGGTCGAGCAGCGTGCTCAGCTCGCCGGCCGTGCGGCCGTCGGCCCCAGCGTTGAGGCAGCCGAGCAGGCGCATCTCACCCTGCGAAAAGACCTGACTGAGGTCCTCGCGGCGCGCGTGGTTGAGGATCATCGCGCGCACCTGTTCGCGCGCGACCTGTTCAAAAAAATCCATGAGGGTTCGCTCCGTTTCTCCGGCCGGGGCCGGGTGAAAAATGGATATTTCGCTAATACCGTTTCCTTTTACCATTAGATAATACAGGCCCTGCGCGCTTCTGTCAAGTATCACGCAGGACATTTTGGCGAAAATGTGCAAAAGGCCGCCCCTCCGGAAAGGGGCGGCTTTTTGGGAACGATTGCATGTTCAGTCCGTGGGCTCGAAGGCACGGTCGAACAGGTCGGTGACCTCTTTCGACGGGGCCTTGCTGCACAGCGACACGATGACCGCCGCGATCAGACCACACAGGAAGCCGGGGATGATCTCATACAGGCCGGTGCTCGAGGACAGGAACGCATACCACACGGCGTCGACCACGAAGCCCACGCACACGCCGGCGACCGCGCCGGAGTACGTCAGGCGGCGCCAGTAGAGCGAGAGCAGGATGACCGGGCCGAACGCGGAGCCGAAGCCCGCCCATGCGCACTCGACGAGCGCCATGATGCCGCCGCAGTTCGGGTCAGCCGCGATGAAGAACGCAACGATGGAGATGAGGATGACGATGATGCGGCCCGCCCACTGCATCTCATGGTCGGTGGCGTCCTTGCGGATGACCGGCTTATAGATATCGGACGCGAAGGCGCTGCTGCTCGCCAGCAGCTGAGAGTCGGCCGTGCTCATCGCTGCGGCCAGAATGGCCGAGAGCAGCACGCCGGAGATGAACGCCGGGAACAGGCGGCGCACCATGTGCACAAAGACGAGGTTCTCGTTGTCGATCTCGCCGAGGAACTGGCGGCCGATCAGGCCGACGACGGCGGACATGGCCAGAATGAGCACGATCCAGCTGCAGCCGATGATCTGGCTCTTGCGCATCTCATGCTCGGACTTGATGGACAGATAGCGCACAAGGATGTGCGGCATGCCGAAGTAGCCCAGGCCCCAGCCAAGACCGGAAATGATATCCGACATGCTCTTCCAGTTGAAGCCGCCGCCGGAGAGCACATTATAGTAGTTTTCCGGAACGGCCATGACCGGTGCGACAAAGTCTGCACCCTTCATGACGAACAGCGCGAGGATCGGCGTGAGCATGAGCGCGGCAAGCATGAGCATGCCCTGGAAGAAGTCCGTCCAGCACACGGCGTTGAAGCCGCCGAGAAACACGTACACGAGGATGATGGCCGTGGCGATGATCATGGCCGTCTTGGCGCTCATGCCCGTGACGGTGTTGAACAGCGTGCCGCAGGCCGAGATGCTCGAGGCGCTGTAAATGCAGTAGACCACGACGAACACGATCGCCGAGATGATCTGCAGGCCCTTGTTCTTCGACTGGAAGCGGTTGGTGAGAAACTGCGGGATCGTGATCGAGTCGTTCGCGCGGATGGAATACCGGCGCAGACGCGGCGCGACAAACACCCACGCGCAGATCGTGCCGATGACCAGACCGACGGCGATCCACACCTTACCGATGCCGTACAGATAGATCGAGCCGGGCAGGCCCATGAGCACCCATGCGCTCATGTCCGACGCGCCGGCAGACAGCGCCGCGACCCAGCCACCCATGCTGCGGCCGCCGAGGAAATACTCCTTCTCGCCCTCCACATGGCGGTCACGGATGAAGAAATACACACCGACGCCGATGACCAGCGCAAAATACAGTAATATGGCGATCCATTCACCGCTCGAAGCAGTGCCCATGATGTTTTGCCCCTTTCATTAGGAAACCTTATATAATTTCCGTAAAAACAATATGTGTGTATGATACGCCACTTTCCCCGCCGTGTCAACAATTTCTTCATAATTTCGGGCAAAAATCGGCGTTTTCTCTGCAATATCAGGAAAAATTTCTGCGCTTGACTTTTTGGAAACCGCGCGTATAATATAAGATAATCTTATTTTAAGCGATAAAGTTCGGACAAGGAGCGGGTACGTGTGACACTGCGGCAATATGAGGCGTTTTTAAAAACGGTGGAGTGCGCGGGCGTGTCGGCCGCGGCGCAGGCGCTGGGCGTGTCCCAGTCGGCGCTGACGCAGCTGCTGGCGGGGCTCGAGCGCGACTGCGGCTTTCCGCTGCTGGTGCGCAACCGCGGCGGCGTGCATCTGACCCCGGCGGGCAAGGCGCTGCTGCCGGCCGTGCAGCAGGTGTGCACGGCGGATGCGCACCTGCGCGGCCGCATTCAGGAGGTGCGCGAGCGCGCGGGCGGCACGATCCGCATCGCGACGTTCAAGAGCGTGGCGGTCAACTGGCTGCCGCCGATGATCAAGCAGTTTCAGGTGCAGCACCCGGAGGCGCGCTTCCGGCTGTTCGACGGGGCCTACGCCGAGGTGGACGCCTATGTGCGCAGCGGCACGGTGGACATGGGCTTCATCTCGCTGCCGAGCGAGCTGCCGGGCGAGATCGTGCCCGTGTGCAGCGACCGGCTGCTGGCCGTGCTGCCGGCGGGGCACCCGCTGGCGGACCGGGACGCCGTGCCCATCGCGGCCTTCGGTACGGAGCCGGTCGTGAGCCTTGTGGACAGCACGAACCGCGATGCGCTGCGCGTGCTCGACGCCGCACACGTGCACCCCGATATCCGCTTTCAGACGGCGGACGACTACGCCATGATCTCCATGGTCGAGAGCGGGCTGGGCATCTGCATCGCGCACGAGCTCGTGCTGCGTTCGGACCATCACAACGTCGTCGTGCGCCCGCTCGACCCTCCGGCGCACCGCACCATCGCCATGGCCATCCCGCCGGAGAGCGAGGGCAAGCCGCTCGTGCGCACGTTCGCTGCCTTTGTGCGCGCGTGGGCGCAGGCCAACCCGTGAGGAGGCAGACCATGAACCGCAGCGAATGGAAGCAGTACATTCTCGAGACGTACCACGCCGTGTCCGACCGGCCGTGGCCGCGCTATCCGAACCATGAGGTGTTTCGCCACCCCGGCAACCGAAAATGGTTTGCGCTGATGCTGGAGGTGCCGGGCGCAAAGCTCGGTCTGCCGGAGCGGGGAATGCGCGATATTCTCAACCTCAAGTGCGACCCGGTGCTGATCGCCTCCCTGCGGGGTGCGCCGGGGCTGCTGCCGGCATACCATATGAATAAGGAAAACTGGATCACTGCCGTGCTTGACAGCGGAGCTCCGGACGCGCAGATCCGGACGCTGCTGGCCATGAGCTATGACATGACCGCGCCGGGGCGCGGCCGCACCGCAAAAAAGCGCAACAAAAATCAGGCGGCGGCCGGGCATTTGCGGTAAGATCAGCGTATCGAACGGTCAGGAGGCATGGAGCATGGCACAGTGGCACCGAAACATTCAGGACATCATCACCATCATAGACGGCTGCATCCGCACGCAGCAGGACGAGGCGCTGACGCTGCGCGCGCTGGCAGACCGGCTTGGCTACTCCGAATACTACACGTCGCGCCGGTTCCGGGCACTGGCCGGTATGACGCTCCGGGACTATCTGCGGCTGCGGCGGCTGGCGTTTGCCCTGCGCGATGTGCGCGACACCGACCGGAGGCTGCTCGATATCGCGGTGCAGTACGGCTTTTCCTCCAACGAGGCCTTCACGCGCGCGTTCAAGAAGGCCTACGGCGTGAGCCCCAGCGCCTACCGGGCCGCGCCCGGCCCCGTCGTGCTCCAGACCATCCTGCGGCCGTTCGACTGTTATCTGACGGAAGGAGCAGGCGATAGGAACGAGACACAAAGCGCGGGCGAGGTCAGAACCTATTTCGTGCACATCCCGGCGCACAAATTTCTGCACATCCGCAACTATGAGAGCATCGGCTACTGGGACTTCTGGCAGCGGCAGAGCGCGATCCCCGGGCAGGACTGCGAGACCATCTGCGGCCTGCTCGCGAGCATTCCCGGCAAGCTCGACGATGCGGGCGGCGAAAACGAGGACGCGGGCAGCGGCCAGCTCATGGCCTGGATCAACGAGCCGACGGGGCGCATCTGCAGCTGGGGCGTCCCGCTTGCGGAGGCCTACGGCGTGCGCCTGCCGGCGGACTACGCCGGGCCGGTGCCGGCGCAGATGCAGCTCATGGACGTGCCCGCCGGGGAGTACCTCGTGTTCGAGCACGGGCCGTTCGATTTTGAGACGCAGAATGCCGCCGTGGAAGCGAAAGTCGAGCAGGTCATGCGCGACTTCGACTACGCCGCCAGCGGCTGGCAGCTCGACCTGACGCCGGGCAGGGTGTTTTACTTCTACCACGACTGCGCGCGGTTTTTCAAATACGTGCGGCCGGTGTGCAGGGCCTGAAACAGCAGAAAAGCCCGGGGCGCTCCCATCGGGAGCGCCCCGGGCTGTGCTCTGCGCATGTTGTTATGTAAACTGAATATGAAAGTAGAAATATCAGTTATGGTAACTGCATTATGAAAACTTAACTGCTGAAAAATATTTGAATAATCAAGAAAAACCATGTGAAGATGAAATATTTATGTAAACTGAATTATGTAAATACGACGCATCGCGTGACTTGCAGCTCGATTTGCAGTTATGGAAAGTATATTATGACAACCAAAAGCGCGAAAAAACAGCTGCAAATTCGGAATATTTACACTTATAAAACTAGTTATGTAAATTAGATTATGTAAACAAGCAGAACAAACCCCTGCCCCGCGCGAATTTCTCGCGCGGGGCAGGGGAGATATATGCGTTTCTGGAGGGCTTTCGGGGGACGCTTGACCGCGGCGCGCCGGATGCCGTCCGTTTGGCGCGGCACACGGAATGCCGCTTCGTGCACACCATGTGCAGGGAGATTTCCGCTGCGCAGACCGATTCCTGCGTGATTTGGCCGCGCACCGTTCGCCCGGATCTGCGCTGCGCGTTGTCCGTTTGACTTTGGCGCGTCCGGCTCTGTGCTGCCCGTGCCCGTTTTTTCGCGCCTTTGTGTGCAGACGTTTGCGCCGGGGCTTGCCGGGGCATCTGTGCGCGTGCGGCCGTGCGCCAGAAGCGCGCCCGCGGCCTTATGCGTACTCGACCTTGATGGTGTTCGTATTGCCGCTGCGGCCGTTGATG
>ERZ1106919.812-NODE-812-length-23299-cov-3.063371_pt1 | contig 23299 bp, 17 predicted proteins | sample MGYA00403654_ERZ1106919 | MGnify/ENA primary metagenome ERZ1106919 (study PRJEB35170, sample SAMEA104062450) | human gut metagenome | biome: human gut; feature: human-associated habitat; material: faeces | place: Denmark | collected 2012-10-08 ... | reverse complement strand
GGCACGGCGATGGTACTGCACCCGACAGGGTGTGGGAGAGTAGCACGCCGCCGCATCACACGTACAGGAAGCCCCTCGGAGCACACGCCCCAAGGGGCTTTCGCATACCCGAAACACTCACGACCCAAACCCACACACCCCCACAAAAACACCCGGGGCTTCTCGCACTCATGAGACCCACGTCCGGGACCATTCCCGGCCGGCCCCGCCGTCGGGGCCGAAGAGAGACGGCGCGGCGCGTTCCCATTTCCGCAGGAAATCCGGAAAACAGCACGTCCGTGACCGTGGAATCCCGACGCCCGGGCCTCCTCCCCCCGGTCTGCTGTGCGGACGGCTCCCCCCCTGAGGGGAGCCAGAAACTGGCTTGGTTATGGGGTCGCTCTACACTGGCTTCTGCTATGCATTACTTCACCCCTAAACGTTGCGCCACGTCGAATAAAATCATGTATCACGATAAGGCGCAGGTTCAGCGTGCCGCTGATCAAAGCCTAATCGAGCGCGGAGTTGAGCTATGGGTGTACCGTTGCGAATTTTGCGGATGCTGGCATCTCACGCATCGCGATCCGCAATCCAGTTACCGGCATGTACCGCTGAACCAGCAACTCAAGCCACACAGTCGTAAAAAGGGCTACAAGCCACGTAGACGTTAGCGTCAGAAGCTCCACAGGCCTCGCCAACGCCGTATCTGAGGCAGGTTACGGTCCAAACACGCCAGGTCGTAGGCTGCTAAGCGTTCAGGGCGCTCGGACACACTTCGTCCAACACTTACATCACCTTGGTGTTTTCAAGGTTGCGGATAACCCAATCGTTGAAGCGAATTACCGGCTTGCGCAACATAAGTCCCAACAGCAATGAGGGGACAAGGAACAGTGCCAGTTTGCCCATGGAAACCCAGTATTCCATGCCGAATGAGCCTGCCATGGCCGAATGCATCGCATCCACCGCATAGGGGAACAGTAGCCATTTAGAAACGACCTGGAAGAACGTCGGCAGTGTTTCAATGGGGAATGTGCCGCCGGAACCGGCTACCTGCATAACCAGCAGTACTACGGCAATGGCTTTGCCGATATCACCGAACGACAGGGTCAGCGTATACACAATATTCGAGAACACCAGTGCAGACAACCACCCGACCATCAAGAACTGAATCGGATGCTCACACTGCACGCCGAGATAGAACATATCGCCCAGGCACACCAGCGTACCTTGCAGCAAAGCAAGGAAACCGAAAATCATGTATCGGCCGAAATATTCGTGGTGCAAGCGTAAACCGAACTGCCGCGCATTGCCGGGAGCCTCGGCACGCGGCTTCTTCAGCACATCCAACGCGGCGGCCGGTCCGGCAATCCGCCCGGCAATCATGGCCTCGCGAAGACCCACTTCCGAACCGAGCGGCAGATCATTGCCCAACCCTAAGATACGAGCCTTCTCATGGTCGGAAATCGATACTTTCAACATGGCGACCAGAATGATCGCACCGACCCAAATAGACAAAATCGTGTAGAACGGAGCCATCGCGGAACCATAGTTGGCAACGGGATAGAGCGCGATGCGGTCGACCGCTACGGGTGCCGCCAGCATGGAAGCAATGGCATCGGGCTTCGCAGAGGAAATCACAGACAGGTCGATGGTGCCGCCATTGGTGATAGAGGCGAGTTGGGAAGACAAGTTGTCGAGTTTCTTCGCCGAACGGGTCAAAGCGCTAGCTGCGTCAGTCAAGGCCGACTGGATGTCCGTCAGGCTGTCTGAAACGCCGCCAGAAAGACCTGACACGCTGCTTACGGTCGATGCAAGCCCGTCGATTACGGAACTTGCCTGCGTGGTCACTTCGTCCATGGACGAGGTCAGATTGTTCAGTTGCGGTTTCAGCGTGCTCTTGTACGTGTCTGAAGCCTGAGTAATCGATTGTTTGGCGGCAGCGATTTGTGATTTCAGATCTCGACGCGCTGTATCGGCATCGGCAGTACCGTTTGCTATGTGCGTGGCCGCATCGCCCAACGCGGTGGCGGCTTGCTGCATGCTCTGCTGCGCCTTTGTGGCTTGGTCTGCAGCCGCGTTCAGTTGAGCGGCAACGGTATCTCCGCCCACGGGCAGTGAAGCCGCTTGTTTGGCGAGATCTCGTAAAGCGGCGGCATACTTTCCAAAGCTGTCGGCCTGAGCCTCCACTTTGGATTGCATATCGGTTAGCTTGTTTGATATCTGTGAGGATTGTGAGCCCACATCGGCAAAAGCGGCATCGATTTGCTTGGCAATGGTGTCGTAGGATGAACCGGCCTGCTGCAATGCCGTACCGACGCCATCGGTGGCTCCGGACAATGCCTTGTCGAGGCTGGAGACGCCGTTGCGGGTCTGTTTCAACGCCTTTTTGGTTGTGGCCGCAGCTGAGCCTGTTGATCCCAGCAGCTTATCGGTGGAATCAATGATGCTGTTGGCGGCCCCGAGCAGATTGGCATAGGAATCCATCTGCGACGCAGTGCCGGTCAAACGAGACGACATGGTGGCAATATGACTGGAGGCGTTGTTGACGTACTGCTCCATTTGCGGGCTTTGCGCGTAATCGGCCACGTTGGAAACCAAATCCAGCGCCACGCTCGCCAAGGTCTTCACAAATGTCTGGTCGATGGTCGTGGCCACGGTGGTAGCACCCTGGTCGGTGATATGCGGAGCGATCGGATTGATTTTCTCATTGAGATAGTATTCGAGCTTGGCGTGCTTGATCTTCGGTGAAAACAGCGTCATCATATCGGAGCTGAAGCTCTTTGGAATAATCAGCGCGGCATAGTATTCGCCTGAGTTCACGCCATCGATGGCCTTAGCACGATCCACAAACTGCCAGTCAAGGTCATGATTGGCCCTGAGCGTATTGGTCACGGTTTCGCCGACGTTGATGGTGATCGGCATCAGATCGGACTTATAGCCCTTATCCACGTTTGCCACGGCGACCTTCAAGGCCTTGGTGTTGCCGTACGGGTCCCAGCTGGCGGCGATGTTGTACCAGGCGTACAGTGCCGGCACAATCACCAATCCCATAGCCACGATTACGGCGATCACATTGCGGGTGGCTTGGCGCACGTCACGTACGAATATTTTCCAGATAAGCTTCATCGTGCGCCTCCTTGCCCAGACTGCCCAGACTGACCGGACTGCTCGAACTGTGCGGTGTGCGCAGTCGGCTCGGTGGCCTGATCACTGAACGGTGTGAGTCGTTCAGTGGTTTCGCCGATATTCGGATTGCTGTCCATCGCCGCTTCGTGACGTCCGTGGCCGTGGAAACGCCGCCACGCATATCCGTTGAGCATCACATTGCGGAACTCGTCGGCACTCATGGCGCTGACGCCAAGCTGCATGGCGTAGGCTTCGCGTGCGTATTCAACCACAATGAGATAGGCGTCGATAAGAATAATCGACAGAATCCAAGAGGTCAGCATGGCGATTTTCTCTTGGGTGACGAACAGCAGCACCAGGAATACGAACGGGAGTACGGTCAGCAATGTCAGACCGGCAACGATCATCTTTGGGTACCGCGCGAAGAACCGGTGCGCGCGATGAGCGATGATATCGCGCAGTTCCTTGCTGTCGGACACCGTGCGGAATACGGAGTTCAAGCTCACCTGTTCGTTCACCATGCTGTTGTGCTCGGTGATCATCAGGTCGGTATCTCCCAAACGACGGTCGAACAGCGCGTTCAGGTTCATCGCATACCGGCGTACGACAAGTCCCACGAAAAGCGCCGCCGGCAGATACCAGAACAGGTGCAGCATGTCGAGCCAGTAATGGTTCGCGTACAGGCCGGCGATCGGGCCGCGCATCGCGTTGATGCCGTAGGTAAAGGGCAGCCACGGGTGCAGTTCGCGGAAGAAGTTCGGCATCATTTCAATCGGATACAGGCCGGAGGCGCCGGGTATCTGCACAATGACCAGAATTACGGCGATGGCTTTGCCGATATGGCGGAACGCCACGGCCAGCGCGTAAATAATGTTGATGTAGACGAACGAACAGAAGATTCCGGCCAAGATGAACAGCAGCGGATGCTCGCATTGGATGCCAAGCACCAGATCGCCGATGGTGGCGATGACGGCTTGCAGGAATCCGATGGTGACCAGCAGCAGCCAGCGGCCAAGATATGCTTGCGTAGCGGTGATACGGCGAATGCCCTCGCGGTCGACCTCAAGCTTGTAGATGGCGATTAGCACGAAACCGCCTACCCACAGTGCCAGATTCGTGTAGAACGGGGTGACTGCGGACCCGTAATTGTCGGTGGCATACACGACTTTCGTGGTCAGGGTGACGGGATTGCCCATGAAGTCGCCGAATCCCTTGTCATCCAGATGCAGCGTATCCCGGATTTTCTGGTAAGCGGCGGAACTATCGAGCGTGGCGATATCGGTGCGTACGGTGGCGACATCGCTGGCCACCTGGCGCAGCGAATCCTGCGTGCTGCTGATGGTGGTTTTTGTTTGGTTCAGGGTATCGACAAGCTGGTCGAACAGTCCGTCGGCCTGATCCAAGGTGCCGGATAACGAAGTCAACGTGCCATCCAGTGTGCCATTCAGGGCGGCGAAACTGTTCAATGATGAGGTGAGCGACGGCATTACGGTGCCGGTCAGCGAGCCGCGCGCGGTATTCAGCGCCGCGATGCCGCCGGTGGTGGTGTTGGTCATGGCTCCGGAAAGATTCGTGGTGGCGTCTTTACCGGAGTTGATGAACTGTGTGGTGTCGGTATGGAAGGTGTTGAGCTGTGTCTGCTGTTTGCTGATCAATGAGTCGAGCGCATCGATTTGTTTCCAGATGTTCTGGCCGACTGGGTCGGTGGTGTCTTTGCCGATGCCGGCTTTGGTCAGCGCGTCTTTCAGATCGCTGATTGACGTTTGGGTGGCGTTCAGTGGGGCCGAAAGTGTGTTGGTGATGGTGTCGACGGAGTTCTGCGCGCTGTTGAAGGAGCCGGTGATGCTGCCGGCGGCGTTGTTGACGTGAACGGCCAGTCCGGAGAGTTGTGCTGAACTGGTGTCGAGCGCGCCGACCAGTGTGGTGGAGAAGGCTTGTGACCCGGCCTGTGTTTCCGTCAACAGTGTGCCGGACTGGCGGGAGGCCTTCTGCGCGGCCGCGACGGTCTGCTTGAGTGAGGCGGTGGTCTGTTTGGCGTCGGCGAGAATCGTGTCTGATTGGGCCAGCGTGTCCTGTAAGTCGGTGAGTGAATCCTGAACGGTGTTCAGCGTGGACATCACCGTATTGAGATCATTGATCGTATCGTGCTGGACTTTGCCGGTGGCTTGGTCGAGATCGCCTCCCGCTTCGGAAACGGCCGAGGCAACGGTGGTGGCTACCGTGGTGACGAAGGCGGAGTTGATCTGCTCGTCGATGGTGGTGGCACCGGTGTCGGTGATTTTCGGCGCGATCGCGTTCTTCTTCTCGTTGACGTAATACTTGATTTTCGGCTGTTTGGAGGTTCCGGTCACCGATTCGACCAAGCTGGCGCTGAAATCCTTGGGCAGCACGATGGCTGCATAGTATCCGCCGGTCTCCACGCCGTGGACGGCCTGTTCCTCATTGTCTACGAAGCGCCAGCCGAGTTCGTCGTTCTGCTTGAGTTTCTTGACGACCTGCCGGCCCGCATCGAGATGGCCGACCAGATCGTTGGTGGTGCCTTGGTCTTCATTGGCTACGGCCACTTGCAGATTGCCGGTGGCTGAATAGGGATCCCAGTTGGCGAGAATGTTGAACCATGCGTACAGCGAGGGCAGCATTGCTACGCCGAGCGTCACCACAACGGCAACGGGATTGCGTAAGATACGTCTGCAATCGCGTAGAAAGACTTGCCAAACCGTCCGCATCCAGTCCCTCTTTTCCGGTTCGTAGTCATTGCGGCCACATGCAGTCTATTCCCACCACTGGTGCGAATACTGCTGGTTTGGCGGGTTTTCTTGCAAAACTGGCCGTTGGTTGTCCGCATAATGGGACTGATATGTGAACGTTTGTTGATGGTGCGACACCGGCGGGGTGGTTGTGCAATTTTGCCGGTATCCGGTGATGAAATGTTGAGGTGTTGGAACTGAGTCGTCGCAGTGCTGAGACCGAGACGACTCAGTGACGAGCCTATCCGAGGCTATCTCGTTGGTTCTGGTCTCACTGATCCAGACGGAAGCCCTGAGCGGCGGCCTTGTCGAGCAGTGTCTGATGGCTGACATCCTGCCGACTGATCGTGGCGACCTGATCGCTGAAAGCGTCCACCGGACGGTCGGCTTGGCGCAGATCGTAGTACCGGTGAACTTCCTCGTCGAAGGCGGGCAGCTGGTCGAGTACGCCATCGGCGTCAGCCGGGTAGGTGTTCTCGAAGAACTGCATCGTGCGCGGCATGCGCGGCTTGACGGTCGGGTTCTGATCGGGCTTGCCGATGGCCAGACCCAGCACCGGATACGTGTATTCCGGCAGATTCAGCACGTCGATAAGGCCGGGGATGTTGTTGAGCAGAGAGCCGAGAATCACGCAGCCCAGTCCCAGCGAATAGGCGGCGGTCTCCATGGCGTGCAGGGCCAGCACGGCGTCGTTCTGAGCTTGGGTGAAGCGATAGCTGTACTTGAGATGGAATTCGTCGGAAGCGGGATCGATACCCTTGCGTTCGGCGATGCGTGCGTTGCGGTGCTCGTCGATGACGAACACGTACAGCAACGGCGCGGTGGCGATATACGGCTGATGGCCGAATTCGGCGAGCTTGGCTTTGATGGCCGGATCGGTGATGCGGATGGCGGACCAGTCGTTAAGGAACTGGCTGGACGCGGCATGTTGGGCGACGGTTTCGAGCGTGGCGCGGGTATCGTCGTCGATGGCCTCGTCCTTGAACTTACGGATGGAGCGGCGGCCCAGAAGAGCCTCGATTGTTGCGTTGGTAACCATGGCTTTATTGTCGCACGGCAGACGCCGGACGCCACGGTGGATTACCTCACAGTGAAATGCCGATATTGTGTGGCGGAACTGTGCTGGACTGATGGTTCCTGTCGATTGACTGATGGTTCCTTGACGAAATTCCAGCGATGAGTCATCAGTCAGCCAACAGAAACCATCATCCAACCGGGGGATTAGCGGCTGGGCTTGCGATGGCGGTGGTCGACGAACGCCTTGGAGCCCCGATCCGACAGCTGCGAAACCACTGCGCCGAGTGCGGCCGAAACGGCGGCGAATGCCAGACTCATTGCCAGACTTTGCGGCGCGTCTGCCGCCAGTCCCTTGCGCAGATTGCGTTTGCTTGTGCCCTTGTCCCATATCATCTGGAATGCTTTGCCGGCAACCAAGCCTGCCAGCGCTGGGACTGCCGACTTGATGAGCTTGTCGCCCAGAGAATCAGGGTCGTTGAGCCGGTCCTCGCGCAGCCTGTTGACCTTCTCGTCGATGCGGTGCAGGCTGTCGACCGCGCGGTCGGCGCTGGAGGGGAAGTCGGTGTTCGTTTCGTCGCTCATGACTCTCAGTCTAATAGCATCTCAATCATCTCAGCGCAAAAGATGGGCGTTAATGGTGGAGTCATGAACGAGCGCAGACTAGAGTGGAGGCATGAGCGAACAGAACGTGAACGGCACCGTTGCCGTCGAGAACTCTCGTGGCGGCAATGGATTTTTGGTGTTGCTGCGCCACGGCCAGACCGTGTGGAGCGAATCCGGGCAGCATACCGGGCGCACGGACATCCCGTTGACCGCGGTCGGCGAGCAGCAGGCAGCGGATGCCGGAAGGCGCCTGCGCGAGGCCTTCCCCGAAGGATTCAGCCAGAGCTGTGTGTTTTCCAGTCCGCTGAAGCGGGCGTGCCAAACCGCTGAATTGGCTGGTTTTGCGGACCACGGTGTGTTGGACGGCATCGCTGAATGGGATTACGGCCGAGCCGAGGGGCGTACGCGCCAGCAGGTGAGTGAGGCCAGCGGTTTTGAATGGGATGTGTGGCGTGACGGGCCGCGCTCGCTGACGCCCACGCTGGAGGGCGACTGGGTCGAGACCTTGCCTTCGGGCGAACAGGTGCCGGTCCATGCCGGGCCTGGCGAGACGCTGGAAGAAGCGGCGGCACGCGCCAAGAGCGCCATCGACGAGATTACGCCGCTGCTGAAAGACGGCCATAATGTGCTGTTGGTGGCTCATGCGCACATCCTGCGCATCCTCACCTCGCAATGGCTGGGCGTGGACCCGCATTTCGCACGGTTGCTGCGTTTGGATACGGCGCACTACTCGGTGCTCAGCGTCTATAAGGGAGATAACGTCATCGAACGGTGGAACGCCTAGCCCCGGTTGCGCTGCGATTGCGCTGGTCTGCCCGCTACTGCGGGCGGGCCTTTATTGTTTGTGGCGGGAATTGCGGTATGTCGATAAATGATTTGCAAACGATAGCGTCGGCGTGTTGTTTTTTTTGATGGGTATAAGTGGCAATCGATTGCCATGAAAGATATGTTAGCGCTCTCATGATTGCGAACGCTTGCATTGCGATAATGAGGCAAAAATGACTGAATTAATGGGATATTTGTTGACAATGGCCTGAAAATGATGATTTATGACGCGCTGATATTGCTATCGTTTGCAAAAAGAAGCAAACCGTTGCACAATAGTGCATGTCGATAGTCGTAAAGGTGCGTGCTAGCGTACCTGTCCTGACCGGGGACGGCCGGGTCGACGATGAAAGAGAAAGGTTCGATGATGAATCGTACAGTCAAGTCAGCAGTCGCGATGGCGGCTGTCGCTGCGATGTCCCTCGGCGCTTTGGCGGCCTGCGGAAGCTCGACCTCCGGCGATGACGCCAAGGGCAAGGTCTACTACCTGAATTTCAAGCCGGAAGCGGCTGATCAGTGGACCGCTCTGGCCAAGGAATACACCAAGGAAAAGGGCGTTGAGGTCAAGGTGCAGACCGCGGCCTCCGGTACCTACGAGCAGACCCTGAAGTCCGAAATCGCCAAAACCGAAGCCCCGACCTTGTTCCAGGTCAACGGCCCGGTCGGCTACCAGAACTGGAAGAAGTACACCGCCGATATGTCCAATACGGATGTGTACAAGGAGCTCGCCAACCAGGATGTGGCCCTGAAGGATGGCGACAAGGTGGTCGGCGTGCCGTACGTGATGGAAACCTACGGCCTGATCTACAACAAGGACATCCTCAACAAGTACTTCGCGCTGGATGGCGCCAAGGCCACGTCCATGGACGAAATCGACAACTTCGACACCCTGAAGGCCGTGGCCGACGACATGCAGGCCCGCAAGGACGAGCTCGGCATCAAGGGCGCGTTCACCTCCGCCGGCTTCGACTCCAGCTCCGACTGGCGCTTCAAGACCCACCTGGCCAATCTGCCGCTTTACTACGAGTTCAAGGATGACAACGTCACCGAGCAGCCGGCCAAGATCAAGGGCACCTACCTGCCGAACTACAAGAAGATCTTCGACCTGTACATCGCCGACTCCACCACCGACCCCACCCAGCTGAGCGCCAAGACCGGAGATGATGCGAACTCCGAGTTCGCGCTCGGCGAGGCCGCCTTCTACCAGAACGGTACCTGGGCCTGGACCGACCTGCAGAAGGCCGGCATGAAGGCCGAATCCGTGGGCATGATGCCAATCTACACCGGTGTCAAGGGTGAAGAGAAGCAGGGCTTGGCCACTGGTTCCGAGAACTACTGGTGCATCAACGACAAGGCCTCCGACGCCGACAAGAAGGCCACCGAGGACTTCCTGTCTTGGGTGATCACCTCCGACACCGGCAAGAAGGCCATCTCTCAGGACATGGGCTTCACCACCCCGTTCAAGACCTTCGATGATGTCAAGTTTGACAACCCGCTGACTGAAGCCGCTGTTGAGGATCAGAAGTCCGGCAAGACCCAGGTTTCTTGGAACTTCACCATGATGCCGTCCGAAGAGTGGAAGAACAAGGTCGGCCAGGCACTGCTCGAGTACGCGCAGGGCACCGGCAAGTGGGATGCCGTCAAGACCGCCTTCGTGGACGGTTGGGCTTCCGAATACGAGGCTTCGCACTGAGTCTCATAGAGTCCCATAGCCGATAAGTAACAATCCGCGGCGCCCCTGCCATTTCCTTCTCCAGGGGCGCCGCTTTGTATTGCTGAGTCTCGCACAAAATCGTCCGCCGCAGAAAAGTGTGAGGCACGCACCCGCTCAATCGCACGCTGTGGGGCCATGAATCGGCGATTTTTCGCCATTCTCCACAATGTGCGATTGAGCGTTATTGTGCGGTTGCCTCACACTTTTTCTATGGTGGGCTTTGTTGTGTGAGCCTACTTAACGCGGGAGGTGGAGGAGCGGACCTTCAGCTGGGCCGGGAACACGATGTAGGGTTGCTCAATCGGCTTTTCGTCAATGAGATCGAGCGTCATGCGGGCTGCCACGCGGGCCATTTCCACCGGATCCTGGCGGATGGTGGTCAGGCCGATATCGCCGGTGTAGAAACTATCGTCGTAGCCGATCAACGAGACGTCGCCGGGCACGGAGAATCCATTGCGCTCCAGCTGGAACATAAGCGGCAAAGCAATGCCATCCTCTTGGCATGCGATGGCGGTGGGCATCTCGTCTTGGCTTATGAGTTGGTTGACCACGTCGCTGATTTCATAACGTCCATCGTCATCGACCTTGCAGACGATGACCTGCGGCTCGATGCCTTCCCTGCGGCAGCAGGCGGTGAATGAGTCGAATCGGCTTTGCACGGAGAAGCTCAGCGACACCTCGCGATTGGTGCTGATGTAGGTGATGCGGCGATGTCCGAGATTGATAAGATGGCGGGCGGCCAGCGTGGAGCCCTGCACGTCGTCGATATTGACGGCGGCGGTAAAGCCGCGGGCTTCGGGTTCGACTGAATTGATGCCGACGATCGGCACGCCGACCGAAGCCAGTTGCGCGATTTCGTTGTTGTCGATATCGAAAGACGCCACAATCACGGCATCGGCGTTACGGCGTACCGGCAACATCTCGAAGAATTCCTTGCGCTCCTCGATGCTGGAAATCTGGAATACCGAAATATCGTAGCCCTGCGTGTGCAGCACCTCGTTGAGCCCCTCGATGACCGAGGCGGTGAACCACAGGCGGATATGGCCGCTCATCAGTACTGCGATGCGCAGGGAGCGGCCGGATTTCAGGGCCGCAGCCGAGCGGGAGAGTGAGAAATTGAGTTTGTCGGCGATGGCGAGCACGCGCTCGCGGGTCTTGGCCGACACCAGATCCGGCCTGGTGAAGGAACGTGAGACGGTGGAGATGGAGACGCCGGCCTCGCGGGCGACATCCTGAATGCTCGTAGCCATTGCAGCCCCCTTGCGTTGAATGGAAAATCGCAATACACATGCACAACTGACTCCAGTGTACATGCTGATTGATTGATCTGCGGCGATGACAACGATTGTATTACAAACGTTTGCAAAGTGTCTATGTCGGCGTTAGATTGGCTTTATATAGCCATTATCTTAGGTGAAAGAAGATTGCTGGAGCCGGAGTGTGCTCGAACTTGAAACGCCTAAAATGACAACGTTTGACATATAATGATTCGACGTTTACTATGAACATAGGCTTGAACGAGAACAGGCCGTGCATGCGGTTCTCGATCGGCAAGCTCGCATTGAGTTGAACTCCGCAGCCGGCGCACGATGCAGTGTCACAACGCAGCGGACTCAAGGAGGAGGAAAAGTCATGATCAGCATGGCTGGCAAGGCGATACGCAGATGGTGGGCGCTGTTCGCGCTCCCCACATTCGCCGCATTCATCATCGGGTTCCTGGTGCCCTTCATCATGGGCGTCTACTTAAGCTTCTGCGAATTCACCACCGTTACCGACGGTGAATGGGTGGGGCTTAAGAACTATGGCAAAGCGTTGAAAGACAAGGAATTCCTGCACGCGCTCGGCTTCTCCACCGCGTTCACCATCGTGACCACCATCGTGATCAACGTGATCGCCTTCGCCATCGCCTACATGCTGACCAAGGCGATCAAGGGCTCCACGCTGTTCCGCTCGGTATTCTTCATGCCGAACCTTATCGGCGGCATCATCCTGGGCTACATCTGGCTGCTGCTCCTGAACGGCGTACTAGCCCACTGGGGCCGCGCCCTGACCTATAAGGCGTCCTACGGGTTCTGGGGCTTGGTCATCCTGGTGTGCTGGCAGCAGATCGGCTACATGATGATCATCTACATCGCCGGCCTGCAAGCCCTGCCCACCGATGTGCTGGAGGCCGCGGCCGTGGACGGCGCCAACGGACGGCAGACCATGTTCCGCATCATCATCCCGCTGATGATGCCGTCCATCACCGTGTGCTCCTTCCTGACCGTGACCAACGGTTTCAAGCTCTACGATCAGAACCTCGCATTGACCAACGGTGCGCCGAGCAACATGTCTGAAGGTCTGGCGCTGAACATCACCCGCACCTTCTACGGCCGTATGGGCTGGGAAGGCGTCGGCCAGGCGAAGGCCGTGCTGTTCTTCATCCTGGTCGCGGTCATCGCCCTGATTCAGAACAAGCTCACCACGAGCAAGGAGGTGGCAGCCTGATGAACGAGAACAAGCCTGTGAAGCATGGCGCATTATGGACCGTGCTGTTTGCCGTTGTCTCCCTGTTCTGGATTTTCCCGATCGTCCTGGTGCTGATCAACTCCTTCAAGCAGAAGGCGTACATCTCCAAGAACGCGTTCTCCCTGCCTGCCGGCAAGGCGTTCGTGGGACTTGAGAACTATGTGCGCGGCATCGAGACCACGCAGTTCTTCGCCTCCTTCGGCTGGACGTTGCTTATCACCGTCGGCTCGGTGGTGCTAATTCTGGTGTGCACCTCGATGTGCGCATGGTGGATCGTGCGCGTGAACAACTGGGCCGCGAAGCTGCTCTACACCCTGTTCCTGTTCAATATGATCGTGCCGTTCCAGATGGTGATGTTCACCCTCTCCAAGATCGCCGACATGCTGAAGCTCAATACCCCGTGGGGCCTGTGCATCGTGTACCTCGGTTTCGGTGCCGGTCTGGCCGTGTTCATCTTCACTGGCGTGATCAAGGGCATCCCGCAGGAGCTTGAGGAGTCCGCCATGATCGACGGCGCGTCAGTGCCGCGCATCTTCTTCCAGATCGTGGTGCCGATTATGAAGCCGTCGATCGTCTCGGTGGCCATCCTCGAAGCCATGTGGATCTGGAACGACTACTTGCTGCCGTACCTGACGCTCGACCTCGGCAAGTACAAGACCGTCTCGGTCGCCGTGCAATACCTCAAGGGCGGCTACGGTTCCGTGGATATGGGCGCCATGATGGCCTGCCTGGTGCTGGCCATCATCCCCATCATCGTCTTCTACTTGGTATGCCAGAAGTATATAGTCTCTGGTGTCATGGCGGGAGCCGTCAAGGGCTGACGACTCGCGTCGTCAGCCCATGGCTGGAAGCCCAGTGGGCTTCCAGCAGGCTCCAGGCTGAGCCGCGACAGCGGCGAAGCTAATGATGAGCCTCGTCGTAGGCGAGTCCGTAATTGCAGGGCCGAAGGCGGAGCGGTCAAGGGTTGAGCCCGACAATTTGGCTCCCCTCCCTGAGGGGAGCCAAAAGCTGTACAAGGAGTAGTTGATGAACTGGCTGGCACCGGACTCGAAATTCATGCGCGCGTGGAGCAATCTTGTTGACGGCGTGTGGATCAACATTCTGATGCTGGTCACCTCTATTCCGCTCATCACCATCGGTGCGGCCCTGACCGCCGGTCATGATGCTTGTCGCCGCTCCATCGAGGGCGAGGGCAAAGGCGTAACCGCCAACTACTTCAAGTCATTCAAAGCCAACTTCATCAAAGCCACACTGCTGTGGCTGCCGTTCTTGGTGGCGCTGATTGCACTGGTCTGGTCATGGATCGTCCTGCAGATCACGCCGCTGCTCATCATCAAATTCGCGCTGACCATCCTCTGGCTTATCGGTTTCGAATGGGTGTTCGCGCTTCAGGCACGCTTCGAGAACACCGTGGCCGGCACCTTGAAGAACGCCTTCATCTTCGGCATCTCCCACATCGCGATGACCGTGGCCCTGGTCATCGTGGATGCCGTGTTCGTGGCACTGCTGGCGGCCAGCTGGTTCCACATGCCCGGTGGACTGTTCCTGCTGGTGATCCTTGGTTACGGCACCATGCTGATGCTCCATATCCCCGTCGCCGAGCGTGTCTTCAAGCCATATCTCATTGACCAGGCGGGTTCTCACGAATATGCGGCGATCTTCGAGGTCTGAGCGCTCTCTGTCCACGCAAGCGCGGTAAAGATAACAAATTAATAACAGTTTGGGGCGGCTGGCGGAGCGGGGTGCCGATTGAGGGGGTATTAGTGATTGGCTTGGAAGGGGGCTTTTGACATACGGGGGGTGTTCGGACTGGGCGGTTGCCCCCGTAAGTGCTTATATACATAAGGAATCTGGCACACTGAGTCTCAGTGCCGTAATGGTATCATCGCAAATAATGTTTGCGTTCACGTAGAGGCGAACGAGACACCCGACAAGTGGGTCGAGGCAAAGGACAAGGAGAGATGCGGTGAAGCATTGGAAGAAGATGGCAGCATCGTTGATTGCAATATCAACGATGGTGGCAGTAGTTCCGACGACGTATGCCATGGAATCGGAAGATTCCCAACCACAGACAACCGATACCGCGACAGTGCAGACTACTAAGGCTGCTGAACCGACGCTGCTCGCCAGCTGGGACTTCACGGGCAAAAACGGCACCACGAACAGCGCGATTGCCGATTCGACCGGCAAGTACAACCTGACGCTGAAGGACGGCGCCAAGATCGAACAGTACGGTGACCGCAGCAACAACGAGGCGCTCTCGCTGCGCGGCGATGGCCAGTACGCCCAGATCGATGACCAGCTGTTCAAGGATGCGGGCGACTCCTTCACTCTGGAGTTCGCGTCCAAGACTCGTCACGACGACAGCGGCAAGTTCTTCTCGTTCATCGTCGGCAAGGACGGCTCGAACGACGCCAACACCACCGATCAGGCCAACGCCAACAAGTACCTGATGTTCTACAACAGCAAGACCGCCATCAAGGGCGTTATCTCCAACAACAACTGGGGTAACGAACAGGGATCCAAGGTCACCGTTTCCGGCAACGACAACAGCTGGGCCGATTACAAGATTGTCGTGGACGGCACCAACCTTGCCGTGTTCCGCAACAATGCCCTGATCATTTTCAAGGCCAACACCGGCATCAAGATGAGCGATCTCGGTGCGACCACCGCCTACATCGGCAAGTCGTTCTACTCCGTCGATGAGTACTGGAATGGTGCAATGGATGATATCAAGGTCTACAGGGGCGCTGACCTGACCATGCCGACCGCCGTTGCGATTTCCGGCACCGGTGTGGTGAACAACAAGCTCACCCTGATTGAGAAGGACTCCACCAAGCTCACCGCCACCGTCACTCCGGACGACGCCGTGAGCAAGAACGTCACCTGGTCCTCCTCCGATGAGTCCGTGGCCAAGGTCGCCGCAGACGGTACTGTAACCGGCGTCAAGGCTGGTACTGCCACCATCACCGCCACCACTGAGCTGGGTGGTGTGAAGGCCGAACTGCCCGTCACCGTTGAGCCGATGAACGCCCAGAACGCCGCCGCAGCCGACCTCGATGCCGCGATTGCTGCGCTGAAAGTTCCGGCGGCCGAGAATCTGCCGCTAGTCGCCAAGGGCACCAAGAACGGCTCGGCGATTACGTGGAAGTCCTCGGACGAGAAGCTCATTACGTCCACTAACGAGAAGTACGAAAACAAGACCACTGGTGCCGATGACCCGTATCGTGGTGCTGGCATCATCAATCGTCCGGCCTACGGCGACGGTGATTCCAAGCCGGTTACGCTGACCGCCACCGCTTCCTACAACGGCGGTGAGAAGGTCACCAAGACCATCGAGGTCACTGTCAAGGAGAAGACCCGCATCGCGCCTGACACCGGCTATGCGGCCGTCACTTTTGAGAGCGACAGCAACGGTGGAGAAAAGGCCTGGGTGGCTTCCACTGAGAAGAACGATTTCTTCACGTTTAAGACTCGCAACAATGGCCAGGCGGTACTTACCAATGATGCAGACACGGGTGGCTTGCGTGACATGTTCGTGCTGCGTTCCCACGAAGGCGACAAGTACTACCTGATTGCCACTGATCTCAAGGTCTCGTCAATGGGCTGGAGCCAGAACCAGGTTAACGGTTCTCGGAAAGTTGAGGTCTACGAGTCCACCGATATGATGAACTGGACCCGTACCAACGGCGACGGCAACGGCGGCATCACCATCAACACGCCGAACGCCGGTATGACCTGGGCGCCGGAAGCTTACTGGGATGATGACCTGAACGCTTACGTGGTGTTCTTCTCTTCCCGCATGTTCACTGATGACACCCGTACCACTCCGGTCAAGAACGACAAAACCGGCAATAGCTCCTATGCTCAGGTGCGTTACGCCATCACCCGCGACTTCGTGAACTTCACCGAGCCGCAGATGTGGCAGGACACCGGCTACTCGCGCATTGATTCCACCGTGCGTAAGATCGGTGGCTACTACTACCGATTCACCAAGAATGAGCAGGGCGGTGCCGCTGGCGATTACATCACCACTGGTAAGAGCATCTTCCTTGAGCGTTCCAAGGTGCTGACTGCACCGACCACCGAGGCATCTCCGGGTCAGGACCCGAACACCGGTTGGCAGCTGCTCGAGCAGGCGTTGCTGCCGTTCGAAGGACCAGAGACCATCAAGCTCAACAAGGATGACGAACTCAACACGAAGGACGACGACGGCTACATTCTGCTGTCCGACAACTTCGCCTACCGTGCATTTATGACCACGGGTGCCGAGCTTTCCAAGACCACGTGGGACAACCCGATGACCAAGCGTTACCCGGACTTCAACAACGAAAAGAAGCCGGTCAAAGCCGAGCCGGGCGCTCAGGGCTACATCACTCAGGGTGCTAACGGCGGTCTGCCGGACAAGGTGCGTCACGGTGCGTTCGTGAACGTGCCTGAGTCTGTGCTCAAGGTGACGAAGTCCTGGACCGCTGCCAACCCGACGCACATCGAGGCTGTTGACTCCACCACCAAGGCCGTGTACAACGCCGGCACCCGCGAGCTCACCGCCACGGTGACCGCCGCCGATAAGGGCACGCTCGCCGGTTCGGTGAAGTTCTCTGCTGGCGACTGGTCCAAGACCGTGAAGCTCGACGCCGAAGGCAAGGCCACTGTGACCCTCCCGGCCAGCGTCTCTGGCACTGTTGCGGTTGCTTACGACGGCTACACCGATGGTTTGGTCAATCCATCCGATACTACGGTTGACGGCATTGAACAGGGCAAGGTCGATTTGGCTGAGCTCAACAAGCAGATCGCCGCCGCCGAAGCGCTCAAGGAATCCGACTACACGGCCGATTCCTGGGCCAAGCTTGCCGCCGCGCTGAAGACTGCCAAGGCCGCGCTCGCCGCTGAGAATCAGGGCGAGGTCGATACCGCCGCAGCCGACCTTAAGACCGCAATCGAAGCCCTGCAGAAGGCTCCGACCAATCCGGGCGAAGGTGACGGAGATAAGGGCGACGGCAATAAGCCGACTACCCCGACCACCGGCGACAAGACCAACGTCAACAAGCCCGGCAGCGCGCTGAGCAATACCGGTACGGCCGTGCTCGGCCTGGGTGGTGCCGTGGTAGCACTCGCCATCGCCGGCATCTCCCTAACCCTCTGGCGCAAGCGTCGCGCCTGAGCTGCTACGGCAACCAAGCCCCCCTCTGACGAGGGGGCTGTCAGCCGCAGACTGACTGGGGGAGAGACATGGTAGTTCCATGATTTTCTCTCCCCCAGCCTCACTGCGTTCGGCAGCCCCTCGTCAGAGGGGGCTCAAGTCTAGAAAAGGAAATTCCTATGGCAGGAACCAACCCGCGCGCCGCACGTATTGCGGCCTTGATTCAGCGTGTCGTCGCCTCCTCCATTGAGCGCGAACTGCATGACAAGCGACTCGCCAGCATCACCGTCACCGAAGTTCGTGTGACCAACGATCTGCAGATCGCCAAGGTCTACTGGACCCAGCTCGGCCACGAAGGCCACGAGGAAGGCGAACGCAAGCGCGCCCAGCAGGCGCTCGATCAGGCCAAGGGTCACCTGCGTTCTCTGGTGGGCCACAAGGCTGGACTGCGCCTGACTCCGCAGCTCCAATTCGTGTTCGATGAAGTGCCCGGCGAGGCTCACGAGATCGAAGACATTCTCGCCGTGGCCAAGAAGCGTGACGAAGAACTCGCCCGCGCCCGCGCCACCGCCCAGTACGCCGGCGACGCCGATCCGTACAAGCATGACGACGAGCCCAGCGACGACTTCGAAGACGACTCTGACGAGGAGTAGTGTGCTTCATACAACACCCAGCGGTCTGCTCATCATCGACAAGCCGCAAGGCGTGACCAGTTTCGACGCCGTCGCCGCCGTGCGCGGCGCGTTGCACATCAAGAAGGTCGGTCACGCCGGCACCCTTGACCCCATGGCCACTGGCACGCTGGTCATCGCCTTCGGCCACGCCACGCGACTGCTCAACGCCATCGTGGCGCATGACAAAACCTACGAGGCCACCATACGCCTCGGCCTGCGCACCACTACCGATGATGCCGAAGGCGAGGCGCTTGTCGATGATGAAGCCCGCTCCCGCTGGCAAACGCTGTCAGCGCAGCTGACCGAGGGCGGCCAGAGCGGCGAACCAACGGCGTCACCAACTGCCTCATGGCAAAACCTGCTCACTCGCACCATCGCCACCAATTTCACCGGCGATATCGAACAAGTACCCAATACGTTCTCCGCCATCAAAATCAACGGCCAGCGTGCCTACGACTTGGCTCGCGAAGGCAAGGATGTGGAACTCAAACCACGCCCGGTCACCATCAGCGAATTCACCGTGCTGGATATCCGCAGCGGATTCGTAGCAGGGGAGCAGGCCGCTGAACCATTCCCGCACTTGATATTGACGTGCGGGTCAGCTGTTCATCGGGCACCTATATCCGCGCGCTCGCCCGCGACCTCGGCAATGAACTTGGCGTCGGCGGATACCTGACCCGTTTGCGCCGTACGCGAGTCGGCCGATTCGCGTTGCCGGACGATACCAGCGGACTTATCGCCTCTGAGTCGATGCTTGACACGCGAACCCATACCGTCACCGCACATACCGATCAGAAGACGTTCACTAATCGGGAAGGGCAAACCGTCACGCGCAACAAGTGCGTATTGGACACTCCTGAAGGTCTTGCCGGTGACGAGCGCCGCAACTGGCTGCTTGACCATGCCCTTACCATGGAACAGGCCGCTCGAGGTGCGATGCCGGCGCTTGACATCACTCCTGAGGAGGCCAGCGAATTACGCTTCGGCCGCCGTATTGAGCGTACAATCAGCGAGCCCACTGCCGCCATTGTGCCGCAAACGCATGATGTGGCGGCGATTATCGAGCGTGCAAACGCTCATCAGGCCAAGCCGGTCACCGTATTCCCCCTCGCGTAAAGTAGACGCGGTGAAAAGTGCAGCTTGATACAGGCCGCGCACAACAACGTCTATATTGCATGAATAACATCGCACGGATAAAAGGAACAGCACACTGATGGATATCACGCACCTGACCCCTGACGCCGAAGGTTCGATTGAATGGCCCTCGTTCAGTAACGATAAGAAGGCCGTGGTGACATTGGGCGCATTTGATGGCATGCACTTGGGTCATCAGGCGGTGATCAAGCGTGTGGTGGAACTCGCGCACCAGCATGATGCTTTTTCCGTGGTGATTCTGTTTGACCCGCGCCCCGCATTCGTGCACGGCTGGGTCATCTCGCACCATGGCGAAGAGCCCGCGGTTCAGAACGTGGATGCCGAAGCATTGACCAGTGTGGATGATCGACTGCACCGCATGGAACAGTTCGGCGTGGACCATGTGTTGGTGGTGCACTACACGCTGGCCTTCGCAGCCATGTCATACATTTTCTTCCTTGGCAGACTCACCGGCAAGCTGGGTATGCGCACGTTGGTCCTTGGGCAGGATGCTGCCATGGGCAAGGGGCGAGAAGGTGATGTGAAGCATATCGCCAATCTTGCCGCCGCCACCGGTGTATTCGAACTTGACGTGGTCGATGACCGTGGCCCGGGTGAAGTGCGTATTCCGCGCGATTTCAAGCCGGAAGCCCCGAGCGAATGGGGAGAGCCCGTCGATCCGCTGGCCAATGCCACCAAAGCCGAGCGCCGCGCATGGAGCAAGAAGAACCAGGCCAAGGCAATGCGCGCATGGAGCTCCACCAATGTGCGCTACCTGCTGGCTCATGGCCGAATCCAGGATGCCAACGCCATTCTGGGTGCTCCGCACTCCATCGAGGGCGAAGTGGTGCATGGTGAGGAGCGTGGCCGCACCATCGGATTCCCCACCGCCAATCTTGGCTCCGACATTGCAGGCTACATTCCGGTCGACGGCGTCTATGCCGGTTGGCTGGTAGATGGTGAAATCCGTTGGCCCGCCGCCATCTCCATTGGCACCAAACCCACCTTCAGTGAAAAAACCGGCCTTAATGAGCGTGTGGTGGAGGCCTACTGCATCACTGAAGAATGGATCGACCTGTACGACCACAAGGTTCGCGTCGAATTCGTCGGCTTCCTGCGCCCGCAGGTCAAGTTTGATGGCCCCGACCAACTCGTCGACGAACCGTCTTACCGCCTGAGGCATATCTCAGGGCTATTTACGCACTCCCAAGGCGTCTAATGCGTCGGACAATGTGTTGGACTCCACCAGCTGAAGTCCCTCGACATGCACCGGCTTGCGCAGTGGCGGAATGACCGCCGTGGTGAAGCCGAGGCGTGCGGCCTCGCGAAGGCGATATTCCATACGCGGTACCGGGCGCACCTGACCGGTCAGGGAAATCTCACCAATGGCGCACGTGGCTCGCGCAATGGGTTTTGACGTGGCGGCGCTCGCCAGTGCCGCCACTATCGCCAAGTCGGAACCGGGCTCCTTGGCCTGGCCCCCGGCAATAGTGGAGATATACAGGTCGTTGGACAGCAGGTTGAGCTTGCTGTGACGGTAGAGCACCGCGACCAGCATGGCGATACGGCTGGGGTCCACGCCATTGACCGCACGACGGGGTGTGGGCAGCACCGACGTGGTGACCAGAGCCTGTACTTCGATAGGCAGACTGCGATGCCCATCCAATGTGAACGTCACGCAGGTGCCTTCCACGGGTGCCGCGTTGGCCGCATCAGGGCCGTCTCCAGACAGGAACAATCCGGCGGGATCGGTGACCTCTTCGATGCCTTCACCGCTCATGTCGAAACAGCCGACTTCATCGGTCGGGCCAAAACGATTCTTCACCGCTCGCAGCATTCTCAGCGCAGTCTCGCTGTCGCCTTCGAATTGGCAGACCACATCGACCAGATGCTCCAATGTGCGCGGGCCTGCAATCGAACCATCCTTGGTCACATGACCAACCAGAAATACTGGAATGTCAAGTGTCTTAGCGGTGTCTATCAGCGCGCTTGCCACTTCGCGCACCTGAGTCGAACCGCCGGAAATGCCATCGACCTCCTGCGAGACGATGGTCTGCGCCGAATCCACAATGGCCAAGGCCGGCTTGTTCTGTTCGATCAGCCCCAATACTGTGGACAGGTCGGTGGTGGAGGCCAGTAACAAGTTCGGCTCCACCGCATTGATGCGGGAAGCGCGCAAACGAACCTGCGCCTGTGATTCCTCGCCGGAAATGTACAGCACGGTGTTGGCGTGTGTTGATGATGCGTTGCCCCGCATCGGCACCGTGTTCGATGCGTTGCCCTGCGCCCGGCCCGACTGTTGGGCAGACCGCTGACCTGCCCCTCGGAACGTACTGTCTCCCGCCACAACGCGCGCGATATTGCCGGCCGTCTGCAACAGCAATGTCGACTTGCCGATACCCGGTTCGCCCGCTATCAGCGTTACTGAACCCGGCACCACGCCACCGCCGAGCACACGGTCGAATTCGGAAAACCCGGTACCGAGCCGCTCGACGCTTTCCGTGCCCACTTCGGTAATCGGACGGGCTGCAGATCTGGCGTTGTTGGCAACCGTAACCGACTGCGTGCGTGATGTTCGGCCGGGAGCGGCCGTGCGAGAGCCTGCCGCCGGCCGAGCCTCGTGAAATTCCTCGACCGTGCCCCACTGACCACACTCGGGGCAACGGCCGTACCACTTCGGCCCGTTCCAACCGCATTCGGAACATACATACTGCACACTTGATTTCGCCATGGTCTCACCCTAACCCAAACACCAGCGGACGGTAAATTTTTACCGTTCACAAGAGTTTCACGCGGCTTGCGCACAACGACTAAAATTACGGCCGCCTAGCGTCACGCGGCTGTGAGAGAATCGGGGCATGACTAATAGTGAGAACTCCTCGACCACGCAATCCCATGGCAAGTTGATTGCAGTGGTGGTTGCCGCAGCTGTTGTGATTATCCTGGCAGTGCTTTCGGCCTTTGTGTGGCCGGGTTGGGCCATCCAGAAGAATGATGGCACCTCCACTACCACCCAAAACAGCCAGCAGAAAACCGAATCATCCGAGCCGACCAAGCCGACCATCGACGCCACAGCTTTGCCGGATGATGCCAGTGAGCTGTTGAAGGCCATGCCGGGCAGCGTGCTGAATTACGCGCGTACCAAGGCGGATGCCTCCACGACGTGGAATTCCGCGTCGCCGCTCGAGGAGTACACTCTGACCTACTCCACTGGTGATGCCGCCAAGGATGTCACGCTGGTCGCCGCGCAGTGGTCGTCGGCGGACAATGCCAAGACCCAGTACGATGCGTTGGTCGCTGCGCAGACCGGCGATGAGTCGGCATCCGGCAACGTCAAGGTTTCCGGCAACGTCACGGGCGCGTACGTGGTGAAGGCCGATGCCTCCAACAGCAAGAACGCCGTTGCCATCTGGCAGAACGATACCGTGGTCTTCCAAGCTACCGGCACCAAGGAAGCGGTCGATCGCTTCTACCAGAAGTTCCCGATGTAGCATCTAGTATCGGCTGTCAGCTGCTGCACAAACTTATGAACGTTGGGGCATCCACATTGCTGATGTGGATGCCCCAACTGCGTTCAGGGCATATGCGGACTATCGGCAACATACTGGTTCCCTCTGTCTGGCAACACGTGTATTATGGTGCGAGTTGCAACTTTTACGATTAATCGAAATGGAGGCTTCAGATGGGTTCTGTCATCAAGAAGCGCCGCAAGCGGATGAGCAAGAAGAAGCACCGCAAACTGCTGCGTAAGACCCGCCACCAGCGTAAGTAGTCTTACCTGCAATCAAGGCATTAGAAACCCCGTGATCGTTATGGTCGCGGGGTTTCT
>ERZ1106919.810-NODE-810-length-23350-cov-5.168191_pt1 | contig 23350 bp, 23 predicted proteins | sample MGYA00403654_ERZ1106919 | MGnify/ENA primary metagenome ERZ1106919 (study PRJEB35170, sample SAMEA104062450) | human gut metagenome | biome: human gut; feature: human-associated habitat; material: faeces | place: Denmark | collected 2012-10-08 ... | reverse complement strand
GTTGATGACCACGGCGTCGGCGCCCTCGGGCTGCTCCTGCAGCTCGATCCCCGCCTCGCGGCACAGGGCCATCATCTGTTCGGTGTTCACCAGATTTTTGGCGCAGCCGAGCGAAATAAGTCCTAATTTCGGCATGAAATACTCCTTTTTATGATAAATCGACAGATATTTATATTATGATTATGCTTAATATAGTATACACCATAACAGACGGTTTGTCATGTAAAGATTTACGGTGCAGAACCGGGAAAAACAGTGCAGAAAAGCAAAAATTTTAAAAAGACAGCCTGTCGGTAACATTTATTTTTACAGCAGACGCAAAGAAAACCGGGACATGCGCCTCGGTTTTCCTGCATTCTTGAATATCAGCCCAGATTTTCCTTGCGGATGCGGCCGTCGCGCAGCAGCTCGGTGAGCGTTTGACGGTCGCCGGCGCGGATGACGCGGCGGTATTCGTCAAGGTGTCTTATGATCTCGTCGATCTCGCACGCGAGCGGCTCGGCATTGCAGAGGAACAGCTCGCTCCACATGGTTTCGTTCAGCTTCGCGACGCGCGTGAGGTCCTTGTAGCTGCCGGCGGAAAAGCCCTTGTGCTTTTTCGCCGTGGGGCTCTTGATGTAGGCGTTGGACGCCACATGCGCCAGCTGCGAGGTGAAGGCGATCATCTCGTCGTGCTGCTCGGCGGTTGTGACGGAGTAGCTCCCAAAGCCCGCGGGCGAGAGCAGGTCTTTCACATGGCTGAGTAATTCAATGTCGTCAAAGCGCGGCGGCACGAGCACCATCGGCGCGCCCACGAAGAGATTCGCCTTGGCGTACTTGAAGCCCGAGAACTGCGTGCCCGCCATCGGGTGACCGCCAAGGTACGTAATGCCGTACTGCTCGGCGATTGGGAAGCACGCCGCGCATACCTTGCGCTTGGTGCCGCAGCAGTCGATGACGACCGTGTGCTTGTCGATCTTTGCCGCGTGATTTTTGAGCCATTCGACCGCCGCCGCGGGTCGGACGGCCAGCAGGATGACATCGCACTCTGCCATCGTCTCGTCCGTCAGCGCCTCGTCCACCGCGCCGCTGATGACGGCGAACGACAAGACATCGCGGTCGATGTCGTGGGCGAGCACACGCTCGCCCGCCTCGTGGTATGCCTTGGCGAGCGAGCCGCCGATCAGGCCGAGGCCGACGATGCCGGCGGTCATTCTGCCACCGCCTCTCTCACGCGGCGCACAGCCTTGGCGAGGTTATCGTACTGCTCGGGGCGCAGGGATTGCGCGCCGTCGCACAGCGCATGAATGGGGTCGTTGTGCACCTCGATGATGAGGCCGTCGCTGCCGCAGGCGGCAGCAGCCAGTGCCATCGGGCGCACGAGGCGCGCAATGCCGGTCGCGTGACTGGGGTCGACGATGACCGGCAGGTGCGTGAGCTCCTTGAGCATCGGCACAGCCGCAAGGTCGAGCGTATTTCTCGTGTAATCGTCGTAGGTGCGGATACCGCGCTCGCAGAGGATGACCTGCTCGTTGCCGCCGGCCATGATGTACTCCGCGCTCATTAAAAGCTCCTTGAGCGTGCTGGCGAGGCCGCGCTTTAAGAGGATGGGCTTTCTCAGCTTGCCGAGCTCGCGCAGCAGGTCGAAGTTCTGCATATTGCGCGCGCCGACCTGAATGACGTCCACATCCTCAAAGAGCGGCAGGTAATTCGTGCCCATGATCTCGGTGACGATGGGAAGGCCGGTCTCCTGACGGGCGATCTTCAGCAGCTCGATGCCCTCGGCCTTGAGGCCCTGGAAATCATAAGGAGAAGTGCGGGGCTTGAATGCGCCGCCGCGCAGCATGTTCGCGCCCGAGGCCTTCACGGCCTTGGCGACCGCGACGATCTGCTCTTCGGATTCGACCGAGCACGGGCCCGCGATCATGCAGAAGTTTCCGCCGCCGACCTTGACGTCGCCCACCTGCACGATCATGTCGTCGGGATGGAACTTGCGGTTGCAGCACTTAAAGGGCTCTGTCACGCGCTTGACGGAGTCGACGATGCTCAAACTCTCGATCAGGTCCATGTCGACGCGCGCCGTGTCGCCGATCAGGCCCAGCACGGTCTGGTACTCGCCCTCGGAGATGTGCACGCCAAGGCCCTGATTTTTGAGCCAGTTGATAAGCTGCTCGCGCTTGTCCTGTTCTGCGCCACGCTTGAGTACGACGATCATAATAATTTCCTCCTTATTGACCGTGAAATATCGCCACAACGAAAAAATGCGGCACAGGTCTAACCTGTGCCGCATCAAGCAATCTCTTTTCAGAGCCTTTTTGCATCTTTGCATCACAAATTAGCCTTACTACGAATCCATAGTAAAGTAATAATAGTATGCAAAAACGAAAATGCTCTTCATCTTGTGTTGTTTCTCCGTTCGTGGAACTTTGTTGCCATCAGTATAAGAGCCTCTGCACCGATTGTCAACCGCATAATTTTACATTTCCGCGCGCCGCCCGGAATTTCGTCGAAAAGCACGGTCTTTTTTCTCAATCAGTTTGCCGGAATAGAGCATTTTACACCAAGGAAGGCTCCCCTTTCTGCCCTTTTCCCGCTGCGAAACGCCGCGTCCTGCAAGGTGTCATGCCAAACGTGCATACTTTCTCATCTTTTTCCCGTTCCCGCCTTTTTTCGAAATTTTGACTCTTGACATTCGCCTGACTATCCCGTATAATGCACCGAAAACATGACAAGGAGGAAGGAGCATGCGCTGTATTTTGAAGAACGCAAAGGTTTTCTCTCAGGGCGTATTTCATTTGGCGGATGTGTTTCTTTCGGACGGGAAAATTGTTTCTATTGGCAATGGTGTTTCCCGTTCCGATGATACTATTACTATTGATATTTCAAATATGGTTTTATTTCCCGGTTTCGTTGATGTTCATGTTCATCTTCGAGAGCCGGGATTTTCTTATAAAGAGACCATCCGCACCGGCACGCTGGCTGCCGCGCACGGCGGCTTTGCCCACGTTGCCGCTATGCCGAACCTGAACCCCGTCCCCGACTGTGTCGACGCGCTGAACCTTCAGCGCGCGCTCATCGAGAAGGACGCGCTCGTCCATGTTCACCCCTACGGGGCGATCACGGTCGGCGAAAAGGGCGAGCAGCTCACAGACCTTGCAGGCATGGCGCAAAACGTCATCGCCTTTTCCGACGACGGACGCGGCGTGCAGTCCGAGAGCATAATGCGCCAGGCGATGGCCGAGTGCCGCCGCCTCGGCAAGATCCTTGCCGCGCACTGCGAGGACAATTCTCTGCTCCGCGGCGGCTACATCCACGACGGCGCGTATGCCCGCGCCCACGGGCACCGCGGCATCTGCTCCGAGAGCGAATGGGGGCAGATCGCGCGCGACGTGAAGCTTGCCGAGGAAACGGGCTGCGCCTACCACGTCTGCCACGTTTCGACCAAGGAAAGCGTCGAGGTCATCCGCGCGGCCAAGCGCCGCGGCGTGAACGTGACGTGCGAAACAGCGCCGCACTACCTCGCCTTCACGCAGGACGATCTGCAGGAGGACGGACGCTTCAAGATGAATCCCCCTCTGCGCGATCAGGCCGATCAGGATGCGCTCATCGAGGGTCTTCTGGACGGCACGATCGACATGCTCGTCACCGACCATGCGCCCCACAGCCACGAAGAAAAGGCCAAGGGTCTTGAAAAGAGCGCCATGGGCGTCGTCGGTCTGGAAATGTCCTTTGCCGCAAGCTACACCCATCTTGTAAAAAAGGGCATTCTGCCGCTGGAAAAGCTCGTCGAGCTGATGCACACCTCTCCGATGCGCCGCTTTGGCTGCGGCACGGAGATCGCCGTCGGTCAGCCCGCCGACCTGACCGTATTTGACCTCAACGAAACCTACACTGTCGATCCCGAAAAGTTTCTGACCATGGGGCGCGCAACGCCCTTTACCGGCACACAGCTCACAGGCGCGTGCAAGCTGACGATGATCGGCGGCGAGATTGTCTGGAAGGAGGACACGCTTTGATCGAAGTAAAATATACCATCGCGGAAAACGCCCCCATCGCCTCCGGCGTCTACCGCTTGAAGCTCGAGGGCGACACCTCGGCCATCACCGCGCCGGGTCAGTTCCTCGACCTTCGCCTGCCCGGTTTCTTCCTGCGCAGACCCATTTCCATCTGCGACTGGGACGAGCGCAGCGTGACCCTCTTATATAAAGTAGTCGGCGGCGGAACGGACTGGCTCTCTCGCTGCACGCCAGGGCAGATGCTGGATGCGCTCTCCGGTCTCGGCAACGGCTTTGATGTTGCCGCCTGCGGCGAAACGACGCTCCTTTCAGGCGGCGGTATCGGCACCGCCCCGCTCTTCGGCCTTGCCAAACGTCTTCTTGCCGCGGGTAAAACGCCCGTCGCCGTTCTGGGCTTCAACACGGCGGAGGATGTCTTCTACGAAAATGAATTCAAGGCGCTCGGCGTGCAGACCGTCATCGCAACAGCGGACGGCAGCTGCGGCACGCGCGGCTTTGTGACCGACGCGCTGCTCGAGCAGTTCGACACCGTCTGCGCCTGCGGGCCGATGCCGATGCTCAAGGCGCTTTGTGCAAAAACGGACAAGCCCGGCCAGATCAGTCTGGAAGCGCGCATGGGCTGCGGCTTCGGCGCGTGCATGGGCTGCACGATCGACACGGTAAACGGCCCCAAGCGCGTCTGCCGTGAAGGCCCCGTATTCGGAAGGGAGGAGATCAAATGGTAAAAACGAACGTCACACTCTGTTCTCTTCCGCTCGACAACCCCATCATTCCCGCGAGCGGCACATTTGGCTACGGGTACGAGTTCGCGGAACTGTACGACATCAACTGTCTCGGTACGTTCTCGTTCAAGGGAACGACGCGCAAGCCGCGTCTCGGCAATCCCCAGCCGCGCATCGCTGAAATGCAGAGCGGCATGCTCAACGCCGTGGGACTTCAGAATCCCGGCGTAGACGCGGTCATCGCCGAGGAGCTTCCCAAGCTCGCGCGTGTTTTCCACAAGCCCGTCATGGCGAATGTCAGCGGCTTTTCGCTCGATGAATACGTCGAGGTCTGCCAGAAACTCGACGCCTGCCCGCAGGTCGGCTGGCTCGAGGTGAACATTTCGTGCCCCAATGTCCACGGCGGCGGCATGAGCTTCGGTACCGATCCCAAAGCCGCCGCGTCGGTCACGCGCGCGGTCAAAGACGCCGTCAAAAAGCCCGTCATCGTCAAGCTCTCGCCCAACGTCACGAGCATTGCAAACATTGCCAAGGCCTGCGAGGACGCAGGCGCGGACGGCATCAGCCTTATCAACACCGTGATGGGCATGCGCCTTGATCTCAAGGCGAGAAAGCCGCTTCTTGCCAACAGCACGGGCGGCATGTCCGGCCCCGCACTCTTCCCGCTTGCGGTGCGCATGGTCTGGCAGGTGTACGAAGCGGTGCGCATTCCCATCGTCGGTCTCGGCGGCGTGATGAGCGCCGAGGACGTCATCGAACTGATGCTCGCCGGCGCAACGGCGGTCGAGGTCGGCGCTGCCAACCTTGTCGACCCCTTCGCCTGCCGCCGCATCGTCGAGGATCTGCCCCGCGTCATGCAGAAATACAACATAAACGATTTGAACGACATCATAGGAGGTGCCCACCATGGGTAAGGACGTTATCATCGCACTGGATTTTGACAGCAAGGAAAAGGCCCTCGCATTTCTCGACCGTTTCACCGGCGAAAAGCCCTTTGTGAAGATCGGCATGGAGCTCTTCTACGCCGAAGGCCCGTCCATCGTGCGCGAGATCAAGGCGCGCGGCCATAAGATCTTCCTCGATCTCAAGCTGCACGACATCCCCAACACCGTGAAAAAAGCGATGGCCGTGCTCTCCTCCCTCGATGTGGACATGGTCAACCTCCACGCCGCGGGTACGCGCGCCATGATGAGCGCCGCGCTTGAGGGTCTCACCCGCGCGGACGGCACGCGTCCGATGCTCATCGCCGTCACGCAGCTCACCTCCACCAGCCAGCAGAGCATGGAGGAAGAGATCGGCATCCACCGCCCCCTTGAGGAAGTGGTCATCGACTACGCCAAAAATGCAAGACTCGCCGGGCTCGACGGCGTGGTCTGCTCCCCGCTTGAAGCCGGCCGCATCCACGAGACCTGCACGAAGGACTTCCTCACCGTCACCCCCGGCATCCGCTTTGCCGATGCAAAGGCGGACGATCAGGTGCGCATCACTACGCCCGCAAAGGCATGCGAGATCGGCTCGGACTACATCGTCGTTGGCCGCCCCATCACGCAGGCGGAGGATCCCGTCGCCGCCTATCGCCGCTGCGTCAGCGAGTTTGTGGGCTAAGCAATGCGCCGCAACATCATCTTATTTGATTTGGACGGCACGCTGACCGACTCCGGCCCCGGCATCATGAAGGCCGGACAGTATGCCCTGCGCGCGTTCGGCATCGAGCGCGACTGGCGCGAGCTGTCGTTCTTCGTCGGCCCGCCGCTCAGCGAGACCTTTGCGCACTTCGTGAGCGCAGAGAATGTCGACGCCGCGGTCGCGAAATTCCGCGAATACTATCAGCAGGACGGCTGGCTCGACAACGCCCCCTACCCCGGCATCCCCGCGCTGCTTGCGCATCTCAAGAGCGAGGGCAAGCGTCTTTTCGTCGCCACGTCGAAGCTCGACACCATGGCCGAGCGCATTCTGGAGCATTTCGGCCTCGCACCCTACTTCGACGCCATCTGCGGCGCGCCCGAGGGCGACAAGGAAGCGGGCAAAAAGGTAAATGTCGTCAAAGCCGCACTTAAAGCGGCTGGCTGCGACGATCTTTCCCGCGCTGTGATGGTCGGCGACCGCGAGCATGACGTCATCGGCGCGCATCTTGCGGGACTCGACGTGATCGGCGTGCTCTACGGCTACGGCAGCCGCGAAGAGCTCACCGCCGCCGGCGCCGACCAGATCGCCGAAACCCCGGAGGCATTGGAAACGCTAATTTTGTCAACAAACTGACATTTTGAAAGGAGAAGAGATAGAAATGGAGCATTTGGAACGCAGCATTGCGGAGGGATTGCTCTCCATCCGTGCGGTATTCTTCCGTCCGAATGAGCCCTTCACCTGGGCCAGCGGCATCAAGAGTCCCGTCTACTGCGACAACCGTCTGATCCTGACCGCACCTGAGGTGCGCACGCAGGTGGAAAGTGCGCTGTGCGAGATCATTCGCGCCGACTATCCCGATGTGGAGGTGCTGATGGGCACGAGCACGGCGGGCATTGCCCACGCGGCCATCGTCGGCCACATGATGGGTCTGCCCATGGGCTATGTGCGCTCGTCCGGTAAGGATCACGGCCGCCAGAATCAGATCGAGGGCCGCCTTGAGCCGGGTCAGAAGGTCGTCGTCATTGAAGATCTGATCTCCACCGGCGGCAGCGTTCTGGACGTTGTGAGCGTCCTGCGCGAAGCGGGCGCGGAGGTGCTCGGCGTTGCGAGCATCTTCACCTACGGCATGCAGAAGGGGCTTGACCGCCTTGCCGCCGCGAACGTAAAGAACCACAGCCTGACCAACTTTGACGTCATCGCCGACGTAGCGGCGAAACAAAATTATATCCACCCCAACGATGTTGCGCGTCTCATTCAGTTCCGCAACAACCCGTCGGACGAATCTTGGATCGGAGGAAAGAACTAACATGGAGCATTTGATCGACATTTTACAGCTGAGCACCCAGGAGATCGACGAAATGGTCGCCACGGCCAATGACATCATCGCCAACCCCGAGGCCTACGCACACAAGTGCGACGGCAAGATCCTCGCAACGCTCTTCTTTGAGCCCTCTACCCGCACGCGCCTGAGCTTTGAGTCTGCGATGCTCGGTCTCGGTGGCAAGGTGCTGGGCTTCTCGTCCGCAAGCAGCTCTTCCGCCGCCAAGGGCGAGAGCGTTTCCGACACGGTGCGCACCGTGAGCTGCTATTCCGACATCATTGCCATGCGCCACCCGAAGGAAGGCGCGCCTCTGGTCGCTTCCATGCACTCTGAGGTTCCCGTCATCAACGCGGGCGACGGCGGCCACAACCACCCCACGCAGACGCTGACCGACCTGCTCACCATCAACCGTGAAAAGGGCCGCTTCAACGACCTGACCGTCGGCTTCTGCGGCGACCTCAAGTTCGGCCGTACAGTTCACTCCCTCATCAGCGCCCTGAGCCGCTACACCGGCATCAAGATCGTGCTCATCTCCCCCGAAGAGCTCAAGCTCCCCAGCTACGTGAAGGCCGAGGCGCTCAAGAAGAACAACATCCCCTACGAGCAGACGACCGATCTCGAGTCCGTCATGCCCCAGCTTGACATTCTCTACATGACCCGCGTGCAGCGCGAGCGCTTCTTCAACGAAGAGGATTACCTGCGCCTGAAGGACAGCTACATCCTCACGCCCGAAAAGCTCGTGAATGCAAAGAAGGATCTCTGCATCCTGCACCCGCTGCCGCGCGTAAACGAAATTTCCGTTGCCGTGGACGATGACCCGCGCGCCTGCTACTTCAAGCAGGTCAGAAACGGCCGCTTCATCCGCATGGCACTGATCCTCAAGCTGCTTGGTATCGAATAAGGGAGGGACTTATAAATGATCATCGACGCTATTTCCAACGGTATCGTTATCGACCACATCTCCGCCGGCAAGGCGATGGAGCTCTACAACATCCTCGGTCTTGACAAGCTTGACTGCTCGGTCGCGCTGCTCAAGAACGTTTCGAGCGGCAAGCTCGGCCGCAAGGACATCATCAAGATCGACCGGGTGCTCGACCTTGACTGGGACGTCATCGGCTATGTCGACCCCGGCATCACCGTCAACATCATTAAGGACGGCAAACTCGCCGAAAAGCGCCAGCTCAAGCTGCCCGAGCGCATCACGAACGTCATCCGCTGCAAGAACCCGCGCTGCATCACCTCCGTTGAGCAGGAGCTGCCGCAGATCTTCACGCTGACCGACGAGGAAACGCGCACCTACCGCTGCCTGTACTGCGAGACCAAGGCCGAAAAGTAAAAAGCCAAAAAAGAGGGAACCTTAAAGGTTCCCTCTTTTTTATCCTTGTCACATCAGGCCTGCGCCCTCGGCCTTGTCGGTCTCGCGGCGCTCTTCGATGGCCTCTTTCAGGATGATGTCCTTGACCTTCATCAGCCGGATCGTGTTGGCACGCTCGTTTTCATCGAGCTTCATCGTGATATACTTGATGCTTTGCTGCATCTGCGGAATTTTGACGTATTCGAGCGCGTTGACGCGCCGTCTCGTGCGCTCGATCTCGGCAGCTAAAAGCTGCGTGGCCTTCTCGACCTCGGCAAGGCGGAGCAGGTCGGGTAAAATGTCGCCGAGCTCGCGCACGGCGTCGTCGAGCTCGCCGCTCGTCTGGGCGAAGCCGTACGGATAAATATTCCCGCCGTCCTCGCTCGCGAGCTTGAACTCATAGCGCGGCACCTCGACGCTCATCACGTTCTCCGTGCCCGTTTCGAGCGAAACGCTCTGCTTGGGGCACAATAGCGCCTGCTCAAGCATTTCCGGCGACATCAGCGCGCTCGCCACGGTGAACGAGCCGTAGGCGCGCGCAAGCGACTGCTCCACCTTCTGCCGAAGCGCTAAGTCCTCGCGCACGACCTCCATGAACTGCTTCATCAGCTCGTCGCGCTTGTCCTTGAGAAGTTTGTGCCCACGCTGGGCGGTGCGCAGCCGCCCCTTGAGGCGCGTGAGCTCCATGCGGGTGGGATTGACAGTGGTCGTAGGCACTTTTCTCCCCCCTTACTCTTCCTTTTTGAGATACTTGTCGATATACTCCGGCTTGATGCGCTTGAGCTCGCTGCGCGGCAGGAGGGAAAGTAATTCCCAGCCGAGGTCGAGCGTCTGCTCGATGGAGCGGTTCTCGTCCGTACCCTGCGCGACATAGCGCTTTTCAAACTCGTCGGCAAACTTGGCGTAGAGAAGGTCGGTCGGGCTCAGTGCCGCCTCGCCGAGGATCGACATGAGTTCCTTGTTCTCTTTACCGGTTGCGTAGGCGGCGAAGAGCTGGTTCATCGTGCCGGAGTGATCCTCGCGCGTCTTGCCCGCGCCGATGCCCTTGTCCTTCAGTCGGGAAAGGCTCGGCAGTACGTCGACCGGCGGGTTGATGCCGCGGCGGTACAGCTCGCGCGAAAGGATGATCTGCCCTTCGGTGATATAGCCTGTCAGGTCGGGGATGGGGTGGGTCTTGTCGTCCTCGGGCATCGTCAGGATGGGGATCATCGTGATCGAGCCGTCCTTGCCCACCTGACGGCCCGCGCGCTCGTACATCGTCGCAAGGTCGGTGTAGAGGTAGCCGGGATAGCCGCGGCGGCCGGGGACTTCCTTCTTCGCCGCACTGATCTCACGCAGGGCTTCTGCGTAGTTCGTGATATCCGTCAGAATGACGAGCACGTGCATGCCGCAGTCGAACGCGAGGTATTCCGCGGCGGTCAGCGCCATGCGCGGCGTCGCGATACGCTCGACCGCGGGGTCGTTGGCAAGGTTCGTGAACAGCACCGTGCGGTCAATGGCGCCGGTGCGCTTGAATTCGTTGACGAAGAACTCAGATTCTTCAAATGTGATGCCGATGGCGGCAAAGACAACGGCAAAGTTGCTCTCGCCGTCCAGCACCTTCGCCTGTCTCGCGATCTGCGCGGCCAGCTGCGCGTGCGGCAGGCCCGAGCCGGAGAAGATCGGCAGCTTTTGTCCGCGGACAAGGGTATTGAGGCCGTCGATGCTCGAAATGCCGGTCTGGATGAACTCGTTGGGGTAGTTGCGCGCCGCGGGGTTCATCGCAAGGCCGTTAATATCGCGATGCTCGTCGGCGATGATCGCGGGGCCGCCGTCGATGGGCTGACCCATGCCGTTGAAGACGCGGCCCAGCATGTCGCGCGACACGGCGAGCTGGAGCGGATGGCCCAAAAAGCGGATGCGCGAATCGGCGAGGTTGATGCCCGCCGACGCTCCAAACAGCTGCACGACCGCGCGGTCGCCGTTGACCTCGAGCACCTTGCAGCGGCGCGTGCTGCCGTCGGAGAGGACGATCTCTGCCAGCTCGTCATACGTGACGCCCTGCACATGGTCCACGACCATCAGAGGGCCGGAAATTTCGCGGATCGTCTTATATTCACGGATCATTCTTCTTTCTCTCCTTTCTCAGCGATCGCGGCGATCTGCTCTTCCATCTCGACGAGCAGGTTCGCATAGGCGTCCTTGTACTGGTCGGCGGGCACACCCTTGGCGCGTCCGATCTTCTCGCGCGCGGGGATGGCGAAGAGCTCGCTTAAATTCCCGCCGCGCTCGGCGGCGCTCAGGCATTGCGTGTCGTACTGGCGGATCATCGCCAGCATGCGCGCCTGACGGTCATACTCGGAATAGGCGTCGTTGTCGGCAAACGAGTTCTGCTGCAAAAAGTCCTCGCGGATCATACGCGCGACCTCAAGCGTGATCTGGTCCTTCGCGCTGAGCGAATCCTTGCCGACGAGCTGCACGATCTCGTTAAGGTTCGATTCCTCCTGCAGCATCGCCATGGCCCACTCGCGGTTTTCGAGGAATTCGTGGCCCAGGTGCTCGCTGTACCACGGGCGCAGGGAATCGAGATAGAGCGAATAGGAATTCAGCCAGTTGATGGCCGGGAAGTGGCGTCGGTAGGCAAGTGACGAATCCAGTGCCCAGAAGACCTTGACGATGCGCATCGTCGCCTGCGAGACAGGCTCGGAGAGGTCGCCGCCCGGAGGCGAGACCGCGCCGACGGCGGTCAGGCTGCCCTGCCGCTCGTCGCTGCCGAGGCATTCGACCACGCCCGCGCGCTCATAGAACTGCGCGAGGCGCGAGGACAGGTACGCAGGATAGCCCTCTTCACCGGGCATCTCCTCGAGACGTCCCGACATTTCGCGCAGGGCCTCCGCCCAGCGGGAGGTCGAGTCCGCGATGACCGCGACGGCATAGCCCATGTCGCGGAAGTATTCGGCGATCGTGATGCCGGTGTAGATGCTCGCTTCGCGCGCCGCGACTGGCATATCCGAGGTGTTGGCAATCAGCACCGTGCGCTTCATCAGGCTCTCGCCCGTGCGCGGGTCGATGAGCTCGGGGAATTCGCGCAGAACGTCGGTCATCTCGTTGCCGCGCTCGCCGCAGCCGATGTAAACGACGAGATCCACGTCCGCCCACTTGGCAAGCGCATGCTGCATGACGGTCTTGCCGCTGCCGAACGGCCCCGGGATCGCCGCCGTGCCGCCCTTGGCTACGGGAAAGAACGTATCCACAATGCGCTGGCCGGACTGGAGCGGCGTGACGGGCGGATACTTCTTCGTGTAGGGACGGCCCACACGAACAGGCCATTTCTGGATCATCGTGAGCTCCTTCGTCTCGCCCTTGTCGGTCTCAATAACAGCGACGACGTCCTCCACAGTGAAGCTGCCGGCCTTGATCTCCTTCACAGTGCCGCTCATCTTGGGTGGCATCATGATCTTGTGCAGGATCGACGGCGTCTCCTGCACCGTGCCGAGCACGTCGCCGCCGATCAGGTGGTCTCCCACCTTGGCGACAGCGGTGAAGTCCCACTTCTTCTCGCGGTCGAGCGCGGGGACCTCCTCGCCGCGCGGCAGGAAGTTGCCGCCCGTCTTCTGGCGGATGACCTCCAGCGGGCGCTGGATGCCGTCGTAAATATTCTCGATCAAACCGGGGCCGAGCTCAACAGACAGCGGCGCGCCGGTCGTCACGACCTCTGCCCCCGGGCCGAGGCCCGAGGTCTCTTCATACACCTGAATGGCGGCGGAATCGCCGCTCATCGTCAGAATTTCGCCGATGAGGTGCTGCTCGCCCACGCGGACGACATCCGCCATATTCGCTTCCGAAAGTCCCGACGCCACGACCAGCGGGCCGGAGACCTTAACGATCTTTCCCATAAGGCTTTTGCTCCTTTTTTACAAAATGTCCGCGCCGGCGGCCTTTTCCGCAGCCGCGTGCACGCCCGCTGTGCCGATGCCGAGGCTCCCCTCCCTGCCCGGGATGAGGATGACGGCGGGCGATACGTCCTCGCGCCGGCGCTCGATCTCCGCGGGGATCTGCGCGGCGAGGTGTTCGGTGATATAAATGATGGCGTAGTTCTCCTTCGCCATACGGTGGAGGGCGGCTTTCGCCTGCTCGCCGTTTTCCGCGATGCAGGTGTCGAGCCCGAGGGCGCGGAAGCCCAAAACGCTGTCACGCCCGCCGATGACTCCGATCTTATTCATGCTGCTGCCTCCCTTAGAGATAACTCATGCGCAGCCGCGCGCGGATGTCCTCCGCCGCGATGCCCGCGATCTTGCCGGATAAAATGGTGCGCACGGCGGTGAACTCCGCCTCTTTCGCACCAAGATAGCCCGCCACGACCTCTGGGCCGAACGGCGTGCGCCGCGCCCGCTGCAAATAGGACATGAGCGCATCGTCGCACGCGCGCTCAAATTCCGTCAGGCCCCCGCCGCTGTCAAGCAGTTTGGCCGCGAGCTCGCCCGCGCTGTCAAGCGGCGTGCCGTGTGTGAGCGACGATAAATGATCGCCGCGCGCGCCTCTGAGCTGGTCCGCCGGAATGTGCCCGCCCGGCAGCATCGCCGCAGCAAGCACATCGTCCTCGCAGCCCATGCGCCGTGCGCGCACGAGCGTACGCAGGTTGACCGCGTCGATCTGCAAGGCGACATAGTCCTTCAAAAACGTGCTGCCCGTCTCGCTTGCGAGCGCGCTCATCTCCTCGTAGCAGGCGCGATCGAGCAGCAGCTCCGCCATGCGGAGATCGCCGCTGTGGCCCGCTTCGCTCTCCGCCTGCGCCATCGCGCGGCTCATCGCCGCGGAAACCGCGCTCGTCTCGCCGCGAAGCACCTTCTGCGCGTCGACGCGGCCGCAGTCCATCGCAAGGCGCGAGACGTCCTCGCCGCTGCGCTTGCTCTTGAGCGCGAGCTTTGCATTGTGATAGTCGTACTTGACCTGAAACAGCTCGACGATGCGCTTGTCCGGCGCCAGCACGCTCACCTCGCGGTAGAGCTCTCTGCGCGCCTGCGAGAGCGCGTGTTCCACATTTTCGAGCGTGCATCGCTCAAGCGGCGCGTAGCCGCATTCCAAAAGCGTCTTGTAGCTCTCTTCCGGCGTGGCGGCGTCGATCATCCGCTCGGCCATCGCCTGCGTCAGGAGCTTCGCCTCGCGCGCATGCAGCGCCGCGGAGACCGCTGCGTAGTCCGTATCCCGATACTGCTGCATCCGATCCCCTCCTTATTCTGCGAAGAGGAGCTTTGCCGCGCCGCGCTCGGTCTTCTCGCGCGAAAGGGCGAGAAGCGTTTCAAACGAGCAGTTCACGTCGCATTCTTTACTTATAAGCACGAGGCCCGCGCGGATATCTGCCGCTTCGCCCGCAAGCGTATAGTGCGCGTTCAGCTCCTTGTTCGCTCGCTCGACGAGCGTTTCGCCGATCTCATCGCGGTCCTTTGCGCTCAGGGCGATTTTCTCGTTGCCCTTGCCGCCCGCCGCTTTCAGCAGACGAACCAGCAGCGAAAGATACTGCTCGCGCGGCATGGAGCAGAGGATCTCCAGCGCGCGGTCGTAGGTCTCGGCGAGCACTTTCTGCTTGGCGCTGAGCGTCAGCTTGCGTGTCTCCATCTCCGCCGCGGAGCAGAGGCGCTCGTAGCGCTCCTGCGCGGCGAGATGCGCGCGCCCGCCCGCCGTCTCGCGCTCTTTTTCCGCGCGTGCGGCACTCTCCTCGCGGATGCGCCGGAGTTCCTGCTCGGTCTGCGCATTCAGCTCGCTCAGCGAGCGCGCCGCATCCTCTTTCATGCGCGCGGTGATCTTTTCCATTCCGTTCATTGCGTTTCCGCCTTTCCGTGGGCGCGTCAGCCGATGTTGAGCAGCATCATGATCGACGCCAGCAGCGAAAGGATCGCGTAGAACTCGACCACGATGCACAGCACCATGCCCTTCGACCAGTGTTCAGGCTGGCGCGCCAAGATGTTGATCGATCCCGCGGCGACGCGGCCCTGCGCAACTGCCGAAATGCCGCCGCCGATGGCGATGGGCATGCAGGCCGCGAAGTAACGAAGGCCCTCCTGAAGCGACATATCGACATACGTGCCGTCCAGAACGCCCATACGCATCAGGCAGAGGAAGCCGATGACCAGACCGTAAAGGCCCTGCGTGCCGGGGATGACCTGCAGGATCATCACTTTACCGAATTTGCTCGGATCCTCACAGAGAAGACCCGTGCCGGCCTCGCCGGCAAGACCCGTGCCGCGTGCGCTGCCCGCGCCCGCGAGGCAAACAGCAAGACCCGCGCCCAGCATACCGATGGCGCCGCCCGTCGTCAGTTCAAAGATACCCATTTTTTATCCTCCTTACGGTTTTTCCGTTTTTTCTGCAATTTACTGTAAATCGACATATTCCGTGTCCAGCGTCATGGGGCGGAAGGGCTTTCCGCCGTCGACGTAGAACTTGTTGAAAAATTCCAAGCACTGCAATCTCAGATCGTGCACGTAGCAGCCAAGGAGATTGAGTCCGAAGTTCATCGCGTTGCCGAGCATCGAGATGATGATGAACGCGATCACGTTCCCCGGCATCGCCGCGAGCATGTTGAACACCTGCGCGATCACGCTGCCCGCGAGCATCAGCGCCATCAGTCGCGTGTAGGACAAAATGTCGCCGAAGTAGCCCGTCACGTGGTTATAGAGTGAGCCGAACACGCCTGTAAGCTTGCCCCAGCCTTTGCCCTGCACGATGGGGCCGAGCAGCACCAGCGCGCATCCGACATACAGCACCGCCGCACCCTTGCCGAGCGCCAAAAGCGCGATGCCGATAAACACGATCCACCACGTGATCTCCTCGAAAAAGGCGTCGAGGAACTTTTTCCGCTTGCACTTTTCGATCAAACTGATGGCCATGCCGGTGACGATCTGCACCATGCCGAGCGCCATCGAGCCGATCAGGATCATCGTCAGATCGTCGAGCGGGTCGAAGAGCTTCGGCAGCGCGAAGACCGTGCCGGGGCTGACGATGGCAACGAGCTGCGTGAGGAAATCGCCGAAAAATCCGCCTGTCAGCGCGCCCATGATGAACGTGCTGATGCCGCAGAGGCCGAGCAGGCTGAACAGCTCGCCGCTCGTGCCCTTGGGCCGGTATTTTTTGCTGATGATGACCGAGGCGATCATCATGAGTAAGCCGTAGCCCATATCCGCCATCATAATGCCGTAGAACAAAATGAAAAACGGCGCCATCAGCGGGTTCGGGTCAAGCGTGCCGTAGGCCGGGAGCGAATACATCTCCGTGACCATATTGAGCGGCTGCGTCAGCTTGTTGTTTTTGAGCTGCACCGGCACCTGCGGGTACTCGTCCTCTGTCGGCTCGCGCGTTTCGATCGCGCAGGTAAACGGCTTGAGCGTTTTCTCGATCTCCGCGCAGCGGTCGGCGGGCAGCCAGCCCTCCAATAAAAAGACCTTGTCAGTGCCGACAAGTCGGCTCTTCGCCTCCTCGCGCCGCAGCGCGATGGCCGCGCGGTCGCTCGCTTCCAAGAGCGCCTCCCGCTTGCCTCCAAGGCCCGCAATGCGCTGCTCGATCTCCTGCCGCTCTTTTTCGAGCGTAGCGAGATTTTCCGCAAGCGCCTTGTCGTTTTCCTTCGCCGTGCCGGTCATGCCGCGAAAGCTCACGGTCGAAAAGCCGAGGTCGCGCAGCGCGCTCAGCGCCCGCTCCTTCACGCTCCCGTGACACATCACGAGAAGATATCGCAGCGACCTGTCGCTCGAGGCCTGCTGCCAGGTGAGAAGCCCGTCCAGCGAATCGGCCAGCGCTTTGAGCGCATCGTCCGTCACATTCAGGCCCGCCGTGCCAAAGAACACCGCAAGCGCGCCGTCCGCGCCGCCGAGCGGCGCATCGACCGTCAGCCACGGGGCAAGAGTCGCTCGCAGCGCCTCATTTTTCGTGCGCTCGCTCTCGATTTCGCCGAGGCGGCGTGTGTCCTTGTTGATCGTCTCCGCCGCGGTGCGGGCATTTTCCTCGCTCTCGGCGCTGAAAAACGCCGCGCGGGAAACGCCCTGCCGCTTGCGGAACATGCCTTTTTTCTCCGGCGCAAAGCGGTCGAGCGAGGCAAGCGCCGTGCGGTACGCACGCGACGCTTCCTGCGCGCTCATCAGCGCCTTGTCGTCGGGTTTGGCAAAGCCTGATTTCAGTGCCTCTTCACTTCCGTCGATACTTGAGATCTCCACGCACTCCATGTCCTGCATGGCCTTGAGCAGCGCCTCGCGCTCGCTCTCCATGCCGAGGAGGCGGAGATGCTTCATTGCTACGATTGCCATTTGTCGTTCACAACCTCTTCCGCGATCCACTGCGCCGCACGCTCAAGGTTTGCGCGCGCCGCGCTCTGCATCTTTTCGCATTCCGTGCGCGCCTTGGCGAGGATCTTTTCCGTCTCCTCACCGGCGCGCTGCTCGGCCTCCGCCATCAGCTGCCGCGCCTCCACGTCGGCGTTGCGGCGGCTGTCCTCGATCTCTCGGGCAGCGGCGCGCTGCTCAACGGCGATGCGGCGCTTGGCGTCCGCCTGCGCGGCGGCATACTGCGCTGCAAGCTCTTTTTCGAGCTCCTGCACCTGCTGTAATTCTTCCATTGCCATGTTGTCGTTCACCTCTTTTAGCACTGCGGCGGGAAAATCTTTCCCGCTCAGCTTTTCCATATTATAGATTGTTTCAATAAATAAATCAATATTTATTTATCAAATATGTTATGCAATTTAGTGATCGTTCTTGTGCACTTTTCTTTACAGCTTCTTTATAGCACACTTCGATACCCGAATCCATGGACACTCGCTACCTTTTGTATAGGAACGTACACCCTTTACAATTTGTTCACTTACTGGTATTCTGCCCGCTTTTGCCAAGGCAACGCGCGCCGCCGCACATTTTTTCAGGTAAAAAAAGAAGCGAGAGAGATGGCTCGTCCATCCCTCCCGCTCAGGGATCATTCTCAATTTTTGTCCGCTTACAGGTCGATCGCGCCGTCCTCCGCGGCGGCATCGCGCAAAAGCGGCACGCACTCGTCGAGGAAGCGCAGCACTTGCTGCTCGCAGCGGCCGATGTAGAGCTTGGGCTCCATGACCTGATCGAGCTCCTCGCGCGTCATGCCGAACGCGGGGTCGCCCGCGAGGCGGTCTAAGAGGTCGCACGGCTCGCCCTCTTTCATGCGGGCGGTCGCAGCCATGGAGTGCTGGCGGATCTTCTCGTGCAGTTCCTGACGGTTGCCGCCGCGCTTGACGGCCTCCATCATGATGTTCTCGGTCGCAAGGAACGGCAGATACTCGCGCAGCGTGCGCTCGACGATCTTCTCGTTCACGTGCAGGCCGTTCGTCACGCTCTGGCACAGGCGCAGCACCGCGTCGGCGCAGAGGAAGCCCTCCGGCAGCGAGATGCGGCGGTTGGCCGAGTCGTCGAGCGTGCGCTCGAGCCACTGGGTCGAGGCCGTCATCGGCGCGTTGGCCGCATCGGCCATCAGGTAGCGGCTGAGCGAGCAGATGCGCTCGGAGCGCATGGGGTTTCGCTTATAGGGCATCGCGGACGAGCCGATCTGGTTCTTTTCAAACGGCTCTTCGACCTGGCGGTCGTGCTGGAGCAGGCGAATGTCGTTCGCCATGCGGTAGGCGCTCTGCGCGATGGAAGAGAGCACATTCAAAATACGGCTGTCGGCCTTTCTCGGATAGGTCTGGCCGCTGACGGAGAAGCACTTTTCAAAGCCGAACTCCGCGGCGATGCGGCGGTTCATCTCGTCGACCTTGTCACCGTCGCCCTCGAAGAGGTCGACAAAGCTCGCCTCCGTGCCCGTCGTGCCGCGGCAGCCGAGGAAGCGCATCGAGCCGATGACAAAATCAAGCTCTTCAAGGTCCGAGCGGAAGTCCTGCATCCACAGCGTCGCGCGCTTGCCGATCGTCACGGGCTGCGCGGGCTGATAGTGCGTATAGCCGAGCGTCGGCGTGGCGGCGTATTCGCGGGCAAATGCCGCAAGATTCACCATCACGCTGAGAAGCTGCCCTCTCAGGTATTTGAGGCCGTCGCGATACAGCACCAAATCGGCGTTGTCCGTCACATAGCAGCTCGTCGCGCCGAGGTGGATGATGCCGGCGGCGGAAGGCGCCGCCTTGCCGTAGGCGTACACATGCGCCATCACATCGTGGCGCACCTCGTGCTCGCGCTTTTCGGCGACCTCGTAGTCGATGTCGGTGATGTGCGCGGCGAGCTCGTCGACCTGCTCCTGCGTGATGGGCAGGCCCAGCTCGTGCTCGGCGCGGGCAAGCGCCACCCACAGTCTGCGCCACGTCTGGAAGCGCATATCGGGGGAAAAGAGGTGCAGCATGTATTCGGACGCATAGCGGGACGAAAGCGGGGACTCGTAAATATCCTTGCGCATAGGGTTCTCCTTTTCTTTCTCAGCGGTCGCTGTTCGTATTTTATATAGAATGAAGCAAAGTTGCAATAGAAAAGTAAAGAGGGGGCCTTTGTCCCCTCTTTACTTTAGTTTCTCAGCGGATGATCAGGCTCTCGCGCTCCGCGCCGACGGAGACAAAGCCGATGTGGCAGCCGATGGCCTTTTCAACGTATTCGACGTAGCTGCGGGCGGCTTCGGGCAGATCCTCCCACTTGCGCGCGCCGGAGATGTCGCACTGCCAGCCGGGCAGATACTCGACGACGGGCTTGGCGTCCTGCAGCAGCACGGGGAACGGGAAGTCGTCGGTCTGCTCGCCGTTTAATTCATAGTGTGCGCAGACGGGGATCTTGTCCATGTAGCTCAGGACATCGAGCTTCGTCAGGGCGATGTTCGTCGCGCCCTGCGTCTCCACGCCGTAGCGCGTCGCGACCAGATCGATGGGGCCGACGCGGCGGGGTCTGCCGGTCTTCGCGCCGTACTCCGCGCCCGCGTCGCGCAACTGCTGCGCCCCTTCGCCGAACCACTCGCAGACGAACGGGCCCTCGCCCACGCAGGAAGAGTACGCCTTCACCACGCCCACGACCTCGTCGAGCTTCGCCGTGGGAAGGCCCGAGCCGACGGGCGCATACGCCGCAACGGCGTTCGAAGAGGTGGTGTAGGGATAGATGCCGTAGTCCAGGTCGCGCAGCGCGCCGAGCTGGGCTTCAAAGAGGATGGACTTGCCCTCCTTCTGCGCGTTTCTCAGGAAACGGCCGGTGTCGGTGATGTAGGGCTTGATGGCGCCGCAGTAGGTGTCGACCCACGCCATGAGCTCGTCCATCGTGTAGCCCTTTGCGCCGTAGATCTTCTGGAGCGTCAGGTTCTTCCACTCAAGAAGGTCGGCAAGGTGCTCTTTTAAGTGCTCGGGGTGCAGGAGCTCGCCCGCCTGCACGGTCTTTTTCTGGTACTTGTCGCCATAGAACGGCGCGATGCCCTGCTTGGTCGAGCCGTACTTCTTGTCGGCAAGACGCGCTTCCTCGAGCGCGTCGAGCTCGCGGTGCCAGGGCAGCAGCAGCGACGCGCGGTCGCTGACCTTCAGATTCTCCGGCGTGATGATAACGCCCGCGGCGCGCAGCGTCTCCATCTCCTTGAGCAGGTTTTCGCAGTCCAGCGCCACGCCGTTGCCCAGGATGTTGACAACGCCGTCGCGGAAAATGCCGCTCGGCAGCAGGTGCAGGGCAAACTTGCCCTTTTCATTCACCACAGTGTGGCCCGCGTTGCCGCCGCCCTGATAGCGGACGACCACGTCATAATGGTCCGTGAGGTAGTCGACCATGCGGCCCTTGCCTTCATCGCCCCAGTTGATACCTACGATCGCGCAATTTGCCATTGTATTGATCCTCCGATCCGGAGCGGGCCCGCTCTGCGAGTCCTGCTCAAATTTTTCAACCGAGTTATTATAGTCACATTTTTCGCCCATGAAAAGAGTTAATTTTGCATAGCTATCATTAGCATTACTTATGTCTTGTTGATTTTTGCGTCAAATTGAAATAATGCGCTATTCCGCTTCATTCAAGGTGTTTCGTCAATAGTGTCCAAAGTTGGGGCTCTGATATTGTTTCCTTTTTCAGCACTTAGGACTTGCAATGCTGAGCCTCATGTGCAATAATTAGTTTGCAGTTATGAAGATCACCACAAGATGTAGTGTTGCGTTATGTAAAGGACATACCAAAAGAAGAGGAGACGGGAATACATGAGAGTTATCAAGCGCAACGGCGCAGAAGTAGAATTTGATATCGTCAAGATCATCGCCGCAGTGACTAAGGCTAACAACGTTGTGGATGAGGAGGCTCGCATGACGCCCGTCCAGATCCAGCGCATCGCCGAGAGCGTGGAGCTCTCCTGCCAGAGCCTTGGCCGCGCGCCCACGGTTGAAGAGATCCAGGACTTTGTCGAGCACCAGATCATGGCGCACGGCGCGTTCGAGGTCGCCAAGCGCTACATCACTTATCGCTACAACCGCTCGCTCGTGCGCAAGAGCAACACGACGGACGACAAAATTCTCTCCCTCATCGAGTGCAACAACGAAGAGGCCAAGCAGGAGAATTCCAACAAGAACCCCGTCGTCAACTCCACCCAGCGCGACTATATGGCCGGCGAGGTGAGCCGTGATCTGACGAACCGTCTGCTCTTGCCCGAGGATATCGTCAAGGCGCATGAAGAGGGCATCATCCACTTCCACGACACGGACTACTACGCCCAGCACATGCACAACTGCGACCTCGTGAACTTAGAGGACATGCTGCAAAACGGCACCGTCATCACGGGAACCCTCATCGAGCGCCCACATTCGTTCGCGACCGCGTGCAACATCGCGACGCAGATCGTCGCGCAGGTCGCCTCGAACCAGTACGGCGGCCAGTCCATCTCGCTGACGCACCTTGCCCCCTTTGTCGACGTATCGCGCCAGAAGATCAGAAAGCAGGTGCTCGCCGAGGTCGAGGCCCTCGGCGTCGACCCCACGGAGGACAAGATCACCGAAATCGTCGAAAAGCGCCTGCGCGAGGAGATTCGCCGCGGCGTGCAGACCATCCAGTATCAGGTCGTGACGCTTCTGACCACGAACGGTCAGGCACCGTTCATCACCGTTTTCATGTACCTCAACGAGGCGAGAAGCGAGCAGGAAAAGCGCGACCTTGCCGTCATCATCGAGGAAATGCTCGAGCAGCGCTATCAGGGCGTCAAGAACGAGCAGGGCGTGTGGGTCACGCCCGCCTTCCCCAAGCTCATCTACGTGCTCGAAGAGGACAACATTCACGACGACTCGCCGTATTATTACCTCACACAGCTCGCCGCCAAGTGCACGGCGCGCCGCATGGTGCCCGATTACATCAGCGAAAAGAAGATGCTCGAGCTCAAGGGCGATGTGTATCCCTGCATGGGCTGCCGCAGCTTCCTGACGCCTGACCGCTTCACCGACGCGGGCGTCGGCAACATCGCGAATGCCGGCAACTATGTTCCCGGCAAGCACAAGTATTACGGCCGCTTCAATCAGGGCGTCGTCACGATCAACCTGCCCGACGTGGCACTCTCCTCCGGCGGCAACATTGAAAAGTTCTGGACGATCTTTGAAGAGCGTCTTGAGCTCTGCCACCGCGCGCTGCGCTGCCGTCACGACCGCCTGAAGGGCACGCTCTCCGACGCGGCGCCCATTCTCTGGCAGTACGGCGCGTGCGCAAGACTCAAAAAGGGTGAGCCCATCGACAAGCTCCTCTACGACGGCTATTCCACGATCTCGCTCGGCTACGCGGGACTTTACGAGTGCGTGAAGTACATGACCGGCAAGAGCCACACCGACCCCAGCGCAACACCGTTCGCCCTCTCCATCATGCAGAAGATGAACGACAAGTGCAAGGAGTGGAAAACCGCCGAAAACATCGACTACTCCCTCTATGGCACGCCGCTCGAGTCCACGACCTACAAGTTCGCCAAGTGCCTGCAAAAGCGCTTCGGCATCATCCCCGGCGTGACCGACCGCGAATATTACACGAACTCCTTCCATGTACCGGTTTACTACCACTGCACGGCGTTCCATAAGCTGAGCGTGGAAGCGCCGTATCATGCGCTGACCAACGGCGGCCATATCTCCTATGTGGAGATGGACGGCGACCCGCTGAAGAACCTCGACGCGTTCGAGAAGATTGTGCGCTATATGCACGACATCGGCATCGGCTACGGTTCGATTAACCACCCGGTTGACCGTGACCCGCTGTGCGGCTATAATGGCATTATTGACGATACTTGCCCGTGCTGCCACCGTGGGGAAACCACCCGCGTGACGGAACGCATCAAGCGCATCAAGGTGGAGGGCTAAAAGCCGCTTTCTCCTAAAATGCCGGGGAACGCGCTCAAGCCGGGCGCCGAAAAAAGGGTCAAGGGGCAATGCCCCTTGCGGAGTCCAGAG
>ERZ1106919.803-NODE-803-length-23429-cov-4.010653_pt1 | contig 23429 bp, 17 predicted proteins | sample MGYA00403654_ERZ1106919 | MGnify/ENA primary metagenome ERZ1106919 (study PRJEB35170, sample SAMEA104062450) | human gut metagenome | biome: human gut; feature: human-associated habitat; material: faeces | place: Denmark | collected 2012-10-08 ... | reverse complement strand
TCGTGAACCTGGTCGTGCGCTCGACGAGCGTGCCGATCGCGCTTTGGTTGCGGGTGCCGGTGATGAGGTCGCCCTCCCAGTGGCCGGGGACCGCCCGGTCCTCCACCTCGGCCGGTTGGCTATCTGCTCCGGGCTCCAATGCCTGCGCAACCCGGCCAGTATCTCCACCCACAACGGCGTGCCCTCGGCCGCCTTGCGCGGTCTGGGGCGTTTGAGCCGGTCAGCCGCCTTCTGCTGGGCGCGGCAGGGCCCGCAGTCGCCGATCCCGGGATTCCTGTTGCGCTCGACCTCGCGGCTGACCGCGCCGGGGTCGCGCCCCGGCAGCCGGGCGATGGCGCGGATCGAATCGCCCGGGCGCAGCCGGTCGGCGATCAGGATGCGCTCCTCCTGATTGAGGTAGCGCGCGTGGATCCGTTTGGGTTTGTCCATGGTGGAACGATACCAGTCCATGCTTGCCCTTTCGTTCCTCCCGGTGGCGCGGGTGCGCCCGTTGCGCCATACCTTGCCGGTGCGCTTGGAGACCCCGACCGCATGGGCGGCTTGGGTGAAGTTCATGCCCTTCTCGTCCAGCAGACGCACGTACTCCTCGCGCCTCGCCGCGCACATCAGCTTCCTCGTCGGATATTCGACGCCGTTGAACGTCCAACGGCGTTCCCCACCACGGTCTTCGTTTCGGTGGCTCCCGGTCACCTGACCCTCCTTGCGGTAGGTCAGGTGTTGCAACGATCACTAGAACTCGCCGGGAGCGGATTTTGTTAGGGGGGGGGTACTTGACGCCTGATGTCAGAGGCGCGACATTGGCACCAGATTCCATGCACTACACTGGTGGGGTGCTTGAATATCAACAACGAATGGCCCGGCGTAAGCCGGAAGTGCTGGCTCCGGCGGGCAACCTGCGCGGGCTGAAGGCTGCGGTCGATTACGGGGCCGACGCCGTATATTGCGGCGGCAAGGCGTTCGGCATGAGAAGTGCTCCGAAGAACCTGAGCCTGGAGGACTTCGAAGAGGGCGCCCGCTACGCCCATGCGCGGGGCGCCCGCGTATATGTGACCTGCAACGTGCTGCCGCGCAACAACGAGGTCAGGGCCATCCAGGAATACATCAGCCAGCTGGCCGGCACCGGTGTGGATGCGCTGATCGTCACCGACATCGGCGTGCTCATGACCGCGCATAGCGTCGCCCCCGAGCTGGAACTGCACGTCTCCACGCAGGCGGGCGTCACGAACTACGGTGCCGCCAACGCGCTGTACGACCTCGGCGCCAGACGCGTCGTGCTCGCCCGCGAGATGGATCTGCAGGCCGTGCGAGACATCCGCGCCAACATTCCCGACGACATGGACGTCGAATGCTTCGTGCACGGGTCGATGTGCATGGCGTTCTCCGGACGCTGCCTGATCTCCAACTATCTGACCGGTCGCGACGGCAACCACGGCGAATGCGCACAGCCGTGCCGCTGGAAGTACTCGCTGGTCGAGGAGAAGCGTCCCGGCCAGTACTTCCCGGTCGAGGAGACCAAAGAGGGCACGTACCTGTTCAACTCGCAGGACATGTGCATGATGGAGCACCTGGATGACCTGATCGACTCCGGCGCCACCAGCCTCAAGATCGAGGGCCGGGCCAAAAGCGCGTACTACATCGCCGCGATGACCAACGCCTACAAGACCGCCGTCAACGAATACATGGTGCAGCGCGGTTTCGAGGCCGCGGACGGCAACACGCTGCGCCCGTTCCACGACCGCGTGATTCGCACCGACGCGCCCGCCCCCGTCTGGCTGAACGATGACCCGTACGCGGCGGAACTGTCCGGTGCCGATCTCACGGACCACATCATGGAACAGGCCGACGTCGCCTTCGCCGGCGTCCCCGGCGACGACGGCGTTCTGGAAGTCGGCCAGAGCCCCACCGCCCCAGACCGTATCTCCGATCTTGAACAACAGGCCCGCAGCACGCGCCGCAAATCGAACACGCGCGACGAGTCCCCGATCGACACGAACGGCTGGCAGCATGCGGCCGTCGCGCCCGCGCCGCCCGTCACACTGCCCGAATGGTTGAAAGAGGAACCCTACAAGGTCGCTCACCGCGAATACTCCACCGGCTTCTACTACCCGGACCGCAAGGTCACCGAGAACACCAACCGCAGCGGCTACTTCCGCTCATGGCTGGTCGTCGGCGAAGTGCTGTCGTGGAGCCCGGACGAAGGCGGTCGCGTCACGCTGATGAGCCGTAACAAGATCGAACCCGGCCAGGAGATCGAATTCCTGCTGCCGGGCGACGCGCCACTCATCTACACCGTGCCCGAAAACGGCCTTCGCGACGCCGACGGCAACTGGGTGCAAGCCATCAACAATCCGGCGCATGTGTTCTCCATGCCGTGCCCGCATGAGGTGCCGGTCAACGCCGCGATCCGCTCCCGCACCAAGCACCCCACCCTCAAAGCCGCCTGACGCCAATCGCCGAGCCGAAGAGCACGCAATCACATAGGATAAGGAATCATGAGCGATACGCAGTTTGATGATGAGATTCTGGACAGCAACGCCATCAGCCCCACCGACGAGGAGGGCAACCCGGTTCCAGTGACGATCCCGATTGCGCTGGCGCCTGGTGTCACTGTCGTCTACACCACGCGCCTGGGCGGGGTGAGCCACGGCGATTTCGGCGATTGCAATCTCGGCGGCAAGGGCGGCGACGACCCGCAGGCGATTCTCGCCAATCGCGTGTCGCTCGCGAAATCCATCGGCTGCGGGCTCTCGCTGGTCAGTCAGGTGCATTCCGGGCGCGCGGTGGACGTGGATGCATCATGGCATCTGAACACCCCGTTCGGCTTCGATGTGTCCGGCACGCCCGGTGAGGTGACCGCCGACGGCGAGGCGCAGGCCGCGACCGTCGTGGAGGCGGACGGGCAAGTCACGTCTCGCGCGGGTGTGGCGCTGGGCATGTTCGCTGCGGATTGCCTGCCGGTGCTGATGGCCGACGCCCAGGCCGGCGTGATCGGCGCCGCTCACTGCGGGCGCAAGGGCCTGCAGCGCGGCATCATCGGTGCCACGATTGATGCGATGGTGGCCAAGGGCGCTGCGCCGGAGCGCATCGCGGCCACGCTCGGACCGTGCATCTGCGGCGACTGCTACGAGGTCGGCGACGCCATCGCCGACGAGTTCGACGCGCAATTCCCCGGTACGTTCACCCTGACGCGATTCGGAGGCCCCGGCATCGACATCGCCAAGGCCGCCCGCATGGAGCTCGCCAAGGCGGGTGTTCCCGCCGACAGCATCGTCGACTCGCGCCCGCGCGTCAACGCCGCCTCCCAATACCTGTATGAAGACGAGGAGCTTGCCTCGCTGTGCGCCGCTGACGGCGAAGGCGAGCCTGCGCTCGCCGACCGCTGGAGCACCGTGCGCCACAGCATGTGCACGCTGGAGAATCCGCTGTGGTACTCCCACCGCCGCGCCTCGCTCGCCGGCAAGACGCACGAGGGGCGCCTGCTCGCCCTGATCATGCGCGGCTGACCCCGATTTGCCTCGGTTGTGACGAATCGGGCCGCTATCTTCGTTTCGTGAGGTTGATTCCACCGGTCGGGAACATCTATCTTCGTTTCGTGAGGTTGATGGCCAAGTAGCTCAAGGCCCTAAACCGCATGATTCCAATGTCGTTTGGCGCTTAATACTCGCGGTATCGTGTTTTGGCAACCCCTTGAAACGCAGATAGATGTTCGGCGGAGCCGAAATCAACCCCTCGAAAGCGAGATAGCCCGTTGCGGCGGGGCCGACACCGGTGTCGGCGGCCTGTTCGTCGTCGAATCAGAAAAAATTCCGTGCAGAAGAGTGTGGCTTCCGTCACACCCGGGCAGGGCGGGGCATACGGTGGGCGGTATGACTCAGAGAGATGACAGAGAACCCGAAGCACCGGTCGTCGCCGTGGTATTGGCCGCCGGCTTCGGCACGCGCTTCGATCCGGACAACCCCAAGCAGCTGGTGAGCGTCGACGACAAGCCGATCGTCTGCTGGTCCATCGAGGCGTTCGAGCAGAACCCGCATGTCACCGACACCATCGTCGTCGTCAACCCGCAGGTGCGCGATGAAGTGGAACGCCTGGTCGATGAGGCCGGCTACCCGAAGGTGCGCATGATCATTGACGGCGGCGCCGAACGCGCCGACAGCACTGCGGCGGCTCTGCAGGCGCTGGGGGCAGCTGGCATCCCGCCCCGCGCGAAACTGCTGATCCACGACGCGGTGCGCCCGTTCGTTGAGCAGTCCTCGATCGACGGCTGCGTCACCGCGCTGGACGAGTTCGAGGCAGCCACAGTCGCATTCGCCTCCACCGACACGATGCTGCTCACCGAGGATCTGGGCGACCGCAAGGTCGTGCGCTCCGTCCCGGACCGCGCGAACATGTTCCGGGCGCAGACTCCGCAGGCATTCCGGTTCGAGACCATCCGCCGCGCATACGAGCTAGCCTCGCGCGACCCCGATTTCCACCCGACCGATGATACGCGCGTGGTCGTCGACTACCTGCCCGACGTTCCGGTCGCCATCGTGGCCGGCTCCCGGACCAACATGAAGATCACCACGCGCGACGACCTGCCCCAGGCCGAGCAGATCTCGCTGGAGATCCGCAAGCGTCTCGCACGCGAACGGATGCATCAGGTGTTCGCCCAGGTCCGCGAGCAATAGCAGCGGCAGGCGTTCGCGGGGTACACTGGCATCATGCAGCAGCTCAATGTCGTGATTTGTGGGTTCGACCACTACGAGAACATCGACGTCAACCCGTCGTACGAAGTGCCCGAGGCGCTCGTCCGCGACGGCATCGGGGAGCCGTCCGACGTGGACGATCCGCTGCATGACGCCAACGTGTCCATCAACACCGTGGCGCTCCCGGTCAGCTTCGCCAACGCTTGGCCCACGTTGCTGGAGACCTTGGATGCGACCCGGCCGGACATCGTGATCGCGACCGGTCTCAAGCATGCGGCGCACAGCGTGGCGATGGAACGCTGCGCCACGAACCTGATGAACGCTGCCCGCCCCGACGCCGACAACGCGCTGCCGCGGTTCGAGCCGATCATCAAGGACGGCCCGGCCGCATATTGGACCCGTTTGCCGTTGCGGGCCATCATCAACGATTTCGCGCGCGACGGCATACCCGCCACGCTCAGTTCCGACGCGGGCACGTTCGTATGCAATTCGCTGTTCTACCAGCTGCTGCACTGGACGGCGACACAGGATCGTGTGCTGGCCGGCTTCGTCAGCTTCCCTCCGATCAATGGCGGCAGCAGGCTGCAGAACGGCCTGGATCTGCGCCAGCAGGTGCGTGCCGGGCGCGATGTGGTGCGCGAGACGGTCCGTTATTATCTGCAGCCGTCGTCCGGGGATATTCTCATCGCTTGACGTTTTGCTGGGATGCAGCTGGTTTCTTGCTGGCATGTGTGTACGTTCGTGTATGGTTCGTCGCGTTTCTGGCGTGGGCTTGACGCCATGCAGTACAGTCGTGTGTGGTTGTGCTAACGAGCAGGTGTAATGGCGAAAGGAACCGAACATGGCGGACCAGTTCCCGATTGTGATACGTGGATACGATAAGGAGCAGGTGGACCGGGCGTTTGCCAGCGCGCAGCAGACGCTGGCCGCGTTGCGTGCGCAGATCAAGCAGGATGGGGATCGTCTGCTGCAGTTGCAGGCGAAGCTGCAGGAGGAGCGCAACCGTCAGTCGTCCAAGAACCACACGTTCGCCTCGTTGGGCGCCAACGCCCAGCAGATGCTTGCCTCCGCGGAGCAGACCAGCACCGAGCTGTTGGAGCGTGCCAAGCAGGATGCCGCCTCGACTCGCGCGTCCGCCAAGGCTCAGGCGGAGACGCTGATCAACAATGCGAAGCTGGATGCGCAGCATCTTCTCGATGACGCTCAGGCCAAGGCCGATACGATTACCGGCAACGCCACCAATCAGGCGCAGACCATTACGACCAGCGCGCAGCAGGACGCCGCCCAGCTGCGCGCCGAAACGGCGAAGATCGTGACCGAGCAGCGTCAGTCCGTCGATCTCGAACTCACCAATTCGCGCGAGGAGCATGAAAAGCGCATGGCGTCGGAGCGCGCCAAGCAGGAGCGCGAGATCGCCGAGATGCAGGCGAAGGCGACCCAGCAGATCGCCTCGCAGCGCAGGAGCGCGAACGAGGAGATTGCCAAGCTCAAGTCCGAGTCCAACGACCAGATTCAGGCGGCGCTCGCGGAGGCGAACAAGAAACTGTCCGACGTGCGCGAGCAGGTGTCCAAGATGATGGCCGACGCGCAGCGCAGGGCGGGCGAGATTATCGATGCGGCCAAGGCGAAGGCGCAGGAGATTCGCGACGACGCCGAGGTCCGCCACACGCAGACGATGAGCCAGGTCAACGCCGAGGTCGAGCAGATTCGCACTGACATCGCCGCCCAGCAGGACGAAGCGACCAAGAAGGTGAGCGAGCTGCTCGAAAACCTCGAAGAGCGTCGCGTGGCCGCCAAGAAGGAATCCGACGAGCTGATCGGCCAGGCGAAGACCGTGCGCGAGGATGCCGACACGTATGCGGCGAGCAAGCGCAAGGAGGCCGACGATCAGGCCGCGCAGATCCTGGAAAAGGCCGGCGAGGATGCGGCGTCGCAGATCGAGGATCGCCGCAAGGCCGCGCAGGTCGAGCTGGAGGATCTTCAGGGGCGCATCGCCGAGCTGCAATCGCGTGAGGCGGCCATCACGCAGCGCGTGTCCGAGCTGCGTTCGATGTTTACCAAGGCGTTCAGCGGATTCGGGTTCATGAACGAGCAGGGGGCGGAGCAGCCTGGCACCGCGTCGCATCAGGGAGCGCCCGATGTGCCGCTGTACAATGCCGCCGCGCAGGATGAGCCGGCACCGGCGTATGAGTCGCATGCCGTCGCGGAGCATGCCGACAATCAGGATGCGGAAGCGGTCGCCGCCGAGCCGGTCGCCGAGCATGTGGCCGAGCGCTCGGCCGAGCACACCGAGGCCGGCGAGGCCGAAACCGCCGAATAGCAGTCGGCCGGGATCCCGAAGCGTCGGATGCCGGGCTTCGCCGTCCGGCCCGCAGGCGGCTGCAGAAGTCGCCGGACTCCTGCCGAATCAAGGTATTGAACCGGTTCGATGGCGGGAATCCGCTGTCGCCGCTACACTCATTAGAGACCCGTCGTGGCATCCGGTCAAACGCTGGATGCCACGTTTCATTGCGGCCACAAAACCGGCCGCGCACGTCCCAAGTCAAAGGAGCAGCATGACCGAGAACACGTCATCGTCTGAAATCACACCGCTGTCCGGCGAGCAGCTGAACGATCTGGTCGCATCATTCGATGCCAGCCAGTCCAACCGTCTGGCCATGAACGCCGTCACCGCCGCCGGTATCGACAAGGTCGCGCTGAACTATGACCGTTCCCGTCTGCTGCAGCGCCGCTTCTCCGTCACCGTCGACAACGGCGAGGTCACCCATCAGGACCGTTCCGGTCGCTGCTGGCTGTTCAGCTCGCTGAATGTGGCCCGTTTCGTCGCCAAGAAGAACCTCGGCGTCAAGGAGTTCGAGTTCTCCCAGAACTACGCGATGTACTTCGACAAGCTGGAGCGTGTCAACTACTTCCTGCAGGACGTCGCCGCGCTGGTTCGTGCCGGAGAGCCGTCCGACTCGCGCCTGATCCAGCACCTGCTCGCCGACGTGATGGGTGACGGAGGCCAGTGGACGATGGCGCTGAACGTGTACAAGAAGTACGGTGCCGTGCCGAAGGACCTGTTCCCGGAGACCGAATCCTCGAAGAACACGGGCGCTATGAACACGCAGCTGCGCCACCTGCTGCACACTGCCGTGGCACACATGTACGCCGACCCCGCGTCGATCGACGACGAGATCGCCAAGACCGTCGCCGCCGGCCACCGCATCCTGACGATTCACCTGGGCGAGCCGCCGAAGAGCTTCGACTGGGAGTGGACCGACTCCGAGGGCATGTTCCACCGCGACGGCGAAATCACGCCCGTCGAGTTCTGGAAGAAGTACGTGGGCACCGCCGACCTTGAGGATTACGTGTGCCTCGTGGACGATCCGCGCCGCGAGCACGCCAAGGGCAAGAAGATCGGCATCGAGCACCTGGGCAACGTGGCCGGCGGCAACCCGACCGAGTACCTGAACGTGCCGAACCAGTTCATGAAGGATTGCGTGCGCGCGATCCTGACCGAAAAGGGCATCCCGGTGTGGTTCGGCGCGGACTGCGGTCCGTTCATGGATCGCGAACGCGGCGCGTGGGCGACTGACTTGTTCGAGTACGGCAGCGTCTACGATGTGGACTTCGACATGGACAAGGAGTCGCGCGTACGCTTCGGCGACTCCGCGATGAACCATGCGATGGCGTTCGTCGGCGTGGACGTGGCCGATGACGGCACCACGACCCGTCGCTGGCGCGTGGAGAACTCCTGGGGCGACAAGATTGCCGACAAGGGCTACTTCACGATGAGCGACGACTGGTTCACCGAGTACGTGTACGAGGTGGCCGTGCCCAAGGCGATGCTCCCGGCCGAGTATCAGGCCGCGCTCGCCGAGCCCGCCACCATGCTCCCCGCATGGGATCCGATGGGTGCGCTGGCCTGAGCGAGGTATCGGCCCGTGCGTCGAGCACGAGACTGAATGACCGATTTCGTTGATTCCCCGTGTCGGATGGACATTTTACGAAAGGAATGTGCCGTTCGATGTGGGGAATCGTCATTGACGGCGGTCTTCCGCTATTGTTGGATGACAATGATGTTTCTAGCCAGAGGACCGCGCATCGGTTGCGGCATAGCGGAATAAGCCCAGAGAAAGCTTCATGATGAAGAAAGCGTCGGCCGGAAGCCGCACATCATTCAATACATTCAATCGAATACTGACGTGTCTTATCCCGATCGCGTTCGTGTTGACCGTCGGCGCATGCGGAACTCCCGGCTCCGATGCGGGGTCGGCTGAGCGTCAGTCGTCCGGACAATCCGAATCGGCTGAGTCGTCCGAACCGTCAAGCTCGGCTTCCGCGTCCGGCGGACAGCTCGCCACGAGCGTGCTGGAGACGCTGCCGGTCAAGGGACGTGCACCGAAAACCGGCTATTCGCGCGACCAGTTCGGCGAGGCATGGGCCGACGTCGACCACAACGGGTGCGACACACGCAACGACATCCTCAACCGTGACCTCACCAACAAGACTTACAAGGCCGGTACGCACAATTGCGTGGTGACCAGCGGTCGGCTCGTCGACCCGTACACCGCCGCGGTGATTGATTTCGTGCGCGGGCAAAGCACCTCGGCGGCCGTGCAGATCGATCATGTGGTGGCGCTGTCGGACGCATGGCAGAAGGGCGCGCAGCAGCTGAGCGCCGACCGGCGCAAGCAGCTGGCGAATGACCCGTACAACCTGCTCGCGGTGGACGGCCCGTCGAACCAGCGCAAGTCCGACGGCGACGCGGCGACCTGGCTGCCTGCCAACAAATCGTTCCGCTGCTCATACGTGGCTCGGCAGATCGGCGTGAAGGCGAAGTACTCGCTGTGGGTGACGCAGGCCGAGCATGATGCGATGTCGCGCGTGCTGTCGTCCTGCCCGGCCCAGACCGTTCCGACCGGCGACGGCGCGGAATCAGTGGTGCCGCAGGAGGACGTGTCGCAAGGCAGCTCATCGCAGGACGGTTCATCGGGCGAACAGTCCGAGTCGAGCACGGTGGTGGAGCCGGCCGCTCCGTCTGACGGCGACAGTTCCGATGTCTACTACAAGAACTGCGCCGCGGTGCGTGCAGCCGGCAAAGCTCCGCTATACAAAGGGCAGCCCGGCTACTCGGCCAAACTCGATCGCGACGGCGACGGCGTCGCCTGCGAATAGCGCCCCATCTCCATCCCGCGAAAGTCCCATCCGCAGCCGCCGGAATGGGACTTTTGCCGGGTGACGGCTTCGCAGCTCCGCCGTGCCCGCATTGCAGCCGTTGTTTTCCGTATTCCGACGGCATCTACTATTGTGTGTTCGGTATTGGTATGCGACGTGAGGGCGCGGGTCGAAAGACGCCGGGCTGCGGTGCGGAAGGAGAGCAGAGCGATGGCAGGGCTTCGTGGTCCGGACAGTTCCGAGGACGAGCGGCATTTGAGCGGGAATGCCGTGTTCCCTGAAACGGTGGACGTGAACATTCGCCAGCTCGACCCGATTCCGGCACCGCGGTATTTTCTCAGGGAACTGCCGCTCACCGATGATATGAGCGACCTGGTGCTGCAATCGCGTCAGCAGATCCGCGACATCCTGCACGGTCGCGATGATCGTCTGCTGGTCATCGTCGGCCCGTGCTCGATTCACGATCCGAAAGCGGCGCACGAGTACGCGCAGCGTCTTGCGACGCTCAAGGGCGAGCTTGAGGACCGACTGATGATCGTGATGCGCGTGTATTTCGAGAAGCCGCGCACGACGATCGGCTGGAAGGGTCTGATCAACGACCCGGATCTGGATGGCCGCTTCGATATCCGCAAGGGCATGTGGCTGGCACGCAAGGTGCTGACCGACGTGCTTGGCCTGGGGCTGCCGACGGCGACCGAATGGCTGGATCCGATTACACCGCAGTACATCTGCGATCTGATCAGCTGGGGGGCGATCGGCGCGCGCAACACGGAGTCGCAGGTGCATCGTGAGTTGGCGAGCGGCATGTCGATGCCGATCGGCTTCAAGAACGCGACCGACGGTTCGATCAAGCCGGCCGCCGACTCGTGTTTCGCGGCCGGGTTCGAGCACCATTTCCTGTCGATCAACCTGGATGGCCGCGTGATCTCCGCCGAGACGAAGGGCAACCCGGACTGCCATCTGATCCTGCGCGGGTCGAACACCGGCCCGAACTACGATGCGGCTTCCGTGGCGGCCGCGCTTGAGGCGTTGCGCGCGTCGAAGGCGAGCGGTCCGAGCGAACGCGGTCTGGTCATCGATGCGGCGCACGGCAATTGCGGCAAGGACGAGAACGTCGAGGCCGAGGTCATTGAGAACATCGCCTCGCGTATCGCCGATGGAGAGCCGGGCATCCTCGGCGTCATGATGGAGAGCTTCCTCAAGGGCGGGCATCAGAAACCGGCACCGCTCGACCAGCTGGTGTATGGCCAGTCGGTCACCGACTCCTGCGTGCCGTGGGAGCGTGCCGAGGAGCTGCTGCACACGCTCGCCGACGCCATCGACGCGCGTCGCGCGCTCTGATCCGGTGCCCGGCCTAGGCCGCTAGGTGGGGCATGCCACAATACATGGCTGTTAGCATATACGTAGGTTCGGCGTGGCCTTGTCTGTTCGAGAGGCCGCGCCGAACCGTTTTTTGCATTGGCGCTGCTTCAGTGATGCATCGTCACAGCGACGCGTCGTCCCAGTGGTCGGCGGCGGGGAGCGAGCGGATCGACGGCATCAGCAGCGCGATGACCACATTGACCGCAAGCACGGCCAGGAACAGGCCAATCGTGGCGCCGAACCCGATGCGTGGCAGCAGGGAGCCGGCGAGCGCTGAGCAGAACAGCGTGGGTATCATCGACAGCATGTCGCTCGCCGACTCGACACGTCCCTGCATCTCGCTCGGCACTTTGGCGAACACGAATCCCATCAGCAGCGAGTTGATGGTGGGGATGGGCAGCCCGACGATCAGCGATGACGCCAGTATCACCAGGTAATCGCTGCTGAACAGCATCGGCAGCAATGTCAGCAGCGACGTCACCGACAGGACGACCAGACCGGTGCCCATGTGCACTCGCTCGCATACCCGTGCGGCGATCACCGCGCCGATCAGCATGCCGACTCCCATGACGGTGTTGACGAAACCGAGTCGCACGGAGTCCACGTGGGTGCTCACCAGTTGCAGGTTCACCGCGGCGAACACGCCGTTGAGCCCGAAATTCACCAGCGCGGCGATTACGCAGATCGCCAGCAGCGTGTGCCTGCGCAGCGTCTAGCGCCATCCTTCGATGAAATCCTCGAAGAACGAGGTGTGCGCCGGCTCTGCTGTCGCATCGGCGTCGGGCGCGACGGCGGTATCGGACGTGCAGCCCGCTTGCGACGCGGTGTCGGGGCGCTTGCTCTTGCGATCTGTCGTCACCATGTCGCGGACATGTTCGTCGACGCGCAGCTGGGCGGCACTGACACCGCTGATCGCGTACATCAGCGAGGCGACCGCGAACGGCAGCCACGGCGCGACCGCGTACAGCACGCCGCCGAGCGGGGATCCCGCGATGCTGACCACGGAATCGCGCCCCTGATTGAGGCTTTGCGCCTTCGGATATTCGCGGGTCGGTATGATCGTGCGCAGCATCGCGTTGGTCGCGTTGGCGAGTAGTCCGTTGACCGCTGACGCCGCGACCGTCACGATGGCGAATATCGGGAATGCGATCGCATGCAGGGCGATCAGCACGAACACCGTTCCCCACAGCAGCGTGCCGAACACGGCGTTGGCGATGATGAGCCCTTTGCGGTTGTGCCGGTCCACGACCGTGCCGCCGAACACGTCGCTGACATGCGTGGCAATTTGGCTGAACGTGGCGAGCCATCCGGCGAGCACCACCGATTGGGTGAGCGAGAAGGCGATCAGCGAGATCGCGAAGCCTCTCATCGCGGCTCCGATCGTCGAGGCGGTGTCTGCAGTGAACCATTGACGATATGTGGGGTTGCCCCACAGCGATTCACTGCGTTGCGGGGAAGTGCGTTCGCGGTGTGGCGCGGTTTGCGCCTGCGATGATTCGGGCATGATGTTTCCTTTGAATAAGTTGAGGGGTGTTGTGCGTCGAGGGGTGAAATTGCGTATGCTTGCGCTCGCCCATTGCATTGTGGGCGCAGGGCGTGGGGTGAGAGTGTATGTCAGGCCGCCGTTATGGCAGCCATCTGAAGGCGTCGATGTTGAGCATGACGGGTTGCGAGCCGTCCCCTTCCTCGTGTGCGAGGTCGCGTGATGTCCATGTGTTGAAGAGCTCGCGCAACTCCTGTGACATGCGCGCGTATTCCTCGCTTGTCAGCCGCAGCACGCTGCTGCTCGTCACCGTTGGGTCCGTCCACTGTTTGGGCAGGTTGTCAGAGGCCGACCTGTATCGCTGCCATGCCTCTTGCCGAAGCGTGGAGCTGACCTGATCCATTGTCGTCGCCATTGCCGAATCGACGGCCGCGTCCGCGTTGATTTCCAGTCTGCGTTGGGCGGCCAGCCAGCAGCTTCTGCGGTTGTCTCCGTCGGGTGATGGCGTTTGCGTGACGAATCCGGCCTTTTCGAGCTGTTTCAGGTGATAGCTGACCGTTCCGGCCGATTCGCCGAGCTGTTCGGCGATCTGGCCGACCGTGACGGGTTTGGTGTCGCTCATCACGGTCAGTATGCGCAGTCGTGTGGGGTGCGACAGCGCCTTCAGGCGGTTCGTGTCGGTGACTGTCGCGGGGTTGTCGCGGCGGGGCGGCGTCTGCGGTTGCGCCGTGTCGGAAGCCTGTGCCATGTCCGTTCCTTCCGTGCCTCATGACACCTGTCGCGTGTGATGCTGCGCTCATGTTATGAAGCGATATCCAATTGACAAGAAATATTGTACAACAACTCTTGTATAAATCAAGTGCCCCCGTTTTTTTCCCGTTTCATGTTAGGCTCGCATAAGAGTTCAAGCGGTGGTTCCTCTCCTTCGAGAAACACCGCGGATACCGGCGCGTGTTGGCATAGGTGCCAGCGCGGGCAGGGGGGTATTAGTGCGCGACCGCAGCGTGGCGCAAGTCAGAGAAGACTGAAAGGGCATGGCTCATCATGATGAATGCACGGCAACTGTGGGCGAAGGCGTGACGTTGTTCGCGTCGGTGAAGGAGGGCGCGTGATGGCGGAATCGGCACGGCACTCAGGGCGCAAAACTCCCTGGAAGACGATCCTGGCGGTGTTGTCGGTGGTCGCGATCGCGGCCGGCGACTACAAGGACGCCGCGGCCGGCGAGACGGCAGCGCTCCAGAACATCGTAATGTCCCCGTGCCCGTTCGACGCGGGGCATGGGGACGTTCGTCATGCGCGGCGGATACGGGCTGGCGCGGCCCGTGTATGGCCAAGTACAGGGCCGTGCCTTATCCTTGGGGGAGAGAACAAGGCAAGGAGACATCACGTCATGCAGCAGCAGAACATGGGAGAGCGTACGCCGCAGGGCACGCCGCGTCACGCCGGCCCGAAGCCGCTGAACACGCCGGAGGAGCTGCGGGCCATCCGGCAGGCCATGGACGAGGGCAAGAACCCGCTGCTCGCCACGGGCGTGCCGCGCTGGGAGGATCAGGTGGGCGTCAGCCGTATCATCAACCGCCGTGTGCTGGAGCTCGAACCGCTGCCCACCCCGGCCCAGGTGTTGGCGGAACTGCCTCTTGACTCCGCCGCGCAGGAGATCGTCGCCTACTCGCGCGACGAGATACGCGCCTGCCTGTATGGGCAGGACGACCGTCTGCTCGTCATCGTCGGCCCCTGCTCGGTGCACGACCCGAACGCCGCGCTCGACTACGCGCACCGGCTGTCGAAGGTGATGAAGGAGACCGAAGGCGAACTGCTCATCGTGATGCGCGTGTACTTCGAGAAGCCGCGAACGACGGTCGGCTGGAAGGGACTGATCAACGACCCCGACATCGACGGCAGCCACAACATCCGCAAGGGCCTGCTGCTCGCGCGCAAGACGCTGATCGGCGTGCTGGGCGAAGGACTCGCCGCCGCCACGGAATTCCTGGAGCCCACCAGCCCCCAGTTCATCTCCGACGCGGTCAGCTGGGGCGCGATCGGCGCCCGCAACACCGAATCGCAGGTCCACCGCCAGCTCGCCAGCGGCATGTCGATGCCGATCGGATTCAAGAACGCGACCGACGGGTCCGTCAAGGCCGCCGTCAACGGCTGCTACGCCTCCGCGCAGCAGCACACGTTCTTCGGCATCGACCACATGGGCCGGGCCTGCGCGGTGGAGACGCTCGGCAACCCGGACTGCCACGTGGTGCTGCGCGGCTCGATCCACGGGCCGAACTACGACACCGCATCCGTGCGCCGTGCGATGGACGACGTGCGCGCGATGATGCCGGCGGAATCTGCCGCCACCCACGGGCTCATCATCGACTGCTCGCACGGCAACTCCGGCAAGGACGAGCACCGGCAGGCAGAGGTCGTGCGAGACATCGCCCGGCGCATAGCCGATGGCGAGGAAGGCATCACCGGCATCATGATGGAAAGCTTCATCGAAAGCGGCAACCAGCCGGCGGCCCCGCTCGACCAACTGGTCTACGGCAAGTCGATCACCGACCGCTGCATCGGCTGGGACGAGACGGAACGGCTGCTGCACGAGCTCGCCGACGCGGTGTCCGCCCGGCGCTGGCGCTGAAACGGCGTCCATTACTCTTCACGAACAACCACACGGAAAGGATTCCCATGACCACCATCGCCATCATCGGCGCATTGGACGACGAAGTCGCACTCATCGCCGCATCACTGAACGACGTCACCCACGACCGCCAAGCCGGCCTCGACGTGACGCGCGGCACGCTGGGAACCAACGACGGAGGCACCGTCACCGCCGTCGCGACCGTCGGCGGCATGGGGCTGGTCAACGCCGCCGCCACCACCCAGCACCTGATCGACGCATACCATCCCGACGCGGTGATCTTCTCCGGCATCGCCGGCAACCTCAACCGGAACCTGCACATCAACGACGTGGTGCTCGGTGGCACACTGCGCTACCTCGACACCGACATGCGACTCGTCGGCCAATGGAAGCCCGGCACCGAGCAGCAGCCCGTCGAGGAATTCCACTCCGACGACCGTCTGCTGTCCCTCGCCGACCAGGCGCTCTCGGCCATGGGCGTCACGCACATCATCGGCATCATCGCGTCCGGCAACTACTTCGTCGATACGCCGGCGCAGATCGCCAAGGTCATCCACGACACCGGCGCCGACGCCGTCGAGATGGAAGGCGCATCCGTGGCGCACGTCGCCGCCCGAAACGAAGTACCCGCGCTGGTGATCCGCGCGCTGAGCGACAACGCCGACACCGACTACGAGGAGTTCAAGGGCTTCGACATCTCCGAATACGCGGATACCGCGGCCCGCATCGTGCTCGACATCCTGCGGCGTATGTGACGCCGGGCGCGGCTCGCTCCGACGGGCTGTGCCGCGGAAGGACACGGCAAGTTGAACAACTGGCAAACTTACGTAGTCGCGCTGGCGGCGGGACGTGCGGAGCCGTTACGCTGAAACCATCCGCATCCGCATCATCGGTGCGGGTGGATGAGAGCGGTGCAGGGCCGAGGAAAGGCGGGACGGGTCCGATGACATGGGTGCATGTGGCGTTGGCGGTGCTGGTGACGATTATCGTGTTGGTGATTGCCGTATCGAGGTCGTACGCGTTGGGGCGCGAGTCCGGCGAACGCGACACGCTGGCGGGGCAGGGGAGCGATTCCGGCTCGCTGTTCGGCACCGACGTGCCGGTGCGCGAGGCGGAACAGGGGCTCATCGACGTCATGCCGTCCGAGGTGATCGTCTGCGACGGCAACGGTTCCGTGCGGTGCTCCAGCAAAAGCCAGGTGAACGTCGATGTCATCGAGAACGGCTGGATCGTCAAGGACGAGATCCTCGACATCCTGCACGTCGTGGTGGAGAACGGGGGCGTGCGGGAACGCGAGATGTGCGTCTCGCTCGACCTGACCCGCATGTCGAGCGCGATTTCCGGACGAGGTGTCACCGCCGGCAGCTCCGCGCCCTCCGACAGCTACCTGCGCGTACGCGTCGGCCATATCTGCGACGGGCTGTACGCGGTGTTCATCAACGACGTGACCGAGCAGCGTCGGTTCGAGCGGATGCGCCGCGACTTCGTCACCAACGTCTCCCACGAGCTGAAGACCCCCGCAGGCGCGATCTTGCTGCTCGCCGAAACCGTCTCCGACGCGGCGGATGACCCTGGCGCCGTGCGGTATTTCGCCGGCCGCATCACCAAGGAATCCGCGCGGCTGACCGAACTGGTGACCCACCTGATCGAACTGCAGCGCGCGCAGGACGCGCCGGCGATGCTCAAGGCGCAGCGCATATCCGCCATGTCGGTGGTGCGCGCGGCCGTCGGCGAGAACCTGGTGCAGGCCGGTGCGAAGCACATCGCCATACGGCTGTCGCTGCGCGGCGAGCAGGCGCCGGTCGACGCTGACGCCGCCGCGGACGACGAGGCGCAGCGCGACATCGCCATCATGGTCGACCGGGAGACCCTCACCATGGCCGTGAAGAACCTCGTCGAAAACGCCATCCGCTACTCGCCCGAATACACGACGGTCAGCGTGAGCGTCTCGCTGTGCAAGGACCCGAGCTCCATGACGATTCGCGTGATCGACCAGGGCATCGGCATCCCCTCGGCGTCGCTGGACCGCGTATTCGAACGGTTCTACCGGGTCGATCCGGCGCGGTCGCGGGCCACGGGCGGCTCGGGGCTTGGCCTGGCCATCACCAAGCATTGCGTGCAGGAGTGCGGCGGTACGATCTCCGTATGGTCGCGCGAGGGCGAAGGCTCCACGTTCACCATCGAGCTGCCGGTCGCCCCCGAACCGGATGACGATGACGGCGAGCGGGCGGATGACGGCGAAGCGCCCGGCGAGACCGTCGGCGCGCCGGGAGGCGGCGACGCCGCGACGCAGGAGTAGGCCCGCCGCCACGGTCTCCCCGGCACGTCGGCCACCCATCGTGAAACCCGCGGAAAAGCAACGTAGTCTTCGGAGCCGAATGCGGGCGGTGCCGGAACACGCTACGATGGTGACGGTACGGACATTGAACACAGTATGTGTGAAAGGTAAACATGACACGCATTCTCATCGTGGAAGACGAGGAATCATATCGTGAGCCCCTGGTGTACCAGCTGACGCGCGAGGGCTACGACGTCTCCGCCGCAGCCAGCGGTGAGGAGGGCCTGGAGCTGTTCACCAAGGGCGGCATCGACCTGGTGCTGCTCGACCTGATGCTGCCGGGCATCGACGGCACGGCCCTGTGCCGGCGCATCCGCGAGCAGAGCCGCGTGCCGATCATCATGCTCACCGCCAAAAGCGCCGAGATCGACAAAGTCGTCGGTCTGGAGATCGGCGCGGACGATTACGTGACCAAGCCCTACTCGTTCCGCGAGCTACTCGCGCGCATCCGCGCGGTCCTGCGGCGCAATCAGGGCGCGGTCGAGGCCAGCGGTGTGGTCGACGACGACATCCCGCTGGTGTGCGGCGACATCTCCATGCAGGTCGGCCAGCATCAGGTCACCGTGCGCGGCGAAAGCGTGTTCTTCCCGCTCAAGGAATTCGAACTGCTCGAATACCTCATGCAGAACAAGGGGCGCGTGATGACCCGACACCAGCTCATCGACCGCATCTGGGGCTCCGATTACGTCGGCGACACGAAGACCCTCGACGTGCACGTCAAGCGCGTGCGCTCCAAGATCGAGGAGGATCCGGCCCATCCCCGGTACCTGACCACCGTGCGCGGCCTCGGCTACAAGATCGACAGCCCGCAGCAGTGACCGGCCCGCACCCGGTATAAAGCGCCCTCGGCCCGCCTGAACCACCCGGTGCAGGCGGGCCGAACCATATACCGCAAACCGCGCATTCCAACTACGTGGCAAGGTCGGCAACTATTCATCTTCTGTTTACCGATTTTGTCTTCCGACCCCTCGAACAGCCCATAGGCTAGTAACTGTCATGAAAAGGAATCGGCTCTGAATCGTATGACACGAGCCGCTATGGCAGTTGATAAGAGGAAAGAAACAATGCGTAAGAATCTCTTCGTTCGTTCCATCGCGGCGGTTTCCGGCATCGTGATGCTGGCGTCGCTCGCCGCCTGTGGCGACAACACTTCGTCCGCCGGCAACAACTCCGGTTCCACCTCGACCGAGAAGATTACCGGCAGCTTCTCCGGCGCTGGTGCCACCTCCCAGCAGGCGGCCGAGGAAGCCTGGATCTCCGCCTACATGGCGGCGAACTCCGGCGCGAACGTCACCTACAACCCGACCGGTTCCGGCGCGGGCGTCACCACCTTCCTGAGCGGTGCCACCGCGTGGGCCGGCTCCGACAAGGCCCTCTCCGATGACGAGGTCACCCAGTCCTCCGACAAGGCATGCGCCAACGGCACCACCGCGTTCGACGTGCCGGTCTACATCTCCCCGATCGCCATCATCTTCAACTTGAAGGGCGTTTCCGACGCCGGCAAGCACATCAACCTCGATGCCGACACCGCCGCCAAGATCTTCGACGGCAAGATCGTCAAGTGGAACGATCCGGCCATCGCCAACCAGAACAAGGACCTGACCTTGCCCGACACCCAGATCACCGTCGTGCACCGCTCCGACAAGTCCGGCACCACGCAGAACTTCGTGAGCTACTTCAAGGACCCCGACTCCTGGACCCATGAGCTCTCCGAGAACTGGCCTGACATCCCCGGCCAGCAGAGCGCCAAGGGCACCTCGGGCGTCGTCACCGCCGTCAAGCAGGCCGATGGCACCATCGGCTACGCCGACTTCTCCCAGGTCGGCGACCTGGGCACCGCGGCCATCAAGGTCGGCGAGAACTACAACGAGATCTCCGCTGACGCCGGTTCCAAGGTCATCGAGGATTCCGAGATCGACACGTCCGCCAAGGGCGACAACCGCGTGGTCGTGAAGATCAACCACGCCACCAAAGCCAAGGGCGCCTACCCGATCGTGCTGGTCTCCTACGACATCGCCTGCCCCGCCTACAAGGACGCCAACACCGCCAAGTTCGTCAAGAGCTGGCTCACCTACGTGACCAGCGACGAAGGCCAGAAGACCGCCTCCTCCGCTGCCGGCTCCGCCCCGCTGCCGAGCAACATCGTCGAGAAGGTCACCAAGTCCATCGAGGCCATCAAGACCAAGTGATCAGCGTGAGCTGACACGCCGTATGGCGGATGCCGCAGAACACCTGACACAATGAAAGGTGTCTGCGGCTTCTGTCGGTTGTACACGGCCGTGAAGCCACCATTGAAAATGCATACGAAGGAGAACCTGTGAGTTCGCAAGACAAAGCGGCAGACAGTCCGGCCAGTACAGGCAAGACCGGCGATGTCGTGTTCAAGACGATCGCCTATGCTGCCGGCATTCTCATTCTCGTCGCGCTTGCGGCGGTGTTCCTGTTCCTGCTGTTTCAGGCGTGGCCGCTGATCGGAGGCGATCAGGCCGCGAACACCGCCACCATCGAATCATTCACCGGCAACCGCGCGCACAACTTCTGGCAGTACGTGGGCCCGCTGGTGTTCGGCACAGTGCTTGTCTCCGCGCTGTCGCTGATCATCGCGTTTTTCATCTCGATCGGCATCGCCCTGTTCATCTCGCATTACGCACCCAAGAAGCTGGCGACCGCGCTGAGCTACGTGGTCGACCTGCTCGCCGCCATCCCGTCCGTCATCTACGGCCTGTGGGGCGGCCTGATTCTGGTGCCGGCCATCCAGCCGGTGTGGAACTGGTTCGCGAAGTACCTGAGGTGGACCTACATCTTCGATGGATCGCTCAATGACCCGTCGGTCGCCGACAGCCCCTCGCGAACCGTCGCCACGGTCGCCGTCGTGCTGGCCGTCATGATCCTGCCGATCATCACCTCGGTGTCGCGCGACATCTTCATGCAGACCCCGCGTCTGCAGGAGGAGGCGGCCATCGGCCTGGGCGCCACCAAGTGGGAGATGATCAAGCTGGCCGTGCTGCCGTTCGGCAAGTCCGGCATCGTCTCCGCATCCATGCTCGGCCTGGGCCGCGCACTCGGCGAGACCATGGCCGTCCTCATGATTCTTTCCCCCGGCCTGACGTACTCGATCAAGCTGCTGCGGGCATCCCAGAACCAGACCATCGCGGCGAACATCGCGGCGCAATACCCGGAAGCCGATCCGAACATCGGCGTGCCCGTGCTGATCGGCACCGGCCTCGTGCTGTTCGTTATCACGTTCCTCGTGAACTTCGTCGCCCGTAAGATCACCGAGAAAGCGAGCGCATGATGAGTGAAGCAACTGTAAAGAGCACCATCAGCGTCGACGCGAACGCCGTGAAGAAGACGCCCGCCGCGCGCAACGACAAGCAACTGCCCGACATCGACTTCGACCGGTTCAAGACCAGCCGTTCCTTCGCTGCGTCCCGCAAGCGCAAGGACGTCTTCATGAAGAGCCTGATCTGCCTCGCCTTCATCATCGCGTGCATCCCGCTGATCTCCGTGCTGTGGACGACCGTCGCCAACGGCATCAAGCGACTGAACCTCAACTTCCTTTCGTACAACATGTCCGGCGTCGTCGGCGGCAGCCAGACGCCCTCCGGCGGATACGGCGGCGTGCTGCACGCCATCATCGGCACGTTGGAGATCACCTTGGGCGCCATGGTCATCTCCGTGCCGGTCGGCCTGATGTGCGCGGTCTACCTGATCGAGTACGCGGCCCGCGGCAACAAGCTCGCCAAGTCCATCGGCCTGCTGGTCGACGTGATGAGCGGCATCCCGTCCATCGTCGCCGGTCTGTTCGCCTACTCGATGTTCTCGCTCATCGGCGGCCCCGGCACCATCAGCGGCTTCGAAGGCTCCGTCGCGCTTTCGCTGCTGATGATCCCGACCGTCGTCAAGACCAGTGAGGAGATGCTGAAGGTCGTGCCCGGCGACCTGCGTGAGGCCTCGTACGCGCTGGGCGTTTCCAAGCAGCGCACCATCTGCAAGATCGTGCTGCGCACCGCCCTGCCCGGCATCGTCTCCGGCGTCATCCTGGCCATCGCGCGAGTGATCGGCGAGACCGCGCCGCTGCTGATGACCGCAGGCTACGCGACGTTCACCAACGTGAACCTGTTCAGCGGCGAGATGACCACGCTTCCCGTGTTCGTCTACCAGGAATACAGCAAGCTGCGTGCCAACTGCCCGCCCAACGCCGGCTCCTCCTGCGTCACCACGATCCCGATGGAACGCTCCTGGGCCGCCGCCCTGGTGCTGATCATCATCGTGCTGATCCTCAACCTCATCGGCCGTGTCGTGGCTCGCGTCTTCGCCGTGAAGTCCGAACGGTAAGCCGCCGTACACTGTATATACATCAATAAAGGAATTCATATGGGACAACGCATTGACGTCAAACATCTGAACATCTACTACGGCGACTTCCTGGCCGTGGAGGATGTCAACATCAACATCGAACCCAACAAGGTCACCGCGTTCATCGGGCCGTCCGGCTGCGGCAAGTCCACGGTGCTGCGCACCCTCGACCGCATGCACGAGATCATCCCCGGCGCCCACGTCAAGGGTGAGGTCGAGCTCGAAGGCAAGAACCTGTATGCCAAGGACGTGGACCCTGTCGCCGTGCGCCGCGATGTCGGCATGGTGTTCCAGCGTCCGAACCCGTTCCCCACGATGACGATTCGTGAGAACGTGCTCGCCGGCGTGCGCCTGAACAACCGCCGCATCTCCAAGTCCGACGCCGACGACCTGGTCGAGTGGGCGCTCAAGGGCGCCAACCTGTGGGAAGAGGTCAAGGACCGTCTCGACAACCCGGGCATCGGCCTGTCCGGCGGTCAGCAGCAGCGTCTGTGCATCGCCCGGGCTTTGGCGGTGGAGCCGGAGGTGCTGCTGATGGACGAATCCACCAGCGCTCTGGATCCCATCTCCACCTCTAAAATTGAGGATCTGGCGGCGGAGCTGAAAAGCCAGTACACCGTGGTCATGGTGACCCACAATATGCAGCAGGCCGCCCGTATTTCCGACAACACCGCCTTTTTCCTGCTGGGGGAGCTGGTGGAGTTCGGCAAGACGGAGCAGCTGTTTTCCACCCCCGCCGACAAACGGACGGAGGATTACATCACCGGGAGGTTTGGGTAAGATGCGCAACAAATTCGACGAACAGCTTTTGCAGCTCAACCACGAGATGATCGAGATGGGGGCGCTGTGCGAGGAGGTCATTGCGCTGTCTTCTCAGGCGCTGACGGAGGGGGACACGGCGCTGGCCTCCAAGGTAGCTCCTCTGGACAGCGAGATCGACCACAAGGAGCGGGAGATCGAAAACCTCTGCCTGAAGCTGCTTTTGCGGCAGCAGCCGGTGGCCCGGGATCTGCGGCAGATCTCCGCCGCATTGAAGATGATCACCGACATGGAACGCATCGGCGATCAGGCGGAGGATATAGCCGAAATCGCGGCAACCGCGAAAAAGAAGATGTTGAAAAAATCAAAGCATATTCAACGTATGGCGGCGGCAACTATTGATATGGTCAATAAGAGCGTTGAGGCGTTTATTAAAAAGGATTTGCTTGTCGCAGAAGAAGTTTCTCATAATGACGATGTTGTTGACGCATTGTTTGAAGAAATCGTCAACGACCTTGTGGATATTATTAAAAAAGATGAGGGAACTTCCGAAGTGCTTGATATGCTTATGGTTGCAAAGTATTTTGAAAGAATCGGCGACCATGCGGTTAATATCGCCGAATGGGTGCAGTTCTCTATTACAGGCGAACATAA
>ERZ1106919.789-NODE-789-length-23649-cov-7.169535_pt1 | contig 23649 bp, 16 predicted proteins | sample MGYA00403654_ERZ1106919 | MGnify/ENA primary metagenome ERZ1106919 (study PRJEB35170, sample SAMEA104062450) | human gut metagenome | biome: human gut; feature: human-associated habitat; material: faeces | place: Denmark | collected 2012-10-08 ... | reverse complement strand
TTACCTCGCCCCCGGCGAGCAGCAGCGCCTTCCCTATTTCCAGACTGGCATCCACCAGCTGTTCCTCTGGTGTTCTCATAAGAAATCGCCCCTTTCTCCCTTCTATTCGAAAAAGGCAGGCAGCCGCCGCGTCGGAAAGCCGATGCGAAGCAGCTGCCTTTGCTGTTTACTTGAAGAACGATGCGACGAAATCGTAGAAGCCGTCCGGCGTGGTGGTCGTGCTGCCGGTCGCGGCTCTGTCCATGCTGACGAAGCCGACGTTGCCCTCAGCAAGGCCGATGACGCGGTCGGTGAACAGCACATAATACGTGCAGATCGGCGCGTCGCCCTGTGCTGCGGCGTAAGCCGACGAGTTGTCGCGGTATTCGCCGAGCTTGTCGCTCAGATAGCCCTCCGGGACCTTGATATAGCGGAGCTGCGAGGCCGAGCTCTGTACGACATAAGTGCTGCCGTCTGCAAGCTGCGGAATGAGGTCCGCGATAGTGTTGGTGTCTGCCACGGTCGCGTCAGGCAGAGCGCTCGTCATGCTCGCGGTCAGGGTGTCGACCTGCTGCTGAAGCGAGGTGATCTGCGCGGAAAGCGACTGCTTGTCCTGACCCAGCGTGTCGATCTGACTGTTCAGCTCCTTGATTTTGCCGCCGCGCGACATAAACAGGACGAAGAACAGCAGGGCGATCACGAAGAACGCGAGAACCGCGCCGCAGAGCGCCGCACGGTAGTTTGGGCCGCCTTTGCGTCCTGCCGGGCGCTGCATTTTCATGCCGCGCATCGGGCGGCCGCTCGCCATGCGGATGCCGGGGCGCGGGCCGCGGTCTCGGCGAAGCGCGGCCGGGTCGTCCGGGATATCGTCCTGCACGGTCGTGCGCGGCGTCTCCGGGCGCGAAAAGCGGCTGAGCAGCTCGTCGTCGCTGTACGAACCGTTTCGCTCGTTATAATCCATGTTCATTCCTCCTGCTGTGGGATGCCGCCCGTCTTACTTGGACGGGTTCTCGATGACATCGACCGTACCGTCAGAGTGGCCGACGATCATGCGCTTGCACATATTGAGGAACAGGCCGTGCTCCAGAACGCCGAGCATGCCGGTCAGCTTGGAGTAAACGTCCTGAATGTCGAAGCCTGCGCCGAGGTGCAGATCTGCGATATAGTTGCCGTTATCGGTGACGAAGGTCTTGCCGTCGCGGACGCGGAGAACCGGGTTCTAGCCGTAGCCGGCCATGCGCTCCATCGCCTGCTTGGAGCCGTACTGCGCGATCTCGACCGGCAGATGGAATGCGCCGATCTTGTCGACGAGCTTGGACTCGTCCATGATCCAGATGACTTCCTTGGCCATGGAAGCGACAACCTTCTCGCGGTACAGTGCGCCGCCGCCGCCCTTGATGGCGTTGAACTGCGGGTCGATCTCGTCTACGCCGTCGATCGCGAGGTCAACGTGGTCGAGCTCGTCGATGGTGAGCAGCGGGATGCCCAGCTCGCGCGCCTGCGCCTCGGTAGCCTTGGAGGTCGGGATCGCCTGAATCTTCAGACCGTTCTTGACCATTTCGCCTACCGCGTTTACCATGTGGTAAGCGGTCGAGCCGGTGCCCAGACCTGCGATCATGCCGTTCTGAATCAGCTTTGCAGCCTCGATGCCGGCCGCCTTCTTCAGCGCGTCCTGCTGTGCCTTGTCCATGATCCTCCTTCGATATGGGGTTAAGACCGTCTCCATACTATCGGATGCGTTGATTTTCAAGGCGCGAATGGTCGGTTGCGGGAGCAGGTGTCTGTTTTGGACTGCGGAAAAGTTTTCACGGAATGTTTCACGGTCCTGCGTGAGGTGGCGTGCAAAAAAGCCGCGCATGAAATGACATGTGGGGAGCGGCTTGCGTAAAGCGGCTCCCCACATGTCTCGCTCAGCTATGTTTGACCGCGAACGGCGCCTCGTCCAATACCAGCGTGCCGTCACCCATCACATAGCCTTCCACGGCGATATACCCACGGATGAGACGTGGATTGCCGTCGAAGGTCGGGCTGGATTCCGGTGGGGGAGTGAACCGCACCGTACCCGACACCGACAGGCCCGATGGGCTTGGACGATGCGGCAGTTTCGGCAGATCCTGCGATTGCGATGAAGATGCCTGTTCCGGTGCCGATTCTTCGTCGTCTTGCGATTCGCTGTGCGATTCGTTCGCATTCTGCGGTACGGCCGTGCTGTCCGTGTCCGTGCCGTCCGCGTTGCCCGTCACCGGCTTGTCGTTCTCGTCGCCTTCACGGGGAAAATAGTCGGGTTTGACCAGCATCTGCGCATAGGATTGATGCGGTTCACCGGATTCGTCCGTTTTCCCGGATTCGTCCGGTTCGGCTGGACCGCCCGCGTCCGGGAAGCTGGATTCGGGTATGACCTTCGTCGCTTCGGTCTCAAGCATTGTGGTGGTTTCCGCCGGTTCGGTCTCGAGCACGGTCGTTTCCACCGCATCATCTGCGTCGTCATCGGTTGTCTGTCCGAAATCCGCAAGGTCGTGGGAAACGCCTTCCGGCTCCGCCAGCATGCTGGCGATCGAACGCGGCTTCGTGCTGTTGCTGGAATTGGCGGTATCGGCACCGGAATCGCCGGTGCCGGTCGTGGCGGAATCGCCTTGTCCGCGTCCCATGTGGTATTCGGCGGCGCTGATCGCACCATCCATCAGCATCCTCGCATCCTCGGGAACATCGGTGCCACGCGAATACTCGGAAGCCAGCAGCGACTGCCATCCTTCCAACGGCAGATAGCCTTCGCGCACATGCGAACGGCAATCGCCCGCATACGTGCGTGCCAGCTCGTCCACTTTCTCGTTGCCCGCGTTGCCGGCATGACCCTTGACCCACACGAATCGCACCGACCCCGCCCTATGTGCGATCTCATTGTCGATGGCGCGGATCAAATCGGCGTTCTTCACCGGTTTCTTCTGCGAATTCTTCCAGCCGTTGCGCTTCCAACCCTGCACCCACTTGGTGGAGCAGTTGATCGCATACTGCGAGTCGGTCTCGATCACCAGGTCTTCGGAACCGGGATGCGCTCGCAACGCCTCCAGCACGGCGCATAATTCGCCGATCTGGTTGGTGCCGTTCGTCGCGCCGCCGGCATCGCAATCGCCGGCATGCTCGTGCCCCGGCTTGCCGCCTGCCGCGGGCTCGTGGTCGGCCCAGGCCCAACCCATCGGACCATTCGGATTGCCAAGCGCGGAACCGTCTGTTGAAACCGTAATCGTCATGCTTCTACCCTACGAAAGCCGCGCGACTCGCCGCTTGCCCGTCATACCGCATCGTCCGCCATGCCGTATCGCCTATCGATACCGCATGGCAACGGCATATGCGATTAGTCGCCGAGACACAGCATGACGGAGGCGCGGAACATGCCGTCGCTGTGCTCGAAGGAGGCCGTGCCATGGTGCCGTTCGGCTGTCTCTCGTACGGTGGCGGTGCCCAGCCCCGTGCCACCATGTTTGGTCGAGACGAGATCGCCGTCGATCTGTTCGATGCTGGTATCGGCTTCGCCGTACGTGTTGTCCACCGTGATGAACAGGGCCGCCGGAGGGCCGGAACGATACCGGATGCGCACTTTGAGCCGCCTCTCGCCCTGCGTTTGCTGGGTGATGGCCTCCGTGGCGTTCTCCAGCAGATTGCCGACCATGGAGCATAATTCCGCGTTGTTGATGTTGACGTATTGCGGCGCCGCCGCTTTGACGTCCACATCCGCACCCAAATGCCGGACCCAATCGCAATAGTAGACAAGCACCGCGTTCAGCGACGCATGCTCGCAATACTGCATTGGTGCCGTTTGCAGCAGCCGGTGTTTGGACATCTCATCCAGATATGAGCGGATGCCATCCATGTCTTCAGCCGCGGCCAATGCCTGCAGTGAGTGGATGTGGTGACGCACGTTGTGCTTGATCTGACGCGCCTCACGGATCCGCTCGTTCATGTGTTGCAGCTGCAACGTCTGCAAAGCCTCATAATGCTGTCGCCTGCGGGCCGCGAGCAGACGGTCCGACTGCTGAATCATGTACCAGATGAGGAAATACGCCAACACCATGAAACAGGAATAGACCACCGCCACGGTGAACGCGATTTCCAGCATATGCGAGTCCAGCAGCGTGGAATTGTCCGCCGGCATGCACCACACCACAATCGCGGACGAAACGAACGGAAACAGCCAGATAAGCTGCCAGAAGCCTTTGCTGATGGATGGGGAATCGAATGTGGCTGGAATCGAATCATGCAGCGGATGCCAAAGCGAGACCAGTGCGACGACGTCAAGCAGCAGCAGATTGACCAGTCCCGGCCAGCCGACGCGGAGATTGGTTGAATCCGCGCCAAGAACGGCCACATCGATGACGAGCGACAGATAGTAGACGATCGCCACCATGTAGGAAGCCGTGGCCACAATCAGCAACAGTTGCCGCCATGGCAGTTCGGTCAGCCATCGCAGGACCAGCAGCACAAGCGGCGCGGTCGGAATGACCGTCCACAGTGATGGGATGCCCAGAGTGCCGCACAGCACGCCGCATAGCAGGAACCAGACCAGTCCGATGGACATGAACAGTGTGCCGTTACGGCGTGGATTGTCCATGTGACTCCATGCCATGATGAGGCACAATGCCAGGCCGGACAACGCGTTGAGCTGCTCTCCGATGGCGAAGAACAGACCTGACGGGGTGGTTTGGGCGATGCCGTTCCGGATGATTTCGCCGAGTGGTGCGAACATGTCAGTCCTCCGTACGCATGCGGGTGAACGTGTATTCCGCGTATGCGCGGCAGGTGGTGGTCACCGCCGTTTTCGTGATGGGAATGCGTTTGCCGCCTTTCATGACGAACTGCGCGTTGGTGATGCCGGACACGTAGTCGAAGTTGACGAGCACGCCTCGCGCGGTGCGGTAGAAGTTGTCGAACACGGTGAGCCGTTGGTCCACATCGGAGAAATTGGTGCGGATTTTGGTCTGGGTGCCGTCCGCGAACGTGAATTCCACGTAGTGCGCGTTGGACAGGGCGTATGCGATGAGCCGCCGGTCCATGGTCACGGCCGGATTGCCGAACGCCACATGCCAGCTGGAATCCACCGTGCCGGGCGACTGCGCCTTTGCCAGATGGGTGACCGGCGGTTTTGCCTTCAGCTGCTCCTCGACGCGTTCCATGGTGGCTTCGAAGGTTTTGCGATTGACGGGCTTGAGCAGATAACCGCTCGCCTGCACCTCGTAGCCGAGCACCGCGAAATCGGTGCTGGACGTGATGAAGACGATCGCGCAGTCGTCGTTCTGATTGCGCAGCAGCCGCGCTATGTCCAATCCGGTGGTGGCATGCGGCAGATTCTCGTCGCTGAGATAACAGTCGAGCAGCAGCAGGTCGTAACGGCTGTTCTTCCAGCTTTCGATGAACGATTTCGCGTCGGGGAAAACGTCACAGACCGTTTGCATGGCATTCCTGCCGGCGGTTGCGCCGACGTTCCGGCCGTTGAAGTATTCCGCGCACATGGTGGCGATCAGTTCGCGTTCGGCAGGATGGTCCTCGACGATGGCGATGCGCACGTTCCCTCCTTGCTGTGCCGTGATTGCGCGGATGACGTTCCGGCTCTGCTTCCAAGCGTACCGGGAGAGGGAAATACGGGGTGCCGCGGAGCTTGCGTTTCATGCCAGAAAAGCACGTTTCGTGCCATACGGCGGATATCGACAACGAAAAAGACCCGCTCCATACGGAACGGGTCTTTTCGCGCTACGCCTTGATTACTTGGCGGAACGCCGTATCACTCGGCCAGAGCCTTGTCCACGACCTCGGTGGCCTCGGCGAGCACCTTGTCCAGAGCCTCAGGGGATTCGAAGCTCTCGGCGTACACCTTGTAGATGTTCTCGGTGCCGGACGGACGGGCGGCGAACCAGTTGTCCTTGGTGGTGACCTTCAGACCGCCGATCTTGGCGTGGTTGCCCGGAGCCTCGGTGAGCTTGGCGGTGATGTCCTCGCCGGCCAGCTGGGTGGCCTCGACGTCGTCACCGGTGAGCTTGGCGAACTTCTGCTTCTGCTCGAGGGTGGTCGGGGTGTCGACGCGCTTGTACCAGCTTTCGCCGAAACGCTCCACCTGCTCCTGGTGCAGCTGGGCCGGGTTCTTGCCGGTCTTCGCGGTGATCTCAGCGGCCAGCAGGTCCGGAATCAGGCCGTCCTTGTCGGTGGTCCACACGCGGCCGTCCTTACGCAGGAAGGACATGCCGGAGCTTTCCTCGCCGCCGAACGCGACCTCGCCCTTGAACAGCGGGTCCACGAACCACTTGAAGCCGACCGGAACCTCGACGAGCTTGGCGTTGATGGAGGCGGCCACGCGGTCGATCAGGGAGGAAGACACGAGGGTCTTGCCGATGCCGGCGTTCTCCGGCCAATCCGGACGGTTGCCGCCGAACAGGTACTCCACGCACACTGCGATGTAGTGGTTCGGGTTCATGACGCCCCAGTTCGGGCAGACGATGCCGTGGCGGTCGGCGTCCGGGTCGGTGCCGCCGACCAGATCGTACTTGTCCCAAGCGCCGTTGTTGAGGGAATCGACCAGACCCTTCATCGCGTACGGGGAGCTCGGATCCATGCGGATCTTGCCATCATGGTCGATGGTCATGAAGCTCCAGGTCGGGTCGACCTGCGGACGCACCACGTCGATGGTCAGGTTGTACTTCTCGTTCATCAGCGGCCAGTAGTTGACCGAAGCGCCGCCGAGCGGGTCGATGCCCAGGCGCACGCCGGAGGAGCGGATCACGTCGAAGTCGATGACGTTCTCCAGATCGGCCACATAGTGCTCACGGAAGTCGAAACGCTCGACCAGATCGGACTTGACGGCCTGTTCGAACGGCACGCGCTTGATGTTCCTGAAATCGCCGAGCAGCTCGTTGGCGCGGTCGGCGATGGCGTTGGTGACGTCGGCCGGAGCCGGGCCGCCGGTGACCGGATCGTACTTGAAGCCGCCATCGGTCGGCGGGTTGTGGGACGGGGTCACGACGATGCCGTCGGCCAGGCCTTCGCCGGTGAAGCGCTGGGTGCCGTCGGCGGCGCGGTTGTGGGTCAGGATGGCCTGGGACACGACCGGGGTCGGGGTGAAGTCGTCACGGGAGTCGATGCGCACGATCACGCCGTTGGCGACGAGCACTTCGATGGCGGTCTTCCAAGCCGGCTCGGACAGGGCGTGGGTGTCGCGGCCGATGTACAGCGGGCCGGTGACGCCGGCCTTCTTGCGGTATTCGGCGATGGCCTGCGTGATGGCCACGATGTGGGCCTCGTTGAATGAGGTCTTCAGGGACGAACCACGGTGTCCGGAAGTGCCGAAGGAGACACGCTGCTCCGGAACGTTCGGGTCGGGGACGACGTCATAGTACTTTCCAATGACCTCGTCGACATTGATCAGATCTGCTGGGGTGGCGGGCATTCCCGCATTTTTTGCAACCATACCTTCATTGTGCCACGAGTTTGCGCGGAACGCGGAAAGCCATCCCACAATGTGCGATGAATACGTTTTCTTTTTGACGTCTCGGCGTGTCTCCAGTATGGAATTGGGGTTTCAGTGTCCCGATGCCCGACGATTTGCGCATCGCACGCCGATAGTGTATTGTTTCTAACGAATTCGACTCATGCAGGGTTGCAAGTCAACATTTTTAGACGCAAGACCTGGAATGTGGCATTGGTTTGCCATGTTCCGGGTCTTTTTTTGTTGCAAAAAAGCCGCGCTGCGTCATCGAATCCCATCGGAAGGAAATAGAAAGGAATCAGGATGGCTGACTCTCTCGCATCGCAGATCATCACTGCGATCGGCGGACCTGAAAACGTTCGCAGTCTGACGCATTGCGCCACCCGACTGCGCTTCGAGCTGGCGGACGCGTCCAAGGTGGACCAGAACGCCCTCGAACATATGAAGGGCGTGCTTGGCGCGGTCCCGCAAAGCGGTGACCGTTTCCAGGTCGTCATCGGCGGCGGCGTGGCCACCGTATACGAAAACATCATGCATCTGCCCGAAATGGCGAACGCCGGTGCCGCCTCCGCATCCGGCGAAGGCCAGAAGAGCAACGCCGACGTCAAGGCCGAGGCCCGTTCCAAGGCACGCGGCAAGGTGGCATGGCTGGACTCCTTCTTCGAGTATCTCGCCGACTCCTTCCGCCCGATCCTGGGCGTGCTGCTCGGCGCCTCCATCATCATCGCCCTGGTCAACCTGCTCATCTCACTGAACGTCATTCCGAATGACGAGGCCTCCGCCGGCTGGGTGTTCGTCAAGGCCATCTGGAAGGGTGTGTTCTACTTCCTGCCGATCATGGTCGCCTACAACGCCTCCAAGAAGCTCAAGGTCGATCCGTGGCTGGGCGGCGCCATCATGGCCATCCTCATGACCCCGCAGTTCACCAGCCTGATAGACGCCAAGACCACCACGTGCGTGGAGAACGCGGCTCTGGGCACCAAGTCCTGCACCGCCAACATCTTCGGCATTCCGATGGCGTTGAGCGACTACAGCGGCAACGTGTTCGTGCCGCTGCTCATGGCCGCCGTGCTCGCCCTCGTCTACCACGGATTGAAGAAGATCATTCCCGAAAGCGTCCAGCTGGTGTTCGTGCCGTTCTTCTGCATGATCATCGTCGGCGCGCTGACCGCCTTCATCATCGGCCCGATCGGCGTGTGGGTCGGCAACGGCCTCGGCGTCGGCCTGGCTTGGATGAACACCCATGCACCGTTCATCTTCGCCATCATCATCCCGCTGCTGTACCCGTTCCTCGTGCCGCTCGGCCTGCACTGGCCGCTCAACGCCCTGATGCTCATGAACATCCAGACGCTCGGCTACGACTTCATCCAGGGCCCGATGGGCGTGTGGAACTTCGCCTGCTTCGGCGCCACCGCCGGCGTGCTCTTCATCGCCGTGCGTGACAAGGACAAGGACATGCGCCAGACTGCTCTCGGCGCGCTCGCAGCCGGCCTGCTTGGTGGTGTTTCCGAACCGTCCCTGTACGGCATCCACCTGCGTTACAAGCTGGTCTACAAGCGCATGCTCGTGGGCTGCGGCCTTGGTGGCGTCGTCATTGCCGTCCTCGGCTGGCTCTTCCCGTCCGTCACCGCCGCCGGCCAGACCGTGCATGGTGTGACCACCACCGCCTTCGCCTTCACCTCGCTGCTGACCATTCCGGTCTTCGACCAGATGTGGGTGTACGCGGTGTCCATCGCGGTCTCCTTCCTGACCTCCTTCTTCCTGATCATCACCTTCGACTACCGCACCCCGGAACAGAAGGCTGAAGTGCTGGCCCGCGCCGCCGCCGATCAGAAGGCCGCCGCTCCGGCGGTCGAAGCCAAGGAAGCCGCTCCGGCTGCCACCACCGCCACCGCGACTGCTACCGCCACCAAGACCGAAGCTCCGGCCGCTGCCGCCGCCGCGACCACCGTGGTGAACGCTCCGGTCGCCGGCCACGTGATCGCCCTGGACGAAACCGGCGATCCGGTGTTCGCCTCCCGCGCGCTCGGCGAAGGCGTCGGCATCCAGCCGACCGACAGCGAGGTCGTGGCCCCGGTCTCCGGCGTGCTGCAGACCGTCGCCGAAACCGGCCACGCCTTCGGCATCAAAACCGATGACGGTGTGGAAGTGCTCGTGCACGTCGGCATCGACACCGTGAAGATGAACGGCGAGGGCTTTGCCGTCAAGGTCAAGGCCGATGAGCGCGTGAATGCCGGCGATCCGCTGGTTTCCGTCGACTTTGCTAAAGTGAAGGACGCTGGATACAGCACCACCACGCTGATGACGGTGCTCAACACCGCCGCCCTCACCTCCGTCACGCCGAAGACCGGCATCGATGTCAAGGCAGGGGATGAGGTGATCGACATCCAGCGCTAACCTGTCACACAGAGGCGAAAAAGGGGTCGACGTGGACGTTCTTCGCGTATTCAACAACAATGTCGTATTGGCTAGAGACGGTGATCGTGAGGTGATTCTCACAGGCCGTGGAATAGGCTTCCAAGCCAAGCCGGGGCAACATGTGGATGACGCGAAGATCGTCCGTCGGTTCATCCCCGTCGATGGCAAGGATCCCGACCACATGGCGCAACAAGTGGCCGGGATCCCGCCCGAAATCATCAGACTCGTCACGGACGCCATGAACCGTACGGGGCTGAAAGAACAGGCAGACAAGCAGCCAACCCTGGTCATGGCGCTCGCCGACCACATCTGCGGCGCGATACAACGCGCGCAAAGAAAACAGAACATCGAATATCCGCTCGAAGCGGAAGTACGTTCCCTATACGCTGACGAATACGCCAAAGGCGTGGCGATGGTCGACGCGATGAACACGTATTTGGGTGGCGCGTTGCCCCGCAGTGAGGCGGTGGCGCTCGCCTTGCATTTGGTGAATGCCGGATTCTCCGGCGGCGACCTGTCCGCCACCTACACCATGACCGGCATCATCCAGCAGATGATCGCCGTCATCGAAGGCGCGTACGGCATCACGCTTGCGCAGGACAGCGTCAATGTGGCGCGATTCATCACGCATCTGCGTTACCTGTTCGTACGCATCCACCAGCATGAGCAGCTCGACGATGAGCCGCAACCAATCATCGAATCAATCAAAACCTCATATCCGAAGGCTTGCCAGTGCGCAAGGCAGCTTGCCGTGGTGGTGAAGATGCGTCTTGGTTCCGACCTTACGGAAGCCGAAATCGCCTATCTTGCCCTGCATGTGGCGCGCGTGACCAATGGAGTGAATCGGCAGGACGACTGAGTTTCCGGTATCTTCCGATATTCAGCAGCCCGTTCCGCGCATTCCTGACGGTTCCTAATCGTTCGACTGTTCGGCCGGCTGCCCGCTTGCCTGTTCGGTCGGCTGCGGTTTCGTTGGCGTAGCCGACATATTCGCGTTCAACGCCAGTATGCCGGTATCTTCGGAAGCGGCCTCCGGCACGCGCACGCATAGGGCCTGACGTTCCACGCTGAAACGGATGTGCTTCGTTTCAGGCAGCATATCGCCATCCACCTGCGCCAAAACAGGCCTCTCCAAAGTGATTTCCGCGCTGACGCCCTGCACCTGGTCGACGGTGGAGTTCGTGGACAGCGGACTCTGCTGAGCTTTGCCGGTGATGGTCTGGTGCAGCACGTCGCCGAACAGATTCGCCCAACCGATCAGGCCGCCGGACGTGTCGATGATCTCGTAGTCGAGGATGCCATCGTCATAGGAAGCTTCGGGCATCAGCGAAAACATGGGGATCTGGCCGCAATTGCCCGCCATGAACGTGCGGAACGTGAGACCACGCGTGGAATGCGTGCTGCCGTCGGCGCTGGTGATGGTCACATTGCCCTTGTACTTCGGGGCGAACAGATTCTTCACGCCCGACACGAAATACGCCAGCCAGCTGATGTTCTTCTTCAATTCCGGATCGGTGTCGTCGATCATCAGTGCGTCGAAACCGATGCCGGCGATGATGAGGAACGCATGCCCGTGGTCGGTGGTCTCATCATCCAGAAGGGTCAGACGGCCCACATCCACCAGACGGGAGCCGTGCGACGTGGCCACGGTGAGCGCCGCATCGATATCGTCCACGGGAATGCCCATATTGCGGGCGAACAGATTGCCGGTGCCGATCGGCACGATGCCCAGCGCATGCCCGGTACCCGACAGCGCGCTCGCGACGGTACGCACCGTGCCATCGCCGCCGACAGCCACCACCACATCGGCACCATGGTCCAACGCTTCGAACGCGCAGGCGCGACCGTCCTTGTCGAGCTGCGTTTCGATGAATTCGATCTGGGTGAGATGCTTCGCCTCGCAGAACTCCTTGATATGCTGCTTGCGCTGTTCCGCCTGGGGCTTTGAAGGATTGACTATGAACGCGTAATGCACTTGGTCATCGTCACGCTTGTCAAGCTTCTCCGCGAGCGTACGGTGCTTGTACGCGCGGTATCCGAAGAAGGCGGCCGCGCATACGGCGACCACGGCGATGATGACGAGCAGGACGATAACTGGCATAGGCATGCCTCTATTGTCTATGCGATTGCGCAAAAAGACGAATTCGACATGAAAAATTCGGCGTTCCCTCACGTTATATCCAAAAATGAGAACGATGGCGTCAGTGTCTGCTTTCGGCACTAGGCTGGGAAGCATGCTTGATATTCAATTCATTCGTGAACATGCTGACGTTGTCAAGGAATCCCAGCGTAAGCGTGGCGAATCGGTCGAACTGGTCGACGAGGTGCTGCGCTCCGACGAGGTTCGCCGTTCCTCTCTGAAGGAATTCGAAGCTGCCCGCGCGCAGCAGAAGGAGATCGGCAAGAAGGTCGCCGCCGCCCCCGCCGACGAAAAGGCCAAGCTGATCGCCGCAACCAAGGAACTCTCCCAGAAGGTCTCCGAATACAAGGCCGCAGCCGACGCCGCAGCCGAGGAATACACCACCGCCATGTGGAAGCTGTCCAACATCGTCGAGCCGGAAGCTCCGGAAGGTGGCGAGGACGACTACGTCGTGGTCAAGAAGGTCGGCCAGATCCGTGATTTCGCAGCCGAAGGCTTCGAGCCGAAGGACCACCTGACGCTCGGCCGCGGCGTGGCCGGTATCGATATGGAGCGCGGCGTGAAGGTCGGCGGCTCCCGCTTCTACTTCCTGCGCGGCCAGGTGGCCCGCATGCAGATCGCCATGCTCACCATGGCCGTCGACCAGGCCGAGGAACACGGCTTCACCCTGGCCATCACCCCGACGCTGGTGCGTCCGGAAGTAATGCGCGGCACCGGCTTCCTCAACTCCCACGCCGACGAAATCTACCGCCTGCGCGAGCCGGACGACCAGTATTTGGTCGGCACCTCCGAAGTGGCGCTCGCCGGCATGCACGAGAACGAGATCCTGAACCTTGAGAACGGCCCGCTGCGCTACTGCGGCTGGAGTTCCTGCTACCGCCGTGAAGCCGGCGCAGCAGGCAAGGACACCTCCGGCATCATCCGCGTGCACCAGTTCGACAAGGTGGAGATGTTCGTCTACGCCAAGCAGGAGGACTCCTACAAGGAGCATGAGCACCTGTTGGCCATGGAGCAGGAAATGCTCGGCAAGGTCGAGGTGCCGTACCGCATCATCGATACCGCCGCCGGCGATCTGGGCTCCTCCGCGGCACGTAAGTTCGACTGCGAGGCTTGGGTGCCGACCCAGGGCCGTTACCGTGAGCTGACCTCCACCTCCAACTGCACCGAGTATCAGGCCCGTCGTCTGAACATCCGCGAACGTATGGAGGATGGCAACACCCGCGCCGTCTCCACGCTGAACGGCACGCTGGCCACCACCCGTTGGCTGGTCGCCATTCTCGAGAACCACCAGCAGAAGGACGGCTCCATCGAAATTCCGAAGGCCATGCGTCCGTACATGGGCGGCAAGGAAGTCATCGAGCCGACCAAGTGGGAAGCCTGATTTTCCAAGACGTTCGCGTCTGATATGAATCCGTGAAAGCGGCGTTGGCATTTGTGCCGGCGCCGCTTTTCGTATGTTGGACGGTCCCAGTGCCGTTTGTGTCGTTCTGGGCAGATGCGTGTGCGGTTTTCTGTTGGAAGCGACGGGGATGGAGGCTGTGCCAGGTGTCGCACTTCCGCGCACTGTGGTATATTGGCGTTTCGTGCGTAGCAGCGATGTTAGGCGCAAAGGGTAGATGTCTGAGCGGTCTAAAGAGACGGTCTTGAAAACCGTTGAGGTGCAAGCCTCCGCGAGTTCGAATCTCGCTCTGCCCGCACCAATCAAGGGCTTACCGAAGGATTTTTCGGTAAGCCCTTTTCCATGCCGTTTATGGCGATTGTCGTTGTCGTGGCGGCAACGTCACACAATCCGTCGATCCGCGGCCCAACGGGTGAGCTCGGAACGGTTCGACAGCTGCAGTTTGCGCAGCACCGAGCTCATATGGGTCTCCACGGTCTTGATGGAGATGAACAGTTCCGAAGCCACCTCCTTGTACGTGTAGCCGCGCGCGATCAGCCGCATGACCTCCTGCTCGCGGTTGGACAGCCGGTCCAGCTCGTCATCGTGGATCGGGCCGCCGAACGCGCCGTTCGCGCTCGGGCCGCCGAACGCGCCGTTCGCGCTCGGGCCGTTCTGGAAGGCGGACAGCACGAATCCCGCCAATTTCGGCGAGAACACGGCGTAGCCCTCATGCACCTGCTTGATGGAGGACACCAGGTCGTCGCCGGAAATAGTCTTCGTCACATATCCCTGCGCACCGGCGCGGATCACGGAACCGACATCCTGCGGAGAATCCGACACGGACAGCGCGAGGAAGACGGTATCGGGGGAGTATGCGCGCGATTTCGTGAGGATTTCGGCGCCACCGCCGTTCTCGCCGCCCGGCACATGCACATCCAGCAGCACCACGTCCGGTTTGGTCTGCGCGATCATCGCCACCGATCCTTCCACATCCGCGGCCTGTCCGACCACGTCGAAATGCGGCTGCAACGTGGCGATCACGCCCGCGCGGAACATCTCATGGTCGTCCACGACGGCGATTCTGATGCGCTGTTCCCGCTCGCTCATTCCTGCTCCTTGGTTCGATTGATTCATTGCCGCACCTGCTGCATGTGCCGTGTTCATTGCGCCGATTGCACGCCCGTATCGCCGTCCGCTGTGGTGGTCGTAGCGCTGTCCGCATCCTCCGCCGCTCCTGAAATCGGCATGTGCATGCGCACCTCCGTGCCCCAGCCGGGCCTCGACACAATCTCCACTGTACCGCCGCGGCGCTTGATACGTCTGATGATGGACTCGCGGATGCCCAGGCGATTCGCTGGAATGGCGTCGACGTCGAAGCCGTCGCCATGGTCGCGTACGAACACCTCCACCAGCTTGTCGCCGGCCTCGCAGTAGACGGACACCGGTTCGCCGCCATGCGTCACGGCGTTGACGAGCGCCTGCTGCGTGGCATCCAACAACGCGTCGGTCTGCGCGCTCGGCCGCGCGTCGCCCACCGTCACCACCTCGATCGGCTTGCCGTGCGTGTCCTCCACATGCGCCGCGATCTGCTTCAAACCGGCGTTGACGGAACGGTCCGACGTGGTGCGCTCCTGATATAGCCATTCGCGCAACTCGCGTTCCTGCTGCCTTGCCAGTGAAAACACGGTCTGCTGGTCATCGGCATGCAACTGGATCAGCGCCAGCGTCTGCAGCACGCCGTCGTGCAGGTGGGCGGTCATGTCGGCGCGCTCCTCCTCGCGCTCCTTCAGCGCGCGCTCCGTGCCCAAATCACGCACCAGCGTCATAATCCACGGCACAATCGCCAGCAACACGCCGACAAGCAGCGCCAAACCGGCGACGAGCATGGTGAACGTGGCGTGCCGTGCGGACTGCATAATGCGCACGTGGGTGGCGATGTAGATCGCGTACGCGACGAAAATGACCGCGATGCCGCCGAGCATCGTCCATAATTGGCCGTCCTTCGCGTTGAACCGCAGCCAGGAGACGCCGACGCCGACCACGCCGAGCAGCAACGGCACAATCAGCGTGCCTTCAATGCCTTTCGCCGCCATCGCCACGCATAGGCCCAGCATAAGCAGTCCCGCCATGGCCAGCAGCGCGGGTCTCGGCGCGTTGGCGAACATCTGTTCCAGGCTTTCGGACGATTGTGCTCCGCTGCCGGATTGCATGCCGTCCGCGTTGCCGTCGCTGTCTTGCGATTGCGCGCCGCCGTTTCCGACGTTCCTTAGGTTTCTTACGTTCCTCACGTTGCCGTGGGACAGCGGCGCGTTCTCGACGGGCTGGCTGCCGGCGATGACGTACGCCTGCTGGACCGGGTCTCCGACGGGTACGGTGATCCACAGAAAAATATAGGCGATCGCGCCCGCACCGAAGAAAAACGTGGTGACTACGAAAATGAAACGGATGAGATGAACGGACACGCCCAGATGTATGCTGATGGCCTTGGCCACGCCAGCAACCTCGCGGCCGTACGTCGGGCGCAGCAATGGCAGTCGCGCCGGCTTGGACGGCACGGGACGGCCTTCGCGCAGGGCCTGTTCGTAGCACCAGCGCATGTAGACCGCGCTGGCCTGGTCGTACTGTTCCTGCGTGTACCGCGGTTTGGCTAAGGACTTCATGCTTCCATTGTGCCCTGTCGGGGATGCCGATTCAGGGCTTTCAGCTGGTGTTCAGGGCAGATTCAGGGTGTTCCCCGATACGTATGACGGCTGCGGATTGCTGTAATGGAGATATGAGCAACGCAAACAACAATCCGCAAGGCGGCAGTGCCGCTGGTTCTGCCGAACCGCAATCGCAGCCACGGCCGCCGATGTATCAGCCGCAGCCGAATCGCGGCAATCGATTCTTCGCATGGATCCGCTCCAGCCGGATCACGCGCGGCCGCAACCGGTGGATCGCAGGCGTGTGCGACGGCGTGGCGCGCCGCTTGGGATGGAACGCCACCCTGGTCCGCGCGCTGGTGATTCTCACCTCGCTACTGTTCGGCGCCGGAGCGGCGTTCTACGCATTGGCCTGGTTCCTGCTACCGGACGAGACGGATGGCCGGATCCTGTGCGAGGAGCTGGTCAACGGCCATTGGGATTGGAACTGCGCGGGCGCGCTGGTATGCGCCGCGGTGGCGCTGTGCCTGCCCGGCGCCGGATGGCTGGCGTTCGGCGTGGCCGTGCTGGTGTTCTGGCTGCTGGTGAACCGCCAGTCGTATGCGGCGAGCTGGCAGCCGCCGCAGCAGGGCGGATCGTGGCCTGGGCAGCCTGCTCAGCCCGTTCAGCCGGGACGGCCGGTGCGGCCTGCGCAATCGCAATATATGCCGCAGACGATGTCCACGAACACGGCCACCACTGCAAACATGCCCGGCACGCCAGGCCAGCCGATGCCGCAGCCGACGTGTCCCGCGCCTTCCGGCTACCAGCAGTACGCGCGTCCCGTCCAATCGCTATACCAGATGTTTCAGCAGCCGGTGAACCCGCCTGCAGCGTTTGCCACGGCCAATGTGCCGCCGACCTTCACCGCTCCGCCGACGGTGGCGGCGCTGCAGTCGAAACGCGCCCGCCGCAAGCCAGCCGGACCGCTGCTGGTACTGGTGACGCTTGGCTTGGCATTGCTGGCGATCGCCGGATCTGGCTGGTACGCCATTACGATGCCGGTTGATTGGGATTACGCCTTGCGCGTGCTGCGTCTCGCCACACTGTGCTGCGGCGGCATCTGCCTGGGAATCGGCGTGGTGATCGTCGTGCTTGGTTGCATGGGCCGTCGCACCGGCGGCCTGCATCCGCTGGCATGGTGCGCGGCGTTCATGGCCGTGGTGATGACGTTCTGCACGAGTGCGGTGGCATGGGAAAGCCGCGATTGGATGATGTCGAATGACTACCACCGCACGACGGTCTCCGGCATCGTGACATGGAGCGACACCAGCGACGCCCAGATGAAACGATACGAACAGGGACTGGTGGTGGTCGGCAAGAACTACGCCAACGATGTGCTCGACATCGATTTGAGCGGATATCCGGCAGCGCATGGCAAGCACAAGGTCAAGCTCAACGACGGCACGTACGGCGAAAGCTCATGTCCGACAGGGAAGCTGAATCTGGTGGTGGTGAACGCCCAGGTGGTGGTCACGCTGCCGGACGGATGCCAGTGGTCGGTCAGCGATCCGGACGACGGCTACACCAACGTCACGGATTACATAGGAGGGCCGGACGGGATTACGTTCTTCAACGGCACGGGCTTCATGGGCCTGTCCCTCGACGAGAACGATGATTCGGGACTCGGCCATCATGGCGTGAACAAGGGCGTTCCGGCGCTCAACGGCACCACCGATTTCGACGATTCCGGCGATGATGATGCGGGCGATGCCGGTTCGGATACGGAGAACGATTCGCAGGATTCGGTATACGCCGGCACGGATCTCGACAAGGCATTCAAAACGATCTACGAGAACAAGTGGTATTGGCCGTCGATCGATTCGGACAAGGCTCCGGAGGAACCGGATCTGTATGTCAACGTCGATGGAACGGTCGGCGGCAGTGTCACCATGCAGTACACGTCCGACAGCAAGCTGCCAGTGGGAACGACGGGCGGCCAATCGCATGGCAGCGTCGATGGAAAGAACGTCGGGAAAAGCGCCAGCGGAAAGGAAACGAAATGAGTGACGAGAAAACCCGTGAAGTGCCGTTGACCGACGTCATGGGAATCGCGGAGGTCTCGGACGAGCCCACGGAAACCCTGCCGGCCGTCGACGATCCGGGCGAGGCGAAGACCGAATCGTTCCAGAAGCCGTTCGACGGCGGTCCGGAAGCGCAGAGGAAGTTCGAATCGCAGGACGAGGCCGAATCGCTGGAAACCTCCGGACAAGACATGCGCGGAAGCTTTGCGGGCCGTTCGGCACGTCCGACCGGTTCCGTCAAATCGGCTGATCCAGCCAAATCAGCCGAGCCGGTCGACCCCTCCAAGCAAGTGCGCATCGGCAAAACGGACGGCGAGCTGGTAATCCGCCCGTCCGGACCAAGCACCGGAACCATCGTGCTGGGCGTGTTCTTCTGCCTGATCGGCCTGATGTCCATGCTGTGCCTGCTGCCCATCGGCGCATGGCGGTGGATGCCGAATCCCCCGACGCTGTTCTTCTACGTGGTCGGCGGTCTCGGCGCGCTGCTGCTCATCATTTCCGTGGTCTGGGCCGTCGTCGCCGCGGTGCGTCTGCGCCGACGGGAACGCCAGTCAGCAGAACAGTCCCCAGAAAGCCAGCAGCGCCAACGATAGCGCCGCCGACACCACCACACACGTGGCCACGATGACATGGCCGGATCCGATGCATGCTTTTCCGTCTTTTCCTATATCGCATCGGCTTCCGGCTGCGGCATCGTGGCCATTATTCATATCCGCATCGTCATCTATGCTTGCAATCGCGCGATTCCTAGCATGACGACGGCACGCGTCCACGATGATTTCCGCCAACAGCCAGGCGAACGCGACAAGGCTCAGCCATGTGAGCATGACGATGGCATGCCAGTTCTTGGCAAGCACCGCCGAATTGTCGGTCAACGAGATCGCATCAATGATGACGGTGACCAGATACGCCAGGAACACGCCGGTCGTGCCGACGGCAAGGAGGGTGTTGAGCGCCAGTGCGACGCGCATGCCGACCGGGAATCGATGGTCGGTTATTGCGATTGGACGTGCCGCATTCGGTTGTGTGGATGGACCTGTCGGTGTGGTCGCATCCGTTGAAAACATTGAAGTCGAATCCGTTGGCTCCGCCGGTTCCGTCGAAGCCGAATCGTGCGATACCCGCCGTGACGCACGGCGCTCGCGCACCCAGCTGGCGATGAGCAGAATTGGCACGCCGCACATCGCCAGCAGCGCGCAGAGCAGGCAAACCGCGATTGCGCCGACAATCACACCCATCGACTTCACCAGCGCGGGCGGGGTCTTCAGCGGTGCCGTGACCGTCTGATTCGGCTGCGTTCCGGCGATCATCGGCGTTGCCCAGCCGTTCGCACCCGTGCCGCTCGTCACCGCGTTGATCCAATCCTCCAGATCGTGCGTGTAATGCGGTTCCAACGGCAGTCCCGGAACCGTCTGATTCGAACCGGATCGAAGCTGATGGTTCGCGTCATAATACCGCAGCGTCACATTCGTATTGCCAGCCTGGTTTGCGGCTTTGATCAGCAGCCGCGCGCCCTGTTCGACCGGCATGGCTGTGTCCTTGACGCCATAGTTGATAAGCAGCGGCATGGTAAGCGATGTGCGGTATTTGGCCGCGTCGAAATCCGCATAGGCGAGTCCCATGCGTTGTGTGCCAAGGCTGGTGATGCGCGGAATAAGCTGCTTGACGGCATCGGGTGCGCCCGCGGCGGTCAGATAATTGGTGGCTGCGAGCGTCATCTGCTGACGGCCCGAAACGACCGGGGGAGAGGTGAGGATGGCGAAGGCAAGATCCGGATGCTGTTGCGTCAGCACGGTGGCGATCCATGTGCCTTCCGATTCGGCGTAGATGCCGGTTTCCGATCTGCTCACGCCCGGCCATTTTCTCAGGATTTCCAGCGATTTCGCATAGTCGTGCGCGCTGGACACGTAGTCGCGGTGCAGCATGGTGTAGTTGTCGAGCCGCTTGTCCGGCACGAGAGTGGTGATGCCGGCCGACGCCATCGCGTTCGCCACGTCGCCGAACGCCTCCGACGATTTGCCGGTGCCCGAACCGTGTAGGAACAGGCATGCGGGACGATCTGCCGGCGCGTCGAGCGGCTCGCGAACGATGGCATTCACGGTTTTGCCGCCGTCCAACGCGACCGTGATATGCGTTTCCTTGGTGCGGTACGCGCCCTCCTGCGGGGTTTTGAGCACGGCACCTGTGGCCGGGTCAACGGCTTGGATAGCGGTATTGGTCGTGGTGAGCGTGATATGGTCCGTGAACGGCTCGACCTGCCATTTCGGCGCCATCGCATTGCCGAGCGCGCATAGGACCATGGTCAGAAGAAGCGCCAGCGCGGTAGTCGCCGCGCAGGTGACGAGAATTCGTTTCACAATGCTTCGCACGGTACGCCACTCTAGTCGTATTCGGCGTACGTGGCGCGGAAAACACGGAATCATGGGGAATCCGCGGAACGATCGCAATTCCTGCGCCGCGAGTCAATGCTCCCGTGCCGTAAAACAATACGAAATCAGGGGAAAATCGCAATAATGCCCTCCACAATCCACCTGTGGATATGTGGAAACCCGTCGGTTTCGCCGCACCTTTCCGCCAAACCGACGCTGAGCGTCCTCCAACCGTCGGTTTGATATTGCGATTTCCGCCAAACCGACGCTTAGACCCTCCTCAGCGTCGGTTTCGCGGATTGGGGGCGATGGGATTGACGCTGAGATGGGATTTGGGGGAGAAGGATGGGAAGGTTGGGATGGGGCTAGGCGCGGGCTTCGTAGCGACGGGTGTAGAGCACCAGCAGGATGACGGCGAGCAGGCTGATCGGCGCGCCTGCGATGCCGGTGAAATGGTAATTCATCGCCGTCGCGGTCAGTGCCGCTCCGCCGACGATGGAACCGATCGCATTGCCGAAATTGAAGGCGATTTGTACGGCGGCACCGGCAATCAGCTCGCCGCCGCCTTCGCCCGCCTGCACCATCAGCAGTTGCTGTGGCGATGAATTGAAGAACAGCGCGAAACCGATGATGAACGTCAGCAACGCGGTGGTCGCATGATTACCGGGCAACAGGAAGACCAGCAACAGTCCGCACAAGGCGATGCCGTGCGATAGCGCCGCGGTCGCGCCCGCCTTCCACAGGTCGGTCAGCCTGCCGCCCACGATGCCGCCGACCACCATGCCGAGGCCGGCGAGCACCATCAGTATCGGCACCATCGTCGCCGACCATCCGCCGGTTTTCTGCAACCACGGCGACACGTAGCTCCACCAGCAGAAGATGCCCGAATTGCCGAAGAACACGGCCAGCAGAATCAGCCACGGGCCGGGATGGGTGAGGAAGCGGAACTGCCCCTTGATGCCGGCGTCCTTGATCGGATCGATGGACGGCACCCACAAAATCACCACGACGATCGTCATAAGCGCCCAGGCGGCCAGAATCGCAAACGCCAGCCGCCAGGACATCGCCTCGGCGAGCAACGTTCCCGCGGGCACGCCCAGCATGTTGGCCACCGTCTGGCCCATCACCATCATGGACACGGATTGCGCCTCCTTGCCCTTGTCGGCAAGCGTTTTGGCGATCAGCGTGGCCGTGCCGAAGAACGCGCCATGCGGCAGGCCGGAAATGAAACGCGCCACCAGCAGCATCGGCGAGCAGAAGGAGACGGCGCTGAGCGTGTTGCCGACCAACGCGATGGCCATGAACAGGATGATGAGATGCTTCGGCGGCACCTTGCGGCCGAACACCAGGATCAGTGTGCCGACACACACGCCGATGGCGTATGCGGAGATGTAATGGCCGGCCGCGGGAATGCTGACATGCATGGCGGTGGCCGTCTGGGGCAGGATGCCCATCATCACGAATTCGGCGGCGCCGAGGATGAAGGCGCCGGAGGCCAGCGCCAGAATGCTTCTCTTCATGGGGATTCCTTATTTTGGATTGTCCGCCGAACCAGCACTTGGATGGTGCCAAGCGTCGGTTCGATATTGCGATTCCCGCGAAACCGACGGTGAGACGGTGCCAAGCGTCGGTTTGATGGAAAGGCAAAGAAAAAGGCGGAACCGAAGTTCCGCCTTAGTTGTCGGGCTGGCGGGATTTGAACCCGCGGCCTCTTCGTCCCGAACGAAGCGCGCTACCAAGCTGCGCTACAGCCCGTTTGGCAACAGTTGGATATATTACACGATTGGGCGCTGTATGCAAGGTCGGCGTGTCGCGTGTTGTGTAGTGGCTTCTCGGTACACTTGGGGCTTATGACTGAGACCAACGAATCCCAAGAGAATCAGAACGAAGAAGAGGCCGCAGTTCCCACCATGACCACGGTGGAACGCGCCGAAATGCTGCTGCAGCAGGATGCTGCGATTCGCGCCAAGATCAACGGCGGCGCCGCGCTGGACGAGGCCGTGGACCCGTCCAATAAGGAATTCGGCCCGCTGGCCCACCCGGAGCAGGTGCAGATGCGTGTGGCCAAGCGCGCCATGATGCTTAAGGAAGGCATCCAGCCGTACCCGGTGACCCTTGACGTCACCGCCACCATCGAAGAGGTCCGCGCCAAGTATGAAGGCAAGCTCGAAGCGGGCGACGAGACCGAGGACGTGGTCGGCATCGCCGGCCGTGTGCTGTTCCTGCGCAACGCGGGCGGCCTGTGCTTCGTGCAGCTGTCCGCCGGCGATGGCACCAAGATCCAGGGCATGATCTCCAAGAAGGAGATTGGCGCCGACTCTCTGAAGCAGTTCAAGCAGCTGGTCGATTTGGGCGACCACCTGTTCATCAAGGGCCGCGTGATCGCCTCCAAGACCGGCGAACTGTCCGTGTTCGCCACCGAATGGGCCATCGCCGCCAAGGCGCTGCAGCCGCTGCCGGCCCTGCACAAGGAGCTGAACGAGGACACCCGTACCCGCAAGCCGTACATCGGCATGATCGCGGACGAGAAGATCCGCAACATGGTGCGCAACCGTTCCAAGGCCGTCGCCTCCCTGCGCAAGACCTTCGCCGACCATGACTTCCTCGAGGTCGAGACCCCGATGCTGCAGACCGTGCACGGCGGCGCCGCGGCCCGTCCGTTCACCACGCATATGAACGCCTTCGACTTGGACCTGTACCTGCGCATCGCGCCGGAACTGTTCCTGAAGCGTTGCCTCGTCGGTGGCATCGACCGCGTGTTCGAAATCAACCGCGACTTCCGCAACGAGGGCGTCGACGCCACCCACGCCCCGGAATTCACCATGGTCGAGGCATACCAGGCCTACGGCAACTACGACACCATCGGCGCGCTCGTCAAGCAGCTCGTGCAGGACACCGCCATGGACGTGTTCGGCAGCCACAAGGTGACGCTGCTGGACGGCACCGAATACGATTTCGGCGGCGAATGGAAGACCATCAGCATGTACGACTCCCTTTCCGAGGCCCTGGGCGAGGAAATCGTGCCGAACGGCGGTCCGGACAACCCCGGCACCTCCGTGGAGCACCTGGGCGAGATCGCCGACAAGCTCGGCGTGGAACGCGACGACGTGGAGAACCACGGCAAGCTCGTCGAACACCTGTGGGAGCACTTCTACGAGGACAAGCTGTACGAGCCGACCTTCGTGCGCG
>ERZ1106919.764-NODE-764-length-24182-cov-3.540473_pt1 | contig 24182 bp, 19 predicted proteins | sample MGYA00403654_ERZ1106919 | MGnify/ENA primary metagenome ERZ1106919 (study PRJEB35170, sample SAMEA104062450) | human gut metagenome | biome: human gut; feature: human-associated habitat; material: faeces | place: Denmark | collected 2012-10-08 ... | reverse complement strand
ACTTCCTGGAAGGACTTATGCGTAAAAGAGACTTGGAAAAGAAATAAGGAATGAGAAATACAAAAAAATAATGAACAGTAAACAGTGAACAATGAATAATCTACGGATTCTAACGTAACATGTTTACTGTTTATTATTCAATATTTATTGTTTATTATTTCCCTCTTATCATTTACTACTAACCTGTTTTTAATCATTTATCATAAACCATCATGAATAAACCTATAAACCTTCTTGTAGGAGGCTTGACGCTCTTTGCCGCACAAGGTTGCAAGGCTCCGAAACAAGCGTCCCAACAAGCGGAGCATCCTAATATAATCTATGTATTTCCCGATCAATACCGTAACCAGGCGATGGGCTTCTGGAGGCAGGACGGATTCCGGGATAAAGTAAACTTTGAAGGAGACCCCGTGCATACTCCTAATCTGGATGCCTTTGCACGTGAATCTATGGTCTTGTCGTCTGCACAGAGTAACTGTCCGTTGAGCAGCCCTCATCGTGGAATGTTACTGACCGGTATGTATCCGAACAAAAGCGGTGTACCATTGAATTGCAATTCTACACGTCCGATCAGTTCCTTACGCGAGGATGCGGAATGTATCGGCGATGTGTTCAGCAAAGCAGGTTATGACTGTGCTTATTTTGGTAAACTTCACGCTGACTTCCCGACTCCGAACGATCCCGAACATCCGGGACAGTATGTGGAAGAAAAACGTCCGGCATGGGATGCCTATACACCGAAAGAACGCCGGCACGGCTTTAACTACTGGTATTCTTACGGAACATTTGACGAACACAAGAACCCGCATTATTGGGATACGGATGGTAAGAGACACGATCCGAAGGAATGGTCACCTTTACACGAATCAGGCAAAGTCATTTCTTATCTGAAAAATGACGGTAACGTACGTGATACCAAGAAACCTTTCTTCATAATGGTGGGCATGAATCCTCCTCACAGCCCGTATCGCTCCTTGAATGACTGTGAAGAGCAGGATTTTAATCTTTATAAAGATCAGCCTCTGGATAGTCTGTTGATTCGTCCGAATGTCGATTTGAAGATGAAGAAAGCGGAGTCTGCACGTTATTATTTCGCTTCCGTTACCGGAGTAGACCGTGCTTTCGGACAGATTTTGACGACATTGAAAGAATTGGGATTGGATAAGAATACAGTCGTAATCTTTGCTTCCGATCATGGTGAGACGATGTGTAGCCAGCGCACTGATGATCCGAAGAATTCCCCTTATTCTGAATCCATGAATATTCCGTTCCTGGTTCGTTTTCCCGGTAAGATTCAGCCGAGGGTAGATGATTTATTGCTCTCCGCTCCTGATATTATGCCTACGGTGCTTGGCTTGTGCGGACTGGGTGATTCTATTCCGGCGGAAGTGCAGGGACGTAATTTCGCTCCTCTTTTCTTCGATGAAAAGGCTGAAATTGTTCGTCCTACAGGTGCACTGTATATTCAGAATGTAGATGGCGATAAAGATGAAAATGGATTGGTGCAGACTTACTTCCCTTCTTCAAGAGGTATCAAGACGGCTCAATATACATTGGCGTTATATATCGACCGTGATACGAAGCAATTGAAGAAAAGCCTCTTATTCGATGATGTAAAAGATCCATATCAACTGCATAACCTGCCTTTGGAAGAAAATAAGGAGATTGTGGCACAACTTTGCGGTGAAATGGGAGCTATGTTGAAGGAAATTAATGATCCTTGGTATACGGAAAAGATTCTGTCGGATCGGATTCCTTATTAGCGATTAGTAATTTATAAAACGCTGATTAACTCAAATAAGTGCCAATTTTAGGAGTAAATCTCTGCGACAATAATAGGTGTTAATCCGCATCCGCGTTTAAATTGAAAATAGTAATGAAAAACAGTTGTTTTATAGTATTATTCCTTTTGGGAATCATTCCTTCAGCTTTCGCTCAACTCATCGGATTTGAAGAAGAAGTGCCCGAAGCATTTACAGTTTCCGGAAAGGGAGAAGTGAAAATCTCTTCTCTTTTTTACAAGGAGGGTGAAAGTAGTCTGGAATGGGACTTTCAGCCTGGTTCTACGCTGGATGTTCAAATTGCTCCTTTATCGTTGAATGCGAGAAATGAGAAGCAATTCGGCATTACCTTGTGGATTTATAATGAGAAACCGCAGCAGGATTCTATTCGTTTTGAGTTTCTGAATAAGGAGGGAGAAGTCTCTTACTGGTTTTCTTATCGTTTGCAGGCAGCAGGCTGGCGGGCTTGCTGGATCTCTTTTGAGTATATGCAGGGTGACAAGAAAGATAAGAAGATCGTAGCCTATCGGCTGGTTGCCCCGCAACGGAAGGGACGTATCTTTCTTGACCGTCTGATTTTTCCGGAAAAGAAAATGAATCTTCGTACCACTCCCGACCAACAGTTGCCTACCAATAATGGGCTGTCTAATCGTGACCTGTGGCATTGGTGTCTCGTGTGGAAATGGGAACAACAGTCGTATGATATTCCTCTGCCTTCTAAATTGACAAGCGAACAAAAGAAGGAGCTGAAGACTATCGAACAACGTTTGACTGACTTTCTGGAAGTGAAAAAGGCTCCGCAAGGACCGATTAATGCTGCCTATAAAACATTTGAGAAAGCGGCTATCAGTCCATCCATCGCCGGAACGGGATTTATAGGAACTCCTATTGTTGCTCCTGATGAACAGGACAAGAAGAAAGGAGAAATGTCATGGAACGATATTGAAACGATGCTTTCCGGCTTTGCCTATGATGCTTATTATAACCAGAACGAAACATCAAAGAAAAACTACTTTACCGTATTCGACTATGCTATCGATCAGGGATTTGCATACGGTAGCGGTATGGGTACCAATCATCATTATGGTTATCAGGTACGTAAGATATATACAACTGCCTGGCTGATGCGTGATGCTATCTATAAACATCCTCATCGGGATGCTTATCTCTCCACATTGCGTTTTTGGGCGGCTCTGCAAGAAACTCGTCAGCCATGTTCTCCAACACGTGATGAATTGTTGGATTCCTGGCATACGTTATTGATGGCGAAATTTATTTCCGCTATGATGTTTCCTGATGCAAGAGAACAGGCGCAAGCGTTGAGTGGTTTGTCACGTTGGCTATCTTCTTCTTTGCGTTATACTCCGGGAACGATCGGTGGTATAAAGGTAGACGGTACGACTTTCCATCATGGCGGTTTCTATCCGGGATATACCACTGGAGTACTTGCGACTGTAGGAGAATATATTGCATTTACCAATGGTACAAGTTTTGAACTGACCGAAGATGCGCGCAAACACATGAAATCAGCCTTTATTGCTATGCGCAATTATTGCAATTTCTATGAATGGGGCATCGGAATCAGTGGCCGTCATCCTTTTGGAGGAAAGATGGGAAGCGATGATATCGAAGCATTTGCCAATATCGCTTTATCCGGCGATTTGTCCGGTCAGGGAAATACGTTTGATCGTGGTCTGGCTGCCGACTATTTACGTCTGATACGCAATAGTGATACTCCGAATGCGCGTTTCTTCAAGAAGGAAGGTATTCAACCGGCACAGGCTCCACAGGGATTCTTCGTTTACAACTATGGTTCGGCAGGCATTTTCCGTCGTGCGGACTGGATGGTGACATTGAAAGGGTATACCACAGACGTATGGGGCTCTGAAATTTATACGAAAGATAACCGTTACGGACGTTATCAGAGTTATGGCTCCGTGCAGATTATGGGGAAAGGAAATCCCGTGTCACGTGCCGGAAGCGGTTTTGTGCAGGAGGGATGGGATTGGAACCGTTTGCCGGGTACAACTACCATTCATTTGCCTTTCAACTTGCTTGATAGCCCATTGAAAGGAACGACTATGGCACGCTCCAAAGAGAATTTCTCCGGAAGCAGTTCTTTAGATGGTAAAAATGGAATGTTCGCTATGAAATTGGCAGAACGGGATTATGAGAATTTCACACCAGACTTTGTGGCCCGTAAATCCGTATTCTGTTTTGATAACCGGATGGTTTGCCTGGGAACAGGTATTTCGAACTCCAATGCGGATTATCCTACGGAAACGACTCTTTTCCAGACAAAATATAATGGTAAGGAGCCCAAAGTAGGAGAGGATAACTATTGGCTTCATGATGGTTATGACAATTATTATCATGTAGTGGACGGAACCGTTCGCGCACAGGTGGCAGAACAGGAATCACGGCACGAAAAGACGCGTGAAGTTACTAAGGGAAAATTCTCTTCTGCCTGGATAGAACATGGCAAGGCACCGAAAGAGGGGACTTATGAATATATGGTATTGATACAGCCTTCTGCTTCCGATCTCGACGAACTGCGTAAAACTCCTGCATACGAGGTGTTGCAACGCGATCAGACTGCTCACGTTGTTTATGATAAAAAGACTGGTATCACGGCGTATGCCGCTTTTGAAGCTTATCAGCCTGCCGCTGATAAAGTGGTCGTCGCTATTCCTGCGGAAACAATGGTGATGTATGCAAAAGAATCTGATAAGGGTATCCGTTTAAGCGTCTGTGATCCGAATCTGAATATAGAAGAGAAGACGTATACAACGAAAGAACCCAGTCGTCCTATTACTAAGGAGATACGGCTTAAAGGACATTGGAGATTGACAAGCCCGATGGAAAATGTCCGGTTGGAACAGCAGGGAGATCAGACCGTACTGACGGTAACTTGTCAGCATGGACAGCCGGTTGAAATGCTCATGGAAAATAAATAATTAGTGAATAAGATAAGAGAAAATAAGAATTTAAAGAGAGGGTATTAGTTATCATGTTTCTATGAAAAAAGAGAAGACCGGTTCATGGGGAGCCGGTCTTCTTTGTATTTACACGGTGCGTTGAGCACTTTCTTTTCTTGTTACTTATTCAGTCTCCATTCGAAACCGTCTTTGGTATCTTTGATTTCAAATCCGAGTGCTGTCAGTGTGTTGCGGATCTCGTCGGAAGTAGCCCAGTCTTTGTTGGCTTTCGCTTTCATACGTTGTTCCAGTAACATATCTACTACCTTGCCGTAAGCTGCTTCACGACCATCTGAAGAGCCTTTTTCTTCTTTCAATCCCATGATGTCGAAACTGAACAGATGGAATGTTTCTTTCAGGTCTTTCAGGTCTTCGGCGGAGATGGTGGCATTGCCGGCAATGATATTGTTTATAATGCGGGCGCCTTCGAAAAGCTGTGCGATGACAATCGGTGTATTCAAATCGTCATTCATTGCTTCGTAGCATTTGGCGTGCAGTTCTTTCACGTTGATTCCCTCTGAAGTGGCCGATGAGGGAGTTATCTTATCTAATGCATCAATAGCTTCCATCAGACGTTGCAGACCCTTTTCGGAGGCTTGCAGTGCTTCATTGCTAAAGTCTACCGTGCTGCGGTAATGAGCTTGCAGGATGAAGAAACGGATTGTCATTGGTGTGTAGGCTTGTGCCAGCAGCTTATGAGTACCGGTGAAGAATTCGTCCAGCGTGATGAAGTTGCCAAGTGATTTACCCATCTTGGTTCCGTTGATGGTAATCATGTTGTTGTGCATCCAGTAGTGAACCATGTCATCACCTTGTGAGGCTACCGATTGTGCGATTTCACATTCGTGGTGAGGGAAAATCAAGTCCATTCCTCCTCCGTGAATATCAAAGTGTTCACCCAGGTATTTGCGTCCCATAGCGGTACATTCGGCGTGCCATCCGGGGAAACCATCGCTCCATGGAGACGGCCAGCGCATGATATGTTCAGGTTGTGCCTTTTTCCAAAGGGCGAAGTCGGCGGGATTGCGTTTTTCGCTTTGTCCGTCGAGGTCACGGGTGGTATTCAAGACGTCGTCCAGATTACGTCCGGAAAGTTTTCCGTAGTGGTAATCTTTATTGTATTTGGCTACATCGAAGTAAACGGAGCCTTCGCTTTCATAGGCATATCCGGCATCCAAAATCTTCTGTACCAGTTGGATTTGTTCAATGATGTGTCCTGAAGCATGTGGCTCAATGCTTGGAGAAAGTACATTCAACGCTTCCATTGCTTTATGATAGCGGTTCAGGAAATATTGAACAACCTCCATTGGTTCCAACTCTTCCAGACGTGCTTTCTTGGCGATCTTGTCTTCTCCGTCATCGGCATCGTGTTCCAGATGACCTACGTCGGTAATATTTCGTACGTAGCGTACTTTATATCCTAGGTGGGTGAGATAGCGGAATAACACATCGAAGGTTATAGCCGGACGGGCGTGTCCTAAATGGGCATCTCCGTAAACAGTCGGTCCACACACATACATGCCTACATGAGGTGCATGAAGCGGTATAAACAACTCTTTCTTTCTATCTAAGGTGTTGTAAATGGTAAGTTGATGTTCCATAACATTTTATATTTGTTTTATTGGAATCGCAAAGTTAGTATAAAATCTGAATATGCGCCCTATCTTTAATCGGTTGATTTTAAGTGTCGGGTCGTTTTTACCAGTAATGTGATTTGTTTCCCGGTATGAAACTAACAGTTTCACACCGAGGAACCAATAGTTTCATTCCTTGAAACCAAAGGTTTCTCACCGAGAAACTAAAACTCTGCCGGCATGCCAGTAAATGTTTGGCTATTGTTGATTGCAAAACTTATTGATTGCTTCGGCTACACCATCCTCTTCGTTACTCAGGGTGATGTAATCTGCTGCTTTCTTTACAGGTTCTTGAGCATTTCCCATGGCAATCCCCAGTCCTGCAAACCTAATCATGGATAGGTCATTATATCCATCACCTATGGCTATAACTTCTTCACGCGCTACTCCTATTTCTTTTAACAGGACGGCCAAAGAAAGAGCCTTGTCGATACCTTGCGGGACTAATTCGAGAAAATAGGGTTCTGAACGGAAAACATTAATGCGACCTTGTAACCGGAGACAAAGTTCGGCTTCAAGTGGAATCAGTTTATCGGCATCTCCTACGATGAGGCATTTGGCTACGGGAAGTGTGATGTCTGTCAGGAAGTCATTTGTCTCCCGAACTGCCATTTTATTGAGAAAGGCTTCTTTTAATACGTATGGATCTTGAGAGTTTTCGGTTATTATCTCTGCTCCGTCATAGGTTAATATACTTAGTTGATGGGTACGGGCACATTCGTAGAGCACTGGAACAACTTCATTAGGCAACACATTTTCATATACCATCTCTTGTGTTTCCCAATTAATGATTTCTCCTCCGTTATAGGACAGGATGAATCCACCGAATTCATTCATACGTAACTCATTAGCTAATGGCACAATACCATAAGTAGGTCGACCGGAAGCTAATACCAGTCGTATTCCTTGCTCTTGCATACGTATCAGAGTTTCCCTGTTGCGGGGAGTGATTTCCTTTTTAGAGTTGGTGAGTGTGCCGTCAAGATCGAGCACGATAAGTTTGTATTTCATGTAGGGTTGTTTTGGATGCAAAGATAAATTAAAAAAGTTTTTCTGCAAGGTGGTGGGGGAAAAGATGTGGCTTTAGCTGAAATTGCACTGTGATAGTGCAATTTGTTTTGTTATTTGCACTATTATAGTGCAAATAATCGTATCTTTGTCTATAAACCAATGCTATATGGATAAGTTATTTGAGTATTTTCACAAGATGATACGGGAGACTAATATTGAGTTTCACCGGTATATTTATTCCAGGATAAATTGGAATAGTCGCATGATAGGGCTTACGGGACCTAGAGGAGTAGGGAAGACGACTCTTGTATTACAGCACATTAAAGAAAAGCTGAATTTAAATGACTCTTTATATGTGACGGCTGAAGATTTTTATTTTGCCAGCCATCGTTTGCTTGACTTGGCAGATGCTTTTGTAAAAATGGGAGGCAAGTATTTGTTTATTGATGAAATTCATAAATATAAAGATTGGTCGAAAGAGCTTAAATTGATTTACGATTATCATTCAGAGTTGAATATTGTTTTTACAGGTTCATCTGTATTGGATATTAATAAAGGAGCTTCAGATTTGAGTCGTCGCGCTGTCATGTATCAGATGCAGGGACTTTCTTTTCGTGAGTATTTGTATTTATTTCATCGTATTCCTTCTGGAATATACAGTTTGCAGGATATTGTAGCGCATAAAGTGGAAATTCCGGGTTTGGAGCATCCGCTTCCACTCTTTCATGACTATTTGCAGAAAGGCTACTATCCTTTTGCATTGGAGGAAGATTTTGATATACGTTTGCGACAGATCATCAATTTGACTTTGGAGTCGGACATACCTCAATTTGCTGATATGAATGTTTCCACTGGGCGTAAACTTAAGCAACTTCTTGCTATCATTGCTAAGAGTGTGCCGTTCAAGCCTAATTTTAGCAGTATAGCTAAAATTCTTGAAGTGAGCCGTAATAATATATCCGATTATTGCCTTTATATTGAAGAGGCAGGGTTGATAGCGCAGTTGAGAGATGCTACCGGCGGAATACGCGGGTTAGGGAAAGTAGATAAAATTTATCTGGATAATACCAATTTGATATATAGTCTGGCTCAAGATAATTCTAATATTGGAAATATCAGGGAGACTTTCTTTTTGAACCAGACCCGTATTTTTTCGGATGTAGTAGCTTCTCCTGTTTCTGATTTCTTGATTGATGATATGACATTTGAGGTGGGAGGAAAGAAAAAGGGACAAAAGCAGATTCAGGAGGTACAGAAAGGATTTGTGGTGAAGGATGATATTGAAAGAGGCTTTATGAATGTGGTGCCGTTGTGGCAGTTCGGAATGGGATATTAGTCAATAAAAAAAGGATATCCAAATTCGGATATCCTTTTTTATTGATGTTGTAATGTTTTCTTATTCTATGTTTGCTCCGTATCCATCCATATCTGTTGCCAAGACAAATATGCCGTTTTCTACATCAGTAATGGTCAGTGGTGCAGTGGCGTGAGGAGTCAATACATAGGGGTCAACTTTCGCACTTGCATCACAGTTGCTATGGTAATTATACCATTTACTGTTACTTGTTAATCCATATACGATATTATCTTTAACATCTACTGTAGTTACACTTACAGGATGAGTATCATTTCCCACGTAAGTATAAAGGTTGCTATTCTTTGCAAAACTTGAGTCTACATAAAAGATGTTTTTTGTCATCGTGAGACTACCTTTATTATGTCTGAAATATGGATTGTTTCCTGCAATATTAATTACTGTATTATTAGATATTATTGCAGTAAGATTTCCTTCTGTAAAGTCTGTTTGTAATCCCCAATTCAATATTTGACCCACATAAGGTGTTTTACTGTATACTATATTATTGGTAAATGCAAATTTCTTGTATGGAGCCAAGTTTTTGGTTGTATATAGATGTATGAGAGCTTTGTTGTCTGCATTGACCATAATACGAGTTCTATTAATAATGATCGTATTGATACCATTCAAATTGTCTTTTGCTGTATCTTGATAAATTGGGTTTTTAACGTCGCTGATCTTACATTCATCTATGATCAAAGCTGTGAAATCAGTAGCACTTGAAGTATTCGAATTGTTGAAATATTGTCCATCAGTAGTGAAACTACTCATATCTAAATGAATATTCTTTATGAAGATATTTCCAGAGACTGTTTTCCAAACCCTACTAGGTTTAATGACAGGTTTAGAATCAGAATATTTCCCAATGATAATAATTGTATTATTAAGGTTTACAGGATTGATTGTTGTAAAATCATTATTTCCTGTTAAGAATAAGATTTTGACTTTCTTGGAATTATTGATATAGCTGTCAAGTTCTGGTTCTGTTCCATCCAACTCTACTACTTCTGCATCGGGATAAGTATTTTTATCAAATGTGATATCACCGATTGTTATACTTTCTCCGTTATCGAATTTTGCTTTATAGTCAATCCGTGTTTCTGCTTCTCCAAGCTCTACCTGTATTTTTGCGATGGCAGCATATGCTCCTGAAGTTGCAAGAATAGATACGTCTTTGGTATTATCAGCGACGGCACGCGATAGAGTTTTTGCTGTTGCAGGAGCTTTTATTGTCAATGTTCCTTCATCGTTATCTGCGGACGGTTCAGACAAAGTCGCTTCCCAACCTTCGGGAGCGGTAATGATATAAGATTCTACGCCCTTCATGTGTACAATGAAATCTTTCGTAGATCCTGCTGCGATTCTTTGTATACCTACAATACTTTCATCAAACTTGCAGTAGAAGTTGCTGATGATAGGGATAGATAACTTTGTGCCATCTCTTAATTCAATATTGAAGTTGTTGCCAACCTTTTCTACAGAGTTGAAAAATTTATCTTTTACGGCTTCCCCGTCGGTTGCTTTTACAGGATTGCCTGCAGAGTCCTTTACGTTCTCATAAGTACTACCGTCGTAGCTGACTTGCCAGTATCCTGTTGCTGCATCGATTTGGAAAAGAGGAGTCTTTCCATTTTCAGCCGTTGCTTTTATAGGATTCCCGCTTTTATCTTTCAGTTGTGTGAAAGTGCTTCCGTTGTCATAGCTTACCGTCCAATAACCATCGTTGTCGATGCCCATTTGAGGAATCAAGGCACCCGCTCCGGTTTCTTCAACGAGTTTGAGTGTCTTGCCATTACTTAATGTAATGGTATATATACCATCCTTTAATTCAATATCAGTAATGGTAGCGCCTTCTTTGCAAAGTTCGCGTACGGCTTCAATGTTCCAGTTCAAATCTTGAACGGTTTTTTCAAGGGCGGTAACACGAGTCTTTAAATCGTTAACGTCGTCCCATAAGTCGTCTGTCTTATTGCATCCTACCAGACATACAGTCAGTAACATACATACGTACCAAAGTTTCTTCATAATTGTATCTTGTTTTTAAAGTTATTACTGGAGTGAATTTAACCAAGCCGGAACTGCACCTAAACGTTTGCGTAATTGGGCCTCATAGAGTGAATATGGAGTAACGGTATTACCCTGTTCTTCATTCAACTTCATTTGGCTTTCATCGAAATGAATACTACCGCCATGATATCCCACTACGATAGGAGGAAGGAACTTCCACCAAAGAGAATTGTTGTCCCACCAGATGAATGGAGAATCCGCAACATTGTTCTTGGCATTAAAGTTCCACAAAGTCAAATCGGCTAAGTGATTAGGCATTTGGTTGTAATCACCTCCCTGGCGGAATCTCATAAAACCACCTGTACAACGGTCAATCAGCGTTGCACGAGGTTGTGTGGCATGAGACTCAAAGCAACCGTCAGTTCCCCAGTCTACATTCCAAATGACAGCACCTATACTTTGCTTGGATACACCACATGCGTGGTATTGGCCTGCTCCTTGTTCGTATACATTTTTGTTATCTATAAGGAATCCGTTTGATTTGTCCGTCACTTTGCCTATAAATACGCGTGACGAGGCTTGCGAACGGATAGCTGCGTGACCACGGTTTCCGTCAATGACCACATCGTATACGGATACATTGGAACTGTTGACGATCGAACTTGCTTCGCTGACGCTACGAAAGCCCACGCGGCGCATCCATGAATTTGTCAGGCGAATAAGATTGATAGGCTTGTAGGCTCCATCGTCCTCCCATGAACCGTGATGAGTAAAGTCAACTTTAGCTTTTCCTTCAAAGGTCATATCTTCCACACCTACATTCTCATAGTGGGGATATTTTTGGATAGTCCATTTCCATTGTGGATCTACAGCATGCATGATTGGCTCTTTGAAAGTAACAGTTTGCCCGTCGATGGCTGCTACTAAATGATAATCGAAGACCTGTACGCCATCTTCATGTAGATTAGTCATGTTTGAAGTGGGTTGGTAAGGTGCTAATTCTGCTTTGATAAGTTCCGGACTATTATCAGCCAGTTGTAAACATACCCAATCTCCGACTTTAATACCTGTGGTGGAGGCCACTTCTACTGAGAAAGTCCCCTTTTCGGCGTTTCCCGTAACCTCGGTAATAGGGGATAATCCACTATTATGCTTGATTTCCAGCATGACAGGTGAGGAATACATGACACTTGGATTGGTCGGTTGGTTAGGGGCATCCATTTTTATGACAGTTTGGTCGCGTCCGTCACCTTTCAGGATTACTCCTCCCATTAATAACTGAATTGTTTGTGATTTTCCATCTACATCATCGGCTGCCGTATGCAGAATGTATTCTCCTTTAGGAAAATAGATTATCGCCTTGGCATTGTCCACTTTTGAGCCTATTTTGGCTAATATTTTGGTTAAGGCTTCCCGGTCGGACTTGCCGTCATTGGGAATAGCACCGTAATCTTTTACATTATATACAGTGTAACCTAAAGACCATACATCGGGAGGTGCGACTTCACCATGTTTATAACCAGCATAAGAGAAATCTAGCAGTACATTATCTGCTTGTCCTAAGTTAAATTTGTTCCATACATCACATGTGTTGGCATCGTAGCCTGTTGTCAGTAGTCGTACTTTGAAAGATATTATGCGGATATAGTTTTTAGAAGAAGTAATAATAATATTGATTGTTTCTTCTTTATTCTCTATATCATTTGCTTTCGGTGAAGTAATGGAAAGTTCATTATCTTTTAAAACGACATTCCATCCTTGTGGAGCTTTAATCACCGCTCCTGTAACATCTTGTTGTTCCACTTCATAAAGGCGTGTTTCGTTTAACGGGAAAATAGGAGTGTTTTCCATACCTTTTATCTTTAGATAGAATGTATCGATCACTTGAAGTTCAATGGTCTTATCGCTACCATATATAATGGTTAGTTTCTTGCTGGTAGTATCATATTCTACCTTGTCAAAGATCGAATTTTTTCCGGCACTTTCAATGGCTTCAATTTTGCTGCCGTCATTATTGGTCAGATACTGATAAGTTTTTCCATTATCATAGCTAACTAGCCAATAGCCTTCTGCATCTACTTTTAGTTTAGGAGATTGAATAGGGGTGGACGGCCCGTTAGGATCGGTCGGCTTACTGGTTGGAATGGCATATATCTTATTGCCATTAGCATCTTTTAGAGGCATGTAGGTGGTGCCTCCATCAGTGCTATAAATCCAGTATCCTTCGTTATCTACGGATAAAGTGGGGACTAGCGCATTAACGTTTTCTCCACTCATGACGGTGATACTTTTTCCGTCACTTAATTCTACAGTATAGCCATTTTCGATAGGTGTGATACCCACGATGACCGGATCATTTAATAAATACTGTAAACTTTCGATAGAAGTGTTCAGTTGATTAGCTGTTTCTTCCAATACTTGGACGCGATTTTTTAGCGAATCAATTTCAGAACGCAGGTCATCCGTTTCTTGGCAAGATTGCAGAACGAATAGCATGCTGCAAATACCAAATAGTAATAGGTAGGTAATGCTCCTGTTTTTCATACGTTTATTATTTCGGGTTATTTATAATTTTCACAATGGCAAAGATAACCGGATAAAATAAGAGTATATGGATAAAAAAATTCAGGAATACGATGAAATAATACATTTTACACGTCTCTGTGATAGATTGCGACTTTATGTATTATTAGAGCAGGTCTACCCATTGCTCGTTGCTTAATATAGGTAATGGCTCACTATCGGCAACAAATGTTTCTGCCAGTTTCCGTTTCTCATCTTGTAGGTGAAGAATCTTTTCTTCGATACTGTTTTGGGTAATGAAGCGGTAAGCAATTACTTGCTTGTCCTGCCCGATACGATGGGCGCGGGCGATCGCCTGCGATTCGGCGGCAGGATTCCACCAGGGGTCTATGATAAATACATAGTCGGCTTGAGTCAGATTAAGTCCCACGCCTCCTGCTTTTAGTGAAATCAGGAATGCTTGGACATCTTTTTGATCGGTGAAATAGGCGATTTCGGAAGGACGGTTGTTGGTCGATCCTGTTAATAAGGCATATTTCCAACCCCGTTCGTGGAAAGCTTCGGCGAGCACCTCCAGATGTCTGACGAATGAGGAGAAAATTAAAACTTTGTGGCCTTCGCTCTGTAGCGTATCGAATGTTTCGATTATCTGTGCCGTTTTTCCGGATGTTCCGGTATAGTCGGGAAGGATAAGTTGCGGGTGGCAAGATAGTTGTCGTAAACGTAAGATGCCATTTAATACACTAAACGAATGAAGCCTGTCGGTACTTTGAGGATGCTGAAGAAGGATGTTGCGCAGGCTGTTTTTCTCCTGTTCGTAACAAGTATTCTGCTCTTCAGTCATGTCGCAGTAGATGGTCTCTTCGGTAAGTGCCGGAAGTTCCGGGGCTACCTCTTTCTTGCTTCTACGGAGGATAAATGGGGCTGTCAGTTGTTGCAATAATACTTTTGCGCGGGCATTCCCCTGACGAATCGGCATTATAAACTGCTTTTGGAAAGCATTTTCCGTACCCAGTAAGTCTGGTTGTATAAAGTGAAATTGAGCCCACAGGTCCTTTAATGAGTTTTCGATGGGAGTGCCAGTAAGTACAAGCCGGTGTTTACTTTGTAGTCGAATGGCTGACCGGAAGGTGAGCGATTCGCTATTTTTGATATTCTGGCTTTCATCGAGCACGATGTATTCGAAACGGTATGAACAGAGTATATCAATGTTATTCCTCATCATGCCATACGTCGTAAAGATCAAGTGAAAATGACCGAAGAATTTTTCCGGTTGTTCCTTGTCTATAGCCATGGTGTTGTTGTATTCCGCCATCGAGAGTGCTGTAAAGCGTTTGGCTTCCCGTCGCCAGTTATGAAGTAGCGATGTGGGGACAACGATCAGGGTAGCCGGTTGCCTGGGGGTAGATGGCTTATATATATACTGTAATAGGGTAAGAGTTTGAAGTGTCTTTCCAAGTCCCATGTCATCTGCCAGGCATCCGCCAAATCCTTGTTTATGCAAATGTACCATCCATGAGAATCCTTTCTGCTGATAGGGACGTAACGTTGCTTTGAGGTTTTTGGGTACGGCAACATTTTGTATCTGTTGCTTCACCGGAAATTTCTTTAATTCCTCTTCACCTAAGGCGGTCTGTGCGGCACCTACAAATGTATGTTTCAAGCGGATTCCTTTTTCCGTTTGAATTCCCATCTCTAGTAAATTGGCATATTTGCTGAACCATTCCTCTGGCAGGAGAATCATGCGGCCATCAGGTAACAGATACTCTCTCTTTTCCTCCAGGATATGTTTGCGGAAACGTGAAAAAGGAATACGCAGATTACCGATAACAACGGTGATGTGCAATTCAAACCAGTCGACCTCATCGTCACAACTTTGCTCGATGCGTATCTCGTCCAGGCAATAAGGTGTGTTTCCCATATTGCTGGTGAGATGGAAGGACTGCTGCAACATCTCCCGATGGCTGTTGATCCATTCGACGATCGTTTTCTCCGGAGCTTCAGGGGATAGGCTGAAATGTGTATTATTGAGTTGTTGCAGGCCTGCATCCGTTAAGAGCTGAACGACTTGTTCTTCAGCAGTAATGTTCCGGCGAAAAAAGAAGATTTCACCGGATGTTTTCCGATAAACGATTTTCTTCATTTCAAGGGCACTATCCGATGTAAATGTCTGATCTCCATAACGGAAACCAAGCTGCAATGCTTGTCCGTTGTACGTGGTATCTTCGAATGAGAGAATTGCTTCACAGGGGCATTTCTCTTCCGTCATATTCAAACCGTGAGTCTCGATTTCATGATAACGAGCAATCGGGATAACAATGTTATCTATGTATTTTTCAATTTGGGAAGCGTCTACACTGATCGATCTTTTTTTTGTAAAAGGTAAGATGCGTGCGCTTTCAATGTGCGGAAAGAAATATAGCTCCATTCCCAATAATAGCGTGGCTGGTGCGGATGTCAGTACAACCACAGGTTTCAACTCGCTCAAAGAGAATGGCTGTCCTTCATAATAGCACTGCAATTGATAACGGAACGTTTTATTGTCAACATGAAACGTTACAAGAATTTCTACATTATGCGGATTTATGTGATAGGCATGATGGGCGTATAGTATTTTACTGCCGGCTTGTTTCTGATAAAAAGGCAGTCCATTGTCGCGTATCAGTGCTAGCATCTCCAACAGCTTCTTTTCGATAGACGGACGGATATCATTTTTAATTCGTTCCGGATCTTCGGATAACTTATGTAGAAAACGTGATACTGTTTTTTCGCGGGAGTAAACGCTCATAAGATGCTTCTCTGTATAATAAGAGGCGATATGAATAGCCTGTCTTTCTGCCTCACTCATCTTGCTCATAGCTTCGGGAGAGGCGTGAAATGCTTGTTCTACTAATTGCAAGGTACCATCGTCCAGCCTTTCCGCAATATAGGGAATCAGCAATATGCCGAGTATCGGATGTTCTGTGAAAACGATTATGACTTGTCCGTTAGTTGGTCTCTCTTTCATTCTCTTTTAGGCTTTAACAGACAAAGATACGGGAAAATACTTAATTTTGCAGCATGATGGAGGAAAACAAACGAGTATTGCTTGGAATGAGTGGCGGTACAGATAGTTCTGTTGCTGCTATGCGATTGCTGGAAGCCGGTTATGAAGTAATCGGAGTAACCTTTCGTTTTTATGAATTGAATGGCTCGACAGAGTATCTGGAAGATGCCCGTAATCTGGCAGAACGTTTAGGAATACGGCATATAACATACGATGCCCGTGAAATATTCAATAAGCAGATTATTGACTATTTTGTGCAGGAGTATCTGGCAGGACGGACTCCGGTCCCTTGTACATTGTGCAATAATTACCTGAAATGGCCTCTGCTTGCTAAAATTGCCGATGAAATGGGTGTTTTCTATATCGCTACCGGACACTATGCACAGAATATACAACTAAATAACACCTTTTATATAACATACGCTGCCGACTCGGATAAGGATCAAACCTTCTTTCTATGGGGATTGAAACAAGATATTCTTTGCAGGATGCTGTTGCCGATGGGGGATATTACGAAAGTGGAGGCCCGTGCCTGGGCTGCGGAACATGGGTTCCGGAAGGTGGCAACTAAAAAGGACAGTATAGGCGTTTGCTTTTGCCCAATGGACTATCGGACTTTTCTGAGAAACTGGTTGGCTCAAAATAGTGCGGCATTGGCAGGGGAAGAGCAGATGATGGAGGAGGATCAAGTATTGGTTGAAGATTGTCAGAGATTGACTGGAAGCAATCAGGTAGGACTCAATAAAGTGAAACGAGGAAGATTTGTCGATGAAAAGGGAGATTTTATTGCCTGGCATGAAGGCTATCCTTTTTATACCATTGGACAGAGACGTGGCTTGGGCATTCATTTGAACCGTCCCGTATTTGTGAAAGAGATTAATCCTGAAAAGAACGAAGTAGTATTAGCTTCTCTTTCTGCTCTGGAGAAAACAGAAATGTGGTTGAAAGACTGGAATCTTGTCAATCAGGAGCGTACTTTAGGGCATTCTGACATCATTGTGAAAATACGGTATCGCAAACAGGAAAACCATGCTACGATTACCATTACACCAGATCATCTACTGCATGTGCAACTTCATGAGCCTTTAACCGCCATTGCTCCGGGACAAGCTGCCGCATTCTATAAAGATGGTTTATTATTGGGAGGAGGGATAATAGTCAACGCCCGGTAATCTTTATATAGGAAAGATGAACGCTCTGACGAGAGTGTGTCAAAACAAAATTTAGCTTGCTAGCCGACATAACTAAGGCACGGATTATGCGAATTACATGGATAAGGTTTATTCTCTTTCCGTGTTTATCCGTGTAATCCGTGCCTGGAAGAAATTGGAGAGGTGCTTCGAAACGCTCTCCTTGTACAAGCAATCTCTGTAATAAGGATAACTTGTGTCGGTTATGTCTTGGTTTTTGGTTATTCTTCCGAAGGAATACTGTCATTCAGCGCTAACATTGTTTCTATATATTCGCGCGTATTGCTTAATCTGGGGACTTTGTGTTGTCCTCCCAGCTTTCCTTTCTGTGCCAGCCAATCATGGAATAATCCCTCACGGGCAACGATCACTTCCAATGGTTGCAAAGCTATGTCTTTCCATCGTTTCGCCTCATAATCGGAGTTAACCTCCTTCAGTGTGGCATCAAGTATCGCTGCAAATTTTTCTACTGAATCCGGCATCTTAGCGAACTCTATTAACCACTGGTGCCGGCATTTGGCATTCTCATCCATAAACACAGGTGCCGCGGTGTATTCACTAACTTGTGCTCCGGTTTCGGCACAAGCCTTTGCCAATCCTTTTTCAGCGTTATCGACAATCAGTTCTTCGCCAAATGCGTTGATGAAATGCTTTGTTCTTCCTGTGATGACAAACTTATAGGGATTCTTGCTGGTAAACTTCACTGTATCCCCAATCATGTATCTCCATAAGCCGCAAGAAGTAGAAATAACCATTGCATAGTTCTTGTTGAGCTCGACTTCTTCAAGGCAATAAGCTCGTGGACTCTCTTTTCCTACTTCCTCTAGCGGAACAAATTCGTAGAAGATTCCGTAGTCGATCATTAATAACATGGCAGGATCGGAGAGGTCGTTTTGAGTTCCAAAATATCCTTCCGAAGCATTATAAGTCTCTACATAATGCATCTTCGGTGTTTGAATCACCTGCTTGTATTGCTCACGATAAGGAGTGAAAGCCACTCCACCGTGGAAGAAAACTTCCAGGTTGGGCCATACTTCTTCCAAAGCCTGTTTTCCTGTCTTTTCAAGAACACGTTTGATAAGTACCAGCATCCACGACGGTACGCCGGACAAGCTTGTCACATTTACCGGAATAGTGCTGTTGGCGATTGCTTCTATTTTGGTCTCCCATTCGCTCATCAATGCAATTTTCTTGCTGGGTACACGAATGAAATTGATAAGCGGATTCACATTTTGAATCAGAATAGCGGATAAATCTCCTACTAAACTATGGTTGGAGTTGAGGTTCGGACTATGGCTACCCCCGAGAATCAGTCCCTTGCCGGAGAAAAAATGGCTATCCGGATTGATGCGGAAATAAAGAGCTGCCGCGTCTTTTCCTCCTCTGTAATGAATGTCTTCCAGTGCCTCTTTGCTGACGGGAAGGAATTTACTTTTATCATTAGTCGTTCCGGAGGATTTTGCAAACCAGCGTATCTCCGATGGCCAAAGCAGATTCTGTTCCCCGGCTCGCAAACGTTCTACATAAGGTTTGATTTCTTCGTATGTTTGGATAGGAACACGTTTTCGGAAATCTTCATAGTTACGGATAGAGGAGTAATCGTACTTTCTTCCCCATTCAGTCTGAGCGGCCTGGCGTGTTAAGCGGCTTAACACACGATGCTGTATCTCACTAGCCTGACTAGCATATAGGTCTATCTGTTTTAAACGGGAATCGAAAGTCTTACTAATAATTTTTGTAATATTCATTTCTGCTTTAACATAATAATGTTTAGTCGTGCAAAAGTAACTTATTTATCTTTTTTTTCTATCTTTACGACGGAAATAATCGTTAAAAATTGACGACTTTCATAGAATACCCGAGTTTTAGACTAAAAAATGCGACAATGAGAATTGGAATCTTAACATCCGGCGGGGACTGTCCCGGTATTAATGCCACGATTCGTGGCGTGTGCAAAACTGCCATCAATTATTACGGAATGGAAGTGGTAGGTATTCACAGCGGTTTTCAGGGCTTGCTGACCAAAGATGTCGAATCTATTACAGACAAGTCGCTTTCCGGGCTACTGAATTTGGGTGGAACGATGTTAGGAACTTCTCGTGAGAAGCCTTTCAAAAAAGGAGGCGTTGTCTCTGATGTTGACAAACCGTCTTTAATTCTTCAGAATATCCATGAAATAGGATTGGATTGTGTCGTTTGTATCGGTGGAAATGGAACGCAGAAGACTGCAGCCAAGTTTGCTGCAATGGGAGTTAACATCGTATCTGTTCCTAAAACCATTGATAATGACTTAATGGGAACAGATCATACACCAGGATTTGGTTCTGCCGCTAAATATGTTGCTGCTTCTATCTTAGAAGTTGTACATGATAGTTTAATTTATCAATTACAATCCGTTACAATCATTGAAATCATGGGAAGAAATGCAGGGTGGTTAACTGCCGCTGCTGCTCTTGCGAGAAATGAATATAATGTAGCTCCTGATCTTATTTATTTACCAGAAGTTGTTTTTGATAAAGATAAGTTTTTATTATACAAGATGTTTTTTGTAATGATAAAAAAACTTTAACCGACGCTTCACAATAGGGAGACAAAGAATCAAATAGGACTAATTCAGTAGAATCCCATTTTACTTCAACTTCTTCTATTGGTTCAATCCCGTTTACGATATCATTCTCCAGAAGTTTTTCCACCGTTAAATAATCGGGAGCATACTTCCAGCGGATTATTAAGATTGCTCCATCTTTATTTACTATGCGTGTAGCCATCGGTTCATCTCCCATTACCAATAAGACATGATTGTCTATATAGATTTTCCCCAAGTAATCTGTTACGCTACATATAGCATTGTAGTTTTCTTGACCCTTCCATTGATGGGCATATTGTTGCTCAACAATGACAAATGGGCTTCCTGATGTTTCAATCCAATTATTCATATTTTTCTCAGCGATTAATGTCTGGCGGATAATCGAGTTTTTAGAAGATTAATCCGCTTGTTATAAACTCAATTCAATCGCTTTCCATTTCTTAGACTTCAATTTTTCTAAAGAGTGTTCGCTATATCCCTTTTTAGTAGCTTTTACAGGAATAAGCGTATAAAGAGTAACCATATCCTCTTTGTTATCATATTGATTCGCTGTATCAGAGTAGTTATAATCTACGACATAGAATCCAGCCAATTTCTCCGACCAAGAGATTGCGTTGAACCCTTTCTCTGTTTTGGATATAAAATCTCCATCAGAGAATGTTCTTCCGTTACGGACTTGGTTCGTTAATTCTTTCATTACCATATAAGGGAACTGTGTCTTCTCCATTTTAGAGTATGGATTCCAGCCAAACGGAAGCACAATAACAAACTCCACATAAGGCTGGGTATATTGGAAATTTCCTACACTGAACAATAACGAATTGTTGCCTCTATTAACAACCGCAAGCCTATTGAATACACCATTTTCCGTTTCATTGAATTTGTTAGGAATAACTCTGCCAATATTCCAGTCTATATGTTGGGATATGCCACCACCGACTTCAGACCATACATAATCGTGGTTGATATTGGACGACGCACCCTTTTCCTTCAGAAAAAGGCTTATTTCGTTATGTCCACTACTAATAGACCAATCAAGAGGAGAAAAAAGTAGAGTTGTAGTAAGCCTATTTATATCCGCACCTTTCTCTATAAGATAGCGAACAATCTCAAAATGCCCTTTAGCGGCAGCTTCATTCAAAGCTGCTGTTGTAGAACTTTCATAAGCATTTATATCTGCGCCATTTTCTATCAATAATTTGACTATTTCTAAATGGTTTCCAGACGAAGCACCCCATAAAGGAGAAAATAATCTATCTTTAATACAATTTACATCGGCTCCATATTGAATTAAAGTCTTGCAAATTTCATAAAAACCTTTCTTTGCAGCTCGGCATAAAGGTGGATGAAGCGTATATAAATTCTCATCATTCAAATCCAGATCTGAATGTTGGTCGAGTATATTCGATACTTCCTGCACGTTGTTATCGCCAACTGCTTTTTCCAGTTTTATATAAATTTCTTTATTATTCATCTATTGAGTTTATAATGTCCAGTGGATAATCGACCTTTAAGGGAAATTTATCCGTTTGTTAGTCGCTTTATTCTGCAATATAAGTTTCCAAATATTGAATACCGTTGTAACTGTCTAATTCATCCACAAATTTTTTAGGTGTTTCATATGAATCATAATTTTTCTTCTTAATAAAGATTTTCTGATTCCTTTTGTTGTCCTTGAAACCATTGGGTATATAGCACACAATACAATTTGATGGCTTTATGTGGTATTCATCAATATCGGATTCAATATACCAGTCAAGGACAAGTTTGTTATCAATCATCATTCTAACAAGATTAAAAGGATTTTCGGGTTCATCCTTAATTTCCACAGTTAGAAATTCTGGATAGTAATACTTTATATTAACGTCTTTACAGAACTGACAGCGATGTTCCGGATTGGGACGTTTCTTTGTACGACCTTCTTCGTAATCTCGTATTTCTTTCATGTACTCATCTTGATTGAAATACTCCATAAATTCTTCCCGACTTTTAGCGGTTGTGCCAATCCAAATCATATATTCTAATCCAGCATTAGACCCTTGCATTCCTTCAGGCGACAGTTCAAACTCAAACGTACCAAGATAAGTCATGGTTGTGGTATTCTCTGCCTTTTTAGGAGATATACCCTCACGACAATTATAGCAGATAACAGCATTTGCCATTGTAATATTTTTATCAGCCATCGACAGACTTATCTTTTGGGTATCAGCAGGAATAAGGTTAAGTAATCCTGCCAAGCCGTCAGATGTGAATTTCATAATAAGAAAATCCTCATCATAGCTCATTACACCAAGCTCCTTACAGAACTGGCAACGAAGTTCCTTATTGTCTTCATCGTAATCTTTCCACCATTGACGGAAAGCCGATTGATCCATATATTTCTCAAAGTCAGCTTCGGAATCGAATTGACCGACCCATATCATTATCTTACTCATTTTCTTTTTTTATTTTTCAAGCGACTAATGTTCGGCGGATAATCTCTCTTACGGAGATTTATCCATTTGTTACCGATGTGCCATTTATTTCTATTTCTTTAAATTTTAAAAACTCATTTGCCTTATACAAATGAAGTAATTGCATTTTCATATTTTCATTGACAATGTTTTTATAAAAACCGTATTTATTCCACCCTTTTAAAAAGAACCCATCTACAGATGAAGGTATTTTAGACATATCTAACACAAGTGTACTCATGCATTCAAATTCTTCTCGTTTGGAATGAATATTGTCAACACAATCAATTACTTCATTAAAAATAATTGCCATATAATCAAGTGGGAAATCTCCATATACTGAAACCCTTTTTAAAGAAATTCCTTTTATGGAGGACAATTCGTTTATATTCAATATATCTTCTCTGACAAGAAACAAATGGCTGACTTCAGCAAATTCTGGCATTCTTATTTGCCCAAATCCAGATATACTTTTAGCGATTAGCCCCTTACCTTTGATAAGAGCTTTTATCTGATACCTTTCCGATGAAGATGAATCTATAATTCTTTGAAAATTAATTTCTTTATCTTCATATATAAACTCCCACGAATATGTAATACATTTCTTCCATATTCGATTTTCTCCATTCAAGTATATTTTATACCATTTCATATTGTCATTGTTAATCGGTAATGTTCTGTGGATAATCGACCTTTTTTGTTTTTTTCGTTTCTAAAATATTATCCATCTTTTTATTATCTATACACAACATCTCTGATTTTCAAACTTATAATCTCGATAAAAGGATATTTAGCTCCTTTATTTCCTGCCTTTCATCATCATATACCAAAGCATTTCTATATGAATGATTGCTTGTACATATCGTTCCTATCTTGGGAATTTCTTGTATGTCAGAGTTGGATATTAATAATCCATTCAAGATACATTTACCTATATATGCGGAATGTTCCTTGAATAAGGGAATTTGTTGCAATCGTTGGATTATTGCATTAAGTGCTATGCCTTTTTCTTGTTCCCTGATTGCAGACAAAGGTAAGAGTAAATGGAACAGTACATCTCCATATTTCTCTTTTGTAATCCTCATTAATTCCGAATATGTGAGATACTTCAAGTGAAAGTTGCCACTAACTTCCCCGATTAAAGTGTCATTCAAAAAATAATATGTACAGCAAGGATGAAATTCTATTGTCAATACAATATCGCTGCCGATAGGAAGTGTTAGAGTTCTTGGGTTTTCTATTTCACCTTGATTTTCGGATGTTTTCAAATCAATTTGAGATAGCCAACACCAATATTTCTTGTACTTCTTTTTATCCAACAATGTTAGTACAAGTTCTTCATCCCATACTTCATCAAAATTCACATCCCTTTCTTCATCAAAGGCTTGAATATGATGATGCAACATTACGTTCCAAAAAAGTGCATTTGAGAACGAATATTCTTTTTCCGATATTACATTCATTTTTATTTCATTTTGGGCTGCAACTAATGTTCGGTGGCTAACCGACCTTTAAGGGGAGGTTGAGCCGCTTGTTAATCGTCTTTATTGGATTGAATGTATTATTAAAGATACTTCGTCTTTTTGATAAAGATAAGTTTTTATTATACAAGATG
>ERZ1106919.757-NODE-757-length-24330-cov-5.852523_pt1 | contig 24330 bp, 20 predicted proteins | sample MGYA00403654_ERZ1106919 | MGnify/ENA primary metagenome ERZ1106919 (study PRJEB35170, sample SAMEA104062450) | human gut metagenome | biome: human gut; feature: human-associated habitat; material: faeces | place: Denmark | collected 2012-10-08 ... | reverse complement strand
AAAACCCGCCGCTCCGGTCGGAGCGGCGGTTTTTCATCCGATTCTCAGTTGGCCCGCGGCTGCAGCGCGCGGCGCGTGATGCGCAGCAGCGTCGGCAGCAGCAGCGCGAGCACGATGCCTTTTCCCGCGCAGATGGCCAGCCGCAGCGGCAGCGTGCCGAACACGAACACCGGCGAATAGTACCCGTAGATGAGGCTGTCGACATACAGCGATCCGGTGTTGAGCACCGTGATGCCCAGCTCGCCGAGCACGGCCAGCAGCGCGAGCTGCCGCGGCGTGCAGGCGTACCCGTGCCGCGCCGACACCGCGCCCACGCACAGCCCCAGCAGCACATACGGCGCGATCCAGAGCGCGGTCGTGGCGCTCACGCCGAAGCGCAGCAGCTGGTACAGCAGCGTGCCCACCCCGCCGATGGCCAGCCCGTCGACCGGGCCGAGCAGCAGCGCGCCGAGAAACACCGGCAGCGCCTCGACGGTGATCTTCAGGTTGCCGGTGCTGATCGACACCAGCCCCAGCACCGTGACCATGGCGGCAAACATTGCGTCCGCCGCGAGGCGGCGGGCGGTCCATTTCGTATGCATTTTGCAAGACTCCTTTCGTGACAGTTGCCACGGCGGGGGTCTCCCTTGGTGGCAGCGGAAGCGGCAACAGCACCGCGGGGCGCGCGGCCCCTTCGTCGCCGGACAACTTCCCATCCCGACGCACTTGACGCGCTGTTCCTACTCTGTCCAATGCATTGCATAGATTCCGTGTGCATCTTAGCACACGCGGCACGGCTTTGCAACCGGAAAAAAGGACGCCCGACGGGCGTCCTTTTTCTGCGCTTACTTTTTCGCGCGCTTCAGGCGGCGCGTGAGCTCTTCGACCAGTCCGTCCACCAGCTCCTGATGGTCGGCCAGGTTCAGCTCGGCCTCGCGCACGATCGTGTAGCCGAACACGTCGTCGTCCATGATCTTGGCATACGACAGCAGCTCCGCCTGCATGCAGCGGATGGCCGCCATGCTCAGATGCACGGCCGCGAGCGCGCTGCACGCGGTCAGGTCGTCGCCCTTGTCCACGACCTCTTTCATGAGCTCGATGCAGCGGCACATGATGTACACGATCTCGTTGGGAATATCGCTCGCGACGCGCAGCGCGCTGTCGAGATCGGTGCGCGTGATATTCTCCTCGGCCCTGCGCCGATCAAGCGGCTCGCGCGCGCGCAGCTCCTCGTCGATCTGAAAGACCATGTAGTCGGTCATCTGGCGCAGCTCCTCTGCCGTTTTCTGCAGCGACGCATCATCCGATCGCAGCGCGCGCACGGCCAGCGACCCCATCGCCGCCGCCAGCGCCGACACGACCGCGCCGACACTGCCCGCCTGCGGCAGGCCGTCCGGATCTGCCACCGCAGCCACATAGTCCTTGACCGGCATGGCGCCGAAGGTCTGCTTCGGCTTGTGCTCTCCGACGGCGACCACGTGGTCGCCATCCGCCGTGTGGATCAGGATCTTTTTCTTCTCTTCCGCCATAAGTGCCTCCATTCCCCGCGCGCATAGCCGCGCGCAGATATACACACATTATTATAATAGGAATATAGCACGCAGACCTACACATTGTCAAGATTGCAACAGCCGTTCGTTTGTGGAAAAAGTCATATTCTGCACAAAAAGCGCCCTGTTTTTTCGTCAAATTTTGTCACGCGCAAGTGCAATTCCGGCATTTATCTTTGCACCGCTTTCTGATATAGTGAGAGGTAAGCGCAAAAATATCACAGAGGGAGCGTGAAGCGTTTTGGGGATCAACAATGTGATCTCTCTGCTTGGCGGCGTGGCCCTGTTCCTGTTCGGCATGACGCTCATGGGCGACGGGCTGAAAAAAGTGGCCGGCAACAAGCTTGAGATCATCCTGTATAAACTCACGAGCACCCCGCTCAAGGGCGTCCTGCTCGGCACGGGCGTCACCGCCGTGATCCAGTCGTCCTCGGCCACGTCCGTCATGGTCGTCGGCTTCGTCAACTCCGGCATGATGCAGGTGCGTCAGGCCATCGGCATCGTGCTCGGCTCCATCCTCGGCACGAGCATCACGGGCTGGATCCTCTGCCTGTCGGACATCAGCGGCTCCGGCTGGGTGTCGCTGCTGAGCACCGCGACGCTCACGGGCATCGTCGCCGTGATCGGCATCGCCCTGCGTATGTTCTGCAAGGACCTGACCAAACACCACATCGGCGACATTCTGCTCGGCTTCGCCGTGCTCATGTACGGCATGTCCTCCATGAGCGGCGCCGTGGCCCCGCTCAAGGACAGTGCCGCGTTCATCGAGCTGCTCACCCGCTTTTCCAATCCCCTGCTCGGCGTGCTCGTCGGTACGGTGTTCACCTGCATCCTGCAGAGCGCGTCGGCCGCCGTCGGCATTCTGCAGGCGCTGGCCATCACGGGCACGATCACGTTCTCCGTGGCCTTCCCCATCACGCTCGGCATCGCCATCGGCGCGGCCGTGCCGGTGCTGCTGTCCTCGCTCGGCGCGAGCGTCAAGGGCAAGCGCACCGCCTATGTCTACCTGCTCATCGACGTCATCGGCGCGCTCGTCTGGGGCGTCGTATTCTACGCGGTCAATGCGGCCGTGCGCTTCCCGTTCCTGGACATGACCATGACCACCGTGAGCATTGCCCTGCTCAACACGATCTTCCGCTTTGCGACCGTGCTGCTGCTCACGCCGATGATCCCCCTGCTCGAAAAGCTCGTCACGATCCTGTTCCCGGACAAGGCGTCCACCGGCGCGCTCGCCGACATCGACCGGCTCGAGGAGCGCTTTCTCGCGCACCCGGCGCTGGCCATCGAGCAGAGCCGCCTGGCCATCGACTCCATGGCCCGTCAGGCGCAGGACAATATCCTGTCCGCCTTCTCCCTGCTGGGTAAATTCAGCGACGAGCAGTTCGCCGCCCTGCAGGAAAACGAGGAAGCCATCGACCACTACGAGGACAAGCTCGGCACCTACCTCATCAAGATCACGAGCAAGGAGCTCACGCCGCGCCAGACGGCCGACGTGTCGAAGTACCTGCATACGATCAGCGACCTCGAGCGCATCAGCGACCATTCGCTCAACATCGGCGAGACGGCGCAGGAGCTCTACACGAAGAAGATCGTCTTCTCGCCCACCGGCGCGCGCGAGCTCCGTGTCATGCTCTCCGCCGTGACGCGTATCCTCGAGATCACGATCAACGCCTTCCTCGACAATGACGTCGCCGCGGCCTACCGCGTCGAGCCGCTCGAGGAGCTCATCGACAACCTCTGCGACGAGATGAAGCTGCACCACATCGACCGTCTGCAGTCCGGCGAATGCACGCTCAACCACGGCTTCGCATTCAACGACCTGCTTACCAACTGCGAGCGCGTGTCCGACCACTGCTCGAACATCGCCGTCGCCATGATCGAGCTCGAGTCCGACTCGTTCGACACGCACGAATATATCAACAGCGTCATGGCCATGCACTCGCACCGCTTTGATGAATATTACGCCGAATACAGCAAGGAATTCCAGATTTAATGCATATATCCGCCGCCTATCCATTTGCAAAAATGGCCGGGCGGCGGTTTTTTACCCCCGTCGTCCGGCAAATGTTCCAATTTTACGCGGCCATATATGTACATGCTGCACAAGGCATTTTTCTCCCGCCCGGCCTGTTTTTTCAATTTTCACAAATCGCACCGGAATTTTCACGAGCGTATTGCATATTTATTCGTGAAGTAGTATATTAGCCTCATATAAATGGATTTTTATCCGCTTGTGAGGGACGAGATATGCATAACGAAAAAACGACCATTTTCATCGACGGTAGCTCCGGCACGGCCGGTCTGCGCATTTATGACCGGCTGGCCCAGCGCAGCGACATCGAGCTGCTGACCCTGCCGCCCGAGCTGCACCACGATATTAAAGCGCAGCGCGAGCTGCTCAACCGCGCGGACATTGCGTTTTTGTGTCTGCCGGACGCGGCGGCCATCACGGCGGCGGACCTCGTCGAGAACCCGGACACGGTCGTGCTCGACACCTCGACCGCGCACCGCACGGCCCCCGGCTGGACGTATGGCTTCCCGGAGCTGTCGCCCGAGCGCGAGGCCGCGATCAAAACCGCCAAGCGCATCGCGGTGCCCGGCTGCCACGCCAGCGGCTTCATCGTGCTGGTCTACCCGCTCGTCGAGGCGGGCATCCTGCCGCCGGACGCGCTGCTGACGTGCTACTCGCTCACGGGCTACAGCGGCGGCGGCAAGAAGATGATCGCCGAGTATGAGGCAGACGAGCTTGACCCCCTGTACGTTGCGCCCCGGCAGTACGGTCTGGCGCAGCAGCACAAGCATCTGCGCGAGATGTGTGCGATCCCGGGCCTGACGCACGCGCCGGTGTTTGCGCCGATCGTGGCGAATTTCTACAGCGGCATGGAGACGAGCGTCGCGCTCTTCGCCTCGCAGCTCTGCCCCGGCAAGACGGCGGAGGACATCCGGGCCGCCTACGCCGCAAAGTATACCGGCCCCGTCGTGCGCTATCAGGACCCCGCGTGTGCGGACGGCTTCCTGTCCGCCGCCGCCATGTCCGGCAAGGACAGCATGGTCGTGTCCGTCTCCGGCAATGACGAGCGCATCCTGCTCACGTCCGTGTTCGACAACCTCGGCAAGGGCGCGTCCGGCGCCGCGCTCGAGTGCCTGAACCTCGTCATGGGCAAGGAAAAGGGCTTCGGCCTCGATCTGTAAGGAGGAACGAATAATGAAGCAAGTCACCGGCGGCGTGTGCGCCGCACAGGGTTTTTCCGCCGCAGGCATCCACTGCGGCATCCGCAGAAATCAGTCCAAGCGCGACCTCGCGCTCATCTACAGCACCGTCCCGGCCAGCGCCGCGGCGGTCTATACATCCAACCTCGTCAAGGGCGCGCCCCTGACCGTGACGAAGGCGCACCTTTCTGACGGCAGGGCGCAGGCCGTGATCTGCAATAGCGGCAACGCCAACACCTGCAATGCTGACGGCGTCGCCGTCGCCGAGGAGATGAGCGCGCTCACAGCATCCGCGCTGCACATCGCGCCGCAGGGCGTCATCGTCGCGTCCACGGGCGTGATCGGCCAGCCGCTCGATCTCGCGCCCATCCGCCATGGCCTGCCGCAGCTCGCCGCCGCGCTCGGCGACCACTCCGACCAGGCGGCTGAGGGCATCATGACCACCGACACGCACCGCAAGGAGATCGCCGTGCAGTTCACCGCCGGCGGCAAGACCTGCACGATCGGCGGCATTGCCAAAGGCTCCGGCATGATCCACCCGAACCTCGCCACCATGCTCGTCTTCCTCACGACGGACTGCGCCGTCAGCCCCGCCATGCTGCAGGCCGCCCTCTCCGGCGACGTGCAGGACACCTTCAACATGGTCAGCGTCGACGGCGACACGTCCACGAACGACATGGTCGCCATCCTGGCAAACGGTCTCGCCGGAAATGCCGAGATCACCGCGCCCGGCGCGGACTTCACCGCCTTTTGCAGCGCGCTCAACAGCGTGACCGTCTGGCTCTGCCGCCAGATCGCGGGCGACGGCGAGGGCGCGACGCGCCTGCTCGAGTGCTGCGTCACCGGCGCTGAAGATCACGGCACCGCCAAGACCGTCGCCAAGAGCATCATCTGCTCGTCACTCGTCAAGGCCGCCATGTTCGGCGCGGACGCCAACTGGGGCCGCGTGCTGTGCGCCATCGGCTACAGCGGCGCTCCCGTGGATGTGCACAAGGTCGATGTGGCCTTCCGCTCGGCGGCCGGCACGGTGCGCGTGTGCGTCGACGGCGCGGGCATCCCGTTTTCTGAGGAGGAAGCCAAAAAAGTCCTGCTCGAAAAGGAGATCGAGATCCTCGTCGACCTCAAGTCCGGCGACGAGGGCGCGACGGCCTGGGGCTGCGACCTGACGTATGACTACGTAAAGATCAACGGCGACTACCGCACCTGAACCGGGAGGAACACCATCATGGACATCACGAATCCGCAGCGCGCGAAGGTACTCGTCCACGCGCTGCCCTATATACAGGAATACAGCGGCAAGATCGTCGTCATCAAATACGGCGGCAACGCCATGATCAGCGACAAGCTCAAAGACTCCGTCATGCGCGACATCGTGCTGCTGTCGCTCATCGGGGTGAAGGTCGTGCTCGTGCACGGCGGCGGGCCGGAGATCACGGAAACGCTCGACAAGCTCGGCAAGCAGACGCAGTTTGTCGACGGTCTGCGCGTCACGGACGCGGAGACGGCCGACGTTGTGCAGATGGTCCTCGCCGGGAAGATCAACAAGACGCTCGTCAACCTCATCGGCCACAAGGGCGGCCGGGCGATCGGCCTGTCGGGCATCGACGGGCAGATGATCCAGGCGCGCGTGCGCGATGAGCGTCTCGGCTACGTGGGCGAGATCACAAGGGTCGACGTCCGCCCCATCCTCGACGTGATCGACAAGGGCTACATCCCCGTCGTGTCTACCGTCGGGTGCGACACGCAGGGTCATGTCTATAACATCAACGCCGACACGGCGGCCGCGCGCATCGCGGGCGAGCTGGGCGCCGAGAGCCTCATCGCCATGACCGACATCGGCGGCATCCTGCGCGACAAGGACGATCCCTCCACGCTCATCCCCGTCATCCACACGGCGGACGCGCTGCAGCTTATCGAGTCCGGCGTCATCAACGGCGGCATGCTGCCGAAGGTGACCTGCTGCATCGACGCCATCCGCTGGGGCGTGCACCGCGTCTTTATCATCGACGGCCGCGTGCCGCACGCCATCCTGATCGAAATGCTGACAAATGAAGGCATCGGCACCATGTTCGTTGCCGGACAAGGAGGAAAAACAGATGAACATTCCGCAACTTGATAACACCTATATTGCCAACACCTACGCCCGCTTCCCCGTGACGATCGCGCGCGGCAAGGGCTCGCTCGTCTGGGACGCGGACGGCAAGGTCTATATCGACATGGCGACGGGCATCGCCGTCAACAGCTTCGGCATCGCCGACCCCGCGTGGATCCGCGCCGTGACCGAGCAGCTGTGCACCGTGCAGCACGCCTCCAACCTCTACTACACCGCGCCCGACGCGCAGCTGGCGCAGCTGCTGTGCGAAAAGACCGGCATGAAGAAGGTCTTCTTCTCCAACTCCGGCGCCGAGGCCAATGAGTGCGCCATCAAGGCCGCGCGCAAGTACGCCGCCGACCACAAGGGCCCGGAGTACTCCACCATCATCACGCTCAAAAACAGCTTCCACGGCCGCACGATCACGACGCTCGCCGCGACCGGGCAGGACGTGTTCCACCACGACTTTCTGCCGCTGACGGAGGGCTTTGCCTACGCCGAGGCGAATAATCTCGACGATCTCAAGGCGCAGGTGGCAGCGCACAAGTGCGCCGCCATCATGATGGAGGTCGTGCAGGGCGAGGGCGGCGTCATCCCGCTGACGCAGGAATTTGTCAAGGGCGCGGCCCGGCTCGCCGCCGAGCAGGACCTGCTGCTCATCTGCGACGAGGTGCAGATCGGAAACGGCCGCAGCGGCAAGCTCTATGGCTACATGCACTACGGCATCACGCCGGACATCGTCTCCACGGCCAAGGGCCTCGGCGGCGGCCTGCCGCTGGGCGCGACGCTGCTCGGCGAGAAGGTGCAGGACGTGCTCACGCCCGGCAGCCACGGCTCCACCTTCGGCGGCAACCCGGTCTGCTGCGCCGGCGCGCTGAGCATTCTGCACCGGCTCGACGGCCCGCTGCTGCAGTCCGTGCAGGAAAAGTCCGACTTCATCGTCAGCTCTCTCACCGGCGCCAAGGGCGTCAAGAGCGTCACGGGCCTGGGTCTGATGCTCGGCGTGGAGACCGAGCGCCCGGTCAAGGACGTCATCAATGACTGCATGGCGCGCGGTGTGCTCGTCATCTCGGCGAAGAACAAGGTGCGCCTGCTGCCGGCGCTCAACATCCCCATGGCGCAGCTCGAGCAGGCGGTCAGCGTGCTCAAAGACGTCTGCGCCGGAGAATAAGGAGGACCACCGACATGCATCTCAAAGGCAACGATTTTCTCAAGCTGCTCGACTACACGCCCGAGCAGATCGACTACCTGCTCCGGCTCGCCGCCCAGCTCAAGGCCGAGAAAAAGGCCGGCATCCCGCACCGCCTGTGCGAGGGCAAGAACGTCGCGCTCATCTTTGAAAAGACGAGCACGCGCACGCGCAGCAGCTTCGAGGTCGCAGCGCACGATCTGGGCATGGGCAGCACGTATCTCGACTCCACCGGCTCGCAGATCGGCAAGAAGGAGAGCATCGCCGACACGGCGCGTGTGCTCTCGGGCATGTTCGACGGCATTGAGTACCGCGGCTTCGGCCAGTGCATCGTCGAGGAGCTGGCGCAGTACGCCTCCGTCCCGGTCTGGAACGGACTGACGGACGAGTTTCACCCGACGCAGATCCTCGCGGACTTCCTGACCATCCGGGAGCACTTCGGCTCGCTGGAGAACATCCACCTCGTCTACATGGGCGACGCGCGCTTCAACATGGGCAACTCCCTCATGGTCGGCTGCGTGAAGATGGGTATGCACTTCACGGCCTGCGCGCCCGAGGGCTACTTCCCCGATGCGCAGCTCGTCGCGGAGTGTCAGGCCATCGCGGCGCAGACGGGCGCGACGCTCGACTTTCTCTCCGACCCCGCCGCGGCCGTGCAGGGCGCGAACGTGATCTATACCGACATCTGGGTCTCCATGGGCGAGCCCGAGGCCGTCTGGGCCGAGCGCATTGCCGCGCTCGCGCCGTATCAGGTCAACGCGGCGCTCATGGCCAAGGCCGACCCCAACGCCATCTTCATGCACTGCCTGCCGGCGTATCACGACAAAAAGACCGCCATCGGCAACGAAATGTGCACGCGCTTCGGCCGCGAGGCCATGGAGGTCACGGACGACGTGTTTGAAAGCGCGCAGTCGGTCGTGTTTCAGGAGGCCGAAAACCGCATGCACACCATCAAGGCCGTCATGGCGGCGACGCTTGCGGAGATCGAGCTATGAAGCGCTATCTCGTACTCGAAAACGGCGAGGTCTTTGCGGGCCTCGCTTTCGGCGCACCGTGCGACACGGTGGGCGAGCTGGTGTTCACCACCGGCATGAACGGCTACATCGAGACGCTCACCGACCCGAGCTACTGCGGCCAGATCGTGCTGCAGACGTTCCCGCTCATCGGCAACTACGGCATCATTCCGGCCGATTTTGAGGGCAAGTGCTGCGTGCGCGGCTACGTCGTGCGCGAGCAGTGCACCACCCCCTCAAACTTCCGGTGTGAGGAAACGCTCGACGCGTTTTTGAAGGAAAACCACATCCCCGGCATCGCCGGCATCGACACCCGCGCCGTCACGCGCATCCTGCGTGAGGCCGGCACCATGAACGCCGCCATCTGCGACACGGTGCCGGACGATCTCGCGCCCCTGCGCGCCTACCGCATCACGGACCCCGTGCCGCAGGTGACAACGCCGGAAAGCTACACCCTCCGGCCGGAGAGCAGCGTGCTGCACCGCGTGGCGCTCATCGACTACGGCGCGAAGCGCAACATCGCGCGCGAGCTCTGTAAGCGCGGCTGCGCCGTGACGGTGCTGCCCTGCTCGGCGCAGGCGGAGGATATCCTCGCCGCCGGGTACGACAGCGTCATGCTCTCCAACGGCCCCGGCGACCCGACGGACAACACCGCCCAGATCGCCGAGATCGCCAAACTCTTCGGCCGCATCCCGATGTTCGGCATCTGCCTCGGCCACCAGCTCATGGCGCTGGCGCAGGGCGGCAGCACCGTGAAGCTCAAGTACGGCCACCGCGGCGTGAACCAGCCGGCGCGCGACGTGTGCGGCACGCGCACGTTCCTCACCAGCCAGAACCATGGCTACGCCGTCGTGCCCGAGAGCGTGAAAACCGGCGTCATCCGCTACGTCAACGCCAACGACGGCACGTGCGAGGGCATCGATTACCCCGACCTGCAGGCCTTTTCCGTGCAGTTTCACCCCGAGGCGTGCTCGGGCCCGCACGACACGGCCTTTCTCTTCGACCGATTCTGTGACCTGATGGGAGGTGCGCACCATGCCGATTGATTCCAGCATCCGCAAAGTCATGGTCATCGGCTCCGGCCCGATCGTGATCGGTCAGGCGGCGGAGTTTGACTATGCCGGCGCGCAGGCGTGCCGCGTGCTGCACGACGCGGGCGTGAACGTCGTGCTCGTCAACTCCAACCCCGCGACGATCATGACCGACAAGGCCCTCGCGGATGAGATTTATCTCGAGCCGCTCACGCTGACCTCCGTCAAGCGCATCATCGAAAAGGAGCAGCCCGACAGTCTCCTCGCCGGTCTCGGCGGCCAGACGGGCCTGACGCTCGCGATGGAGCTCGACAAGGAGGGCTTTCTGCAGCAGCACAACGTCCGCCTCATCGGCACGAACGCCGAAGCCATCGACAAGGCCGAGGACCGTGAGCTCTTTAAGGAGACCATGGCCGCCATCGGCGAGCCGACTATCCCCTCCGGCATCGCGAACACCGTGGCCGAAGCGCTCGCCGTGGCCGACACAATCGGCTACCCCGTCATCATCCGCCCGGCGTTCACGCTCGGCGGCGCGGGCGGCGGCGTGGCCTACAGCCCGGAGGAACTCACCGTCGCTGCGCAGACCGGCCTCGACGCGTCCCCCATTACCCAGATCCTCGTCGAGCGCTATATCTACGGCTGGAAAGAGATCGAGTTTGAGACCATGCGCGACGGCGTGGGCAACGTCATCGCCGTGTGCAGCATGGAAAACTTCGACCCCGTCGGCGTACACACCGGCGACAGCATCGTCGTCGCCCCGGCGCTGACGCTCTCGGACAAGGAGTTTCAGATGCTGCGCAGCGCGGCGCTGAACATCATCTCCGCGCTCGACATCGTCGGCGGCTGCAACTGCCAGTTCGCGCTCAACCCCGACAGCTTTGAATACGCCGTCATCGAGGTCAACCCCCGTGTGTCGCGCTCGTCGGCGCTCGCGTCGAAGGCGACCGGCTACCCGATCGCAAAGATCACGACGAAAATTGCCCTCGGCTACACGCTCGATGAGATCCAAAATGACATCACCGGCAAGACCTGCGCCTGCTTCGAGCCCGCGCTGGACTACGTCGTCGTCAAGTTCCCCAAGTGGCCGTTTGACAAGTTCGTCGGCGCATCCCGCCGCCTCGGCACGCAGATGAAGGCCACCGGCGAGGTCATGGCCATCGGCACGAACTTCGAGAGCGCGCTGCTCAAGGCCGTGCGCGGCGCCGAGATCCATCTCGACACGCTGCACGCAAAGCCCTTGTCCGACCGCCCGGTGCGCGACCGGCTCGCCGACTGCGACGATCACCGCCTGTTCACCGTCTTTGAGGCGCTGTGCAGCGGCGTGTCCATCGATGAGATCCACGACATCACCCGCATCGACCGCTGGTTTCTGGCCCGGCTGCAAAACCTCGTGGACTATGAGACGAGCATCCGGAGCGGCCTGACACCGGAGCTTTACCAGCGCGGCAAGTACCTCGGCTATCCGGACGCGGCGCTGCGCCGCCTGTCCGGCAGCGAGACGCTGCCCGCCTTCCGCGCAAGCTACAAGATGGTCGACACCTGCGCGGCCGAATTCGACGCGCAGACGCCGTATTTCTACGCCAGCGCGGACGCGCGCTGCGAGGCACGCACCTTCCCGCGCAGCGGCAAGCCCGTCGTCATGGTGCTCGGCTCCGGGCCGATCCGCATCGGCCAGGGCATCGAGTTTGACTATTCGTCCGTCCACTGCGTGTGGACGCTCAAGGCCATGGGCTATGACGTCGTCATCGTCAACAACAACCCCGAGACCGTCTCCACGGACTACGACACCGCCGACCGGCTGTATTTTGAGCCGCTCACGGCCGAGGACGTGCTGCAGATCATCGACGTGGAGCAGCCCGTCGGCGTCGTAGTCGCCTTCGGCGGCCAGACCGCCATCGCGCTCACGCAGACGCTCGACCGCCACGGCATCCGCATCCTCGGCACATCGGCCGAGGGAATCGACATCGCCGAGGACCGCGAGCGGTTTGACGAGCTGCTCGAGCGCTTCCACATCTCGCGCCCGAAGGGCATGGGTGTGCAGACGCTGCCGGAGGCCCTGCACGCCGCGCAGACGCTCGGCTACCCCGTGCTGCTGCGCCCGTCGTATGTCATCGGCGGCCAGAACATGAAGATCGTGCACGACGACGCCGAGGTCACGACGTACATGCAGCGCATCCTCGCGCAGGGCATCGACAACCCCGTGCTCGTGGACAAGTACATGATGGGCACGGAGCTGGAGGTGGACGTCATCTCCGACGGTACGGACGTGCTCATCCCCGGCATCATGGAGCACATCGAGCGCGCCGGCGTGCACAGCGGCGACTCCATTGCCGTCTACCCGCCGTACAACCTCAACGACATGATGACGGAAAAGATCGTCGACAGCTCGCGCAAGCTCGCCCTCGCGCTCGGCACGAAGGGGCTTGTGAACATCCAGTACCTCATCTGGGAAAACGAGCTCTACGTCATCGAGGTCAACCCCCGCGCCTCGCGCACCGTGCCGTATATCAGCAAGGTCACGGGCGTGCCGATGGTGGACGTGGCGGCGCGCGTCATGCTCGGCGCACCGCTGCGGAGTCTCGGCTACGGCACCGGCCTGCACCCCATCCCGCCATATTACGCGGTCAAGGTGCCGGTGTTCTCGTTTGAAAAGCTCGGTGACGTCAACGCCTACCTCGGCCCGGAGATGAAGTCCACGGGCGAGGTGCTCGGCCTCGGCAAGACGATGCAGGAGGCGCTGTTCAAGGGCCTGACCTCGGCCGGCATGGTCGTCGGCCAGCATCCGGACGGCCGCCACGGCGTGTTCGTGAGCGTGGACACGCACGACCTCGGCGAGATCGTGTCGCTGGCCAAGAAGCTCGACGACCTGCACTTCGCCCTCTACGCGACCGAGGAGACCGCCGCCGCCATCGCGCGCCTCGGCATCGACGTCGTGACCGTGGACGGCATCCGCGAGAGCGACCACGCCTTTGCCCTGCTCGAGAGCGGCTGCATCGACTACATCGTCTACACCGGCGCGCTCAAGGACGCGACCATGGACGACTACATCGCCCTGCACCGCCGCGCGCTGCAGCTCGGCATCCCGTGCTTCACCTCGCTCGACACGGCAAACGCCCTGGCAGACATCATCGCCAGCCGCTATAATGAGCGCAACACCGAGCTTGTGGACATCAACCATATGCGCACCGAGCGCCAGAGCCTGAAGTTTGCGAAAATGCAGGCCACCGGCGACGACTATATCTACGTCGAAAACTTTGACGGGCACATCACCTGCCCCGAGTCGCTGTGCATCCCGCTCTGCTCGCGCCACCGCGGCATCGGCGGCTACGGCATCGTGCTCATCGAGCACAGCGACGTGGCCGACGCGAAAATGCGCGTCTTCAACCGCGACGGCAGCGCCGGCGGCATGGGCGGCAACGCCATCCGCTGCGTGGCCAAGTACCTGTACGACAACGGCATCGTGCCGCGCGACGATCTCACCATCGAGGCCGGCGGCCTCGTGCACCGGCTGCACCTGTACACGCGCTTCGGCACGGTCGGCCTCGTGACGGTCGACATGGGCAAGCCCGCGTTTGAACCCGCCAACGTGCCCGTGACGCTCGAGGGCGATCGCGTGATCGACCGGCCGGTGACCATCGCCGGTGGGGAGTACCGCATCACCTGCCTCTCGATGGGCAACCCCCACTGCGTCGTCTTTGCCGACCGCGTGGATGAAGTGGACGTCGCGCACCTCGGCCCGCAGTTTGAGCACGCGGACATCTTCCCCGCGCGCACGAACACGGAGTTCATCCGCGTCGTCAACCGCACGACGATCAAGATGCGCGTCTGGGAGCGCGGCAACGGCGAGACCCGCGCCTGCGGCACGGGCGCGTGCGCGGCCGTGGTGGCCGCCACGGAAAACGGCCTGTGCCCGAAGGGCGAGGCCATCACCGTCAAGGTCAGCGGCGGCGACCTGATCGTCACCTATGACGACGACGGCGTGCGCCTGACCGGCAATGCCGAGCTCGCCTTCACCGGCGTGACCACGTACTGAGACTCCAAAAAGCAAAAAATCACCCGCATCCAGACCGGATGCGGGTGATTTTTTCTGCCGCGCCGCTCAGCCGCGCATGGCGGCGGCGAAGGCGTCGATGCGCGCGATGTCGAGCTGCGGCTCGGCATACTGCGCGCGGTACTGCGGCGATGTCATCAGTGCGCCGAAGAGCTGCTTGTAGGCATAGCTCATCTTCTCGTACTGCATCTTGCCGCCGAGGATGTCCTTCGCGGCCGCGTGCGCGAGCAGCTCCGGCGAGAAGAAGTGCTCCAGATACCCCTCCGTGCCGGGTGTGGTGTAGCAGCACAGGTACAGGCCGAGGCGCTTGCCCATGAGCGCCTTTTCGTTCCGGCGCAGGAAGCGCTTGATGTGCTTGTCGAGCTTGAACATGTACACGCAGCTGCCGATGATGACTGTGTCGTATTCTGCGAGCGAGATGCCGCGCTCGCGGACATTGCACACCGTCACGTCGCCGCCGACGGCGCTCTTGAGCATATAGGCGATCTCCTCCGTCGCACCGTAGCGCGAGGCGAACAGAATCAGTGTTTTCATGCAGTGACCTCCTTTATCCGCCCTGCCGGGCGGCCCCTTCTTTATGTAAGAGTATAGGAAGCCGCCGCGCCGCTGTCAAGCGCTGCGCGCGATTTTTTTACCCGACCGGCACGGGCTCGCCCTGTTTTGGCGCCGGCTCTCTGCGCCGCGCCTTGGGGATGTTGATCGTCAGAATGAGCGCCTCATCCGTCTCCTGCCGGTGCATACCGGCGTCGATGCCGCCCTGCTTCATGAGGTCGAGACTGTGCGAGATCGTGTTGAGAAACACGCGCACGTCCTTGAGGATGAAAGTCTTCTGCTGCTCGCTCTCGGGCGCGGTCTTGGCCTCGAGCAGGCGCTCGATGTAGGCATCCGTCGCGGCAACGTTCAGGTCGCGGCTGAGGATGTAGGCCAGCGCCTCGCGCTGCTCCTGCGGCGTCTCGAGGCGCAGCAGCGCGCGGCCGTGCCGCTCGGTGAGCCCGGCGTTGCGCATGGCGTTGAGCACATCCTCCGGCAGGCGCAGCAGGCGGAGCTTGTTCGCCACGGCCGACTGCGACTTGCCCAGCCGCCGCGCGCACTCCTCCTGGCTCAGGCCGAAGAGCCGGATGAGCTGCGCGATGCCGCGCGCCTCCTCGAGAAAATCCAGATCGTTGCGCTGGAGATTTTCCACCAGCGCGATAAAGCTCGCCTCCTCGAGATCCAGCTCCATGATGATGCACGGCACCTCGCTCAGGCCCGCCATGCGCGCGGCGCGCAGGCGGCGCTCGCCGGCCACGAGCTCATACCCGCCCTGCCGCGGCCGCACGGTCAACGGGCTGAGCACGCCGTACTCGGCAATGCTGCGCGAGAGCTCCTCGAGCTGCGCCGGGGAAAAATTCTGCCGCGGCTGGACCGCGCTCGGCGCGATCGCGTCCACCGCCAGATACACGATGCTGCCGCGGGCCGCGCGGCTGCGATGGTTGGAAAACTGCATAGCACACCCTCCATATCTTGTGTTTTACAACACAAAAATAATCCACATATTGCGCAAAACGCGGCGAAATCGGGCGCGCGCAGAAAAAAAGAGGGCGGACTGCTTGCAGTCCGCCAAAAACAGGGTCGTGGGATAAAGATATGAGCCGTGGCTTCCAAACTGCGGAAGTCAATTGGATAAGCTGTAATGGTATTGTAGCGCCGGGCGCGCAAAATGTAAAGAGCGAACGGTGTCGACCGGACACTAGTTTTGTCGGCGGCGGAATCTTTTTTCGCGCGCCGGGCATACTGACCGGGAGTACACAGCAAAGGAGATGGAAGCATATGCAGGTGATCGACCGCATCGCGCTGATCCTCGCGATCGTCGGCGGACTCAACTGGGGCAGCATCGGTCTGTTCCGGTTCGATCTTGTGGCATGGATCTGCGGTGGGCAGGCCTCCGTGGTCGCCCGCGTGATCTACACGCTCGTGGGTCTGGCCGCGATCTGGTGCATTTCCCTGCTCTTCCGCGGCCGCGACGAGATCGACGGCGGCACGGAGGACGCATAATGCCACCGGCAGCGAAAAACGGCATGGCCGACGCCATGCCGTTTTTTGCGCGCAGATGCTTCAGCCCAGCCGCTGCATTGCCAGCGCGCTGCCCGGGAAGCGGTCGAACGCGTCGATCGGCGGCAGATACGCTTCCAGCGCGCGCACCAGCTCGCCGCCGAGCAGGCCGCCGAGCGTGTTAAGCATCAGGTCGTCCACGTCGCACAGGCGGTACGAGCCGCGGAACACGAAAAACAGCCCCGTGAGCTGCCCCAGCTCAATGAACGCCGAAAAAGCGAGCGACGCGAGCGCGACCCTGCCAACATCCAGCCCGCAGACATAGCGCAGGTACATACCAAACGGCAGCAGCATCAGAATGTTGCACACGACCTGCAGCACCGTGCGGTCCAGCAGCGCCGGCAGATAGGTGCGCGCATCGGAGAACACGAGCGGCGTCTCGCGCAGGAAATCGGCCACAAACTGAAACGGAACGAGCTGGATCCGGTACGTGCTCAGCTTTGCCGCCTGCGCCGCATCCGGCAGCGGGAAAAACACGAGCGCCAGCACGCACAGCACGTAAAACAAAAACAGACCGCCGAACGCGGTGCGCACCCAGTTGAAGCAGCGCGCACGCACCTGCCGGCAGAAAAGCGGCACGGCCACCAGCGCCGCGATCAGCGAAAACGCATAGCCCGCCAGCCGGATACTGCCCAGAAGATTTGTCATGATCCTTGCCTCCCATGGGGCGCTCCCGCCCCGGTTTCTGGCATCAGTATAGCCCCGGACGGCATCACATCGCCATCGTTTTGGCTTACAGTTGGCTTACATCTTCGTAAGGCGGCGCGGCAGGGCGCAAAAAAGCCGGGCGCATCTCAATGGACGCGCCCGGCCATGCGGACAGATATTTTCCCTCAGGCGACGAGGAAGAACTTCACAAGGAAGATCACCGAGATGACATACGTCAGCACGGAGACGTCCTTGCCCTTGCCCGTGCAGAGCTTGAGCACGGAGTAGCTGATCAGGCCCAGGCCGATGCCGTGGCCGATGGAGCCGGAGATCGGCATGGAGATGAGCATGATGGCCACCGGCAGGCTCTGATAAACGTCGTCAAAGTCGATCTTCTTGAGGCCGCCGAGCATGAGCAAGCCGACGTAGATGAGCGCGGAGCTCGTCGCGGCGGCGGGGATGATGGCGGCAATGGGCGCGAGGAACATGCTCGCGAGGAAGAGCACGCCAGTCGTCAGGGCAGTCAGGCCCGTGCGGCCGCCGGCCTCGACGCCGGAGGCGGACTCGACGAACGTCGTGACGGTGGACGTACCGGTGCACGCACCCGTGACGGTGCCGATGGCGTCAGCCAGCAGCGCCTCGCGCATGCGCGGCATGTTGCCGTCCTTGTCGACCATGCCGGCGCGGCTCGCCGTGCCGACGAGGGTGCCGATGGTGTCGAACATGTCAATGATGCAGAACGTAATGACGAGCGTCACGACCGTGAACCAGCCGATCTCGCCAAGAGCGGCAAAGTCAAACTTAAACAGGGTCGTCTCGGCCATGTCGCCGAACGCGGGTACGAACGACGCGCCCTTGAGCGACGCGAACGGGTTCGTGTGCAGGAAAATGGCCTCGCCCGCCCAGTAGATGCCGGACGCGCAGAGCATGCCCAGCAGCACGGAGCCCTTGATTTTCTTGTGCGCGAAGAGCACGATCAGAAACAGGCCGACGAACATGGTCACGACCGTGAGCACCATCTGCGGGTAGCCGTCGCCCATGTTGGCCTTGGCAAGGCTGGGCGTGAGCGCGCCGAAGAAATCGCGCATGACGTAAAACGGTCCGCCGTCGCTCGAGTACACACCGGCGTTGGAGCCGATGCCAATGTTGAGCAGCATGAGACCGATGGCCGGCGCGATGCCGAGCCGGATGCCGAGCGGGATGGCCTCGACGATCTTCTCGCGCACCTTGAGCACCGAGAGAATGATGAACACGATGCCCTCGATGAGGATGACGCACAGCGCCGTCTGGAACGACTGCAGGTAGCTCATGCCGGTCAGGCTCACGATGTTGGCCACGACAACGGCGAAGAAGCTGTTGAGGCCCATGCCGGGCGCCATGGCAAAGGGCTTGTTGGCCGCGAACGCCATGACGAGCGTGCCGACGGCGGAGGCGATGCAGGTGGCGAGGAACACGCCGTTCCAGAGCTGCGAGCCACCCTCGGCGCCGAAGCCGGTCAGCAGGTTCGGGTTGAGCGCGATGATGTACGCCATGGTCATGAACGTCGTCAGACCGGCGACGATCTCGGTGCGCGCGGTGGTGTTGTTTTCTTTCAGGTGAAAGAGCTTTTCCATTGGGATCCCCTCTCCATAAAGTTTTTGCCAAGAAACGCAAAACGCCGTCAGTATAACGCGATTGGCCCCGCCTGTCAACGGCAAAAACCGGACACGGAATATCCCGTGTCCGGCCGTGAAATTTCCGGTGTTTTTTACCCCTGCGCTGGGCAGTCGCGCTCGTGGCAGGTGAAGAGAATGACCTGCCGGTGCTGCGCGATCTCGTGAAAGAGCGCCATGGCGCGCTTGGCGCGCGCATCGTCAAAATTCACGAGCGTGTCGTCGAGCACGAGCGGACATGGATCGTCCGCCGGGCACGTCAGCTCGCACAGCGCCAGGCGCACGGACAGATACAGCAGGTCCGCCGTCCCGGCCGAGAGATAGGCCGTGTCGCGCGGCGTCGGGTCATCGGCGCTGCGCGCCTTGGCCGACAGGTCGCGCGCGAGCACGAGCTCGTCGTAGCGCCCATCGGTGAGGTAGTCCATATAATCCGCCGCCTTTTGCGCCAGCTGCGGCGAAAAGCGGCTCTGCAGCTCCGCGTCGGCCCGGCCGAGCGTCTCGATCGCGAGCGCAATGGCGGCGTACTGCCGCTCGAGCGCGTCACGCTGTTCAAGCAGCTGCGCGTGCTCGCTTTTCAGCACCATCGGGTCACCGATGGCAAGGGCCGCACCCGTGAGCTGCGCCTGCTGCGTGCGCAGGCGCGTGCACACGCTCTCAAGCGCGCACTTGCGCTGGTAGAGCGCGGCGGCCTCGCCCGTGCCGCTCTCAAAGTCCAGACTTTGCAGCAGCCGCTCGTGCGTCTCGCATTGGTGCTCGCGCGCGTCCTCAAGCGCGGCGGCAGCTTCCTGTTCGGCCCGCATGGCGGCCGCGCACGCGCGGTAGGCCGCCCTATGCACCTCCGCCTGATAGTAAATGCCGTCCGCGTCCTGCGCACCGTAGCTGCGCAGGAGCTTTCCGAGCGCGGCGGAGGCCTCCTGCGCGCGCTTTTTGCCGCTTCTGGCAACGACCAGCAGCACGACAGTCAGCACCGCGAGCGCGATGGCCGCATAATACAGCGGCTGCGCCACAAGATAACCCAGCACCGCGCACAGTGCCGAGAGCACGAGCGCCGCGATCCAGAAGTACGGCTTGCCGCCGTGGGCTGCCGTGTCAGCAAGGGCCTCCGCCCGCTGCGCGTCGCGCTCGGCGGTCTCGCCCGCCTCGTCCGGCGTCTGCACGCCGAAGTGCGTCTGCTCGAGCGCGGTGCGTTTGGCCGCAGCGTCCCGCCGCGCCTGTTCGAGCGTCTGCTCGAGCGTGCGCAGGTTCGATTTTTCCTCGCCCATGCTGCTCAGCGCCGCGCGGCGCTGCCGCTGCCGGGCGGCGTTCATCTGCTCAGTCACGGTCTGCAGCTCCGCGTCCGTCTGCTGGAGCTCGGCGGCGCAGGCCGCCTGCTCCTGCGCGTTGCGCTCGAGCCGATGCAGCTGCTCTTCCACCGTCGTGATGCGGCCCTCCAGCTCCGGCAGCGCGCCGTGCTGGCCGCTGCGCCGGCGGCGCAGCCATGCGCGCAGCTGGGCATCTGCCTCGGTGTAGGAGCTCGCCTCCTCGCCGGAGGTCACGATGGCGGAGATGCGCTTTTCCAGCTCCGGGGTGCCCGTCACGACGAGGCCGCCCTGCCCGATGAACGCGGTGCGCGCGAACACCTCGGCCGACACGCCCGTGAGCTGCTCGCCCGCGTCCGCCGCCGTCAGGCCCGGCACCGGGATGTCCGTGCCGGTGTACACCGCCGAAAAGCCGCGCAGCGGCGCATTCGGCGCCTCCGTCCAGCGGCGGATCGTGATGCATTTGTCGCCCTGCTCGAGCTCCAGCTCGCCCGCCATGGGCTTGCCGCTCCAGGGCGCGTATTTCTGCTTGTCGGGCACGAACCCGGCGCGTGCGCGCTGGGACGTGTCGATCCCGTAGAGCATGGCGCGCAGGAAGGCGCACCACGTGCTCTTGCCGCTCTCATTCGGCGCGTAGATGATATTCAGGCCCGTGTCGAGCCGCAGCTGCTCGCCGTCGAGCGTGCCGAACGTGCCCTGCATATGCCGGATGATCACAGTGTCACCACCTCCTCGTCGTGGTCCAGTGCCGCGAGGCCCCAGCGCGCGGCCATGACGATGGTCTCACGCGCGCGGTCGGAGTCCGCAGCATCGTATTGTTGCTTCAGTTGGGCCAGAAACTGCCCGCGCAGCGTGCCCTCGCCCGCGCGCGCCCAGAGATCGCGGCGCGCACGCGTCTCGTCGCGCAGCTGCACCGCGAACGCCCGGCCCTCGAGCACCGCGCGCAGCGCCGCGGGGTTCGGCGCGCGGTCGGTCTCGCCCGTGAGCACGATGCGGTAGATGTTGCGCGCGGCCCCCTCCGGCAGCGCAGAGAGCACCGCCTGCACGGGGTCCGCGTCCATGACGTTCACGCGCAAAATTTCATACCGCCGCCCGGGCACGGGCAAAAACCGCGCCTGCACGTCGCCCGCGGCAACGTCCACGAGCAGCACGCCTTTCTCCCCCGTCTCGTCAAAGCCGCGGCCCTCCATGCAGCCCGGCCAGGCGTACACCGTGCCCCCGGCGCGCAGCACACCGCCGAAGCGGTGCACATGGCCGAAGGCGGCATAGTCCAGCCCGCTGGCCGCCAGCTCCGCGGCCGACACGGGGTTATACGCCGAGGCGGGGTTTCCCACCTCCGCGTGCATGCACAAAACATCCAGCACCCCCGGCTCCTTCGGCACGGAAAAGCCCCGCAGCAGTCCGGGGCAGCGGCTGTCGGTGAACGCCGCACCCCAGACGCGCACGCCCAGCTCCGGCAGCATCACCGCCTCGATGCGCGGCGAGCGGAAGATATGTACGTTCTCCGGAAACGTCAGGCGCGCATACGGCGCGCCCGCGCTGTAATAGTCGTGGTTGCCGGGCGCGAGAAACACCTCCGCCCCACAGCCGTCAAACGTCTCGGCGAGCGCCTTGGCCGTCTCGGGATAGGGGCTCGCGCTGTCGAGCAGGTCGCCCGCGAGCAGGATGATCTGTGCCCCGTGCGTCCGCGCCAGCTCCGGTAGGGCGCGCAGCAGGTCGCGCTGCTCCCGGCGGCGCTGCGCCGCCTGCGCGAGCGTGAGCGCCTCAAACGGCGAGTCGAGGTGCAGATCCGCCGCGTGCAGGATGCGCACGCTCATCTCAGGCGCACCAGCTGCACGTCGCGGCAGCGGCCGGTGTCGCTGTCGACCTCGAAGATCGCGCCCTCGAGCTTGGCCGCGCCCATGGCCGCCTCATAGCGCCGCGGCGGGTCGCCGAGGAATTTGCCGATCGACTGCTCCGGCGCAATGCCGAGCACGGCGTTGGCCGGGCCCGTCATGCCGAGGTCGGTCAGGTAGCCCGTGCCCTCGGGCAGCACCTCGGCGTCGGACGTCTGCACGTGCGTGTGCGTGCCCCAGACGGCCGTCACGCGCCCGTCGAGGTAAAAGCCCATGGCGCGCTTTTCGCTCGTGGCCTCGGCGTGCATGTCCACGAGGACGATCTTCGCCTGCGTCTGGTCGAGAATGTCGTCCACGACGAGGAAGGGATTATCCGTGTTCGCATCGAGCGTGAAGCGTCCCATGAGGTTGATGACGCAGATCGGACCGCCGCGCACAGAGTATTCGCCCCAGCCGCGGCCCGGGCACTGCGGCGCGAAGTTCGCCGGGCGCAGGATGCGCTTTTTCTGCTCGAGATACGGCTGCAGCTCATAGCGCGTCCACGTGTGGTTGCCGAGCGTGATGACGTCGGCCCCGGCGGCGAAGATCGCGTCGGCCTGCTTCGGCGTCACGCCGACGACGTTGGCGTTTTCGCCGTTGACGACGGTGAAATCAATGTGTTCCTGCTCCCGGAACGCGCGCAGGCGCTCGGTCAGGAACGTCAGGCCGGGCGCGCCCACGACGTCGCCCACGGCCAGAATGCGCAAGATCATGATGGTCCCTCCCATACGATCGGAAGAAAATTTGATAATAGAAATAGTATACCACCGACGGCAGCGGAGAATCAATCCAGAAACTGGCGCGACACAGATTTCATAGCTTTTTGTCCGCGCGCGCATACTAGCCGTGCAGCAGTGCAGCTGTGAAGGGAGGCAGAAACGTGAAAGGAGACAGCAAAATGAACGCAATGCAGTTTGCCAAGGGCATGAGCATCGGCATGGGTGTCGGCATGGCGGTCGGCACGGCGGCGGGCTGGATGATGCACCCGCAGAAAAAGCGCACGAACAACATCGTGGCGGACGCGGTGCGCACGGTCAGCGACGTGACGGACACCATCCGCGACACGATGGGCTGGTAAAAACGCAAAAAAGGAAAACTTTTTTGAAAAAGGGCTTGCAATTCCGGCCGGGCTATGCTACTATACTTAGGCGCGTTAGGAGCGCACTAAGCGCCGTTAGCTCAGCTGGATAGAGCGTCTGGCTACGGACCAGAAGGCCGGGGGTTCGAATCCCTCACGGCGTGCCATGAAAAAGTCTTGTAATCCTTGGGATCGCAAGACTTTTTTGTTTTTTCTTTTGTGTCGCTGACAGATTAGCTGCCGCAAAAAAGCGCACAAAAAGCGCACAAATCTGAAAAAAGCACGCCCAAAAGCAAGATACATCCGCAGGAAAGGATGTTATCTATGGCCACCATTCAGGAAAACAGGAAAAACGGCAAGCTGGTTTCGTACAAATTTACGGCCTGCGTCGGCAGAGATGCAAACGGTAAGCAGATTCGCTATTACCGCACATGGACGCCGCCACGTGAATACGCTCCAGCGAAGGCCCGAAAATGCGCGCAGATGGAAGCAACCCAATGGGAACAAGCCATCCGTAAGCACGGCATAAACGGTACGCAAGCGCTTGACTGTGCAGCCGCTCGCCGCGCAGAAAAGACCGACTTCTGCGCATTTATCACTGACACATGGCTCCCCATTCAGGTATGCAACGGCAGCAAGAAGCCCAAAACCGAGGACTTTTACAAAAGCATGACCAAGCTGATCTGCAAGTACTTTGACGGCTGGTTCCTGCAAGACATAAGACCTATCGACATCCAGAAGTACTTCATCTATCTGCGCACAGAATACACAGGCAAGTCCGGAAAGCCGCTCACGGCTAAAACACTTTCACATCAATACAGCACATTGCATCTGATTTTCGGTTACGCCGAACAGCAGGAGCTCATTTCGAAAAATCCGATGCGCAAAGTGGATGCGCCGAAGAAAGAAAAGCGGCCGGTGGACGCACTCACGCAAGCGCAGGCTCAGCGTTTCTTTCAATGTCTGCATGACTGTCCGCTGGATTTTCAGTGCTGATCACAACTGGCATCCGCCGCGGCGAATGTTTGGGACTGAAGTGGAAGGATATTGACGCCCGCGCCGCCACGCTCAACATTGCACGCAATGTGACCTATACAGTCAAAAGCGGAACCATCGTCAGTTCCCCAAAAACAGCCGCCGGTATTCGCACGGTTCCCCTGCTGGGGGCCACATTGTCTCTGCTGCAGTCCTATCGGAACCAACAGTGCAGCGCACATCCGGGAATCAACCTTGATGAAGTGTTCCTGTTCCCGAGCAGCACTGACCTTTTTCACCCCCGCGACCCGAATGCCGTTACGCGCAAAGTCAAGCGCTTTATGTGCAGAAGCGGCCTGCCAAACATGTCCCCACACGATCTTCGGCACAGCTGCGCAACGCTGCTGCTCAATAACGGCGCGGATGTGAAAAGCGTTCAGGACATCCTCGGACACGCCAACGCCAGCACGACCTTAAACTTCTATGTCAAGGCCGACCTGCAGCAAATGAAGACCGCAGCGGATAAGCTCGGCACAGCGTTCGGACTATAACAGAACCCCTGCTATCGAGAGAATTCGACAGCAGGGGTTTTTATTCTC
>ERZ1106919.750-NODE-750-length-24481-cov-6.563252_pt1 | contig 24481 bp, 18 predicted proteins | sample MGYA00403654_ERZ1106919 | MGnify/ENA primary metagenome ERZ1106919 (study PRJEB35170, sample SAMEA104062450) | human gut metagenome | biome: human gut; feature: human-associated habitat; material: faeces | place: Denmark | collected 2012-10-08 ... | reverse complement strand
AGATGGTCTGGTGGGCGTTCATGTTGGCAAAGCCGTCCTTGGTCAGCTCGTTGGCCAGACAGGTGCCGATGACCTGCGTGCCGTCCAGACAGAGCACGGTGTCCACGATGGTGCTGTGCTGATAGGCGGCCACCAGCTCCTTGGCGACAGCCTTGGCCTCCGAGAGGCGGGCTTTCTGGGTGGTGACGTCGATGTAGTAGTTGATGTGGCTGTGGCTGGTGGCAAAGTGGCCTTTTGCCACGCGCAGGAACAGACTGCTCTTGTTGGTGGGAAGCTTTACCATATTGATCATAAACTGCACACTCCTGTTCTTGTGAAATCAGGCAGGACGCCCATCCCTCAAAAGGAAACTGCGCGGCGGCACTTGCCCGTCCGCTGCGCTCCCCGGTTGGTATGCCCTTATTGTAGCAGGAAAAGCCCCCTGTGCACAAGATATAAAACTGCTAAAATTCTTTGTCCTGAATTTAGCATATCGACGAAACAGGGCGAACAAAAACGCCCAAGGCGTGAGCCTTGGGCGTGGAGTGCAGAAATGAGAAAATTAAGTGGCAGAGAAGGAGATAGTACCATCGGTAGCAACATGAGCGACCATCTTCCAAGTGCAGAAAGCACGGGTATAGCCGCTGTTGCCGTTGCTGGCCTGAATGCGGGGCCAATACTTGAACTCGACCTTGTCGCCCTCAGCAAACGAAACTTTATTGTTAGCAGAACCGGTGACAGTGACCGTGAAGTCTTTATCGTTGCCTTCCGTCAAGTCATATTTGGTGGGATCGACAGTAATGTACTGCTCGGCAAAATCGGCTAGGTTGGCCAGCACGCCGATCAGCTTTTTGCGCACCAGCTGCAAGCCTTCGCGCATGATGATAACATCGGTGTTATCGCCAACATAGCAGCTGGTAGCACCCAGGTGGATGATACCCTTTGCCTTGGGGCACTGCAGGCCGTAAGCGTAAACATGGCTCATGACATCGTGGCGCACCAGCTTTTCGCGGGCAGTGGCTTCCTCGTAATTGATGTCATCCTTGTGGGCTTCCAGCTCGGCAATCTGTTCATCGGTAATGTCCAGGCCCTGCTTCTGCTCAGCCTTGGCCAGCGCAATCCACAGCCTGCGCCAGGTGCGGAACTTGTTATCGTCCGAGAAAGTATACTGCATCTCATCGGAAGCATAACGGGTGGAAAACGGAGAAATATAACGATCATGTGCCATTGGTCGGGTTTCCTTTCTTACAGCATGTCTTACAGTTTGAAGTAGTTCACGCCGCCTTCAAAAATCGGCTGGTACTTGTCGCCGGTAACGTTTTTGTACAGGCTGTCGCCGCTGCGCTCAGAATGGCCCATCTTGCCGAACACGCGGCCGTCCGGGCTGGTAATGCCCTCAATGGCCAGCACAGACCCGTTGGGGTTGTAGCGCATATCCATGGTGGGCACGCAGTTCAGGTCAACATACTGGGTGGCAACCTGGCCGTTGTTGATCAGCTGCTGCAACAGGCCGTCATTGCAGACAAAGCGGCCTTCGCCGTGGCTGATGGCGATCAGGTGTTCATCATCCACATTGCATTCGCTCAGCCAGGGGCTCTTGTTGGAAGCTACGCGGGTGCGCACCAGCATGCTCTGGTGGCGGTGGATGGTGTTAAAGGTTAGGGTCGGGTCGTTCTCGGTAATCGGGCGGATCTCGCCATAAGGCACAAGGCCCAGCTTAATCAATGCCTGGAAGCCGTTGCAGATGCCGAGTGCCAGGCCGTCACGCTGGTTCAGCAGACGGTTGACGGCATCGGCCACAGCGGGGTTGCGGAAGAACGCCGCAATGAACTTGGCGGAGCCGTCCGGCTCATCGCCGCCGGAAAAACCGCCCGGCAGCATCAGAATCTGGCTCTGGTCAAGCTCTTTCACCAGGGCTTCGCAGCTGGCGGCAACGTCGGCGGGGGTCAGGTTCTTCAACACCAGAATGTGCGGGTCGCCACCGGCGCGGCGGAATGCGCGTGCAGTGTCGTATTCGCAGTTGGTGCCGGGGAACACAGGGATGATAACGCGCGGGGTGGCCAGGCGCACAGCCGGGGCAACGCGCTGGAAGCAGTTGACCTTGTATTCCAGGGATTTACCTTCCTCGCCAGCCTTGAGGTAGGGGAAGACAGGCTGCAGCTTTGCTTCCCATACATCCTGCAGGTGCTGCAGGTCGATGTTTTCGCCGTTGACGTTGATGACGTAATCCACGGTGGTGGAACCGAGGAATTCACCGGCAGAAGCATCCAGAAGCTCCAGAATAACTGCGCCATAGCAGGGCTTGAACAGGTCGTCCAGGTTGATATCGCGGCTCAAGGACAGGCCCACGTGGTTGCCGACGCACATCTTGAACAGTGCTTCGGCAACGCCGCCGTAACCCGGCGTTGCTGCGGCCAGCACCTTGCCTTCGTCGATCATCTGCTCCACGATCTTGTAGATGGAAAGCAGGCTGCCGATCTCCGGCATGCCGTCCTTGTACTGCGGCTTCAGGATGACAACAGAGCTGTTGGCTTTCTTGAACTCGGGGCTCATGACGTTGGCGGTGTTGCCAATGGCGGTGGCAAAGCTGACCAGCGTGGGGGGAACATCCAGGCCTTCAAAGCTGCCGGACATACTGTCCTTGCCGCCGATGGAAGCAATGCCAAGGCCCATCTGGGCATCCAGCGCGCCAAGCAGGGCGGCCAGCGGCTTGCCCCAGCGTTCGGGGGCAGTGTTCAGGTGCTCAAAATATTCCTGGAAAGTCAGGTACATATCCTTGTGGCGGAAACCGGCGCAAACCAGTTTGGTCACGCTTTCCACAACGGCCATGTAAGCGCCGCGGTAGGGGTCCGCTTCAGTCAGATAGGGGTTAAAGCCCCAGGCCATGCCGGAGCAGGTGGTGGTTTCGCCATCCACCGGCAGTTTGGCAGCCATGGCCATGGTGGGGGTCAGCTGGTATTTACCGCCGTAAGGCATCAGCACGGTGGAAGCGCCGATGGTGGAGTCAAACCGCTCGCCCAGGCCTTTCTGGCTGCAAACGTTCAGGTCGCCAACCAGGTTTTCCAGCTTTTCGGCAAAGGTGGAACCGGCCCACTGGGGCTGCCATACCGTGCCGGGCAGAACATGCACATCGGCATGGCGCTCGGCACCGTTGGAGTTCAGGAACTCGCGGGAAAGATCCACGATGGCAACGCCGTTCCAGTTCTCGCGCATCCGCTTTTCCTCGGTAACGGTAGCAACCACGGTGGCTTCCAGGTTTTCCTCATTGGCAAGGGCAATGAACTTTTCGGCATCCTCAGCGGCAACGGCAACAGCCATGCGCTCCTGGCTTTCGCTGATAGCCAGCTCGGTGCCGTCCAGGCCCTCGTACTTCTTGGTAACTTTGTTCAGGTCAATGTTCAGGCCGTCGGCCAGCTCGCCGATGGCAACGGAAACGCCGCCTGCGCCAAAGTCGTTGCAGCGCTTGATCATGCAGCAGGCGTCCTCGCGGCGGAACAGGCGCTGCAGCTTACGCTCAATGGGGGCGTTGCCCTTCTGCACCTCGGCACCGCAGGTTTCCAGGCTGGTCAGCTTGTGGGCCTTGCTGGAGCCGGTAGCGCCGCCAATGCCGTCACGGCCGGTGCGGCCGCCCAGCAGGATGATCACATCGCCGGGCTGGGGCTCTTCGCGGCGGACATGGCTGGCCGGGGTAGCACCCACAACAGCGCCGATCTCCATACGCTTTGCCACATAGCCGGGGTGGTACAGTTCAGCAACCTGGCCGGTGGCAAGGCCGATTTGGTTGCCATAGCTGGAATAACCGGCAGCAGCAGTGGTAACCAGCTTGCGCTGGGGCAGCTTGCCGGGCATGGTTTCGGCAACCGGCTTGAGCGGGTCGCCTGCGCCGGTCACGCGCATGGCCTGGTAAACATAGCTGCGGCCGGACAGCGGGTCACGGATGGCACCGCCGATGCAGGTAGCAGCGCCGCCGAACGGCTCAATCTCGGTGGGGTGGTTGTGGGTCTCGTTCTTGAAGAGGAACAGCCAATCCTGCAATTCGCCGTCCACATCGCACTTGATTTTGACGGTGCAGGCATTGATTTCTTCACTCTCGTCCAGGTTCTGCAAGATGCCGCGCTGTTTCAGGGCCTTGGCGCCGATGGTGGCCAGGTCCATCAGGGTGCGGTTCTTTTTATCGCGGCCGGTCTCGGCACGCAGGGCCATGTAACGGTCAAATGCAGCCTGCACAACTTCGTCGTCAATCTTGACATCGTTCAGGATGGTGCCGAAGGTGGTGTGACGGCAGTGGTCAGACCAGTAGGTATCGATCAGGCGGATTTCGGTAATGGTCGGGTCGCGCTGTTCAGATTTGAAGTAGTTCTGGCAGAACACAATGTCGGCGTGGTCCATGGCCAGGCCCTTTTCATTGCGGAAATTCTCCAACGCAGCGTCATCCAAAGCGCAGAAGCCGTTCAGGGTTTCCACAGCGGTGGGCACGGCAAATTCCATTTTCAGGGTATCGCGGGTGTCCAGGCTGGCCTCGCGGGCTTCCACCGGGTTGATGACGTACTTCTTGATGGCTTCCAGATCCTCTGCGCTCAGCTCGCCGTCCAGCAGGTAGATGCGGGCACTGCGCACAGACGGACGCTCGCCCTGGCTCAACAGCTGGATACACTCGGAAGCAGAATCTGCACGCTGGTCAAACTGGCCGGGCAGATACTCCACAGCAAACACCGTCTTGGCGGTGGGCAGCTCGGTATAGGTCACATCGACTGGCGGTTCGCTGAACACGGTGGGGATGGCTTTCTCAAACAGGTCGCGGTCAATGCCTTCCACATCATAGCGGTTCAACAGGCGCAGAGCTTTCAGGCCCTTAATGCCAACCAGCTCAACCAGTTCATGCTTCAGGCCCTGGGCTTCGCCGTCAAAGCCGGGCTTTTTTTCTACATAAATGCGGTAAACCATTCTTGTTTAACCCTCCTGTGCTTTCATTGCCGCAAGGGCACGGGCACCAATATCACTGCGGCGGTGCAGTTTGTCAAAATGGATGCAGTCAGCAGCGGCGTAAGCCTTTTTCAGGGCTTCGGGCAGGGTGGCGGCGGTTGCCGTTACACCCAGCACGCGGCCGCCGTTGGTAACCAGCTTGCCATCCTTGATGGCGGTACCGGCATGGTACACGGTCACATCGGCAGCACCGGGCACCTGGCCATTCTCCAGGCCGGTGATCTCCTTGCCCTTTTCATAGGCAACGGGGTATCCGCCGGAAGCCAGCACCACACAGGCGGCAGCGCCATCACTGAACTTGACCTCGGTCTTGTCCAGCGTGCCGTTGGTGCAGGCCTGCATCACGGTCAGCAGGTCACTTTCCAGCAGGGGCAGTACTACCTGGGTTTCGGGGTCGCCAAAGCGGCAGTTGTATTCAATCACCTTGGGGCCGTCCGGGGTCAGCATCAGGCCAAAGTACAGGCAGCCCTTAAAGGGGCAACCCTCTGCCTGCATGGCGGCAACCGTAGGCAGGAAAATCTTCTCCATGCACTCGGCGGCAATGGCGGGGGTGTAGCAGGGGTTGGGGGCAACGGTGCCCATGCCGCCGGTGTTCAGGCCCTCGTCATGGTCCAAAGCGCGCTTGTGGTCCATGCTGGAAACCATCGGCTTGACGGTTTTGCCATCACAGAAGGACAGCACGCTGACTTCCGGCCCGGTCAAAAATTCTTCCACCACAACATGGTTGCCGGAAGCGCCGAACTTTTTGTCCAGCATGATTTCCTTTACGCCATCGGCGGCTTCCTGCTCATTCTGGCAGATCAGCACGCCTTTGCCCAGCGCCAGGCCATCCGCCTTGATAACAACCGGGTACTTGCCCTTGCTGCGGATGTAATCCATCACCTTGGCGGGGTCATCAAAGGTTTCATAGCCGGCGGTGGGAATGCCGTATTTTTTCATCAGGTCCTTGCTGAACACCTTGCTGGCTTCAATGCGGGCGGCAGCGGCATCCGGGCCAAAAGCAGGGATGCCCACCTTGGCCAAAGCATCCACCATGCCAAGGGCAAGGGGATCGTCCTGTGCAACAACAACATAATCAAAGGCTTCTGCCTTGGCAAAGGCGACCATGGCGTCTACATCCGTTGCAGAGATGTTTTTGCAGGTGGCATCGTAACCAATGCCGCCGTTGCCGGGGGCACACCAGATATCGCCGCAGTCGGGGCTTTTTTTCAGCGCGCGGATAATGGCGTGTTCACGCCCGCCGCCGCCAACAACCAGAATTTTCATGGCAAACTCCTTAGCTTGAAATGAAAAAAGAATAATGAATAAAGAATAATGAAGGTGGACCGCGTTGCTGCGCACCGCTTAAAAAATATTAGAACTCTAATATCCAAAACCGTGCCGCTTGCGGCACACCTTCATTCTTAATTATTCTTTATTATTTATTATTTAGCAAAAACTTCGTTTTTGCTTAGTGGTGGAACAGCCGGATACCACAGAACGCCATGGCAATGCCGTACTTGTTGCAGGTGGCAATAACCTGATCATCGCGGATGGAGCCGCCCGGCTGCACAATGGCGGTCACACCGCTGCGGCGGGCGCGCTCAATGTTGTCCCCAAAGGGGAAGAATGCATCACTGCCCAGGGCAACATTCGTTACCTTGCTCAGCCAGGCTTTCTTTTCCTCGGCAGTCAACGGGGCAGGCTGCACAGTAAAGGTTTCGGCCCAAACGTCATCCCCAATCACATCCTCCGGGGTATCGCCGATGTAAACATCAATCGCGTTATCGCGGTTGGGCTTGGAGATATCCTCGCGGAACGGCAGGTCCAGAACCTTGGGCATATGGCGCAGCTGCCAGTTGTCGGCTTTCTGGCCTGCCAGGCGGGTGCAGTGGATGCGGCTTTGCTGGCCTGCGCCCACACCGATGGTCTGACCGTCCTGCACATAGCAGACGGAGTTGGACTGGGTGTATTTCAGTACGATCAGGCTCATGATCAGATCGCGCTTCTGGGCATCGGTCACCGTCTTGTTCTCGGTTACAAAGTTTTGCAGCATGGTATCCACGCTGATCTCCAGATCCTGGCGGCCCTGCTCAAAGGTGACACCGAATACGGTGCGGCGCTCCAGCGGAGCGGGGATATAATCCGGATCAATGGCAACGATGTTGTAGTTGCCTTTCTTTTTGGATTTCAGCACTTCCAGGGCGTCGGCGTCATAGCCGGGGGCAATGATGCCGTCCGAAACTTCGTGCTGGATCAGCTTTGCGGTGGCAAGGTCGCACACATCAGACAGGGCAATCCAGTCACCAAAGCTGGACATGCGGTCCGCACCGCGGGCGCGGGCATAAGCGCAGGCCAGGGGAGAAAGCTCAGCCTCTGCACTAATATGATACATCTTTCTCAGCGTTTCGTCCAGTGGCAGGCCAATGGCGGCACCGGCGGGGGAAACATGCTTAAAGCTGGCAGCAGCAGGCTGGCCCAGGGCTTTTTTCAGGTCGCGCACCAGCTGGTAGCTGTTGAACGCATCCAGAAAGTTGATGTAGCCCGGCTTGCCATTCAAAATGGTAACGGGAAGATCAGAACCGTCTGCCATAAAAATGCGGGCAGGCTTCTGGTTGGGGTTGGTGCCGTATTTCAGCTGGAATTCGTTCATAAGTTCAGCCCTCCACCGTGTTGTATTTGTTCAGGATCACATCTTCATAATCGCCGGTTTCCAGCGTGATGGCACGCACAAACAGGCTGACCTTATTATCTTCGTTCAGGGCTTCCCACAACTTTCCGGCAAATTCGTCGGCATCGTTCTGGTCCAGTGTCACGCGCAGCGGCTCACCGGCAAAGCTGGGGATGGGGGAGCCGTTTTTCTGGTAGGTGGTAATCAGCTGGCCTTCGCCTGCAACGGGCTGCGGATAGTCAAAGGTCTGGCGCTGCACGCTGGCGGGGTTGCCATCACAGCTTTTCAGGATGCTCAGCTTGTAGCCGCCGCGACGCATATCCACAACGCCGGAAATGCGGGGGGTAAAGTTGGGGGCATCGTCCTCAAAAGTGCGGGTGGCAAGGGCTGCTTCAAAGCCGTAACCGGGGAACAGGTTATCCCGCATGTAGCGGTAAATGGTATCCGTCTGGTCACCGTTGGTCACAATGGTGGTATCGTTCAGGGTCAGAACCGGGTTATAGATGATCAGGTGGGGATCTTCCAGCTTGGCGGGGTCTGCGGCTACCGTGCGGATGCCGCCGGGGATGGCGTCAAACACGCGGTTGCGGCTGTTGGCGCTGCGGCCCATGATCCAGTAAGCAATCATGGCCTTGGTGCCGTCCGGCGAACGGCCGATGCAGATGCCGCGGCCGGGATATTCGTTACCGGCCAGATAAGTATAAAGATTCTTTTTCATGCGGGAATCCTCCTTGTTCGGTCAGGCTTCGCCATTGCACACCATGGCAATGGCCTGGGGCAGCAACTTCCATTCGGCTTCCACCATCACGCGCTTCTGCAGCACTTCGGGGGTATCGCCGGGCTGCACTTCCACGGCTTTTTGCAGCAGGATGGGCCCGCCGTCACACACTTCGTTGACAAAGTGGACGGTAGCGCCGGTCACTTTCACGCCGCGCTTCAGCGCTTCCTCATGCACTTTCAGGCCATAGTAGCCGGGGCCGCAAAAGCTGGGAATCAGGCTGGGGTGGATGTTCAGGATGCGGTTGGGGTAAGCGGCAATCACGCTGGGGCCCAGCACGCTCAAAAATCCTGCCAGAACCACCAGCTCAATGCCATGGTCTTTCAGCACACTCAGCAAGGCAGTGTCAAACTCCTCGCTGGTGGCGTAATCCTTGCGGCGCACCACGGCGGTTTCCACGCCGAAGTTTGCAGCGCGTTCCAACGCATACACACCAGGTTTGCTGGCAACCACCAGGGTAACCTTACCATTGGGGTTCTCCCCGCGGCGTTCGCTTTCCAGGATGGCCTGCAGGTTGGTGCCGCCGCCGGAAACCAGCACAGCAATCTTCATCATACCAGCTGCACCCCGCTGCCTTCGCCAATCACACCAAGGCGGTAAGCATCCTCGCCGTTGGCTTTCAGGATCTCAATGGCCTTGTCGGCATCCTCGGCAGCCACGGTCAAAATCATACCAACGCCCATGTTGAAGGTGTTGAACATATCGCGCTCCGGAATGTTTCCCTCTTTAGCCAGCACATCAAACAGCACGGGGGTGCGCACATCGCTCTTCTTGATCACAGCGCAGCAGCCGGTTTTCAGGCTGCGGGGAATGTTCTCGTAAAAGCCGCCGCCGGTAATGTGGGAAACGCCCTTGACGGTAACTTCCTTCATCACGGCCAGCACAGGCTTGACATAAATCTTGGTGGGGGCCAGCAGGGCTTCACCCAGGGTCTTGTCCATGCCGTCAAAGGTCTTTTTCAGCACATCGGGGTTGTTCTCCAGGTCAAAGATCTTGCGCACCAGAGAGAACCCGTTGGAGTGTACGCCGGTGGAAGGCAGGGCGATGATCACATCGCCGGGCTGCATGGTGGAGTTGTCCAGGATCTTGCTCTTGTCCACAGCGCCAACGGTAAAGCCGGCCAGGTCGTACTCGTCCTCCGGGTAAAAACCGGGCATCTCGGCGGTCTCACCGCCAACCAGGGCACAGCCAGCCTGCACGCAGCCTTCGGCTACACCGGCAACCAGCTCGGCAATGCGCTCCGGCACGTTTTTGCCGCAGGCGATGTAATCCAGGAACACCAGCGGCTTGGCACCGGCGCAGATGACATCGTTCACGCACATGGCAACGCAATCAATGCCAACGGTGTCATGTTTGTTCATGTACTGGGCAATGCGCAGCTTGGTACCAACGCCGTCCGTGCCGGAAATCAGCACGGGGTGGGGCATATCGGTGCAGTCCAGCTCAAACAGGCCGCCAAAGCCGCCCAGGCCGCCAATGCAGTGCTCGTTCATGGTGCGGGCAACGTGCTGCTTCATCAGGTCAACTGCCTTGTAACCGGCGGTAATATCCACACCAGCGGCAGCGTAACTTGCAGAATAGCTTTTTTCCATTATGTTTCTCTCCTTATCAGCTTACAGGCGTTTTTTGGTCTGGGACTGGCTCAGGGGTTTATCGTATACAATGTCCATCGTCTCGTTGGGGGCGGGCACCGGGTAATGGCCGGTAAAGCAGCCGGTGCAGAACCCGCACTTGCTGTGGATGGCCAGCTGAGTCACATGTTCAATGCTCAGGTAGCCCAGGGAATCGGCCCCCACGATCTGGCGGATCTCCTCCACCGTATGGCCGGTGGCAATCAGGTCTTTTTCGTCCGGGATGTCGGTGCCGAAATAGCAGGGGTGGGCAAACGGCGGGGCCGAAATGCGGTAGTGTACTTCCTTGGCACCGGCGTCGCGCAGCAGCTTGATGGTGCGGGCGCTGGTGGTGCCGCGCACGATAGAGTCATCCACAAGCACAACGCGCTTGCCCGCAACGGTGGAGGAAATTGCGTTCAATTTGATGCGCACACTGCTTTCACGCTGGGCCTGGGAGCCCTGGATGAAGGTGCGGCCCACATATTTGTTTTTAATAAAGCCCACGCCATAGGGAATACCGCTTTCCTGCGCATAGCCAAGGGCGGCATCCAGGCCGGAATCCGGCGCACCGATGACGACATCGGCTTCCACCGGATGCTCCTGTGCCAGAAAGCGCCCGGCCTGCAGGCGGGCGTCATGCACGCAGGTGCCCTCGATGATGGAATCGGGGCGGGCAAAATAAATGTACTCAAACACGCACATCGTGTGCGGCGCGGTGCCGCAGTGGGTGCGGATGGTGCGCAGGCCGGTGTAGTCTGCCACCACGATCTCGCCGGGCAGTACATCGCGCACAAAGCGGGCGCCTACAGCATCCAGCGCACAGGATTCCGAAGCAAAAGCCCAGCCGGAGCCATCCGGCAGCTGGCCAATGCAGAGAGGGCGGAAGCCGTTAGGATCGCGCGCGGCGATCAGTTTGGTGTGGGTCATAATGACCAGGCTGTAAGCACCCACGATCTGCTCCATCGTGCGGCAGACAGCTGTTTCAATATCCGGGCTGATCAGGCGGTTCTGGGTCAGCAGATAGCCGATGACCTCGGTGTCCGAAGTGCCGTGGAAGATCGAACCGTTCATTTCCAGCTTGTGGCGCAGCTGGGGGGCATTGGTCAGGTTGCCGTTGTGGCAGATGGCCATAGTGCCCTTGCAGTGGTGCAGAACCATGGGCTGGGCGTTGGCGCGGGTGCGCTGACCGCTGGTGGCATAGCGCACATGGCCGGTGGCCATCTTGGCATCCTGCGGCAGGTCAGCCAGCACGCGCGGGGTAAATACCTCGCTGACCAGGCCAAGATCGCGGTAGCCGGTCAGCACACCGTCCACGTTCAGGGCAATGCCGCAGCTTTCCTGGCCGCGGTGCTGCAGGGCATACAACGCGCTGTACACGGCGCTGACCATGTTGGTTTTGCCGGTGGAATCATAGATACCGAACACGCCGCATTCTTCATGCAGTGCTTCGGCGGGACAAAGCTCCTTCATTCAGTTCTCCGTTTCCTGTTTCAAACGATGGCAGGGTGCACCGGAAGAGCGAACGGCGGTTCCAGTACACCCTGAACATTGGCTGGACTAAGCTTGGTTCAATCAGCCCAGCAGGCGCTTCATAACTTCCTGGTAGGCATCGGCCTCACCGCCAAGGCTGCGGCGGAACAGGTCTTTATCCAGGTGGGCACCGGTGGTGGCATCCCAGAAGCGGCAGGTATCCGGGCTGATCTCGTCAGCCAGAATGATGGTGCCGTCAGACAGGCGGCCAAACTCCAGTTTGAAGTCAATCAGGCGGATGTTGGCATCCAGCATGATCTTCTTCAGCACTTCGTTGACCTTGAAGGCGTACTTGGCAATGGTGTCCAGCTCTTCCTGGGTGGCAAGGTCAAGGGCCAAGGCGTAATAATGGTTGATGAACGGGTCATGCAGGTCGTCGTTCTTGTAGCTGTACTCCAGGATGGGGGTCTTGAACACCTTGCCCTCGGGCACGCCCATGCGCAGGCTGAAGTGGCCGGCGGCAACATTGCGGATGATGACTTCCAGAGGAACGATCTGAACCTTCTTGACCAGGGTATCGCGGTCGTTCAGCTCCTCAACATAATGGGTGGGGATGCCTTCTTTTTCCAGCTTCTGCATCAGAGCGTTGGACAGCTTGTTGTTGACAATGCCCTTATCGCGGATGGTGCCCTTCTTTTCGCCGTCGCCGGCGGTGGCATCGTCCTTGTAATGAACCATAACGATTTCGGGGTCAGAAGTTGCGAATACCTGCTTAGCTTTGCCTTCGTACATCTGTTCTTTAATTTCAACGTTCATTGTAATGCGCTCCTTTATATTCTTTCATGAATTGATTTATGGAATCCTTTTTATAAAAAGGGATAAAACAACAGCAAATAAACCGGGATTTGAAGTTACATAGCTGCGGCTTCGGCAGCGATGGCGGCGTCCTTTTTGGCAATGGCGGCGGCGGTGTCGGCACGGAACTGATCCAGCTTAGCGGCAAGCTCATCATCGGCAACAGCCAGGATGGCAACGGCCAGGTAAGCGGCGTTCTTGGCACCGTTCAGGGCAACCGTGGCAACCGGGAAGCCGGAAGGCATCTGCACGGTAGCAAGCAGAGCATCCAGACCGTCCATGGCACCGCCCTTCATCGGGATGCCGACCACCGGCAAAGTGGTGTTGGCGGCAAAGGCACCTGCCAGGTGGGCCGCCATACCGGCAGCGCACAGGATAACACCGTAACCATTGGCGCGGGCAGATTTGGCAAAGGCAGCGGCGGCTTCCGGCGTACGGTGGGCGGAAAGAATGTGCGCCTCAAACGGTACATCGAAATCTTTCAGCACCCCGCAGGCACTTTTTACAACCGGCCAGTCACTGTCAGAACCCATGATGATGGCAACCTTTTTACGGTTCGGCATGTTACAGATCCTCCTTCAAAAAATAAGAGCGCGGTGTACACGGGTACACTGCGCTTATACAAGGCTATTATGCTTATAATACACCGCATGAAGAACACAGCTGCGCAAACCGACCGGGAATGGTCCGAAAAGATTCGTGTAATGCACAAAGTCGCCCTCCATCCTTTAATGTATGGCTGGATCCCCCGGCGGGCTGTGTACAGAAGAACACACAAAACACCCGTACGGAAAATCTCTGTAATTAAAGTGTAAAGCGTACAGCGCAAAAAAGCAAGAGCCAAAACTTTTTTTGGCGCACTTCCTATTGTGTTTAAAATAAGATAGGGCTTTTTGTCAAAGTTGATGGAGAAAAACGGGGTGAAGTATGACTTTTTTGATAAGGATTTTTGTGCTATAATAACCATACCAGAAAATACTGCCATAAGGCAGGATGGGAAAGGGGTATCGCAATGAAATTGTTCCACACAGCCCTTGTGCTTGGCAAGGGGGGCTTTGGCACACAGCTGGGAGAAATGCTGGCGGAAGCCGGCGGCTATTCCCGTATTTTGTACCTGGATGACCAGGCACCGGACGCTGCGGGCAAACTGGCAGATTACCTGGATCCCACCATCAGGGAACGCTGCACCGCGGCTTTTGTGGGCCTTGGCAACAATGAGCTGCGGCTGCAATGGCTGCAAAAGCTGGTGGCTGCGGGCTACCAGACACCGGTGTTTGAACACCCGGCGGCAGAAGTATGCAGCAGCGCAGCCCTGGGGGCAGGGACCGTGGTGCTGCCATTTGCCTTTGTTGGCGCAGGAACCAAAGTGGGGGCAGGGTGCATCATCAATGCCGGTGCCATTGTGGACCATAACGCCGTGCTGGAAGACGGTGTGCATGCCGCCCCCCGTGCAACCATCAAAGCCGGGGCAACCGTGGAGCGCTGCATGAAAGTGGACAGCGGCGAAATTATCCGCAGCCCATGGGAAAAATAATGCAGCTGCGCGGAACCGGCAGCCAAACAATGCAGGCAGAATTTTGAAAAAAGCGGCCCCGCAATTTGGGTATATTGCGGTGTTGCCCTTAATAATAAACGAACGTAAAAACCAGCCGCCTGCCGTGCAAATGCACAAAGCAGGCGGCTGGTTTTATAAGTCGTAAGCAAAAGGCGAAAATCAAGCAGGGAACAACCTGCCAAAAGAAGCAAAGCGCTTACCCGACGGTTTCAACATTTTCCTCACCATCCACCGGCAGGGTGGTGCGCGGGGTCACGCTGAGGGGGTCGGGCAGGGTGTTGTTTTCAACATCCTGCAACACCTGCGGCACACCGGGGAAGAACTTGGCGATGCCGCAGCCCTTGCAGTGCAGGCCATCGAAAAAGTCGGTCTCATCCAACCCCTTAATGCAGGTGGGGTCATAACTGCCGTACAGCGGAATATTGTAGTCATGCGCATACTGGCGGATCCAGTTTTCGGTTTCAAAAAAGCCCTGGTGCTGGTCGGTTTCCGTCAGCAGAAAGTCATACAGGTACGGGTGCCAGGGGGAGAGGGCCAAAATCACCGTGGTGCCCTGGTTTTGCGCATACTGGATAAACTTGTCAAACGCTTCTTCCTGCTTGGGGGAAAGCGAATTGAACCCTTCCATATGTACGCTGTTGAACGTGGGGCAGGCTTCGGCGGCAAGGGCGCGCACCTGGTCGGTGTTGGCATCCCGGAATGCGGGGTCATACAGCACACTGCCGTCAGAGCGCTTGATGGTGGTGGGCTGCTCGTAAGGGTCGCCGTCCACCGGGTTAAAGTCAATGGGGTTGCCATCGTCATCCGTCACAACGCTCTGGCCGCGGTTCTTTAAGTAATAGTCTACGTTGCCCTGAAAATAAGCCGGTTCCACCAGCGCTTTCCACAGCGCCACGCGGTCCTCTTCCTCATAGTCGGTTTCAACGCCGAGAACCTTAGTCAAAAATTCGTTGTACAGCTCCACATCGGCGCGCTTGTCAAAGGCGGCTTCGTCCCCATACAGCACCCAGGGATCCACGCTCCAAATCAGCACCTTGGGCACTTTGCCGTAACAGACCATCTTATAATAACTGGTCATGTTATCGCGCACATCCGCGCCGGTAACGCCCATGTTGAAAAAACTGTCGGTCCCGACAAGTTCCCGTGTGAACTGTAATACGCGGCTGGAGCCAATGCCGATCACTTCCGGGGTGTCCGGAACATCCTGTGCAAACAGCTGGACAACCTCGCGCTCAATTTCGTTCATCTGCTCAAAGTTGCTCACATCATAGCCCTGCAGCATCAAGTCCACAATGCGGCGGGGGGCAAGCTCACCCTGGAACAGGCCACTGCGGTCTACCGTATAGCTGAACCAGACCATGAAAACCAGAATGGGAATGAACAGGGCAAACTTGAACAACGTTTTGCTGCCAAAGTATAACCGGCGGACCAAACCATGCAAAAAGCGAACGAAGATATTTGGCTTTTTGGGGCGTCTGCGCGGTGAGGGAGCGGATTTTTTTTGCTTTGTGGTGGGTTTGCGGGCCGGGGCGGCAACAGCACTGCGGCTGACCTTTTGGGTGCCGCGCGGGGCGGAAGCAGGGGTCTGTGTTGGCATAATTGATCTCCCTCCCCCGTTAAAATTGCTGGTAAATGAACGCCGACTGCCCGAACGCGGCAAAGAACAAGATGGATACCGCAGCGGCATAATAGACCGTCCAACGCAGCACAAAGCACTGCTTGCGGATCCAGCGGGCAACATTGTTGCCGTTGTGCTCCATGGCCAGCACAATGGCGGTACCGCAGGTCAACACCACCGGCAGGCGGCCGTCAATGCCGCTGCTGGTGACCAGATTGGTAACGCTTTCCCATCCAGCCGCAAAGCCGCCCTGCCAGCCCTGCAGTATTCCGGCGAATACCTCGCCGGGGGCAGCGTTGTAAATGGCAGAAGCAAAAAACACCATTGTAAAGCTGAACAGCAGGTAGGTGATGCAGCGCTGGAGAAAGGTCTGCACGGCAGGCTCGCGGTACAGCGGGTTATAGCGCCACAGCACTTTGCGTGGAGCTTTGCTCAGCTGGGCAATGACTGAAATCACGCCGCAGGCAATGCCCCATTCCAGATAGCGCAGGTCAGCCCCGTGCCATAGGCCGCTGACGGCAAACACGATCAGCGTGTTCAGCATATGGCGCACCACGTTGCAGCGGCTGCCGCCAAGAGGAATGTAGATATAATCCCGCAGCCAGCCAGTCAGGCTCATGTGCCAGCGCTGCCACAACCCGGCAAAGCTGGTAGCCTCGAACGGGCTGTGAAAGTTTTCCAGCAGGTCATACCCCAAAATGCGGGCAGCACCGATGGCGATATCGCAACAGCCGGAAAAATCCAGGTAGAGCCGCAGGCTGAACAGCAGGGTGGCGGCCACCAGGTTGGGGCCGTTCATCTCAGCGGGGGTATCGTACACCATCTTGATGTACAGGTTCATGTTGTCCGCCAGGACCATTTTTTTGGTGTAGCCCCACAGCATACGGAACGCACCGCCCGCACACCGGGTGTAGCTGAACCGGCGGGATTTGTGGATCTGTGGTCGAAAATGGGGGTACCGCTCAATTGGGCCGGTGGTCATGGTGGGAAAAAAGCTAACGAACAGCGCATAATGCAGCGGGTTCAGCTCAACCTTGCAGCGGCGCTTGTATACATCAATGGTGTAGCTGAGCGCAGCAAGGGTAAAGTAGCCCAGGCCCAGCGGGGTAACCATATCCGTGCGGGGCTGCAATACCGTGCCGCTCAGGATATCTGCCGCCAACAGGTTCCAGTATTTGTAATAGAACAAAAGCCCCACACAGGTGAACACCGCCAAAAGCAGGAAAATCACCCGCACGGGACCTATCCGGCATTTGCCGATCACCAGCCCGCAGCCCCATGTGACCAGTGTTGCCGCAACCAAAACCGGTACCAGCAGGCGGTCGTTGGCCCCCCAGCAGTAAAACAGGTAGCTGGCAGCCAGCAGACAGTAAGGGCGCAGAACACGGGGCAGGGTATAGTTCAAAAGCGCTACTGCCGCAAAAAAGCCAAGAAATAGCAGTGTTGTCAGTTCCATCCTCAAACTCCTTTGGCGGGATTATTTGCCGCTGAGTTTTTTCTCCAAATCCCGCACGCGCTTTTCCAGGATGGCGTTTTCCTGGGTAAGGCGCTTGCACTTATCCGCAAGCTGGCTGACGCCGATGCTTAAACTGAGCAGCACCAGCAGCACAAAGCAGAACATGAGCATAAATACCAGGTTGACCGGCATTTGTACATCCAGCAGATCACGCAGGACGTAAACAACATAGGGGAATACCGCAAAGATGACAAGAACCACGGCCAGTGCCAGCCAGAGAAGGCTGTATTTTACGCTCATTTGGCCCTTTTTCAGCAGCGCAAAAATAATCAGCAGCAGGATGGCCGCACCCAAAATCATAAAAAACTGGAAATGTGCCGTCATGGGCGTTGTGCCTCCTTATTTGCTTTTCGGCTGGTGGATTTTCTTGATAGAAAGGCGGTCAATGATCAAAGACAGGGAAACCTTGATCATGTAATACGCGCTTTTAAAACTGCGAATGCTGGAAACGCCGCCCTGACGTTCTTTCATGACGACCGGGGCTTCGCCTACGCGAAACCCGGCCAGCGTGGCAGCCAGAATGGCTTCCGGCTCCGGATAATCCGAAGCATAATGCTCCGCAAAATAGGCGGTTAGCTGGGGACCGGTGGCACGGAAACCACTGGTGACATCCAGAATGCGCTGACCACAGAGAATATGGATGAGCCAGCTTAAAAAGCGGATGCCGACCCGGCGCATAAAGCTTGTCTGGAAGCCTTCGCACTTGATAAAGCGGCTGCCGATGCACATATCCAGCTTGCCGTCCAATACCGGCTGAACGACCTGCATCAGATAAGCGGGGTCGTGCTGGCCGTCACCGTCCATCTGCACAGCAACATCATAACCATTGGTGCGGGCATAGCGATAACCGCACTGCACGCCGCCGCCAATGCCAAGGTTGACCGGCAGATCCAAAAACGGGTAGCCATGCTCCGCCAGCAATTCAGCCGAGCGGTCGGTGGAACAATCGTTGATGATCAAAAAGTCAACCTGCGGGCAGGTGGCACGCAGGCGTTCCACGGTGCTGACGATGTTGGCTTCCTCATTATAACAGGGAATGATAACAAGAATTTTGGCTGGGTGATTCAAAAGGGCACCTCACATCAGGGGAACGGCCGGTTTGGCATCAAACGCGGCCTTCCAATATAAAATGTTCCAGTTTGCGCAGCAGCTCGCTGCGGCGGTAATGCGCAAGATAATATTCTTTGGCGCTCTGGCCCATGGCGGCGCGCTGGGCGGCGTCCATGCGGGTCAGTGCCAGCAGGTTGTCTGCCAGGGCAGCGGCATCACAGGCAGGGGAGCTTAACCCGCCCGCCGCGGCAACCGCCGCATTGCCGGCACCGTCCATACTGGCCAGGACCGGCTTGCCGGCGGCCATATAACTGGCAACCTTGGCCGGTACGGTCAGCCCCAAGTCCGGCGAATCCGACAGGCAGACGATCAAAGCATCGGCCAGCGCGGTGAACTTGGGGATATCCGTTGCCGGAACACTGCCGTAAAACGTAACGGCGTCCTCGGCGTGCAGCTCTTTCACTTTGGCTTCCAGCGCGGCGCGGCTCATGCCATCGCCCACCAGCAACAGGTGCAACATATCCGCCCCGCGGCTGCGCGCATCCTGCACCGCCGTGATGACGGTCTCCAGGCTTTGGGCGGGGGTAAAAGTGCCGGTAAACACCAAGTTGAACCGCCCGCCGAACTGCGTCTGCAAAGCGGCATCCGGCTGAGGAACGGCGTAAAAATCCTCGCAGTACTGCGGGATCACAGCAATCTTTTGCGGCGGCATACCGGTGCGCTGGCACAGCCGCTGCTGCAGCGGCTCACTCATGGCAATCAGTCGGTCGGCCTTCTTATATAAAGCGTCGCTCACACCCTGGGCAATCGCGCGCAGGGCTTTGTTCTTCACATTCAGCACGCTGTACAGGTTTTCGGGCCAGATATCCAGCACATAGTTGGTAAAGGGAATGTGGTGCTTTTTGGCATAGCGGATGGCGGGCCAGCACATCAGTACCGGGCTGGTGTTAAAGCAGAACACCGCATCGTACCCGCCCGGCAGGCGGTGCAGCGCATGGGCAGCGTACCACGGCCAGCTGACATAGTTCAAAAAAATGTTGACCGAGGTGTTGCCCCTGCGCGGAACCTCTTTGCAGCGGTACAGGCGGGCACCGTGCCATTCTTCTTCAAAAGGGCCGGCGGCGCTGTAACCGGGGAACCATTCGCCTTTTGGGTAATTGGGCAGCCCGCAAAGCACATCCACCGCAATGCCATCCTGCAAAAAACCTTCCACAATATCATTGATGCGGAAATTTTCCGGCCAGAAATGCTGCGTAACAACAAGAATCTTTTTTTGAGAGGGCAAAGGGCACACACCTTTCGAAAGTTAGGAGTTAGGAAATAGGAGTTAGGAGTTGAAGAACGGCTGCTAGACTTGAGGTCTTTTGCAATCTATAAAATGCTCTGTAGGGAACGATCTTGACCGTTCCAAAGCATTCAGCTTGTCGCAGACTCAAAAAACTCCTAACTCCTCACTTCTAACTAAAAAAACTCAGTTTTTTCTCCACACCATCTTATTAACCACCCCGGTGTAGCTCTGGATGATCTTGACGACCTTGGTGGAAACGTCTTCAGTGTAGTAGGGGACGGGGATGCCGTTGTCGCCGTTGGCGTTCATGGCAACGGCGGTGGCAACCGCCTGTTCCACGCCGCCCTCGCTGATGCCGGCCAGCACAAAGCAGCCTTTGTCCAGTGCTTCAGGTCGCTCGGTGGAGGTACGGATGCAGACAGCCGGGAACGGATGTCCCACGCTGGTAAAGAAGCTGGATTCCTCCGGCAGGGTGCCGGAATCGCTGACCACGGCAAACGCGTTCATCTGCAGATGGTTGTAATCATGGAAGCCCAGGGGTTCATGCAGCTTTACGCGCTCGTCCAGCTTGAAGCCCATGGCGTCCAGCCGCTTTTTGCTGCGCGGATGGCAGGAATACAGAATGGGCATATCATAGGTCTGGGCCAGGTGATTGATGGAGGTGAACAGGTCGATAAAGTTCTTTTCGGTATCAATGTTCTCCTCGCGGTGGGCGGAAAGCAGCATGTATTTGTGCGGCTCCAGCCCCAGGCGCTCCAGCACATCGCTGGCTTCAATCTTGGCCAGGTTGGCGTGCAGCACTTCCGCCATGGGGGAACCGGTCACAAAGGTGCGCTCCTTGGCGGTGCCTTCGGCATTCAGGTAACGGCGGGCATGCTCGGAATAGCACATGTTCACATCGGAAATGTGGTCCACAATGCGGCGGTTGGTTTCCTCAGGCAGGCACTCGTCAAAGCAGCGGTTGCCGGCTTCCATGTGGAAGATGGGAATGTGCAGCCGCTTGGCCGCAATGGCGGAAAGGCAGCTGTTGGTATCGCCCAGAATCAGCAGGGCATCGGGCTTCTGTTCCACCATCAGGGAGTAGGACTTGGCAATAATGTTGCCGATGGTTTCACCCAGGTCCTTGCCGACGGCATCCAGATAGAAATCCGGCGCACGCAGGCCCAGGTCCTCAAAGAATACCTGATTCAGGTTATAATCATAGTTCTGGCCGGTGTGGACTAGAATCTGGTCAAAATACACATCACACTTTTTAATCACAGCCGACAGCCGAATGATCTCCGGCCGCGTGCCGATAATGGTCATAAGTTTGAGTTTGTTCATTGTAAAACACCCTATACAGTAATGTTACACTTTCAAAAAGAACGTGTCCGGCTTGGCGGGGTCAAACGGTTCGTTGGCCCACATCAGGGTCACAAGGTTTTCAGTATCGCTTAAGTTGATGATGTTGTGGGTGCAGCCGGGCAGCATCTGCACGGCGGTGGGCTTATCGCCCCACACCTCAAACTCCATCACTTCGTCACAGCCAACTTTGCGCTCCTGGATCAGCCCGTGGCCGGAAACCACAATAAAAAATTCCCACTTGGTGTTGTGCCAGTGCTGGCCCTTGGTAATGCCGGGCTTGGAAATGTTCACGCTGAACTGGCCGCAGTTTTCGGTTTTCAGCAGCTCGGTAAAGCTGCCGCGCTCGTCTGTGTTGACTTTTAAGGGGAAGGCAATCCGCTCTTTGGGCAGGTAGGAAAGATAGGTGGAATACAGCTTTTTGGCAAAGCTGCCCGCCGGGATCTCCGGCACCACCAGCGTGGCGGGCTGGGCGTGGAACTGTTCCAACAGATCCACAATCTCCCCAAGGGTCACTTTGTGGGTGACGGGAGCAAAGCAGTAACGGCCATCCACGGCAGGCACCGGGGTAAGGCCGTCATAATTGCAGCGGTGGGGCGCAGCTTCCAGCGCATCCAGCATCTCTTCTACCAGATCGTCAATGTACAGCAGTTCCAGCTCAGTTGCGCGGTCATTGACGGTGATGGGCAGGCCGTTGGCAATGTTGTGGCAGAAAGTAGCCACGGCGCTGTTGTAGTTGGGGCGGCACCATTTGCCAAACAGGTTGGGAAAGCGGTAAACCAGCACCGGGGCGCCGGTGGTTTTGCTGTATTCAAAGAACAGTTCTTCTCCGGCCAGCTTGCTTTTGCCGTAATCGCTTTTGCCATAGCGGCCGATCAGCGTGGCCTGAATGGAGCTGGACAGCATCACCGGGCAGGTGTTGCCGTGGGCTTTCAGCGTATCCAGCAGGGTGGAGGCAAAGCCGAAATTGCCCGCCATGAACTCGCTTTCCACTTTGGGGCGGTTGACCCCGGCCAGGTTGAATACAAAGTCTGCCTTGGCGCAGTATTCATCCAGCAGCGCCGGAGCCGTGTCCAGGTCATACTCAAAAATATCAGCAATGTTCAGGGCCGGGCGGGTGCGGTTTTTGCCATCGCGGATATTTTTCAGGTTTTCACACAGATTGCGCCCGACAAACCCCTTTGCCCCGGTGACAAGAATGTTCATGCCTTGCCTGCCTCTTTCAGTGCTTCCTGGATGTACTCGGTGGTCATGATCTTTTTGATGGTGCCCTCCACATCCAGGCGGCGGGTGTTGTGGCTGGTATAATCTTCATCGGCCTGGGTGTGAACCTGGCCCTTGATGAAGTACTTGTCATAGTTCAAGTCGCGGTTGTCGGCGGCAACGCGGTAATAGTTGCCCATATCCTCGCTGCGCATCCGCTCTTCCTTGGTCATCAGGGTCTCGTACAGCTTTTCGCCGTGGCGGGTGCCGATCACGCGGGTGCCGGTGTCGCCAAACAGCTGCTGCACGGCTTTGGCCAGATCGCCAATGGTGGAAGCATCGGATTTCTGGATGAACAGATCGCCCGGATTGGCGTGCTCAAAGGCAAACATGACAAGGTCAACGGCCTCATCCAGGTTCATCAAAAAGCGGGTCATGTTGGGATCGGTGATGGTAATGGGGTTGCCGGCCTTGATCTGCTCCACAAACAGCGGAATCACGCTGCCGCGGCTGCACATCACGTTGCCGTAACGGGTGCAGCAGATGACCGGGCCGCCGCGCTGTGCGCTGACACGCGCGTTGGCAGTGATAACATGCTCCATCATGGCCTTGGAGATGCCCATGGCATTGATGGGGTAAGCAGCTTTATCGGTAGAAAGGCAGACCACGCGCTCCACGCCTGCTTCAATGGCGGCATGCAGCATGTTGTCGGTGCCTTCAATGTTGGTGCGCACGGCCTCCATGGGGAAAAACTCGCAGGAAGGAACCTGCTTGAGCGCAGCGGCATGGAAAATAAAGTTGACGCCGGGCATCACATCGCGCAGGCTCTGGATGTTGCGCACATCGCCGATGTAGAACTTGACTTTATTGTAATAGTCAGGATAGTTGGCCTGCAGCTCATGGCGCATGTCGTCCTGCTTTTTCTCGTCACGGCTGAAAATGCGGATCTCGCCGATATCAGTCGTCAAAAAATGCTTGAGCACGGTGTGGCCAAAGCTGCCGGTGCCGCCGGTGATCAACAAGGTTTTATCTTTGAAAATGGTATCTGCCATGGTTTCCTCCTGTCAGGGGACGAACTTTTGGTGGTAGGCGCAGCAGCGTCGGGCATCTTCCAATGCCCATAAAGCCAACACTTCCCCTATATACAACCAATTCTAACATAAAAGTTACAGCTTGAAAAGGGCCTGACCTTGGAAAATGCTGTTTTTTGTGGTACAATACCCCCAGTGCAACCATTATACAATAAAGGAGAATCAGATTTTATGCGCGCTTATGAACGTTTGCTGAATTACGTTAAGGTGTATACCACCTCGGATCCCGTAAGCGATACCCACCCCACCACCGCCCGCCAGTTTGACCTGGCCCGCATGCTGGTCAAGGAGCTGCAGGACCTTGGCCTTGCGGATGCCCATGTGGATGAGCACTGCTATGTTTACGCCACGCTGCCCGCCACCCCCGGCCACGAAGCTGCCAAGGGCCTTGGATTTATTGCCCATATGGATACTTCCCCCGATGCACCGGGCGAGAATGTGAAGCCCCAGATCCATGAAAATTATGACGGCGGCGATGTTGTCCTGCCCGGTACCGGCGCAGTTCTCAGCACCAGGCAGTTCCCATTCCTGGCAAAGCTCAAGGGCCAAACCCTGATCACCACCGATGGCACCACCCTGCTGGGTGCGGACGATAAAGCCGGTGTGGCCGAGATTATGACCATGCTGGAGATCCTGCAGAAAGAAAACCGCCCCCACGGCAAGATCTGCGTGGGCTTTACCCCCGATGAGGAGGTTGGCCAGGGTGCTGACCTCTTTGATGTGGAGCATTTTGGCGCAGCCTATGCCTACACGGTGGACGGCGACGAAGCGGGCGAAATCAGCTATGAAAACTTTAACGCTGCCGCTGCTTTTGTCACGGTACACGGCTTCTCGGTCCATCCGGGCAGCGCAAAGAACGCCATGAAGAATGCGCAGAACATTGCCATTGAGTTCCACAACGCCCTGCCGTATTACGACCGCCCCGAATACACTGAGAACCGCGAGGGTTTCTACCACCTGTGCAGCATGGAAGGCGATGTGACCGGCGCCAAGCTGGGCTACATTGTGCGTGACCACAGTGCCGAAAGCTTTGCCGCCCGCAAGGAGACCATGCGCCACATTGCCAAGCTGCTGAACGAAAAGTATGGCGAAGGCACCGTGGAGCTGGAGCTGAAGGACAGCTATTTCAGCATGCTGGAAAAGATCAAGCCGCATTTCCATCTGGTGGAAAATGCCCGCGCCGCCATCCGCAAGGCTGGCCTGGAGCCGCTGGAAACGCCCATTCGCGGCGGCACGGACGGCGCGACCCTGTCTTACATGGGCCTGCCCTGCCCGAACCTTGGCACCGGCGGCTTTAACTACCATGGCCCGTGCGAAGGCATCACGGTAGAGTCTATGGATAAGGCAACCGAGATTCTGCTGAACCTGGCCGATATTTATAAGGATGTCCAGTAACCAGCGCGGCCTTTTTGAAAAAAGGCCTGGCGAAAAACTTTAGGCAATACCGCACAATTCCCGCCTAACGGCTCAAGCACCGCTCCGGCGGCTGCG
>ERZ1106919.748-NODE-748-length-24586-cov-59.006237_pt1 | contig 24586 bp, 22 predicted proteins | sample MGYA00403654_ERZ1106919 | MGnify/ENA primary metagenome ERZ1106919 (study PRJEB35170, sample SAMEA104062450) | human gut metagenome | biome: human gut; feature: human-associated habitat; material: faeces | place: Denmark | collected 2012-10-08 ... | reverse complement strand
TAACTTCGTAGCCCTATGAATATAACTTCGTAGGCCAATGAAGTTAACTTCGTAGCCCGATGAAGTTAACTTCATTTTTCAGGGCAGTTAGGAAGGGTATTTTCCCCTCTATCTTGCGACACCTGCAGCCTTCCTCTGCTTATTCCACAACTCTTCGGATCACCATTGGCGAATCGGAGACAGTGTCGCTCATCTGATCGATGCCTACTATCACTGGCGAAGAACTTAGAATGAAGTTTCAGTCCTGCCGTCTTGTGCGGATAGGCAAGTTACAGGCAAGTTAGAATCCACCCTATAACTATTTGATAATCAGCTACACTTGCTTTGTTTGTTATATTACCATCTTATCTTGGCAAGTTACAGGCAAATTAAACTCATGCCCATATCGGAATGTATCTCATATTGCGTGGAGCTGTATTACGAATGGAAAGAGAATTGCTACGCGCTCATCCCTTTGAAGGCACAATAGAGGAAAGTAGCCAAAATGAGGAGGAGGATTGCAACGACACAAAACAGCACCACAACCCGACGGGTGAGTGACGAAGCGTGGATGGAAGAAGGCGTGGGCGACGATGGACGCGAAGAACTGGACAAAGGGCTGTACGAGGGCGCGGGCTTCGTTTTTGGTCGCTGCGGAGAAGCTGGACCGGAGGACTTCGTGTCCTGCTGGCCCAGAATCGGCGTGGCGATGGTAGCCACTGTTCCACAATAGGGACAACGGGATCGGATCGTGGTTCCAGGATTGGTATCCACCACATAAAGTTGGTGGCATTGCTTGCACGTGACTTGATATTGCATTGCTTCGATTTTTATTGACATTAACTACTCTGTCTCGCTATTTACCATAGGGATATTCCTCTATCTCCCATTCTTGGAAAGGAAGGAAACCCTCTACCCACTGGGGGCGGACCTCCTCCCCTTCCCCACCCTGTGGATTGGAGACCGCCACTCCCATAAGCCTCACGGATCGCGTCTTATACTCCGTCTGGCGGAGCAGGCGTTTGGCAAGCGGCAGGATGTCGTCCTTGGTCTGGATGGCAGCCGGCTGCGTCAGACTACGCGTCACCTGTGTCATATCGCCCCACTTCATCTTGAGTGTGAGCGTATGGCCGAGAAATCCACTCTTGGCGATACGCTGTTCCAATTCCAAGACGAGGTGGTAGAGCTCGATGAGGATAGCGGACGAGAGGCGGAGATCCTTCAGGAAGGTCTGCTCGCAGCCCACCGACTTGCGGTCGTGGTCAGTGACGACGGGACGCAGGTCGATGCCCCGGGCGAAATCGTAGTAGATATGGCCCGCCTTGCCAAACACCTGGACGAGGTGCTGGCGCGAGACGCGACGGAGCTGTGCCCCCGTGAAGATACCCATCTGGTGCATCCGAACTGCCGTCTTCGGTCCTACGCCCCAAAACTGCTCTATCCGAAGACTATCGATAAAGCCCTGTGCCTTAGCTGGATGGATCACGAAGAGTCCATCGGGCTTGCGATAGTCGGAGGCTATCTTGGCCAGAAACTTGTTGTAGCTCACGCCTGCCGAGGCCGTGAGCCCCGTCTCCTCGGTAATGCGCTGCTTGATCTCGCGCGCCACATCCGTCGCCAGCGCGACCCCGTGGCGGTTTTCCGTCACATCGAGAAAAGCCTCATCAATGGATAGTGGCTCCACCAGGTCGGTATAGTCGAGGAAGATCCTATGCACCCGCCCCGAGATCTCCTTGTAGCGGTCGAAACGGGGCGTGACGATCCGCAGTTGTGGGCAACGCCGCTTGGCCGTGGCAATAGGCATGGCGGAATGGACACCATACTGACGGGCCTCATAGCTGGCCGTAGAGACCACACCACGAGGCCCATCAAACCCCACAGCCAACGGCAGTCCGCACAGGGACGGATCGTCGTGCTGCTCCACGGAGGCGAAGAACGCATCCATGTCGATATGGATAATCTTTCGTTGGGACATCTCGACGGGCAAAGTTATCAAAAAAATCGGGACTGACCAAAAGTAGCAGAGAGGAAAAACTCTATTTTCATCAGCAACGAAGGGCTACACGATGCACTATAGGCTGCATCACTCCCTGGCCCCAGCACGCATCTTCCTCAGCCACACCATGAACCACAGAGCAGTAGCCAGTCCCACGCCTCCGCCAATAGCATAGCCCACGACAGGAGGCAGGGCGAAAGCAATATTGCTCACCATGAGGAAGGAGACACAGACGACGGTCATAAACAAGGCGGGGACGAGGGTGAGGATGTATGCCTTCTTCTCCTGCGAGAGATAGACCGTGAGGGTCCACAGAGTGAAGACCGCCAGCGTCTGATTGGCCCACCCGAAATACTTCCATATCGTATTGAAGCCATCGGGGTTTTGGATCTGCCAGACCAGCAGAGCGAGCGAGACGGCAAAGACGGGCACGCAGATATAGATGCGATTGATCTTCTTGCGCTGACTCAGACGGAAGGCTTGGGCGATGATCAGGCGGGCCGACCGAAAGGCCGTGTCTCCCGTCGTGATCGGAGCTGCCACCACACCAAGCATGGCAAGGATGCCTCCCACGACGCCAAGCCAGTCACGACAGACGAGGTTCACCACCACGGGGGCAGAGGTATGGAGGCCGCTGGCAGAGGCATCGCCAATCTGCCCATAGCCAGGCTGTGGCGCATCGTAGAAGAACCACATCGCCACCGTGGCCCAGACCAGCGCCACAAGGCCCTCGGTGATCATCGCACCATAGAAGATGGGGCGGCCCTTGCGCTCGGAGGTGAGGCAGCGGGCCATCAGCGGGCTCTGTGTGGCATGGAAACCGCTGACCGCGCCACAGGCGATGGTGATAAACATACAGGGGAAGATATCGTCGGCAAAGGCCTGCGGATCAGCCTGCTTGGACATATTGCCGAGTCCGTCCCACACCTCAGGGAGCACGGGCCACTTGATGAACAACACGGCCATCAACGCCACTGCCATGAAGAGCAACGAGAAAGAGAAGAGCGGATAGACCTTGCCGATAATCTTGTCGATAGGCAGCATCGTGGCGATGATATAATAGACGAAGATCAGAACGATCCACATCAGTTTGCTGCCACCGATATTGACCAGTATCTCTGCCGGACTATAGACGAAGACGGCGCCGACCATGACGAGCAGAAGCACGATGAAGGCGAGGAGTACCTTGGAAGCTAAGCCTCCCAGAAACTTCTGCACGAGTGTGGGCAGGTCGCATCCGCCATGGCGCATGGAGAGCATGCCCGAGAGGTAGTCGTGGGTGGCTCCGGCAAAGATGCAGCCGAAGACGATCCACAGATAGGCCGCTGGACCAAACTTCGCGCCCATGATGGCACCAAAGATGGGGCCCGTGCCGGCAATGTTGAGAAACTGGATCATGAACACCTTCCAATAGGGCATGGCAACATAGTCCAACCCGTCGGCCTTCGCCACGGCAGGAGTCATCCGGTCGTCGGGGGCAAAGACGCGCTCCACGAAACGTCCATAAACAACGTAGCCCAAGACAAGGGCCACCAGACTGATCAAAAAAGTTATCATTCTTTATTCGTCTTTAGGTTTTTGTTAAGGCCTACAAAAGTATAACAATTAGATGAAAAATAAGAATCTTACAGCAAAGAATTTGCACGCGCCATAAAGAAGACGACACAAAGACAAGTACACTTGAACCTCCATGTCGTCTCTTTTTTCAAGTACACTTGAATTTTTGCCCACTTTTGGCCATTTTTTCAAGTGTACTTGAATTTTTCTTCGTATCTTTGCAGCACGAGACAACCCATCAAGAAAAATGTTATGGACAATAGGCTGGAGAAAATAGCAAGGCTAAATTATTGGAACGGCAACCAATTTGACAATGGTGTGGAGAGAAGCGTGTATCTCAACCGGATTCTCCCTTATACAGGCAACAGGGTCATCAAAGTGGTTACGGGGCAGCGCCGTGCAGGGAAAAGCTGGCTGATGCGCCAGGTCATCACCTCCATGCTCGATCGCCAAGTGATGGAACCGTCACAAATATTGTATATCAACAAAGAATTCTATCGCTATAGTTTTGTCCAGACCCCTGACGACCTGATGGACTTGTATGAGACTTACTGCCGCGAGTTCAATCCTGACAAGAAGTCATACGTCTTTCTTGACGAGGTGCACAACATTCATGGATGGGAGCGCGTCGTAGATTCCCTCTCACAAGACCCTAGTATCGACTGCGAGGTTTTTCTGACGGGAAGCAATAGCAAACTCCTCTCGGGAGAACTGTCAACGCTTCTTTCAGGCCGCTATGTAGAATTCGAGGTTCAGCCGTTTAGCTACACAGAATACTTGAAGGCCAACCAAGCAGCTCAACCCTCACGGCAGAGCATGCTCGACTATTTGCGCTCGGGCGGACTACCCGAGTTTGTCAACTTGAGGGGCGAGGAAACCAAACGCCACTATGTGGAAGCCGTCAAGGACACCATTCTGCTGAAGGATATTGTCGAAAGACACAAAATCAAGGACGCAGCCCTCCTTGACCGCATCTTCGCCTACCTCGTAAACAACAGCGCGTCGTTGGTCTCCGTGACCAACGTTGTCAACTATCTGAACAACGAGCAGTCGAAAAAGGACGGCAAAGCCAAGAAGCAGAATTACGAGACGGTATCTAACTATATCAACTTCCTGGAAGACGCATTCGTCATCTTGAGAGCCGACCGCTACGATGTCAAGGGAAAGGAAATACTAAAAGGAGCAGCCAAGTACTATGCCAACGACAACAGCTACCACAACTATCTTTACGAAGGGTATGGCTACGGACAAGGGGCTCTGCTGGAGAACTATGTCTATCAGGCATTACGGCGTGCGGGAGTTAAGATCTACGCAGGCAAGATGGCAAACCGTGAGGTGGACTTTGTGTGCACAGACCACGACAAACGCCTCTATGTGCAGGTGTCATGGACGCTTGAAGACAAACAAACGGAGGAGCGCGAATACGCCTCGCTTGAAGCTATCGACGATAGCTACCCCAAGATTCTCGTCACTATGGACGACATACCCTTCAAAAATAGAAAAGGTATAGAGAACATCCAAGCCTGGCGTCTGGAGGAGTTTCTTGGTCTTTGAAAAAATGGACAGCGTGGAATAATGTATTTGAAATCATCGCAAATAACTATTCCTACTAGGGTTTTGATCATTATTCGTTGTAAACGTTGCTTTGTTTGTCGTTTATATTGTCTTACTCTTACACAGTTTCACGCAGTGTCCAAAATACCGCATGAAACCCCCAAAAAGTAAGTTGTATTTGTGTGTTTTCTTATTAGAATACGAGAAACTCTGCAAAGCAGTTGTTAAACCAATACGACAAAAACACTTTCGAGTGCACGCTCCATCTTCCGTCATGTGACGACCATGGTGTTTGGCGTCCATCCTATTGCTTGACCTTATATCGTAAACATTCTGAAACAATCAAAGGCGGACTGAAGGCGCTATCAGCAAGAATGGGTTTGAAATCCGTCCTTGCTGATAGCTACGGTCTAAAAATACTATTCGACCATTTCTTTCTTTATACTGCCGTCACCGTACCTCACAATGTTGATCCCCTTGGTGGGACTAGCCAATCGCTGCCCATCCAAAGAGTACCGAGAGACTTCCTTTGTCTCACTATGATTGTCTACTTTGTTGACGTCTGTTACATCATACTCTTTGGTGTATCCAAAATCTTTCCAAACATCGGCTTCCCAATACGCCTGTTTTGTTCCCAGCGGAACATACAATGTACACTTGCTTATATTGACACCATTGAAGAAACGACCAGCAGCAGCATTTGCAATACAGCAGATGTAGCAAGTCTATTTTTGTAATACCATTAAAGTTAGTATCAATGCGTTTAACCCTGTTCAAGTATTTTCTTGTCTGTCAAGAAATCCAACAGTCCAACAGTCAACACTCCAAGTTCGTCCTCCTTGCGATGAATGTCATCACCAACAATGACGATCTTACGAAAGTGGTCATTGATTGACAATAATGGGCGACGTTCTTGCTGTTCCTTTTCTGGCGTAGGCATGTGAAAAGCCGACTGGATATACACTCTGTATGGAGGGCGGTTCACCACAAAGTCTACCTCCAACTGTTTTCTGACAAACTTACCGTTCTCATCCTTGCCACCAAGTTCAACCAATCCTACGTCCACATTATATCCTCGACTGCGAAGCTCATTATAGATAATGTTTTCCATAATGTGGGTTTCTTCTTGCTGTCGATAGTTGAGAATGGCTGCACGAATGCCGATGTCTGCGAAGTAGTATTTCGTCTCGGTACCAATATATTTTCTGCCTTTCACATCATAGCGCAAGGCTTCTTCTATCAAGAAAGAATCTTTCAAATAGTCAATGTATTGTTTTATAGTGTCTCTTTTTATGGTTACCCCTTGTACAGATTGAAAGGTATTGGCTATTCTCGTTGGATTGGTTGACGAACCAATCCAACGAGGCTATTACACGCACCAATTCCTTCATCCCTTCAGGATTACGCAGATGGTTGCGCTCAATTACGTCACGCAGATAGGTCGTTTCATACAGACCACGCAAATAGTCTGTTTTCTTTTCTTCCGTTTCAAGCAAAGCCACCTGTGGTAGTCCTCCAAAAGTATAGTAATCCAACCAAGCTTTGCGTATATCTCCACCAATACCATTAAAGTATTCGTCAAAGGTGAGAGGCCAGATGCGTATCTCGTCTCCTCTGCCTCGGAACTCAGTCACAACATCACTTGACAGGAAACGAGAGTTTGAACCTGACACATACACATCTACATTCCTCATGTGTGTCAAACTAAGAATAACCTCCACAAATTCTTCTACAAGTTGTACCTCGTCCAAGACTATATAATAAGGTTTGCCATCATCCACAACCTTTGAATCTATATAGTCGAGCAAGGCATCAGGCTTCCTCAACCGTCTGTTTCGGAAATCATCAAGTTGTATTTCGATGATGTGACTATCAGCACCCCATGTTCCAACAACCAGTTATGCCAGATGTCAAACAGCAGGAATGACTTTCCACATCGTCTGACACCTGTTATAATCTTCACAAGACCGTTTCCACGTCCTGCGATAAGTTCATCCAAGTATTTCTTACGTTCAAATATCATATTAGGGTACTATTTTTGATACTGGTATCATATTTTACACCGCAAAGATAGCGTTTTTATCTCAAAATACAGCATAACCAATGAAAAAACTGCGTTTAAGAAGTATAAAAATGTGACAAAACAGTATGATAGGCTACATTTCTATTGATTCTTATAGAAGAAAGGGGATGATTGGCAATCACATCCTTTAAGGGAAGTCGTTTCAACCATACCCCTCTAAAATATCATTGGATAACTTTTGGATGCCTTCATTCATCATCTGTGATGGCATAAATTCCTTCATGCAGTCTACAATGGTGTTGAGCATCCGCTCTTTGATACAGTCTTCCCTGATGTATAGGGGTATGCAGCTGGCGTTTGCCGGAGCCGTCGTCTGCGTCATGCTGACCTTGCCGTTATACAGACGGTTAAGATAAATAATGACTTAAGCGAAGAGCAAATAAAAAAACAAAGGCATTGACAAGCCGTCACGAGCTGTCAATGCCCATCTGATCCGATTGTGATTTATTCAAAAAAAAGACTGTTTCCTCGTTTCTTATCTCAGTTTCTGATAGCCGTAGGATGCATTATCGCCCAACTGCTCTTCGATGCGGATAAGCTGATTGTACTTTGCCATACGGTCGGTACGGCTCATAGAACCTGTCTTGATCTGACCAGAGTTGGTTGCCACAGCGATGTCAGCGATTGTGGTATCCTCGGTTTCACCGGAACGATGTGAAGTAACGGTTGTGTAACCATGACGATGAGCCATCTCTATAGCATCCAACGTCTCGGTGAGCGAACCAATCTGGTTCACCTTGATAAGGATAGAATTAGCCGCTCCCATCTTGATGCCCTTCTCCAGGAACTTCACGTTCGTAACAAAGAGGTCGTCGCCAACCAGCTGGCAACGGTCACCGATGGCAGCTGTAAGCTTCACCCAGTTGTCCCAATCGTTCTCGTCAAGACCGTCCTCGATGGAATCGATAGGATATTTGGTGATCAGTTCTTCCAAGAACTTTATTTGCTCTTCAGCTGTGAGTTTCTTGCCGTTAGGATGCTTCTTCTTGCCATCCTTCAGCTGGCGATAATCGTAATACCACTCACCATTCTCCTGAACAGCAAACTCGCTGGCAGCGCAGTCCATTGCAATCTTCACATCCTTTCCCGGCTCATAACCGGCATCCTTGATTGCCTGACAGATGCTCTCAAGCGCATCCTCTATGCCGTTGAGTGCAGGGGCGAAACCACCCTCGTCGCCGACAGCTGTGGAAAGTCCGCGGCTCTTCAGGAGCTTTGCCAAGGCATGGAACACTTCGGCACCCATACGGATGGCCTCCTTCTCTGTAGGAGCCCCTACCGGACGAATCATGAACTCCTGGAAAGCAATCGGCGCATCAGAGTGAGCACCACCATTGATGATGTTCATCATAGGAACGGGAAGTGTGTAAGTGTTGCAGCCACCGATGTAGCGATACAACGGGATGCGGAGATACTCGGCAGCAGCATGAGCCACTGCAAGCGATACGCCAAGAATGGCATTCGCACCCAAGTTTGATTTTGTCTTGGTGCCATCCAGCTCCAACATCTTATGGTCGATAGCACGCTGCTCTAAGGCTGAGAATCCAACCAAAGCCGGTGCAATTACGTTATTCACATTCTCTACGGCCTTTAATACCCCCTTGCCACAATAGCGGCTCTTGTCGCCATCACGAAGCTCCAAAGCCTCGTTCTCACCTGTTGAGGCTCCAGACGGAACTGATGCACGGCCTACAACGCCAGACTTTAATGACACCTCAACCTCTACTGTAGGATTGCCACGAGAATCCAAGATTTCTCTTGCATGAACTTTTTCAATAATCATAATACAATAATACTTTTAACTTTATAAAACTATATTCAAAACCGCATGAACACAAATCGTGTCGCATAAATACGGTTTCTTATTCCGAGTGCAAAAATAGTAATCATAAGAAAAATTTCCAAATTCAAAGCATCCTAAAAAATAGGTAATTTTTTTAGCCACGCATTGTCTTTACAGTCTTATCCCATATTTACGGACGCCTTCATTCATCATCTGTGATGGCATATTTACCTTCCTTTTCCAGAATCTCTTCCAGAAATTCAGAAGCGTCAGCCACGCAAAGAGGGCATTCGCGAAGCACCTTTCCCGTACCCACACCTTTGAGCAATTTGCATTGTGTTGCACCGTTGCGCTGCTTGAATTTATCCATAATCTGTCTCATGCCCTTGACAGACTTCGCCTTGTCTTGAGTGGCAAGACCGAGTATGATGCCTGCGCCTACGATGGCTCCGCAAGTTCCCTCCATATTACCCATTCCTGCAGCAAAGGCATTGCCAGCATTCTTAATGGTTTCTTCTTCCATGCCGGCGAAGTCGTGATAGGTGCAGAGCACAGCCTGTGTGCAATTATGCGAACCACAACGCTTCTTCTCAGCTGCTATTTCTTTTCTTGTTTCCATATTATTATCTCCTTGTTATTTTAATATTCGTTTTGATTTCGACTACAAAGATAATGCTTTTATTATAGATACATAAAAGATATCAGCTATACATCAATAGATAATTTCTATCGTTAGAATATTTGGCGTGGTGAAAAATAATATATATCTTTGAGAAGTGAAACTTACACAAGATAAGATATGGAAGAAAAAATGTATTCATATAAGTATCCGCACCCCGCTGTGACAACCGACTGTGTTATCTTCGGATTTGACGGCGCAAAGCTTAAGGTTCTGCTGATTGAACGAGGAAACGAACCATATAAAGGACTATGGGCGTTTCCTGGTGGCTTCCTGAATATGGACGAAAGCGCCGAGCAAGGTGCAAGGCGTGAACTGATGGAAGAAACGGGAATGGTGGCTGGATACATGGAGCAGTTTCATGCCTTCACTGATCCTGACCGCGATCCTCGCGAACGAGTAATCACAATAGCCTACTACGCCCTGTGCAATATTCAGGAAGTAAAGGGTGGCGATGATGCTGCAAAGGCTCAGTGGTTCAGCATCGACGAGATACCGCAGCTGGCGTTCGACCACGACTGCATGCTGCATCTTGCTCTTTCGGCGCTGCGCGAGAGACTTCATTTCCGACCCATCAGCCAACTGCTGCCCGAGAAATTCACAAAGGAAGAACAGCAACTGCTCTACGAGGCAATAATGGACGTAAAGCTCGACAGCCCCAACTTTGCCAAGAGATAGATCTGATACAAAAATGAGACATGAGACTATAGACGGATTCAGATAGTTCGTGAACAAGTTCAGTAAGTTCAGAGAAACAACTACCGATACTACAGAAAATATTTTCAAAATAACATGTTGTTCAGAAACAATATAAGGTCAAACAGAGACTGTCCACATGCAAAATCCTGCCATTTTATTTTGTGGTTTCAGTCATTTGTACTAACTTTGCAAAGTTAATATACAATATCTCGGGGTTGACTGGATTTGACAAGAAGCTACGCCTACTATTATTCAATGAAATTGAAAAGATAGAGATCGCTGTGCGTTGCGCTATCGTCAACTTTGGAACAGAAATGACAGGTAACTCTTTTTGGATGACTGATGCCAACAATTTCTCAAATCCGTCCAAGTTCAATCGCTCTATACGTCTTATAGAAGATGAACTGAACCATACAAAAGATGATTTCATCAACCATTTCAAAGAGACATATACCAATCAGTACCCACCTTCATGGATGCCGACCGAGATATTGCCATTTGGGGTAATCACCAATGTTTATTCTAACATCATGAATAAGAAGATAAAGAAGCGTATTGCACAGTCATTTGGCTTGCAAGTTGCACCTTTTGAATCTTGGCTTACCATTATCACTGTAACAAGAAACTCATGTTGTCATCATGCACGTGTATGGAATAGGGTATTCTCTATTCGTGCTACCATGCCAATTAGAATGTCACGTCCTTGGATTACCTTGCCAACAGATCCATTGAAAGTGTACTTTGATATGTGCATCATCAAGTACTTTCTTGACATCATATCTCCAAATAACGATATGCTTGATAAGATGAACAGACTTTTTGCTACGTTTTCTGCAGGATTATCAGAAAAATCCTCTAAATGCGTGTGTTTCTCGATTTTTATTTGTATTTTTGCCATGCCGTTCAGAGTTCTGCTATGCCTGTTGTCGCGACACGAAGGTTAGTGAAAATTCTGACATGGCAAAAGGACCCGAGCAACAAACAATTGCTTAGGCCCTTATAAACAACAAACATATAGTGTTGCAGAAACGAGGAATAATATTAGCCTATGCAATACCCGCTTATATCAGAATATCTCGCTGCCATTCAAGATGCTCACGACAATCTTGATAAGCTGAACCATTTAGTGCCCGTGCTGGACAAACATGGCGAGCCGTATCGCAGCAGTGGTGCTTTTGCCGTCGTGTTCAAGATGAAGGACGAGCAGACTGGGAAGTGCTACGCCCTGAAGTGTTTCACCGAGGAGCAGGAAGGACGCGCGGAGGCATACCGTCAGATAGCGGAGGAGTTGGAATTTGTCGATTCACCTTATATTACTTCCGTGAAATACCTGGAGAAGGAACTGTTTGTTGACAGCAATTGTGAAGACGACGAGTTTCCCGTGCTGCTGATGGACTGGATTGAGGGCGAAACGATGGAGACGTACATTGCCGAAAACTATACAGACAGCTATGAAATGTCGATGCTCTGCTACCGTTTCTGCAAGATGGCGGCTTGGCTTCGCTCGCAGTCTTTTGCGCATGGCGACATCAAACCCGACAATATCATTGTGCGTCCGGATGGAACGCTCACCCTCGTTGACTACGACGGCATGTTTGTGCCAGCGATGAAAGGCCAGAAGTCGCCGACTATCGGCACCAAGGACTTCTCGCATCCTCTTCGCACCATTGACGACTTCGACGAAACCATTGACGATTTTGCCTTGGCCTCCATTGCCCTCTCGCTCAAAGCCATCGCTCTTGATTCGTCCCTGCTTCAGAGCTACGGAGCATCCGATCGTCTCCTTTTCTCTGCCACCGATTATCTCGATTTGAGCAAGAGTAAGATCTTCGCTGCCCTGCTAAGTTTATTGGCAGACGTGGAGGCCAGAACCCTTCTGTCTATGTTCCTATTAGCCAGCGCCCAAAAAGACTTGTCTATGTGCTCCTTCCGATTGTTTGGGTTGCAGAAACCGAAGGAAAAGGAAGTGTGGAGTACAGAGGTTACTGAAAAGGACCTTAAAAATGCTATAGAGGATGAGTATGGCGTAAAATATAGCAAGGATTGGAAAAGATTGCTTAGAGCGCCCAAAAATTTAGATGGCGTGTATTCTATCAGAAAAGGGGTAAAGGTTATTGCAAATGACGCTTTTGATGACTGTTATTCCCTTACAAGTATCAACATTCCAGACGGCGTGACAAGTATTGGGGATTGGGCTTTTTGTGGCTGTGAATCCCTCACAAACATCAACCTCCCTGATAGTATGGCAAGTATTGGGCATAGCGTTTTTTCTGGCTGTCTTTCCCTCACGAGTATCAGTATTCCTGATGGTGTGACAAATATTGGGGATTCTGCTTTTTCTGGTTGTGACTCCCTCACAAGCATCATCATTCCAAAGAGTGTGACAGGTATTGGAAATTGCGCTTTTAATGCCTGTGAATCCCTCACGAGCATCATCATTCCAGACAGTGTGACAAGTATTGGAGCTGGGGCTTTTGCTAGTTGTGATTCCCTTAAAAGTATCAACATTCCAGACGGTGTGACAAGCATTGAGAATGACGCTTTTTCTAACTGCTTTGGCCTCAAGAGCATTTATATACCAGAAAGTGTGACAAGTATTGGAACTGGGGCTTTTCTTCGGTGTTGGACTCTCAGAAACATCAATATTCCTGATAGCATAACAAGTATTGAGGATGGGGCTTTTTCTAACTGCCTTTTCCTCAAAAACATCAACATTCCGGATTCGGTGACAAGTATTGGGGCTGGGGCTTTTTCTGACTGCAATTCCCTTACAAGCATCAACATTCCAGACAGTGTGACAACTATTGGGGAATACGCTTTTTACAATTGTAAATCCCTCACGAGTATCAACATGCCAAAATGTATGACAAACATAGGGAAAAGTACTTTTCGCAATTGCCATTCTCTCACGACTATAAATATACCTGACAATGTTACAAGTATTGAGGATTACGCTTTTGATGATTGCAAAAATCTTACAAGTATAAACATTCCAAAAAGTGTGACAACCATCGGGAAAGGTGCTTTTCGCAATTGTAAACTCCTCACCAGCGTCATTATTCCAGAAAGTGTGACAACTATTGGGGAATATACTTTTGCAGATTGCAATACCCTCACCAACATTAAGATACCAAAAGGTGTGGCAACTATTGGAAACTGTGCTTTTCTCAATTGTAATTCTCTAACGAGCATTAAGATGCCAGAAGGTGTGACAACTATCGGGAATGCTGCTTTTTTAAGCTGTAACTCCCTCACGAGCATCATTATTCCAGATGGCGTAACAACTATTGAAGATTACGCTTTTGCGTTTTGTACATCCCTCAGTAGTATTACAATTCCAAGCAGTGTAGTTACTATTGGAGACAATCCTTTTATCGGATGTCATGCAGATTTACACAACAAATCAAAAGCATTTGTATACGAAGACAATGTTTTATTTAACAAAGACAAAACAACAATTATTTCGTACAGATCTAAAGAAACAAGCTATATCATTCCCGATAGCGTAACCAGCATTGGAACACAAGCTTTTAGGGGAAGCGAGTCTCTTAAAAATATTATAATTCCAAACAGTGTTACAAATATTGGGACATACGCTTTTGCGCTTTGTACATCCCTCGGTAATATTACAATTCCAAGTAGTGTAGTTGCTATTGATGGTAATCCTTTTTGCGGATGTCATGCAGATTTGTTTAATGAGTCAAAAGCCTTTTTATATGAAGAGGATGTTTTATTCAATAAAGATAAAACGACACTTATTTCATATAGGGCTAAAGAAACGAACTATACCATTCCTGCTAGTGTTACAAGTATTGGGAAAAACGCTTTTGGGAGATGTGAGACTCTTAAAAGCATCACTATTCCTAATAGTGTGACCAATATTGGAAAAGGTGCTTTCGCCAAATGTATTTCCCTCGCGAGTATTAATATTCCCGAAAGTGTGACAAGTATTGAAGAGAGGACTTTTATTGGGTGTGATTGGCTTCCATCCCAAATCAAATCCGACATCATCCAACGTTTTGGCAAAAATGTCTTTTAATCATGATAATAATAGATTCCAAGCGCAGGAAGCGCGAAAACATATTGAAGAAATATCCTGACGCGGTAATTGCCGATGTCACCAGCCAAGCCACTGATAGTTTGGTGAAACTAAGTCCGTTCTATCCCCACGGGGGAATCCCAGTACCCTTCAGCGAGGGCTACACCGCAATGTGCGTTGAAGCGATATGGCAGGGACTGAAAGTGTTTGAATCGGCGGATGTGGACGTGAATATGTTTGCAAACGACACGATGAAGAACATCAAGCGTACCGTCAGGCGCTTTGGGAAACCACTCGGCCATCGTAAGGGCGTAAACGGTACCGAGCTGTTAGGATATATAGAGGCTCGCAAGCAAATCTATCTGCCAGCATATCAGTGGGTGCTTGAGAACAAGGTGGCGAGCATCATCGAGCAGTTAAAGGAGGCCAGCAAGACGAAGACGATTGTGCTACTCGACTTTACCACAAACTGCGATATTGACAATCCGAAGGCGCCATTATCGCACGCCTTCTTGGTCAAGGCATACGTTGAGGGTCTATATCCTTTCGGCGACAAGAAGCCGCAGACAGAAACACCGCAAGAACCGTCGCTGTTCTAACCATATAAACAAGAAAACATTATGAGCAAAAGAAACAATTGGGAGGAGTTCAAGAAACTTCTCGAACAGAACAACATAACCAAGCTGTATCACTTCACCGATCGCGACAACTTGGAGAATATCATCAAGAATGGCGGTCTCTACTCATGGAAAGACTGCGAGGATCGTGGCATCGACATCCCCAAGCCGGGTGGTGGCGGTCCAGGCTCGTTGTCATGGTCGCTCGACAAGCAGGCAGGCCTGGAACATTACGTTCGCGTCAGCTTCACTGCCAACCACCCTATGATGTATGTGGCCATGAACGAAGGGAGGATATCAAATCCCGTATTGTTAGAAATCGACCCCGAGGTGATTTACGATGAGAACGCGCGCTATGCCGACCGCAACGCCACACGAAATGGGGCAAAAATTGGCGGCACACTGAACGACTTCAAGCAGATACACTTCCAAACCGTCAAGGCAAAGAAGCATTTCGACCTCGACGCCGATGAACAACCTTTCTATCAAGCGGAGATATTGGTAAAAAACTTTATACCATTGAAGTATATCACCAATATCGGCAACTTTGGCATACCGATTCCGAGCGAGCCTCAGCAGATGCAGAGCAAGAACGCCTACACCGCACGCGTTGACCGTGAGCATCCTACTGCATTCATCTTCCTTGTTGACCAAAGTGTGTCTATGAGGCGCTTGACAACATTCAACGGAGAGGAAATGACGCTCTCTGAGGCGGTGGCGAGAATCGTAAACTCGCAAATCAACGAACTTGTGGAACGGTGTGTAAAGAACAACGAGACACGCCATTATTTCGACATTGCCGTGATAGGATATGGCAAAGAGGCTTACAGCGCATGGAACGGTGCACTTGAGGGCAGCGACTTCGTTACGCCAGAAGAAATACGAAACAATCCGTTTATGAAAAAGATGGTCAAGGAGGAAGTACGCACACGAAAAGGCATCACAATCAAGGAGGTAGAAAAGAAGCAATGGATGACAGCGCGCCACGACGGCAGTTGGACACACATGGACAAGGCGTTTAAGCGTGCTGAGGGATTGTTGGAGAACTGGATGAAACAACACCATGACAAGGACTGCTATCCACCAACCATTATCAATATCACTGACGGAGAGTATAATGGTGCGTCTCATGACGAGATGCAGCAGTTGGCCAATCAGTTGAAGTCGATGTTTACGAACGATGGCAATGTGCTGCTTTTCAATATTCACGTAGTACCTGGAAATACAGAGTCAGTGGTATTCCCTGCTTCTCTTGGCGAATTGAATGGCAACGGCTATGGGGAAAAGCTATACAATATGGCAAGTCTCCTGCCGCTTAACTACAATGAGCAGATGAGAACTATTTTCGGTGACAAGCAAACCGACATACGCTATCACGCTATGGGCGTGAACACCGGCATGGAACGCCTCGTAAAGATGATGAAGATTGGCACGCTGTCAAGTATGTTTGTCAACAACCTGTAAGATAAGATGAGTGAAAGTGTAAGTATAGCAAAACCTAACGACCACGCGCCCAACGAGGACGCCGTATTCTGCTCGCCACAGTGTATAGCTGTATCGGATGGAGCGGGAGGCTGCGGCCTCTATGCCGACAAATGGTCGAGATACCTTATAGAGCAACTGCCAAAGGACGCTCCACTCTGTTCGTTCACAGAGCTGGACGAATGGCTGGACGGTATATGGGAGACGTTCTATGACGAGCATGAAGAATTAGCCAAAATGGGCGACGGCATCTTGCTTAACAAGTTCTACAACGAAGGATCATGCGCAACCATCGCAGCGGCTTGGGCTACAAAGCCAGGGCAATGCCAATGGATGGCGTATGGGGATAGTGTCGTTTTCCATTATAGCCTTCAGACCGGATTGCTGGAACATAGCTTTACACGACTGGCAGACTTTAGCAATCCCCCTCGCCTCATCAGCTGCAAGGATCCGCTGGAGGAAGAAGGTTTTCGATCTGGCATCTTCCACCCTGACAAAACTTCTGTGGTGTTTGCAGCAAGCGATGCGTTGTCGCATTATGTGCTGATGATGTACGAACTTTCGAAAAGATCGGAGTTTGAAAGAGAACTGATGGAGTTGCGGACGAAACCGACAAGCAATTCGCAGCTGCTTCAAATGGCGGAGAAGGAAGAGTTTAACTTTTACGACGATGTGCTCATACCTCTTATAAGAAGTGCAGATTCTGAATCTGCCTTTAAGGAATTGATGGAAACATTGTATGCCAAAAGGTTGATAGACATCGACGATTACACGTTGGCAATACTATAAACCGTGCGTTCCGGAAATAGACAACCATCCAAACAAGACGACATTTAGACCTATGCAATACCCGCTAATATCAGAATATCTCGCTGCCATTCAAGATGCTCACGACAATCTTGATAAGCTGAACCATTTAGTGCCCGTGCTGGACAAACATGGCGAGCCGTATCGCAGCAGTGGTGCTTTTGCCGTCGTGTTCAAGATGAAGGACGAGCAGACTGGGAAGTGCTACGCCCTGAAGTGTTTCACCGAGGAGCAGGAAGGACGCGCGGAGGCATACCGTCAGATAGCGGAGGAGTTGGAATTTGTCGATTCACCTTATATTACTTCCGTGAAATACCTGGAGAAGGAACTGTTTGTTGACAGCAATTGTGAAGACGACGAGTTTCCCGTGCTGCTGATGGACTGGATTGAGGGCGAAACGATGGAGACGTACATTGCCGAAAACTATACAGACAGCTATGAAATGTCGATGCTCTGCTACCGTTTCTGCAAGATGGCGGCTTGGCTTCGCTCGCAGTCTTTTGCGCATGGCGACATCAAACCCGACAATATCATTGTGCGTCCGGATGGAACGCTCACCCTCGTTGACTACGACGGCATGTTTGTGCCAGCGATGAAAGGCCAGAAGTCGCCGACTATCGGCACCAAGGACTTCTCGCATCCTCTTCGCACCATTGACGACTTCGACGAAACCATTGACGATTTTGCCTTGGCCTCCATTGCCCTCTCGCTCAAAGCCATCGCTCTTGATTCGTCCCTGCTTCAGAGCTACGGAGCATCCGATCGTCTCCTTTTCTCTGCCACCGATTATCTCGATTTGAGCAAGAGTAAGATCTTCGCTGCCCTGCTAAGTTTATTGGCAGACGTGGAGGCCAGAACCCTTCTGTCTATGTTCCTATTAGCCAGCGCCCAAAAAGACTTGTCTATGTGCTCCTTCCGATTGTTTGGGTTGCAGAAACCGAAGGATGAGGAAGCTTGGAGTACGGAGGTAACAAAAGAGGATATTGAAAATGCTGTAGAAGATGAGTTTGGCGTAAAATACAGCAAGGATTGGAAAAGATTACTTAAAGCGCCCACAGATTTAGATGGTGTGTATTCTATCAGAAAAGGGGTAAGGGTTATTGCAAATTACGCTTTTACAGGCTGTCATTTCCTTACAAGTATCAACATTCCAGACGGCGTGACAAGTATTGGGGTTGGAGCTTTTTTATGGTGTCGTTCTCTCAGAAACATCAACATCCCTTACACTGTAACAAGTATTGGGGTTAGAGCTTTTGAGCACTGTTCCCTCACGAGTATTAGTATTCCACCAAGTGTGACAACTATTGAGGTTTGGACATTTTTAGCCTGTTTTTCTCTCAGAAACATCAACATCCCTGATACAGTAACAAGGATTGGGTATGGAGCTTTTGAACGCTGTCTTTCCCTCACGAGTATTAATATTCCACCAAGTGTGACAACTATTGAGTTTTGGACATTTTTAGGCTGTCGTTCTCTCAGAGACATCAACATCCCTGATACTGTAACAAGTATTGAGGACTACGCTTTTTCTGAATGTAATTCTCTTAAAAACATCAACATTCCAAATGGTGTAACAAGGATTGGAGATAGCGCTTTCTATGGCTGTAATTCTCTTATAAGCATTACAATTCCAAGCAGTGTAATTGCTATTGGTATGAATCCTTTTTGTGGATGCCATGCTAATTTGAAGAACGAGTCAAAAGCGTTCATATATGAACACAATATCTTATTTAACAGAGATAAGACAGTTATTATTTCGTATAGAGCTAAAGAAGCGAACTATGTCATTCCTGACAGCGTGACAGGTATTGGAGATGGTGCTTTTTCAGGCTGTGATTCCCTTACAAGTATCAACATTCCAGACAGTGTAACAAGTATTGGATGGTGGGCTTTTTCAGGCTGTGATTCCCTTACAAGTATCAACATTCCAGACTCAGTAACAACTATCGGGAATAGAGCTTTTAGTGGTTGTAAATCCCTCAAAAGCATCAACATTCCAAACAATGTGACAAGCATTGGGTATTGCGCATTTGAAGAATGTGATTACCTTTCTCCTCAAGTCATATCCGACATCATTCAACGTTTTGGGGAATATGTCTTTTATGAGGAAGATGACTGGTTCCTCCGAAATTGTCCTGACTACTTCATTCATAGAATACATAATTTCTAACTAATTAATAAACAACATTTTGCACCTTTTGCGCCACCTAATATGGGGTGACGCAAAAGGTATCTTAACTATGTTTATCAAAAAAAAAAGACCATAAAAAACACTTTGTGCTATGGCCAACTGATTATAATCCTTTCACCTTTCTGAGTCGGAATCACCAGCACTTCGCCCTCACGGGTAACATCGCCCTTATTGCCTGTCACCGTCGGTTCTCCATTTTGCATAGACGCTGGCAAAGCAATACGGCAAGTTCCGCCCTGTTCTGGATAAATGCTGATTTGTTGCACCTTGCCACCTTTTTGCTCGGCAGACACAAGGAAGGCACCCATGGCACGCAGATCCTGGAAAGAGATATCTTGCCATGAAGCAGGAACAGCAGGGAAAATTCGAATGATACCAGTATGGCTCTGCATCAGCATCTCTTGTATTCCGGAAGCAAAGGCGAAGTTGCCTTCGAGCGTGAACGGGCGATAGGTAAACTTTGACTTACCACTATTCGTCTGGTCGCCATTGGCATGGAAGGTGTTGGGCAAGCAGAAGCATTCGGCAAAGGTCTTCAGGGCCTGAGCGGCACCCTCGCCGTCAAATGCACGGGCTTTCATGTTGCCAAACCAACTGTAGGAATAACCGCACCACCAGTCCGGGCCCACTTCCTGCATGCGTTTGAGCGTAGCATTGATGATCTTTTGAGACTCCTCTCCCTGACTGTAGTCAAGCAAGCCTAACGGATGAATTGCCATGGCGTGGGAGAAGTGGCGATGCGACTCGTTATAGGGGAACCCTTTGGCGAAAGTGAGCGAACCCTCCTTGTCCAGATCAAAGGCTGGCAACTGTTTTCCTACTTTTTCCCAATGCACCGCCTCGTCATTCAACTTCAAAGCCGCGGCCATTTCGGAAGCAGCCTTGAAGGCAAACTTCATCAGGGAAAGGTCGTAGTTGGTCATGTCCTTGAACCAAGCCTTGATACTATTGTCGAATATTTCGGGACTTGAACTCGTTGGCAGGCGACGAAACCCCTGGTTGTCAACACTGGAAAGCTGTTCGAGGAAAGTCGCCACATCCTTCGTAAACGGATATGCCCGCTCTTTCAGAAATACATTATCGGCCGAGTATTTCCAATGCAGATAGAAATGCTGCGACAGCCAAGCACTCACCGTCGGAGACATGGCATACTGAATCCAGCCGCCCATCGGCTCGCCAGTCAATGTGCAAACGCCCGGAACGTTAATACCTTCACATTCAAAGTATTGCTTCGTGTATTTCCTATAGACCTCACGTTGGTTCCAAAGCGTATTCAGATAGCCCATCTCTTCCTGCAAATGGTTTCCCATATAGGATGGCCAATAGCTTAACTGCGTATTCAAGTCGTGATGAAAATCACCCTTCCATGGTGGAAGTTTCCCATTGTCGGCAGTCCATACTGCCTGGAGAGAGATTGGAGAAGAGTTCTCACGGGAAGCAGAACCAAACTTGTACATTTCGTTGTCGTATTGCTTCTGCAAGACCGTATCGGGTATGGAAATGGAAGAGGCTTGCCAATAGTTGTTCCAATAGTCCATATGGGCACTGTAGTCCGAGTCCACACCACGCTCCAGGGCTTGGAGGGTTGCTTCCGAAGCCTTGTCGGACGACAAAGAAGAAGAGACACTCCAAACACCATACAACTTTTTGCCTTTTTGTTTCCAACGTACATTCACGTCGTAATAGAATCCGCCCCACCCCGGCTGATGATAGGTTATTTCCTGCTTCTCAGTCCGTAGCGTTCCTTGTTCATAGCCCAGACGACGCAAATCTAAGCCTGTCACCGGATCGTTATCACCAGCAGCTACAGGCTTGTTGTATTGCGGTGCTATCAAACTGGGGCATATTGTGTCGGGGAGGTTTTCAAAAACAAACCAGCCCACAGGCTCAGTGGCATGGACAAAAGTCTTCAGTGTGGTGCCATTATCCCAACGAGCCTCGCACAACGCATTGTTCAGATACAGACGTATGTCGTTAGGCTCACCCAATTTTTCCAAAGGGAAACTCAAGGGCAGCTCCTGGTATTTTCGAAGGAGCAGGCAGCTGGTCATAAGGCCAGTCGTATTTTTTCTGAACCGGCAGATAGTCGCCCTTTTGCACTTGGCTATATACCCACGAGAAACGGTTGTTGGATCCAGAGATACTATCCATAGGTCGAAGGTCCCAAAGGTCGGTACGGTCCAGGGAAAAACGTAGAGCGGAATCCCTTTGCCATAGCAAAGCTCCAACAGTCGCATTGCCCAATGGGATGCCCTCGTCCCAGCTTCTCGCCAACTGTGTGAACTGCAAATCGCTTGCCAAAGGCTTTTCCCTCCAGTCTGTCTTCACTTGGCATGAGCACATTATTCCGCCAATCGAAATCAAACCCAAAAGAAGAAAAGACTTTCCACATCGCCTGACACCCATTATAATCTTCACAAGTCCGCTTCCACGTCCTGCGACGAGTTCATTCAAGTATTTCTTTGGTTCAAACCTCATGTTATGGTGTTATTTTGGATATTGGTATCACATTTTGCACCACAAAGATAGTGTTTTTATCTCAACAGATGGCATCAACGATAGAAAATCTGCATTTGAGAAGTTCAAAAAATATAAATGCAGAATTTGTAGGTCGAATGTTTCTCCGCTGCAAGGTAGAAGGAATTAAGGTTCTTCCGGAAAATGGAGTGATTCGACGTGGACACATAGAAGACAACTTGAACAACTTTTACAACAAGTAACAACTCTTTCGGTAAGCCATGAGCAGAACTGAGCTTGCTCAAGTTATGCCATGGCGAGAAAGAGTGCCATGTAATGGAACAGCTTCGCGGGGACATCGCCTCTTCGAGGCCCATGCTGACCAAGGGTTGCTGCAAGGGAAACAACTATGAACAAAACCTATCACTCGATTTTCCGGATGAACAAAAAAATCCTCCACTAAAAGAGAGTTTCTCTGATTTTATTTGTAACTTTGCCGTATCTATTGACGAATTCTCTTGTTTGTTTTGCAGCACTAAGACAGGTGAATTCTCTGAGATGAAATGATCCTGGGCAACTTATTATTGACCAGTCGCTTAAAGCACATAACAATCTATAGTGCTGCGGAATTAAAGTATAGTATTATGCTACTTAAAAAAGGAACTCTTCTTCAAGGAGGTAAATACAAAATAGAAAAAGTCTTGGGACAAGGCGGGTTTGGAATCACCTATCTTGCAACTCAAATCAACCTAAACAGAAAGGTTGCCATCAAAGAATTTTTCATGAAAGATATGTGCTGTAGAGAAGAAGACACAAATCAAGTATATTACATCTCCTCTGACAGAAATTTTGTTGATAATTTCAAAAACAAATTCATTAAAGAGGCTCAGACAATATCTTCTCTTAATCATCGTAATATAATTCGCATACATGACACTTTTGAAGAAAATGGCACTGCGTATTATGCAATGGAATATATTGATGGATGCTCGATTAGCGACATTTTGAAACAACAAGGTAAGTTGCAAGAGGATGTAGCAATACAATATATCAAAGAAGTAGCAGAAGCGCTTAACTACATACATAGCAAGCATATCAACCATCTTGACATTAAACCTAGCAATATTATGGTTCGCCAAGTTGATAATTCTGTCGTTCTCATTGACTTTGGTGTTGCGAAACAATATGATCTATTGACAGATGAAGGCACTACATCAACCCCTGTTGGCGTAAGTCATGGTTATTCTCCACTTGAGCAATATTCCGATGGAGGCGTGCAGAACTTTTCGCCACAGTCTGATATTTATGCCCTAGGAGCAACCTTATATACGATGGTTGTTGGTGAAAAACCACCACACGCTGTTAGCATCTCACAGAATGGCTCCCCTACCATCCCGAATACTATATCTCCAAAAAATCGCAATGCGATAACTGCTGCTATGAAGCTAAAACGCTCCGAGCGACCTCAAAGCGTTAGTAGTTTTGTAAATATATTAAATGGCCTGGATTGTAACGAAGAAACAGTAGTTATAACCAAGCAAAAAAAATCAAAAAGACCTATTGTATTAGCCTCAACGCTTTTGTTATTGATAGCAATAATCGCACTTAGTGTGTTTGCTTGGAATCAGAATAAGACCTCCACGCGTATGAATACTAATGCTGTTGACACAATAAAGATTGATTCGCTAGAAAAGAATGAACCCAAGATTAATGATCAAGTAGAGGTTCAAACTTTCTCGTACAAGAAACAAATAGGTGATAACCTTGTTGATTATTCCATAGACTATCCAACAGCGGGCAACCCCATACTTAGAAGAAATGTTATTGAATGGATAAACGAGTCGCTCGGTGGACAATACACAGGAAATTTAAAGGATGCACAATCCATTGTGGATTTTTATGGTAAAGAAGTTGAATTATCGAATGAAAACTACATAGAAGTAAAGCACCATATAAAAATGAAATATCAAACAGAAAAATATGTAACATTCGAGCATAGCGGTTATGCTATGCAAGAAGGAGCAGCACACGGATTTGGAGGAACAATCGGCGCAACATTCAGAAAAGATGATGGACGTAAATTTGGCTGGGATATGTTTAGTAACTACGAGGGACTTCAACCATCTATTAAGCAAGGACTTAAGAGATACTTTGAGGTAAGCACTGATCAAGAATTAGAGGAACACCTTATATTTCTACCAGAAGGGAATACAATTAACTCTTTGCCTATGCCATCATCCGACCCATGGTTAACACCAAACGGTTTAACCATGAGTTATGGTGCTTATGAAATTGCATGCTACGGCGATGGAGAACCAACTTTCACAATTCCTTTCAACAATATCAAGAATTGTTTAACAGCAACAGCAAAAAAATTAATTCCAGAATAATATCATAGAAGCGGTCGTTAAGCAGAATGAAGTGTACACAACTCTGTAAACAAGACTTTTAGGTCTCAGCCGAAAAATGGTTAAAGAGACTTAGGAAACATCTCCTAAGCCAAGCCTGCTTGAATAGAGGAGGGACTTACTTTTTGAAATCGGGTAGGAGGTAAATACTAATCATAGGTATTTATCTCCTACTTCGCATTTTGCGCCCCCCACTCCACTGCTGAAAACGGAGGATATCCACCCACCCAAAACGGGGATATCCGTTCACTTTTC
>ERZ1106919.741-NODE-741-length-24737-cov-19.620250_pt1 | contig 24737 bp, 19 predicted proteins | sample MGYA00403654_ERZ1106919 | MGnify/ENA primary metagenome ERZ1106919 (study PRJEB35170, sample SAMEA104062450) | human gut metagenome | biome: human gut; feature: human-associated habitat; material: faeces | place: Denmark | collected 2012-10-08 ... | reverse complement strand
AGATGGACTTACCGGAGGACACATTATTTTGCTGAATCCGCCGGCATCGGAATACTATGATGCGACAAAGGCACAGGCACTGAAAGCACTACATGCCTATCCGGGCGGAATGCAGATCGGCGGAGGAATTACTGCAGAAAATGCTGCAGAGTATCTGGAGGAAGGGGCAAGTCATGTGATCGTTACATCCTATGTATTTCAGAATGGACAAGTGCGGTATGACCGGCTGGACCGGCTGAAAAAGGCAGTAGGGAAAGAGCATCTGGTACTGGATCTCAGCTGCCGGAGGCGCGAGAACAGTTATTATATTGTAACCAACAGATGGCAGACATTTACCGAGCTCAGACTGATACCGGAGGTCCTGGAAGAGCTGTCCGGATGGTGTGATGAATTTCTGGTTCACGGGGTTGATGTAGAAGGAAAAGCATCTGGTACAGAGGAGGATCTGGTCAGGATGCTTGCGGCGTGGAACGGACTTCCGATCACCTATGCCGGTGGAATTGGAAGCATGGAGGATCTGCGGGAGTTTGCACGGATCAGCGGGGAAAAGCTGGACTATACGATCGGCAGTGCACTGGATCTTTTTGGCGGTAAGATCCCGTATGCCGAGCTGACAGAACCGGTGAAATAAACTGATTGAAGAATAAAAGAAATGGTGCTACAATGGATACTGTCTATCTATAGCGGAAAAAAGCAAAACACTTCAGACAGAAGTGATAAGCAAGGAATATAAGGAGCTTAATAAAATGGGAATTATTGAAAAGATATTTGGAACGCACAGCGAACATGAATTGAAGCGAATCTACCCGATCGTGGATCATATTGATGCGCTGGAGCCGGAGATGCAGAAGCTCTCCGATGAGGAATTGAAAGAAAAGACGAAAGAATTCAAGGAGAGGCTTGCAAAAGGAGAGACACTGGACGATCTTCTTCCGGAAGCGTTTGCTGTTGTAAGAGAGGCAGCTGTCCGTGTACTTGGAATGCGCCACTACCGTGTACAGATGGTCGGGGGTATCATCCTGCATCAGGGCCGTATTGCCGAGATGAAGACCGGTGAAGGTAAAACACTTGTATCTACACTGCCGGCATACTTAAATGCACTGACCGGAGAAGGGGTGCATATTGTAACAGTCAACGACTATCTGGCAAAGCGTGATGCTGAGTGGATGGGAAAGGTTCATGAATTCCTGGGACTGACTGTTGGAGTTGTTCTGAACCAGATGGATAATGATGAACGACGTGCAGCGTATAATTGCGATATCACTTATGTGACGAATAATGAACTTGGTTTCGATTACCTCCGTGATAACATGGTTATCTACAAAGAACAGCTGGTACAGCGCGGTATGAAATATGCACTTATCGATGAGGTTGACTCAGTTCTGATCGATGAAGCGAGAACTCCTCTTATCATTTCCGGACAGAGTGAGAAATCTACGAAACTTTATGAAGCATGCGATATACTTGCACGTCAGTTAGAGCGTGGTGAGGCAAGCGGCGAGTTTACCAAGATGAATGCCATCATGGGTGAAGATATTGAAGAGACGGGAGACTTTATTGTTAACGAGAAAGAGAAGAATATCAACCTTACCGAAGATGGTGTGAAGAAGGTAGAGAAGTTCTTCCATATTGAAAACCTGGCAGATCCGGAGAACCTGGAGATCCAGCATAATGTGATCCTTGCGCTCCGTGCACATTATCTGATGTTCCGCGATCAGGATTACGTGGTAAAAGATGATCAGGTTATGATCGTTGACGAGTTTACCGGACGTATCATGCCGGGCCGTCGTTATTCCGATGGTCTGCATCAGGCGATTGAGGCAAAGGAACATGTAAAGGTTAAGAGAGAGAGCAAGACACTTGCAACCATTACCTTCCAGAACTTCTTCAATAAATTTGAGAAGAAAGCCGGAATGACCGGTACGGCTCTGACGGAGGAAAAAGAGTTCCGTGATATTTACGGCATGGACGTTATTGAGATTCCTACCAACCGTCCGATTGCACGTATCGATCATCAGGATGCGGTATATAAGACGAAGAAAGAAAAATTCAAAGCAGTTGTCGAGGAAGTCAAGAAAGCACATGAGAAGGGACAGCCGGTTCTGGTTGGTACCATCACGATTGAGACTTCCGAGCTGATCAGCGGAATGTTAAAGCGTGAGGGAATTCCACATACCGTATTGAATGCAAAATTCCATGAGCAGGAGGCCGAGATCGTCGCACAGGCAGGACAGCACGGAGCGGTTACTATCGCTACGAACATGGCTGGACGTGGTACCGATATCAAGCTGGACGAGGATGCACGTGAAGCCGGAGGTTTAAAGATCATCGGTACCGAGCGTCATGAATCCCGCCGTATCGATAATCAGCTGCGTGGTCGTGCCGGACGTCAGGGAGATCCGGGTGAATCCCAGTTCTTTATTTCTCTGGAAGATGATCTGATGAGACTGTTCGGTTCCGAGCGTCTGATGTCAGTATTTAACGCACTTGGTGTTCCGGAAGGTGAGCAGATTCAGCACAAGATGCTTACTTCTGCCATCGAGAAGGCACAGGAAAAGATCGAGTACAACAACTATGGTATTCGTAAGAATCTGTTAGAGTATGATCAGGTAAACAACGATCAGAGAGAGATCATTTACAAAGAGCGTATGTCCGTATTAAATGGAGACAGCATGCGTGATGCGATCTTTAAGATGATTCAGGAACAGGTGGAGAAATCAGTCGATACCTGTATTTCGAATGAGATTCCGCGCGAAGAGTGGAATTTAAATGAATTAAATGAAATTCTTCTGCCGGTGATTCCTCTTGAACCTGTTACAGAGAAAAATATCGAAGATATCAAGGATGTCAAAGAATTAAAGCAGCATCTGAAAGAACAGGCAGTGCTTTTATATGAAGCTAAAGAGACCGAATTCCCGGAGATCGAGCAGTTCCGTGAGCTGGAGCGTGTCGTATTGCTGAAGGTGATCGACCGCAAGTGGATGGATCATATCGACGATATGGATCAGCTCCGTCAGGGTATCGGATTACAGGCATACGGACAGAGAGATCCGCTGGTTGAGTATAAGATGGCCGGATTTGATATGTTCGATGAAATGATCGCGGGTATTCAGGAGGATACCATCCGTCTTCTCTATCATGTACAGGTAGAGCAGAAGGTAGAGCGTGAGCAGGTCGCAAAAGTAACCGGAACCAATAAGGACGAGAGTGCGGCAAAGGCACCGAAGAAGCGTGAACACGCCAAGGTATATCCGAATGATCCGTGTCCATGCGGCAGCGGTAAGAAATATAAGCAGTGCTGCGGACGTAAGGTTGTATAAAATCGAAGCAGATAACAAAAACGTGGAAACCATCATGGTTTCCGCGTTTTTTTGTAATGACACTATTTTTGTTTCTTTGGAAATTTAGAATAAGATTTGTTCTGTTTCATGCCGCCCCGGCACTCTGCAAGTTCGCTGACAGTGACGAGCTGATATCCGCGTCTGATAAGTTCCGGAATGATTGTCTGGGAGGCAGTGGCGGTCGCTTTATACAGATCGTGCATCAGTACGATATCTCCATCCTTTACATGGTTCAATACGGCTTTCTGGGTACTTGCGGAATCCCGCGTTTTCCAATCTAAGGTATCGATGGACCAGATGATGGAAGGCATTCCCACCCATGATTTGATGTTGGAACTGGTGGCACCTCCCGGTGGGCGCATCACAACCGGATTTATACCGATTACTTTTTTGACGGCACGATTGGTTTTGGAAACCTGTTTTTGAACTTCCTTTTTTCCAACCCGGGTCAGAATTTTGTGATCATAAGTGTGATTGCCAATCTGACACCCGTTGTCATAAGCCTTCTGTACGGTTTTGGAGTAAGTCGATACGCGGCTGCCCACCACAAAAAATGTGGCAACGGAATCATTTTTCTTCAGGGTTTTTAAAATAGTTGGGGTATAAACCGATGGTCCGTCATCGTAAGTGAGGGCAACCATCTTTTTGTTTTTATCGATTTTCCGTGTCAGAACCCCTTTTTTATTAAAGTAACATAAGTAATGGGAAATATTCTTTTTCCCGGTAACTGCCTGTCCGTTTTTCCCGAAATAGTATTTGTTTTTGCCAACCTTTTTCCACCGGTTTTTCAGCTTTTTTCCGTTCTGATAAAAATAGAAATGTCCGTTTTTATCATGGATAAGTCCCTGCAATACCGGTTTGGGATTTTCCGTGGAAGGAACCACCGGTGTTTCCGTTGGAATTTCGGAAGAAATTTCCGTGGAGTCATTTGCGGGCAGTTCTGTATTCAGATCTGCCGCATGGATAGCAATCCGGCCTGAAACTATGGTTAATGTCAGGGTAAATAACAATATTCCAAGGGAAAATAAATGAAATTCTTTTCTTCTTTTCATACAAAATCTCCTTATCTTTTGTGACATGTATTTGCTGTTATCATACACACTTTACAAGCAAAAAGAAAGATGAGAACAAATGTTCTGATTGAGATAGACAAAGTCAGATCTTTGTAGTAAAATTAGCATATATGTGCAGACTATAAAGATATGGATTTTATCTTTTTTTCATGGAATAAAGTTAATTTTACGATAAATTTGAGAAGGGAGAGGGCATTATGGAGTTCAAATTACATGCCCCATATGAGCCAACCGGTGACCAGCCGCAGGCAATTGAAAAATTAGTCAAAGGATTCAAAGAAGGCAACCAGTTTGAAACACTGCTGGGTGTGACCGGTTCGGGAAAGACCTTTACGATGGCAAATGTCATTCAGGCGCTGAATAAGCCGACGCTGATTATTTCCCACAACAAGACACTGGCGGGGCAGCTGTACGGAGAAATGAAAGAATTTTTCCCGGAGAATGCCGTCGAGTATTTTGTTTCCTACTATGATTATTATCAGCCGGAAGCGTATGTGCCACAGTCGGACACTTATATTGCGAAAGATTCTGCGGTCAATGATGAAATTGATAAGCTGCGCCTTTCTGCCACGGCAGCACTGGCGGAGCGAAAAGATGTCATTATCGTAGCATCTGTCTCCTGTATCTATGGCATTGGTAGTCCGGATGACTATATGAACATGATGGTTTCCCTGCGTCCCGGAATGGAGATTGACCGTGATGATGTGATCAAGGGACTCATTGACATGCAGTACACGCGCAACGAGATGGATTTTAAGCGTGGTACGTTCCGGGTGCATGGCGATGTACTGGAGATTTTTCCGGCGAATAATACCGACACGGCGATCCGTGTGGAGTTTTTCGGAGATGAGATCGACCGGATTACGGAGGTGGATGTGCTTACCGGAGAGATCAAATGTATATTAAAGCATGCGGCTGTGTTTCCGGCGTCCCATTATGTGGTGCCACAGGAAAAAATGAACGCAGCGTGTGACCGTATCGAGGCAGAACTGGAAGAGAGGGTCAGGTATTTTAAGGGTGAAGATAAGCTGCTGGAAGCGCAGCGTATCGCGGAGCGCACGAATTTTGATATTGAAATGATGAAGGAAACCGGATTTTGTAGCGGCATCGAAAACTATTCCCGCCATCTGGCAGGACGTGCCGAGGGAGAAATGCCGGAGACACTGATGGATTATTTTCCGGACGACTTTCTGATTATTGTGGATGAGTCCCACATTACGATTCCGCAGGTGCGTGGAATGTATGCAGGGGATCGCTCACGGAAACAGACACTGGTGGACTATGGATTCCGTCTGCCGTCCGCACTCGATAACCGCCCGCTTAATTTTGAAGAGTTTGAGAGCAAGATTGATCAGATGCTGTTTGTATCAGCTACGCCGAATGTCTATGAGAACGAGCATGAATTGCTGCGTGTGGAGCAGATTATCCGTCCGACCGGACTTCTGGACCCGGAGATTTCCGTGCGACCGGTTGAGGGGCAGATCGATGATCTGATCGGGGAAGTTAACAAAGAGACGAAAAATCACCATAAAGTGCTGATCACGACACTGACCAAGCGTATGGCGGAGGATCTGACACAGTATATGAGCGAACTTGGCATCCGTGTAAAATATCTGCACTCGGATATTGATACCTTAGAGCGTGCAGAGATTATCCGTGACCTGCGTCTGGACGTGTTTGATGTACTTGTCGGTATCAACCTGCTGCGGGAGGGATTGGATATTCCGGAGATTACGCTTGTGGCGATTCTGGATGCGGATAAGGAAGGATTCCTTCGTTCCGAGACTTCACTGATCCAGACCATCGGACGTGCGGCAAGAAACAGTGAGGGACATGTAATCATGTATGCGGATAAGATCACGGATTCCATGCGTGTGGCCATTGATGAGACGGAGCGCCGCCGCAAGCTTCAGCAGGCATACAATGAGGAACATGGAATCACACCGAAGACCATCCAGAAATCTGTGCGTGATCTGATTGCAATCTCCAAAAAAGTGGCAGCAGAGGAGATGGAATTTGATAAAGATCCGGAATCTATGAGCCGCAGGGAATTAGAAAAACTGATCGGGGACATCCAGAAGAAGATGAAGAAAGCTGCCGCAGAACTCAATTTTGAGGCGGCGGCAGAGTATCGTGACAAGATGGTAAAACTGAAAAATATGCTTCGGGATATTGAGGAATAGATAAAAGAGAGGAAACAAAATGCCGAAAAAACAGAGAAAATATATTAAAATACGAGGCGCCAACGAACACAACTTAAAATGCATCGATGTGGACATTCCGAGAGATGAGTTTGTTGTTCTGACCGGACTGTCAGGTTCCGGAAAGTCTTCGCTTGCGTTCGATACGATCTATGCGGAGGGACAGCGGCGCTACATGGAGTCTTTGTCTTCCTATGCAAGACAGTTCTTAGGACAGATGGAAAAACCGGATGTAGAGTCAATTGAGGGACTTCCGCCGGCAATCTCCATTGACCAGAAATCGACGAACCGAAACCCGCGTTCCACCGTCGGAACCGTGACGGAAATTTATGATTATTTTCGACTGCTGTATGCCCGCATAGGAATTCCACATTGTCCGAAGTGTGGACGTGCCATCGAGAAACAGACGATCGATCAGATGGTAGATGCCGTGATGAAACTGCCGGAACGCACACGCATCCAGATCCTTGCGCCGGTTGTGCGCGGGCGTAAGGGCGAACATCAGAAATTATTCGAGAAAGCAAAAAAAAGCGGTTATGTGCGTGTGATCGTGGACGGAAATATGTATGAACTTTCGGAAGAAATTCCGATGGATAAAAACATCAAACACAATATTGATATTGTGGTCGACCGTCTGGTGGTAAAACCCGGAATTGAAAAGCGTCTGACCGATTCCCTGGAAAATGTTTTTGAGCTGACCGGGGGAAATGCGATTGTAGATGTGGTGGACGGGGAACCAATGAATTTTTCCCAGAATTTTGCGTGTCCGGATTGCGGAATCAGTGTGGATGAGGTGGAACCGCGAAGCTTTTCGTTTAATAATCCGTTTGGTGCCTGTCCGGTCTGCTACGGACTCGGTTACAAGATGGAGTTTGATGAAAATCTCATGATTCCGGATAAGACACTGTCTATTTCCGAGGGGGCAATTCAGGTAATGGGCTGGCAGTCCTGCACCGATCCGTCCAGCTATACCTATGCCACCCTAAAAGCGTTGTCGGAAGGATATGGATTTTCTCTCGATACACCATATAAAGATCTGCCAAAAGAAATTCGGCATATGCTCATTCATGGCGGAGATGGCCGGATATTAAAGGTGCATTATAAAGGACAGCGTGGAGAAGGCGTCTATGATCTGAACTGGGAAGGCCTTATTAAAAATGTCGAGCGTCGTTACCGGGAGACGGGATCGGACACGATGAAGCAGGAATATGAGCAGTTTATGCGTATTACACCGTGTGCTGCCTGCCATGGACAGCGTCTGAAGCAGAGTTCTCTTGCGGTTACGGTTGCAGACAAAAATATATATGAGATGACCGATATGTCGGTAAAGGATCTCGTGAAATATCTGGCGGAAATGCAGCTGACGGAACAGCAGCAGTTCATCGGCAATCAGATTTTAAAGGAAATCCGTGCCCGTGTGGGCTTTTTGCAGGAGGTAGGTCTGGATTATCTGACATTGACACGTGCGACTGGAACCTTGTCCGGAGGAGAGGCGCAGCGCATCCGCCTGGCTACCCAGATCGGTTCCGGACTGGTCGGCGTGGCATATATTCTGGATGAGCCGAGTATCGGACTGCATCAGCGGGACAATGACAAGCTGTTGCATGCACTGATGAATCTTAAGAATCTGGGAAATACGCTGATTGTCGTGGAACATGATGAGGATACCATGCGTGCGGCCGACTACATTGTGGATATTGGTCCGGCAGCCGGTGTCCATGGTGGAGAAGTCGTTGCGGCCGGTACTGCGGCGGATATCATGAAATGCAAAAAATCCATTACCGGCGCTTATCTGAGCGGCCGGATGAAGATTCCGGTACCATCAAAACGGCGCAGACCGACCGGATTTCTTACCATCAAAGGAGCGCGGGAAAATAATCTGAAAAATATTGATGTGCAGGTTCCGCTTGGTATCATGACCTGTATCACCGGAGTATCGGGATCGGGAAAGAGTTCCCTGACCAATGAAATTCTGTATAAGCATCTGGCGCGAACTTTAAACCGGGCACGCTGCATCCCCGGAGATCACGATGATATTCTGGGTGTGGAACAACTGGATAAGATTATCGATATTGATCAGTCACCGATCGGACGCACACCGCGTTCGAATCCGGCAACCTATACCGGTGTGTTTGACATGATCCGTGATCTGTTTGCGGCAACTCCGGATGCAAAGGCACGCGGATATAAGAAGGGACGTTTCAGTTTCAACGTCAAAGGCGGACGCTGTGAGGCCTGCAGCGGAGATGGTATCATAAAGATCGAGATGCATTTCCTGCCAGATGTGTATGTGCCGTGTGAAGTCTGCGGTGGCAGGCGCTATAACCGCGAGACACTCGAAGTGCGCTATAAAGGAAAGACGATCTATGACGTGCTGGATATGACGGTGGAAGAGGCATTGGAATTTTTCAAAAATGTACCAACGATCCACCGAAAGATTCAGACACTGTACGATGTCGGACTTTCCTATGTAAAACTGGGACAGCCTTCCACAGAATTATCTGGAGGAGAAGCGCAGCGTATCAAACTTGCCACAGAACTGAGCAAACGCGGAACGGGAAAAACCATTTATGTACTGGATGAGCCAACCACCGGACTGCATTTTGCGGACGTACACAAGCTGGTGGAGATTCTTAGAAAGCTTTCGGACGGCGGAAATACCGTTGTCGTCATCGAGCATAATCTGGATGTCATCAAGACGGCTGATTATATCATTGATATGGGACCGGAAGGCGGTGATGGTGGCGGAACCGTGATTGCACAGGGGACTCCGGAGGAAATCTGTAAAGTTCCGGAATCGTATACCGGTCAGTTTTTAAAACCGTATCTGGAATCGAAGAACGTATAAAATAGCGAAAATGCACAGATTTTTGTCCCGGGAACAGAGAGATTCCTTAAAATTTAATTAAAATGCTTTAACCTATAAAAAAATGTTTGAAAAATGGGATGAATTGTATATAATGTTACTGTATGCATAAAAATATGATTAACTGCAGATTTGCGCCATGAACGCGGATCGAATTTTGATAAAGAAAGATAAAAAGAAAATAGGAAGGGGCATTCGGGATGATCGGATCAGATATCGGAATTGATTTAGGTACTGCGAGTATTTTAGTATATATTAAAGGAAAAGGTGTTGTATTAAAAGAGCCTTCCGTTGTTGCATTTGACAGAGATACCAATAAAATTAAAGCAATCGGTGAGGAAGCAAGACTGATGCTTGGAAGAACACCGGGAAACATTGTGGCAGTCCGTCCTCTTCGCCAGGGTGTGATTTCAGATTATACCGTCACAGAGAAGATGATCAAGTATTTCATCCAGAAAGCACTTGGAAAGAAGAGCTTTCGTAAGCCGCGCATCAGCGTCTGTGTACCGAGTGGTGTTACAGAGGTTGAAAAGAAAGCCGTAGAGGATGCAACTTATCAGGCAGGAGCCCGTGAAGTAGAGATTATTGAGGAACCAATTGCAGCAGCAATCGGTGCCGGTATTGATATTTCCAGACCATGCGGAAACATGATCGTAGATATCGGAGGAGGTACTTCGGATATCGCAGTCATTTCTCTGGGTGGTTCTGTTGTGAGCACTTCCGTGAAAATTGCAGGAGATGATTTTGACGAAGCCCTGGTCCGCTATATGAGAAAGAAACATAATCTTTTGATCGGTGAGCGTACCGCAGAAGATATCAAGATCAAAATTGGTACATGCTACCCACTGGCACAGAATGAGACGATGGATGTCCGTGGCCGTAATCTGGTAACCGGTCTGCCAAGAACCATTACGGTAAGCTCTGAGGAGACAGAGGAAGCTCTGCGTGAGGCAACATTACAGATTGTGGAAGCTGTACATTCCGTACTGGAGAAAACTCCACCGGAACTGGCGGCAGACGTTGCAGACAGGGGAATTGTCCTGACAGGTGGCGGCTCCTTGCTTCGTGGTCTGGAGGAACTGATTGAAGAACGTACCGGAATCAACACGATGACGGCAGAGCATCCTATGACCTGTGTAGCAATCGGAACCGGAAAATATGTAGAATTCCTCGCAGGAAAAAGAGACGAGGATTAATGCATAAAGTGCGCATTTATGCGCACTTTTTATCGCATGTCTATAAAGATCGTGAGGGCATTGGCCGATATAAATTAAAACTGTGAAAATTGAGGTGTCATAAATGGTAAAAGGATTGTATACCGCCCATACGGGAATGGTAAACGAAATGAAGCGTCTGGATATTCTGGCAAATAATCTGGCAAACGCAGACACAACAGCATATAAAAAAGAAGGAACGACGAGTCGTACTTTTGCCGATGAGATGTCTTTGCGCATTAAGGATTCTTCTAACATGGGGATTCCGAAAAAGCTTGGAGATATTACATATGGGGTTCACCTTGGACAGGTATATACGGATTATTCCACGGGAAATTTCAAGGTGACAGATAACACCACAGATTTTGCGATTGAAGGAAACGGCTTTTTTGCCGTGGCATTCACGGACAAGCAGGGAAATACTTCCGTGAAGTATACGCGGGATGGAGCCTTTACCGTAAATAAAGAGGGGTATCTGGTAACGAAGGATGGCGATTATGTTTTAAATGCCACTGGTGCAATGAATGGCGATCCGGGTCAGAATAATTATATACGTCTGGATCCAAATGCTGCGATTACCGTGAATAAACTGGGATACGTCATGCAGAATAACCAGATTGTCGGAACGATCGGCATGGTGGATGTGGATAATTATGACTATCTTGAAAAATACGGTGAGAATCTGTATAACCTTCTTCCGGGAGGAAACCGGATTGCAACAGATGCCAATATAGAGCAGGGCACACTGGAGACTTCCAATGTAAATGTTGTAAATGAGATGGTAAATATGATTACAATTCAGAGAGCCTATGAGGCAGGACAGAAGGTAATCACTTCCATAGATGGAACACTTGACCGGGCAGTTAACAATGTCGGTAAAGTATAATAGTCGCTGAAAGACCGCAAGGAGGAAATAGAAGCGTATGATGAGATCACTTTATACTGCGGCAACCGGAATGATTGCGCAGCAGACAAATCTGGATACAATTTCAAATAACCTGTCCAATGTGAATACGACAGGTTATAAGACGGAACGTACCGAGTTTAAATCTTTACTGTACCAGACACTGCAGACAAAGACAACGACGGCAAATGGTGCCAATAAACCGGTAGGTGCACAGGTAGGACTCGGAACCAGAGTGGCAGCGACCATGTCCAACTATACGCAGGGGGCGCGTGAAGAGACAGAGATTCCGACCGATTTTGCACTGGAAGGAAAGGGATTCTTTGCCGTGCGGGGGGTGGATGGACAGACATATTACACCAGAAACGGTAACTTCTCCTGGAGTCAGGATTCGAATGGAAACACAATTCTGGCAACCTCAGAGGGGCTTCCGGTATTGGATTCCAGAGGAAATACCATTCGTGTGCCGAGAGGCGTATCTTCGGAAAGCATGGTATTTTCGAGCAATGGAACGATTGGCTATAAAGATGCAACCGGCAATGTAGTGTCATTAAACCAGTCTTTTGGAATCTATCAGTTTAACAATCCGGCAGGACTGGAGAAAATGTCAGGAAGCAAACTTGCAGCGACTGCAGCTTCGGGAAATCCGATGCTGGAGGGACAAAATGCAGGGTTGACGAAAACCGGTGTATATCAGGGCTACATCGAAGCTTCAAATGTACAGGTTGCAGATGAGATGGTAAATATGATCATTGCACAGCGTGCATATGAATTAAATTCCAAGGCAATCACGACCTCGGATTCCATGCTGGAGACGGCAAATAACCTGAAACGATAGGCAGCGATTCGGAATTACTTACATAAGAGGGATATACTATGGATATTTCATCAATCAGTACAAATTATACGGTTGCAAATGCAGACAAAAGTACAGAGCAGGGCAATTCTATTCAGAGTTCATTAAAGAATATTTCATCGGACTCCTCAGAGGAACAATTAAAAGGTGTCATCAAAGATTTTGAATCTTATTTTGTGGAGCAGGTCATCAAACAGATGAAAGATACATTTACTTCGGATGATGACGAGGATTCTACGATGTCACAGTACAAAGATCTGTATATGGATCAGGCAATTGAGACGGTAGCAGATGAAATGGTGGATCAGATCGGAGAAAGCTATACACAGACACTGTATGAGCAGATGAAACGTAATATTGGCCAGTAGTAGCATCAGCACAAAGAAAAGAGGAGAGACTGTTTACAACAGTCTCTTTTTTAGAGAATGGGGAACATATTTTGGAAGAGAATCTTGAGAGCATTGAAGGATATGTAGATCACATCATCTATCGAAATGCAGACAACGGATATACCGTACTTGTTCTGGTGTGTAACGAAGAAGAAGAGACTTGTGTGGGAGTATTTTCGGATATTGCCGAGGGAGAAAACATTAAGGCAAAGGGAAGTTATACAGAACATCCGACTTACGGCAGACAGTTTCAGGTAAAGAGTTTCGAAGAAAAGGCACCACAGGATGAGGTGGCAATTGAGCGGTATCTGGGATCAGGGGCGATCAAAGGGATCGGAATTGCCTTAGCGGCAAGGATTGTGCGAAGATTCAAGGCAGATACCTTCCGTATCATTGAAGAAGAACCGGAGCGGCTGGCGGAGATCAAAGGCATCAGCCAGAGAAAGGCGATGGAAATCGCGGATCAGGTGAATCAGAAAAAAGATCTCCGGCAGGCAATGATTTTTTTGCAGCAATACGGGATCAATACCACACTTGCGGTGAAAATATATAAAACATACGGGCAGGAAATATACGGAATACTGAAAGAAAATCCATATCGTATGGCAGATGATGTGGAAGGGGTCGGATTCCGCACGGCAGATGAGATAGCATCCCGTGTGGGAATCCGCACCGATTCCGATTTCCGGATTCGAAGCGGTATCCAGTATGTGCTGCTGCAGGCTGCCGGAGAGGGGCATACCTATCTGCCGATGCAGGAACTGACGCAGCGGGCAAGCCGGCTTCTTGAGGTAGACCCGGAGCACATCGAGCAGCATTACATGAATCTGGCGATGGATCGCAAGATCATTATGCGCCAGGTGGAAGACAGTACGCAGATCTATGCGGCAACCTATTTTTATATGGAGGCAAATACCGCTACCCGTCTGACACAGCTGAATGCTGTGTTTGATGTTCCGGATATCGAAATTGAGGACAGAATCCGAAAGATTGAAAAGAAGACGGGAATGGATCTTGATGAGCATCAGGTAGAAGCGGTAAAGGAAGCCGTAAGAAACGGTGTTCTCGTGATTACCGGAGGTCCCGGAACGGGAAAAACAACAACGATCAATACAATCATCCAGTATTTTGAATTATCCGGAGAAGACATTATGCTGGCGGCACCGACCGGACGGGCAGCAAAGCGCATGAGCGAAACCACCGGGTATGAGGCGCGGACGATTCACCGGATGCTCGAACTGAATGGCGGAATGGAAGGAAATGCCGGATTTGAGCGCAATGAACAAAATCCGCTGGAGACCAATCTCATCATTATTGATGAGATGTCGATGGTGGATATTTCCCTGATGAATTCCCTTCTGAAAGCAATTCTACCGGGCACGCGTCTGATCCTGGTGGGAGATGTGAATCAGCTGCCGAGTGTAGGGGCGGGAAGTGTGCTGAAGGACATTATTGATTCGAAGATGTTTCCTACGGTAATGCTGACAAAAATTTTCCGACAGGCAAGCACCAGTGATATTATTGTCAATGCGCATAAGATTAACCGGGGAGAAAAAGTCAGCCTGGATAATAAGAGCATGGATTTCTTTTTCCTGAAGCGTTATGAGGCAGATAAAATTATCAACGTTACGCTGCAGCTGATCAAGCAGAAACTTCCGAAATTTGTGGGGGCAAGCGAATACGATATCCAGGTGCTTACGCCTATGCGGAAAGGGCTGCTCGGAGTAGAACGTCTCAATACGATTCTGCAGATGTATCTGAACCCGCCATCGGACAGAAAAAAGGAGAAAGAGCATGGGGCGATCGTTTTCCGGGAAGGCGATAAAGTCATGCAGATCAAAAATAATTATCAGCTGGAATGGGAGATCCGCAGCAAATATGGACTCTGCATAGACAAAGGAACCGGGGTGTTTAACGGAGATACCGGAATTATTGAAGAGATCAATGATTTTGCAGAGACCATCACGGTAAATTTCGATGAAGGGCGTATGGTGGAATATTCGTACAAACTGCTGGATGAGCTGGAACTTGCGTATGCTGTGACGATCCATAAATCACAGGGATCGGAGTATCCGGCCGTTGTCATTCCGCTTCTTTCCGGCCCCCGCATGCTTATGAACCGGAATTTATTGTACACAGCGGTTACAAGAGCAAAGAAATGTGTTACGATAGTAGGAGATGATACAACATTTGAACAAATGATTGAGAATAATTCCCAACAGAGACGTTACAGCGGTCTGAAGGACCGGCTGTTGGAAAACAAGGAGGAAGCGTAAATGAAAGCACAGATTTTAACGGAAGATCAGATTCCGGAAGCGCTCAGTATTGCAAGGGGTGTCTTTGATTACTGTCTGCGTGCGCGGATCACGGATCTGGAAATGATTCATATATTTCTGCAATATACGGAAAACACAAACATCCGGAACATGATTGCAGAAGGAACTCTCACCATGTGGGGAATTTTTGAACAGGGACATATGATCGCCATGTCAGGAATGCAGAAAGAGGGACATATTACCATGCTGTATGTGCTTCCGGTATTCCAGCGCAGAGGATGTGGCAGATGTCTGTTGGAAGAAATGAAGGCGTATGCGGCAAATCAATATCAGTTACAGAGGGTGACGTTATCGGCAATGCCGGCATGGACAGCGGATTATTTTACCAAACGCCGGTTTCATCCAATGGAGGTAACACAGCCGTGTTCATTTGTTCCGATGCAGGCAAAAACCGTGGCACGCGCGATATATGAAAAGAAAGAAATTCCATCCGGTGTGATCCTCGGAACCAGCATTGGCGGTCTGGCAGTCTGTGCGGCAGTTGCTGTCGGGTTCATGGTATTGTGGATGCATGGAATTGTATAATATGTATATTTATTCATAAAATACGTCACTTTTTTCTCTTGCAAAAAAGGTTGAAAAAAGTGACGATTTGTGATAAAATTTTTACAATTTAGGTAAAGCTAACTCAAGGTAAAAAAAAGGGATTCTCTCTTTTTTTTTGCCAAGATGCAAGAAAGGCAGGGCAAAGAATGAAAGCTTTTTTGATACTGGAAGACGGAACCGTGTTTACAGGTACAAGCATTGGTTCTACACGCGAAATCATCAGTGAGATCGTATTTAATACCTCAATGACCGGATATTTAGAGGTACTTACAGATCCGTCCTATGCAGGACAGGCGGTTGTGATGACGTATCCGCTGATCGGAAACTACGGAATTACACCGGATATGGAATCCGCCAGACCGTGGCCGGACGGATATATTGTAAGAGAGCTTTCACGTATGCCGAGCAATTTCCGCTGTCAGGGAAGCATTCAGGATTTCCTGACAAAGCATGATATTCCGGGAATTGCAGGAATTGATACCCGTGCGCTTACCAAGATTCTCCGCGAAAAGGGAACCATGAACGGAATGATCACGACAAACGAAAATTATAATCTGGATGAAATTCTTCCAAAACTGAAAGAATATACAACCGGAAATGTTGTGGATAAAGTTACCTGCAGCGAGAAGAACGTATTAAAGGGAAGCGGAAAGAAAGTTGCACTGATGGATTTCGGTGCGAAGAACAACATCGCAAAATCGTTAAATGCCCGTGGCTGTGAGGTGACGATTTATCCGGCACACACATCGGCGGAGGAAATTCTCGGAGCCAATCCGGATGGCATTATGCTCAGCAACGGACCTGGAGATCCGAAAGAGTGCACAGCGATTATTGAAGAATTAAAGAAACTGTATGCAAGTGACGTACCGATCTTTGCCATCTGTCTCGGTCATCAGCTCATGGCACTGGCAAACGGAGCGGATACACACAAGATGAAATACGGACACCGTGGTGGAAACCATCCGGTGAAAGATTTGTCAACCGGTCGTGTTTACATTTCTTCCCAGAACCATGGGTATGTGGTAGATACCGATACCCTTGATCCGAAGGTTGCAAAGCCTGCATTCGTCAATGTCAATGACGGAACCAACGAGGGCTTAGAGTATGTCGGAAAGAATATTTTCACCGTGCAGTTCCATCCGGAAGCATGCCCGGGACCACAGGACTCTTCGTACCTGTTTGACCGCTTTATTCAGATGATGGGAGGGAATCAGTAATGCCAAGAAATAAAGACATCAAAAAAGTATTAGTAATCGGTTCGGGACCAATCGTCATCGGACAGGCAGCCGAGTTTGACTACGCAGGAACACAGGCATGCCGTTCCTTAAAGGAAGAAGGCGTGGAGGTATGTCTGGTAAACTCCAACCCTGCCACCATTATGACCGACAAGCAGATTGCGGATCAGGTATACATTGAGCCTCTGACACTTCCGGTTCTTGAAAAAATTATTTTAAAGGAAAAACCGGACAGCATCCTTCCGACACTCGGTGGACAGGCTGGATTAAATCTGGGTATGGAACTGGCAGAGTCCGGCTTTTTAGAAGAGCACGGAGTAAAACTGATCGGTACAACCGCAGAGACCATCTTTAAGGCAGAGGACCGTCAGGCATTTAAGGATACCATGGAAAAAATCGGTGAGCCTTGTGCAGCTTCTCAGGTTGTAAATACCGTAGAAGACGGTATTAAGTTCACCAATACGATCGGATATCCGGTTGTGCTCCGCCCGGCATTCACCCTCGGCGGAAGCGGCGGCGGTATCGCCCACAACGAGCAGGAGCTGGTCGATATCTTAAGCAACGGACTTCGTTTAAGCCGTGTCGGTGAGGTACTGGTTGAACGCTGTATCGCAGGATGGAAGGAAGTCGAGTACGAAGTAATGCGTGATGCGAACGGAAACTGCATCACCGTATGTAACATGGAAAACATCGATCCGGTTGGTGTGCATACCGGAGATTCCATCGTAGTGGCACCTTCCCAGACACTCGGGGATAAAGAGTACCAGATGCTTCGTAGTTCTGCATTAAATATTATCAATGAGTTAAAGATCACCGGTGGATGTAACGTGCAGTATGCATTGAATCCGGATTCTTTTGAGTACTGTGTCATCGAGGTAAACCCTCGTGTATCCCGTTCTTCCGCTCTTGCCTCCAAGGCAACCGGATACCCGATCGCAAAGGTTACCGCAAAGATTGCATTAGGCTACACACTTGATGAGATCAAGAACGCCATCACACAGAAGACCTATGCAAGTTTCGAGCCAATGCTTGACTACTGTGTAGTTAAGATCCCGAGACTTCCGTTTGATAAATTCCTTACTGCAAAGAGAACGTTAAGTACACAGATGAAAGCAACCGGAGAGGTTATGAGTATCTGTGATAACTTCGAGGGCGCACTGATGAAAGCCATCCGTTCCCTGGAGCAGCATGTGGACAGCCTTATGTCCTATGATTTTACCGGACTGTCCGATGAAGAGTTAGAGGCACAGCTTCATGTGGTCGATGACCGCAGAATCTGGGTGATCGCAGAGGCACTGCGCCGCGGCGTTTCCTATGACCATATTTATGAAATTACCAAGATCGACCGCTGGTTTATCGATAAGCTGGCAATTCTGGTAGAGATGGAGCAGCACTTAAAGAGCGAAGAACTGACGGTAGATCTGTTAAAAGAAGCAAAGAGAATCGAGTTCCCGGACAACGTTATCGCAGAGCTTACCGGAAAGACCGAGGAAGAGATCAAACAGATGCGTTATGCAAACGGTATCGTTGCAGCATACAAGATGGTGGATACCTGTGCCGCAGAGTTTGCAGCAGAGACACCGTATTACTACAGTGTTTACGGAAGTGAGAACGAGGCTGCAGAGACCACACCGCAGAAAAAGGTTCTGGTTCTTGGTTCCGGTCCGATCCGTATCGGTCAGGGTATCGAGTTTGATTTCTGTTCCGTACACTGTACCTGGGCATTTGCAAAGGAAGGCTGGGAGACCGTCATTATCAACAACAACCCGGAGACCGTTTCCACCGACTTTGATATTGCAGACAAGCTGTATTTTGAGCCGTTGACCGCAGAGGATGTCGAGTCCATCGTAAATATTGAGAAACCGGACGGAGCTGTGGTACAGTTCGGTGGACAGACAGCGATCAAGCTGACAGAGGCGCTTATGAAGATGGGCGTTCCGATTCTTGGAACCAAGGCAGAGGATGTCGATGCCGCAGAGGATCGTGAGCTTTTTGATGAGATTCTGGAGAAGACTCATATTCCGAGAGCAGCCGGTGGAACCGTATTCACCGCAGAGGAAGCCAAAGAAGTTGCAAACCGTCTTGGTTATCCGGTTCTTGTCCGTCCTTCCTATGTACTTGGCGGACAGGGAATGAAGATTGCGTTTAACGATGAGGAAATCGAGGAGTTCATCGGAATCATCAACCGTATTGCACAGGATCATCCAATTCTCGTAGACAAGTATTTACAGGGTAAGGAGATCGAGGTCGATGCCGTATGTGACGGAACCGACATTCTCATTCCTGGTATTATGGAACATATCGAGCGTACCGGAGTCCATTCCGGAGACAGTATTTCCGTATATCCGGCTCCAACGATCAGTGATAAGGTAAAGGATACCATCGTAGAGTATACAAAGCGTCTGGCACAGGCACTGCATGTGGTCGGTCTGATCAATATCCAGTTCATCGCCATGAATGAGGAAGTATATGTCATCGAGGTAAATCCGCGTTCCTCAAGAACCGTGCCGTACATCAGTAAGGTTACCGGTATTCCGATTGTAGATCTGGCAACCAAAGTGATCATCGGTAACACGATCCGCGGTCTGGGCTATGAGCCGGGACTTGCACCAGTTGCCGATTATATCGCAATCAAGATGCCGGTATTCTCCTTCGAGAAACTGCGTGGGGCAGAGATCAGCCTTGGACCGGAGATGAAGTCTACCGGTGAGTGTCTGGGTATCGCAAAGACATTCAATGAGGCACTGTACAAAGCATTCCTTGGAGCAGGTGTACAGCTTCCGAAATACAAGCAGATGATTATGACGGTAAAGGATGCCGATAAGCCGGAGGCAGTCGGTGTGGCAAAGCGTTTTGAGGCACTCGGCTACAAAATCTACGCAACACGAAGCACTGCAAAGTATCTGCAGGAGCACGGCGTCAATGCACTGCGTGTCAATAAGATTTCGCAGGAGTCACCAAATGTAATGGATCTGATCCTTGGCCACAAGATCGACCTTGTCATCGATACACCGACACAGGGTAACGGTGATAAGACAAGAGACGGATTCTTAATCCGCCGTAATGCGATTGAGACCGGTGTGTACTGTATCACCGCTATGGATACCGCAAATGCGCTGGCACGTTCTTTAGAGACCGCTCACGGGGAGCTTACTCCAGTGGATATTGCAACGGTTAAGAATATGTAAGATAAAATAAAAACAGTCCCTTACCAATAGGTACAGGGGCTGTTTTTACATATAAAATTTTATTTGTCCAGATGCTGTTCGATAAGAACCAGAATCACATAGGAAATCAGGGAATAGAGAACAAATAAGACACATTGGTTTACGAAAGAACCAATATCAGCCGGATCACGGAACTGATGAATAAACTGGTTTATCCCCAACAGAGGACAGATACATCCGACAGGTACCACAATTTTCCGGAGAAAGTGAATGATTTCCTGTTTATGGCGCTTTCCTCTCAATAAAACAAGGGAACAACAGATTCCGATGTAAATGAGGAGTGTTGGAAAATCCAAAAGATCCAGCATATCCGGTAAAAGCACATGCGTAAATATTGCAAACAGTCCGGTAAGAATCAATAAAACGATACCCACTGCACAGGGAAAGAGTGTAAAGCACTGTTGTTTTTGATTGTCTTCCAAAAGGTTCATCATATTTTCCTCCGCTTTCATAGAATAAATTTCCGGTGTTAATTTTTCACCGGAGAGAAGTTCATTGACATTGATATCGAGAGTAGCACAAAGTTCGTTCAGAATCGAAGTGTCAGGAATACTGTTTCCGTTTTCCCATTTGGATATGGTTTTATCACTGACGCCGATCCGGTCACCGAGATCTTTCTGTGTAAATCCTCTGGCTTTTCTGGATTGTTGTATAAATTCGCCAATATTATTTTGTGACATAGTGGAACCTCCATTTCGTAAGAGACAGTTGCTGCAGTGTCTGTCTGCTTTCAGTATAGAAGAAACGTGCAGAGAATACAATCTATGAGTTGGAGAGTTGGAGGTTCGCAGTCTCAGAAAAAGAGAAGGACGGTTCCGTTAAAAGAATTCTCCCCAAAGGAGAATCTGAAAGAAATAGCTTTCAAAAAGAAACCTCTCATTTTATAATAGAAAGAAGCAGACAAGAGAGGATATGAAATATGAATAAGAAAAATGAATATCAGGATGAGGGATTAAAGGGCAATGAAAGAATAGAAGATGCAATTTTTGCGCTTCAGAAAGAAGCCACACAGGAGCAGCTTGCACATACGTTGACGGTGATCCGGCGGCGGATGAAAGAGGGAGGACAACTGATCGTTGCTGTGGAACCGGATCCGGCACAGGCACAAATGAAGTTACAGACAGTGAGGACTCCGGACGGTAAAATCTGGTGGTCGGCATTTACCAGCTTTGAGGAAGAATTAAAAGGTGCAGATCAGGTGAAGTCGACATTTTTGTCAGAGATCGGCAGGATGTTTGAAGCAGCACTTACTGTGCCGGAGATCGCAGGGATTATTATCAATCCCTGGAACCGGACAATCATGTTGGATAAACATCTGATCCGGATTATTATGCCGGACTGAAAATTTTCATATTTTTCGTAACTATATGCAATACGATTCGAAAAGAATAGTGATACTATCGGGGAAACAGTATGTTCAGACCAATGAGAAGAAAGAAAAGGGAATCAGCACAGAGACAGCAAAACAATTATTGCTTCATGAGCGGCGCAACAGTCGGATCAATATAGAGCTTACCGATCCGGAGGCGGATGTGACATTTTCTCGTATGAGACAAAATTAAGGAGGTATACAATGAGGATGATGGTTATGATAATCTATCTATTATTTTTAATATGCATGATCGTTTATTATGGAAAAATGATGTATAGAAATTATCAAAAAGAACTTCCTTTAGGATATGGGCAAAATAAAATCGTGTATTTTATGATCCTGCTATGTATCATAATCGGTCAATACACCATTCCTTCTGCTTGGGGACGACTGAGTGTAATTTTAATATTCGGAGTTGCATTCTTTTTGATCTATGCAATGATTGGTCTTCATAATAGAAAGAATCATTCCGGAGAATTATTTCGCTTATATCAAAAAGAAGTCACCACAGCAAAGAGGTGTATAATCATAGGCACAGGAGTTGTTGTAGTTGCTTTATTTTTGGTCTGTTTTATAAAAAAATAAACTAAATCTGCATCCGGATGACAAGCCTCCCCGCTTCATAAGCCGCATTCATCTGCCCGTGCATCTGCTCCACCAGCGCCCGCGCTATGAAAGCCCAAGTCCGGTCGGTCATTGTAATGTCCGGTGTGATCCGGTGTCTTTTGAGCACCGCATACATTGCGGCAATGCTTCCCTCTAAAATGCGATTTACCGACACTTCCTGCAAGGATTGTGCCAAAGGCACAGACAGGACAACCGAATACCGGAACAGTTCTTCCGTCAGTTGTGTCATCACATCCGTGCGTTCCCGGATGATGGCAACATACTGGAGGGAGGCAGCAGATAACGGTTCCTTTTCCAAAAGTTCCAGATAGCCGCAGATGGCAGTCAGCGGTGTGCGCAGATCGTGGGAAATGCTGGTGACTTTCGGATACAGAAGAGGTACGCAGATGCCTGGCAAAAGGGAGATGCGTGGATACTTCAGATTTTCTTAAGGATATCTTAGAATTTCATACACAGGACGTTCACAGTTGGCTGATAACCTGTAACAAGCAAAAAGAAAGGAATGAAAGGGAATGAAACTACAAAAGAAAGCAGCCGTACAGCTGCTGCTCCTTGCAGCAGCAATGCTTATGGTTTGTTATGGCGCGATGCGTGGGGAGGCAGCCACGGTACTCTCCAAAGCAATTAAATTATGTCTGGAGTGTGTTGGCATTGGATAAAAAAAAGCATAAGGCATCACATATTCTTGCACATGTCCGTGGGTGGATTCAGGCTGTGGCAACGATTCTTACGAATATTCATCTGCCGAATTTTTTTAAGGGAGAGATCTACCGTGGTAATGCAAAGACGGTCTGTGTGTGGTTTTTTGTGTCCGTTTGGATGGTTCCAGGAACTTTTGCATAAGATTCCATTTAAAAAAATATCTACCCGGAAATTAAAGCCGCTTCGGTTTATCAAATATGGAATTCTTTTGGTTTTCGTTATTCTGCTTCCTATATTGGTGACGAACCCGCTGGGAATGGGGGACCCATTTTTTTGCAAATACCTCTGTCCACAGGGAGTATTAGAGGGGGCACTTCCACTTTCGATTGCAAATGCAGGCATCCGTGCGGCATTGGGAAAGCTGTTTACATGGAAGGCCGGAATACTGGTTGCGGTCGTGTTGTTAAGCCTTATGTTTTATCGCCCGTTCTGCAAATGGATCTGTCCGCTTGGCGCAGTCTATGCGCTTTTTAATAAAGTATCTCTTTTACAGATGCATATAGATACCGGTAAATGTGTATCTTGCGGCAAATGTGCCGGTGTCTGTAAAATGGATGTGGATGTGGTCCGGCATCCAAATCATACGGAATGTATACGCTGCGGAGCATGTGTGAAGGAATGTCCGGTAGAGGCAATCTCGGCCGGTGATGTTTATGTAATCGATCCTGACAAGTGCATCGACTGCGGCACCTGCGCAGGCGTTTGCCCGAGCGAAGCGATCAAGCCCGAATAATTTTACAAGAAGGCATAAAAAAGCTCTTCCCTCGAAAGGAAGAGCTTTTTTATTGTCTATTCCCAAATGGATCTGCCGACACACCCGAAACCCGGGGCCGATCCACCCATACGGCCTGCCGCCGGTCAGGGATTCACAACAGTTTTCCAGCCTATTTCAACGGCAGATCACGATTCCGCCGACCGTTAATTCGATACGCCCCGAAGCACCCTCGAAAGGGATTTCGCGGAAAGATCGAAACACATCGGACGGTAGCGGGGCTGTGGCAGGACATCGAAAGACACGTGTGCAGGGATTTTTCCGCAAACGAACCTTTCCGTTTGCAGAATCTATCTATTATACTTAATTTAGAGCACAGAAACATCGCGGAAGAAGCGTAGCCCGCAATGTCTAATGCCTGTTTCAGCCCGTGAAAGGGGAAGCTCGCGGCACAATGGCCGCAAGCATTCCGGAAGAGGCGCGTGGAAAAGGATCGAAGGCATACTGTTGCAGGCGACGATCGTTCAACCTAAAACCTACCTGATTATGAAAGCGCGTGTCTATTTATCGTTAGGAGCCTTGCTCCTGTTCTTGGCTCCATTGGGCTGTTCCGACAAAGCGGAAAGTCCGGCACCGGAAACTCCGCCGGAAGAGCAGCCTGTACAGCCTTCTGAGGAGTATAAGGAGATGTATCATTCGATGGAGGATAACATAAAGGACGAGGAACCCAGTCTCTATTACACGTACTTCCGTATGCGAAACGCCAGCGACCAGCCGCTGTACATTGCAGTAAGAGCACGGATGAATCCATACGGATTCTTCTACTACCTCAAGCCGAAAGAACAAGCTACGCATTGGAGATGTACGGAAAATTGCGCGGGTTTGAATTTCGATATGGATCAGGTATTAATCAAGGACTTGAACAAGGGACTGACTGCTGTTGAAATTTACTATCGAGACGATAAGGCCGGGACTTTAGGTCCGGAGAAAGATACCGCGATGCTTTATAATTTTATAAAGCCTATGACGGAAGAGATGGTCGGAACGCCGCGCGACCCGGCCCGTTGGGAGTATGAAGAGTTCCCGGACCGCCCCCGTGCCGTGCGATGGACGATTCATATCACCAATGAGGACTA
>ERZ1106919.733-NODE-733-length-24882-cov-3.215894_pt1 | contig 24882 bp, 16 predicted proteins | sample MGYA00403654_ERZ1106919 | MGnify/ENA primary metagenome ERZ1106919 (study PRJEB35170, sample SAMEA104062450) | human gut metagenome | biome: human gut; feature: human-associated habitat; material: faeces | place: Denmark | collected 2012-10-08 ... | reverse complement strand
TTTGATTGGATTTGAAACACAGGCCTGCGCTTCTTTTTTTTCGTTAGCTAATATCTGGATTATAATCTATTTGATATTTAATGTGTAAATATGTAAGAGATGTATTGACTAAAGATTACTTCTTCACAGTATTGCGTTTCTTATATGATATGGAGATAATAGAGTTTGTAAAACCACTGGACGATACGGAGTTAGATGATTTTCTTTATGGTTTTGTTATATCATGGGATACACCGGAAGAGTTCCTGGCAACTTATGATCCTTCATTTCGAAATATACAGTTTTGTGTGGCTGTATTACGGGAGATATCTGAAGAGTTACAGATCAGCTTATTTGATTTATTGAATAAAGTATTACTCAGAGGTCTTGTTGAGAGTACGATTCGAAGTTCTGTTCATAATTGGTTGGGCGACAATACAGGTAAATTGCATTTTGACAACATGATCCTTACTGATTATATACTGTCTTTAGACACAGAGATAAAGAGGATTCCTTATTATGTGTTTATGGCACATATAGATTTGACAGGTAGGATATTTGATTGATTTTTGCAGAATTTGAATAACACTTTTATCAAAATTTCTCTTGCATCTATCATTTCGTTATGTTATATTAAATGAGTTGTGAAAAGAGTGATGGTCCTCTGTGCCCATATATCCGATGGATATGGCAGTAAGAACATCAGAATATTAAGGAGGAACACAATGAACGATTACATCAAGAATCTTGAGGCTTCTCAGATGAAGGAGAGCGTTGACAAGTTCAACGTAGGAGACACAGTTAAGGTACACAACCGTATCAAAGAGGGTAACAAGGAAAGAATCCAGATCTTCGAGGGTACAGTTATTAAGAGACAGGGCGGAAGCAACAGAGAGACTTTCACAGTAAGAAAGATTTCTAGCGGATGCGGTGTTGAGAAGACATGGCCTGTACATTCACCTTTCGTTGAGAAGATCGAAGTAGTAAGAAAAGGTAAAGTTAGACGTGCTAAGATCTACTACTTACGTTCAAGAGTTGGTAAGGCAGCAAAGGTTAAAGAGCTTGTTAAATAATTTAGCTTATAACATGTAGGACAAGATGGCTGGGGTAAATATTTACTCCAGCCATTTTTGAAATAGGGCGGAGATTGCTGAACATGAGTGAGAGATATGACAGAATAAGAAGAATACGCCGTGAGAAACGCAGGCAGCGCAGACAGCAGAGAACGTTGAAGAAATCCATGAAGTATCTATTTGGATGGCTTATAACGATTCTGACAGCAGCAGTTCTAGGATATGGATTTGTCGCATTTGGATTTCAGAAAGTCTATATGGTGGGGCCATCCATGACTCCGGTTATACCGGACGGACAGAAGTGTGTTGTCAATAAGATAGCATACCTTGTGGGTTCACCGGACAGATATGATATAGTTGCCTACCGTTCCGTGGAACACCAGGACAAATATTATTCGATCAAGAGAGTTATAGGCCTGCCGGGGGAGACTGTGCTGATACAGAATGGACAGGTATATATAAATGGAAATCCGCTTGCAGACAGTCCGATAGATAGTGAGATACGAACGGCAGGTCTGGCGGAGTCATCCATCACGCTCGGGGAAAATGAATATTTTCTGCTTGGAGACAATCCGGACAGCAGCCAGGATTCGAGATTCAGCAGTGTGGGGAATATAAAAAAGAGCGAGATGCTTGGAAGAATAAAAGAGTGAGATGGAAACATCAGGAACTAAGGATACAAACATCAAAGAGGTGCGTTGAATGAATATACAGTGGTATCCTGGTCATATGACAAAGGCAAAGCGTATGATGCAGGAAGATATAAAACTGATAGATATAGTTATAGAGCTGGTTGATGCGAGGATTCCGCTTAGCAGCAAGAACCCGGATATAGATGAACTGGCAAAGAACAAATACAGACTGATACTGCTCAACAAATCAGACCTTGCGGATGACGCCGTCACAGCAAAGTGGGAAAAATATTACAGCGAGAAAGGCTTTTTTGTGGCTAAGATCAATGCCAGGGACGGTGTCGGGATGAAGAGTATAAATGGCATCGTACAGGAGGCATGTCGTGAGAAGATAGAGCGTGACAGAAAAAGAGGTATAATCAACAGACCTATAAGAGCGATGATCGTTGGAATACCAAATGTTGGAAAGTCCACATTTATCAATTCATACGCGAGAAAGGCATGTACAAAGGTTGGAAATAAGCCTGGCGTGACAAAGGGCAAGCAGTGGATACGTCTGGGAAAGAACATAGAACTTCTCGACACTCCGGGAATACTTTGGCCTAAGTTTGATGATGAGGCTGTAGGTCTCAGACTGGCATATATCGGATCTATCAATGACGAGATCTTGAATGTTACAGATATAGCAGTTGAATTAATAAAATTTTTACAGGCAAACTATTGTCAGACACTGACTCAAAGGAATAATATTGAAAGTACTGGCGACCCCGTGCAGGTGATTGCGCAGATCGCTGAAAAGAGACAGTGTATAAAAAAAGGTGGCGAGTTGGACTATGATAAAGCTTCAGCTCTTCTCATGGATGATTTCAGATCAGGTAAGCTTGGACGGATCACTCTTGAGACACCTTAAAGGAGTATAGATGAGCGAAGATACTAATAAAGAGACAAATGTTGCTGATGCCTTAAACGAGATATTTGATGATGACCCTGCGAAAAAAGCCAGGGAAAGAGAGATTGCCAAATACGAGAAAAAACGTCAGAAGGCACTTGAGAAAGAGACCAGAAAGGCGGCGAAGGCAGAGGCTAAACAGAAGAAAAAGAACGGTGAATCTGAGGAAAACACCGAAGTTAGTCAGTTAGGCACAGATAAGAGTGCGGAGGGACAGGCTTCGGGTGTCAGCGGATGGTCCTGGGATCAGGCGGTGAAGGAGAGCAGCGAAAACCAGACTGAGACTGATCAGAATAAGAATAATAATGAATCCAGTGAATCTGCAGAGACGCCAAATAAGAATGAATCTGAGAAAAACGAGAATAAAGCAGATACATCGAGCAAGAATGAGTCCGATGTACAGGCCGTATATTCTGAGGATGGTGAGCTTGATGAGAAAGCGCTGAGAAGTAAGCTCAGAGCTGAGAAAAAAGCAGAGAAAAAACAGAGAAAGGCTCAGAAAAAGGAAGATAAGGAGATAAATATCGTAAAAGATCTTCTGTTTCTGTGTATGTATATACTGATCGTCATAGGAATCTGTTGGGCAGTGCTCACATATGTGGGACAGAGAACAGAGGTGAGCGGAGAATCTATGAGTAATACTCTGCACAGCGGGGATACATTGTGGATAGACAAGCTTGAATATGAGTTTGGTTCTCCAAAGAGATTTGACGTGGTGGTGTTCCCTTATGAGGAAGAGAAAGACACATTTTACATCAAGCGTATCATAGGTTTGCCGGGTGAGACTGTGTATATAGATGAGGAAGGAACTATCTATATCAATGATGAGCCTCTTGAGGGCGATAAGTACGGCAGGGAGCCTATAGCTGAAGACAAGAGAGGTGTAGCATCTGAGGAAGTGACACTTGGCGATGATGAATATTTCGTGCTTGGCGACAATAGAAATAACAGCAGGGATAGCCGTTTTGAGGATGTTGGAAACATTCACAAGGATGTGATAATAGGCAGGGCTGTATTTAGATTTACCGGTGGTTTGGGTAAGATAGAATAGAACATGTATCGAGGGCCGTTGCCGATAAGAATGGCAATAGCCCTTGTTTTATGGAGGAATATATGAGCAGCATTGCAGAGATAAAGAAGGTGTTTGCATCGACAGATCTGTCCGATTACGACAGACTGTTTGAAGAGTATGCCGGGGATGACAGAGAGGGAGTTAAGAAGATACTCGAGTCGGCCCACAGGAAAAAGAAAGCATACGATGATGAGAAGATCAGAATGTACAAGATGTTCGAGTACGAGAGAAAGTATAGTGATAATGAGTTTATCTGCGGTATAGATGAGGTAGGCAGAGGTCCGCTGGCAGGTCCGGTGGTTGCTGCTGCGGTTATCCTTCCAAAGGAATGTGATATACTGTATCTGAATGATTCAAAGCAGATATCTGCCCAAAAGAGGGAACTTCTGTATGATGAGATCATGGAGAAGGCTGTTGCAGTGGGAGTAGGTATGGCTAATCAGGATGTCATAGATGATATAAATATTTTAAACGCTGATTACGAGGCAATGAAACAGGCTATATCAAAGCTCTCTGTTAGACCTCAGCTGCTGCTCAACGATGCGGTGAACATTCCTGGTGTCGATATCCCACAGGTAGGCATCATAAAGGGAGATACTTTGTCCGCATCCATAGCGGCTGCGAGTATAATTGCAAAGGTGACAAGGGATAGGCTCATGGTAGAGTACGATTCTATCTATCCTGGATATGGATTTGCACGCAATATGGGATATGGAACGGCGGAGCATATAAAAGCGTTGGAGACGATAGGACCGTGTGCGATACATAGAAGATCGTTTATCACAAAGTTTGTGTGATTATATCAAAATAGATAAGATGGTGTGAAGATGGAGAATAGCGCTGTATTAAATGAGTACAACAGCAGACGAACAGGTTCTGAATATGAGACGGCAGCGTGCGACTATCTGAAAAACTGCGGCTATGATATACTTGCAAGAAATTATAGGGTGTCTGCGGGGGAGATAGATATTGTTGCGCAAAGCGATGGATACATAGTGTTTGTTGAAGTCAAATTCAGGTCCAACACTCATATGGGAGCTGCCTCCGAGGCAGTGGATCACAGAAAACAGAAAAGGATCTCTAAGGCTGCGCTGTATTTCCTGAAGCAATATGGGTATGGCGTTGAAGTCCCAGTGCGGTTTGATGTCATAACTGTATCTGGGAATGAGATAACACATATAGAAAATGCATATGATTATGCAGGCTGGTAAATTGGGTGAAGATTTATGAAGAATATAAAATATATACCAAATAAAAGCAATTCAACACATATCCACAGTGTGAATGGGGTTGATTATATAACATTTGACAAGCTGGATAAGACCGGCGTGGTTCATGCGTTTTCTACGAGAACAGGGGGCGTAAGTGAAGGGTATCTGGGCTCTATGAATCTGAGCTTTCACCGGGGCGATGATCCGGATAAGGTCATGGAAAATCATCGACGCTTTGCGAAAGCTGTCGGCTACGATCACACGAAGCTTGTGTTCTCCGATCAAGTACACAAGACGGATATATACAAAGTTACAGAGGCGGATGCCGGAAAAGGAATAGTGAGAATCTCCGATATAATCGGAATAGACGGACTTATGACAAATGTTCCAGGTATACCGCTTATGACGTTCTATGCTGACTGCGTTCCGATATATTTCTATGACCCTGTTAGAAAAGTTGTGGCTATGAATCATTCCGGCTGGAAAGGAACCGTAGCTAAGATCAGTCAGTGCATGATAAAAAGGCTTGGAGATGAGTATGGTACAGATCCCACAGATCTTATTTGTGCTATAGGTCCCTCTATTTGCAAGGATTGCTACGAGGTAAGTGAGGATGTGGCAGAGCAGTTTAAATTAGCTTATACGGAGCAGGAGGCGCGTGAGATCGTATATCCTAGAGAAAGTCAGTATAAAGGCAAATATTTGCTTGATCTTCATACAGCCAATTATTTTAATCTGGTGGATGCCGGGGTGAAACCGGAGAATATTGATGTGACAAATATATGTACATGCTGCAATCCTGATTGGCTTTTCTCACATAGAGCCAGTAAAGGGCTTAGAGGCAATCTTGGTGCTGTTATCATGCTGCCTGAATAGAAGAAATCCTATGGACGTTGATTTGGTAAAACAAGATTGTTGTAATATATGAGGTTATTATGGAACATATAGTAAAAAATGTACTTGAAAATAGTATAGCCGAAGAACTGGAGATTGAACCCGGGGACAATATCCTCGCGGTAAACGATCATCCAATCGAAGATATATTTGATTATCAGTATCTTATAAATGACGAATATATAGAGCTGCTCGTTAAAAAATCAGACGGTGAAGAATGGCTTTTGGAGATAGAAAAAGATTATGACGAGGATCTTGGAATAGTATTTGAGAATTCCCTCATGGATAATTACAAATCCTGTTACAATAAATGCATTTTCTGTTTTATTGATCAGAATCCAAAAGGCATGAGAGATACGATATATTTTAAGGATGATGATTCAAGACTTTCATTTTTGCAGGGCAACTATATAACACTTACAAACATGAAAGATGAGGATATAGACAGAATCATCAACTATCATCTTGCCCCCATCAATATTTCTGTTCATACTACGAATCCGCAGCTTCGGTGCAGTATGCTCAACAACAGATTTGCGGGAACGATCCTTGAACGAATTCGGAAGTTTTACAATGCCGGAATTCCAATGAATGGACAGATCGTGTTGTGTAAAGGGATAAATGACGGAGAGGAGCTGTGGAGATCTATATCTGATCTGATGGAATTTGTGCCGGTCATGGAGAGTTTGTCGGTGGTTCCGGTTGGTCTTTCGGATTATCGTGATGGATTATTTCACCTAGAACCGTTCGATAAAGAAGATGCCTGTGAGGTCATTGATATAATCGAACATTTTCAGAAAAAAGCATACGAAAAGCATGGTATACATTTTGTTCAGGCAAGTGATGAGTGGTATATAAATGCGGGCAGAGATTTTCCGGAGGCAGAGAGATATGATGGCTTTGTACAGCTCGAAAATGGTGTTGGCATGGTCAGACTTATGAAAGAAGAGTTTGAACAGGAGTTCAGCGCTGTTCAAGGTGATGAAAGGGAATATGAGGTGTCGATAGTCACGGGGGTTCTCGTATATGATTCTATAAAGATCCTGGTGGACAGAATGAAAGAGAAATTCCCAAATGTTAAGATACATCTGTATAAGATAATAAATGACTTCTTTGGTCATAGAATAACAGTTACAGGATTGCTTACGGGCGGAGATATGATCAAACAGCTCAAGGGAAAGCCTCTGGGACAAAGACTTATCCTGCCGTCAAATACCCTTATGGCTGATGAACCTAAGTTTCTGGATGATGTGACTCTGGACCAATTTATAGAAGCTTTACAAGTGGATGTTTGTATTGTAGAATCAAGTGGTGCTGATTTTATACACTCAGTGATAGGGGATGAGATGCATTCTCGTTTTGAAAAGTAAATAACACAGATATACAACGTGTACACGTTAAATTGTCTGTACAATATATAATGGAGGAAACAGATATGAGCAAACCTATAGTAGCCATAGTTGGCAGACCAAATGTAGGTAAATCTACTCTGTTCAATGTACTTGCAGGAGAGAAGATATCTATAGTTCAGGATACTCCTGGAGTTACAAGAGACAGAATTTATGCCGATATAAACTGGTTAGATTATAATTTTACGCTTATAGACACTGGCGGTATTGAACCTGAAACAGATAATATCATACTTAAAAGCATGAGGGAGCAGGCTGAGATAGCGATAGAGACGGCAGATGTCATTATTTTTATGACAGATGTAAGACAGGGAATGGTTGATGACGACTCAAAGGTTGCCGATATGCTCAGAAGGTCGAAGAAACCTATAGTTCTTGTTGTCAATAAAGTTGACAGCTTTGAAAAGTTTATGCCTGATGTTTATGAATTCTACAATCTTGGACTTGGAGATCCGCATCCGATATCAGGTTCATCAAGACTTGGAATAGGAGATATGCTGGATGAGGTTGTATCCCATTTTGATGAGTCGGCAAAGGAAGAAGTCGAGGATGAGAGACCCAGAATTGCGATCATAGGCAAACCGAATGTAGGTAAATCTTCTATCATCAATAAGCTTCTAGGCGAAGACAGGGTTATTGTGTCAGATATAGCCGGAACAACGAGAGATGCCATAGACACAGAGGTAGTCAGAAATGGCAGGGAGTATGTGTTCATCGACACAGCCGGACTTAGAAAAAAGAGCAAGATAAAAGAAGATATAGAGAGATACAGTATCATACGAACAGTTTCAGCTGTTGAGAGATGCAACGTTGCAGTCTTGGTCATTGACGCCACGGAGGGAATCACGGATCAGGATGCCAAGATCGCAGGAATAGCCCATGAGCGTGGTAAGGGTATGATAATAGCTGTAAATAAATGGGATGCTATAGAAAAGAATGACAAGACCATATACAAATTTACAGAGGAGATTCGAAATAAACTGTCTTATATGCCGTATGCGGAACTGCTTTTCATATCGGCTGAGACCGGGCAGCGTCTGCCAAAATTATTTGAGACTATAGATGCTGTTATAGAGAACCATTCACTCCGTGTAGCCACAGGAGTCCTCAATGAGATTATGAGTGAGGCCGTTGCAATGCAGCAGCCACCATCAGACAAGGGAAAGCGATTAAAGCTTTTCTATATAACACAGGTATCTGTGAAGCCACCTACATTTGTCATATTTGTAAATGACAAAGAGCTTATGCACTTTTCATATACCAGGTATATTGAAAATAGGATAAGAGAGTCATTTGGTTTCAGGGGAACACCTTTAAAATTCATAATCAGAGAGAGGAAAGAGAAGTAATTATGGATATGTTGATCAGATTGATATGCCTTGTAGGAGGTTACGGAGTCGGCTTGATCCAGACCGCATATATATACGGAAGGATAAAAGGTGTCGACATCAGAAAGTACGGAAGTGGAAATGCAGGAACAACGAATGCCCTCAGAGTGCTCGGAAAGAAAGCCGGACTCATTGTTTTTCTTGGAGATTTTCTCAAGGGAATAATTGCCTGCTCGCTCACACATATCATACTTGGACAACTTGACGTGGGAAATGCCTATATGTTCGTTTTGTATACAGGGCTTGGAGTTGTACTTGGACATAATTTCCCATTCTACATGCAGTTTAAGGGCGGTAAAGGAATTGCAGCCAGCGGTGGAATGATAGTAGGTCTCTGGGACTGGAGACTTGTGGTTGTCTTGCTTGCAGCATTTATCATTAGTGTTGTGGTTACCAGGTATGTGTCGGTTGGCTCGCTTACGATCATGATAGGTTTCTTCATATTGTATACAATATTTGCTATACATGGAGACTATAACTTTACATCAAATGCAAAGATGGTGGAGGGAATCATCTTAGCTGGAGTTATCGCGGGAATGGCTGTGATAAGACATCTGCCGAATATAAAGAGACTTATAGCTGGAACAGAGAATAAATTGTCGTTTGGTTCGAAGACAGCATAAGCAAGATATCGTATTATTTTGGTGATGCGATGAAGAATAGGTGGGTATGTAGTAGGTGCATATCCACCTATCTTTTATATATGTATGTATGTAAAATGTTAACCTAGTTAACTTCCGGTAAAACTAACTTGCAACTAAAGAAAAGATGTACATAACCGAACATATGAAAAATGTATCTGTGATATGGTTTACATAAAACATTCTTACACTACAACCAATATTATGTGATTGCATATTCTGCTGTCAAAACATATGATTTGGATTATGTGAGTTTACATAAAATAACAAAAATACGTTATTACACTAAAAAATAGTAAAAATATGCATTGATTACAACAATAGACTGGATTATAACGGCAAAAAAAGTTAAAATAAAAAGATGCAAATAAAGATATGCAGAAAATATGCAAAAAAATATGTATGAAAGCAAAAAGTAAAATTAAAATATTTGGAGGTATTTTACTATGAAAATAGGAGTTCTTGGAGCCGGAGGATGGGGGTCGGCACTAGCAAATCTTCTGGCGGGAAACGGCCATGAGGTGACAGTATGGTCGATAGATGAGAGGGAGGTAGCCATGCTCAAGGAATTTCATGAGCAGAGAGACAGACTTCCGGGTGTGATATTAAACAACAGCATTGAATACACAACTGATGCGTCAAAGTCAGTGGTAGGACAGGATATGGTCGTATGCGCTGTGCCTTCTCCGTTTGTAAGAAGTACAGCTAAAAGTGTGGCTGAATACGTGGCGGCAGGACAGTTGATCGTAAACGTGAGCAAAGGAATAGAGGAATCGACTCTCAAAGCTCTTGTTGAAGTGATAGAGGAGGAGATCCCACAGGCGAAGGTGGCAGTGCTGTCCGGACCTTCACATGCAGAGGAAGTTGGAAGAGAAATCCCTACAACAGTGGTTGCCGGAGCGCGCGACATGGAGGTTGCAAAGACTATACAAAATACGTTTATGAATGATTATTTTAGAGTATATACTAGTACAGACGTGACAGGCATAGAGCTTGGTGGTTCAGTGAAAAATGTAATAGCTCTTGCAGCAGGAATATCGGATGGCCTTGGCCTTGGAGACAACACTAAAGCAGCACTTATGACGAGGGGAATGGCAGAGATAATGAGACTGGGACTTGCCATGGGCGCTGATGTCAAGACTCTGTCAGGCTTGTCGGGCATGGGGGATCTTATTGTTACATGCACATCAAAGCACAGCCGCAACAGAAATGCAGGATATCTCATAGGACAGGGAAAGACATATGAGGAGGCTATGGCTGAGGTCAAAATGGTTGTGGAAGGCGTATATTCAGCCAAGGCGACTTTGGCACTTGCAAAAGAACACGGGGTTGATATGCCTATAGTTGAGGCTGTCAATAATGTATTATTTAACGGCATGACGGCGAAAGAGGCACTTACGGAACTGCTTAACAGAGATAGAAAGAGTGAATTGTAAATAAATGTGAACAAAAAAGAGCCGAAAAATGTTTTTTGTTCACAAAGTGTTTACAATTACTTCTTGTTATGTTAGATTGTTACTAAGTGTGTAAGTCTAAAAATAATTAGAAAAGAGGTATGACAATGGCAAAAACTACGAAAAAGCTTATAGCACTCCTGCTAGCGATAGTTATGATAACTACGTTGGTTTCGCCTTCTAATTATAACTGGTCGAATGCGGCCGAGACGAGGGGCGGGGATAATTATGCAACGGAGACGGATGCTCTGGCGATGCTTGCAGATGCGCAGAATATGGGGGAGATAGACAAATATATCACCGGTGTAATCATTCAAGGTGCCGACGGTAAGATATATGGTTCAAGCAATGCGGGTGATAAGCTATATAAGCTCCCGCTTGACCCAAACGATTCAACAAAACAGGGAACAACAACACAGATGGCTATGGATATCACATTTGACATTGAAACGGTCAATGCGATCATAGCATCGGGAGAGGATGCTTCATTTACGTATAAGCTTCCTGATAATATAAAAATCGGGAACAATGTGTATGATAAACCAATATCAAAGGATGGAGTGCAGATTGGTTCATATTCAGTTGTAGACGGCATCCTTACTACTATTATATTTAAGGATAAGCTTGTTGAGAATGTTGAGCTTGATGCGAGCTTTTCTGCATGGGTAACACTTGATCTCTCAAAATACAACGAAAAGAATGAAGTTGAGAATAAGTTTACAAGCAAGATTACTGTCAACGTACCAGTTGACTTCAAACCTGACGTAGATTTGAAAAAGTCTGTTTCAAACGGATATATAGCAAATCCTGATGATGGTTATGTATATTTTGATTATACTGTAGATGTTTCTTCAAAACATGGAACGGCATCAGCTGAGGGGACAACTTCTGACCTCATATTTAAAGATGTTATATCGAATGATCTGACAGGTGTGCTTCCGGATGTGGTTAACATAAAAGCTGAAGATTCATCAGGAAATGATATTTCATCGAAACTTTCATATGACAGCAGTTCAGCCACGATTTCCGGGACACTTCCAAACCTTGGTGCAAAGCAGTCTTACAAAGTTACATACACAGTAAAGAGTAAAGTTGGTGATCTTGGACAGGACGTCGTGAATCTGAATCAGAAAAATCAGGCTGATGTGGATAACAATACAGTAAGTGATTCTGAGCAGACAAACAAATCGTATAAATATGTAAAAAAAGGTGCAACGGATCTTAAGCTCAAGAAAAGTGTTTCTAACGTGACAGCTGATCCTGAGAACAGAACGATTACATTCAATTATAATCTTGTAATAAGTTCTGAGTACGGAACAGCTGGTGATATAGATCTCAATGATATTATATCAGGTGAGCTTGATTCCAGACTTGGATCAAACGCCAAAAGAAAAGTCCAGAATATAACTGTAAAGAAAAAAAATCTGAGCAATTGGCAGGACACAGTTCTCACTGATGAGAATTATGTGAAAGGACCTGACGGAGATATTGCAAATGATGGACAGGTGCTTACCGGAACGCTTCCAAAGCTTGATGCAAACAATCAGTATGAGATAAGTTATGATATTGTCATATATGATATTGATGATGGCGTTGGTACCGTCAAAGTGAATTCTGATAATACAGCGTCAGTAGGTGATGGCAAGAACACTTCCACAGAGACATCACACAGAGATATAGATTATAATGGTGGTAAGAAGACTCCAAAGGTATCAAAGAACGGTGTCCTTTCGGAAGATGGAAGCAAGATTACATGGACCATCACTATAAATGAGGATAATAAGAAAGATCTTACAGATGTAACTATCACAGATATATATAAGAAGAATGATACTGTAGTTGATGAGGACAAGAATTGTGACGTAGAGATTAACGGAACAGCTTCAGCCACAAAGATCACTCTTCCGGCAAATGTAGTTCTTGATGGTGATAAAGTGTATCTTACAGATGGAACTAATAACATTGAACTTCCTGACCGCAGATCAAAGATCGTTCTCACATATGAGACCGCTGTCACAGAGGGTGAGAAGCTTACTGATACCTATTACAACGAAGTAGGTATAACAAAGGGAACTGATTCAGACAGTGCAAATGACAAAGTAGATATTGATAATGGTGGTGTAAAAAAGGAATTTGTTGGCATCACGGATGGTGATGATAGCAGTGTACTCGCATGGAAGACAACTATTTCAGGAAAGATACCAGCAGGCAGTACATATTCAGATAAGATTGACAAAAAGTGGCCTGATGTTGATAGATCTGATCACTATTTTACAAATGAACAGATCAATAATATCCATGTCGGCGATTTAGTTCAGGGCACAGATTATAAGTTGAGCTATCAAATAACTGAATTTTGTGGATGGGAGAATCAGCGAGTTGTTGATGATCTTTCGGGTATAAGTAATCCTTATGACATTATGGGCTTTGTCATTACATTCTTAAAGGATGTTGATTATGCAGATGGACAAACTCAGAATATTGAACTTACGTATTCAACAACAGTAAAAACTGATGCTGATAATTATGAAGCTAAGAATGATGGAACATTTACTACTTCAAATTCATCAAAGGATGTTTCTGATTCTTATGTGGTCAAGAAAAAGACTCATGGAGCCATTGTAAAGAAGTACAGCATCAGCAATGGTGTAGATGAGAAGTCCAGCATTGTTGGATATGTAAAAGATGATAATGTATTTATATACAAAGTAGTACTTAACGAAAACTTTGTATATGGAAAAGGCGATGTCCTTGATTTTTATGACGTTTTGCCTGAGGGAACAAGTCTTGATACACAGTATATAAATAATCACCGCAATGAGATACTTCCAAATGGAACGGGAGAGTGTGTTTCAGGCCTTGATGGAGTATATTTTGCGACATATTATGCTTACAATAAGACCAATCCTTCAACAGGTTTGGGAGGTTCAAATCATGTAAAGAATGTATCTGTTAATGGCAATAGGCTTAGTTTCAGCATTGATGACATGGCTGTCTGGGATAATAAAGTCAAAATAGAGATGTACTATGCTGTAAAAGTAGATGCAGATGTTGATGCTGCTATTAGTGAGAATGACAGGACATTTATCAACAATTGTTCTGGTACGATAACATCATCAGATGGTTCAAAGAATACAGAAACCGACAGCTCGTCTGTAACTGTAACAAAGCCATCTATGTCAAAGACAGCTGGATCATTTGATAAGAATACAAAGAGCATAGAATATACTGTAAATATCAATGAAGATGGCAAAACGCTTGGAACAACAGGAACGGTTACTGTAGTTGATACATATGACTATTCATCCGCTGCGTCAATTGATAATGTATATCTGAAGTCTGATTCACTGCAGCTCGTATATGCTGACACAGGAAAAGATGTTCCTTCTAATCTGTACAGCTATACATATGTAGACGATAACAGTGCCAAGAAATCTACACTTACACTCAATGTGCCTGATTCTACAAAACTGATATTAAAGTATAAATATGTGCTGTCATATACAGGAGCGCTTGACACTACTATAAGTAACCAGGTGGGTATTCTTGGCTCAGTCAGTTCGGCAGACAGCAGCAGGGTTGAGACAGAAGTACACGATGATGGAGTTAATTACGTATCAAAGGTTAAGCAGTTCCATTTGACAATAATCAAGACTGATGCTGTTATGTCAGGAATAAAACTTAAAGGAGCAGAATTTGAACTTTACAGATATGGATCACCGGATGATCTTTCAGATACAAGCTGGCATCTCATAGAGCCTAATACGAGCGAGGAGCGAATCACGAATGCAGAAGGTAAGCTCACACTCAGAAGTCTGTATTACAACTTCTATTATAAGCTTGTTGAGGTTAGTGCGCCGGATGGATACAAGACTCTTGATGAGCCTGTATATATTTACAATCTTAACGCTGATGCGGACTCGAAGAAGGGTCCTATACTTGAGGGTATAGATGATGTCAAATATCCTATATTAAGCGGTACTAGTATGGGAGAAGACAAGATTGCCGATTTCGATCTCCCTATAAGTAATCAGCCGGAAGACAGAAAGATACAGGTAAAGAAGCTGTGGAAGGATGCAAATAATTCAACACTTTCAGATGAGAACATTCCTGTGGATGGCGATCTGGTTGTGAAAATATATTCATCAACAGTATCTTCAAGTTATGATAAAAACAGTACACCTGTTGCAACAGTTAAACTTAATAGAGGCAATAACTGGACAAGTGATGAGCTCTCCCTGCCGGTTGCAGACAGTAATAATAAGAATCTATTCTATTTTGCTGATGAGGAATTTGAAAACGAAGATTATAAAGTTTCGATAAGTAATAATGGAACAGTTTCAGGTACAATCACTATCACGAATACCAACACGAAGGTGACAAGTGAGACGATAGACATACCGGTCACAAAGAAATGGGTGGATAGCGATAACGTTCTGTCAGCAAGACCTGAAAACCTCAAGGTTACACTTGCAACAAAGAATGCAGCCGGAGAGGTGACAGAGATTGCAGATAAGACACTTACATTAAACGATGCAAACAATTGGAGCGGAACATTTACAGATCTTGACAAGAAGGATGGCGCTGGCAATCTGATTAACTACACAGTTGTTGAGAATGATGTGAATGGCTATACAGGAAAGCTTGAACTCACAAAAGATGAGAACGGAGTGGTTACGGCTGCAGAGCTTACCAACACACTGAATGTTGGAAAGATACAGATCGCCAAGCTGTTTAGTGGGGATCTTGATGATACAAAGCTCACAGATGCTCAGAAGAGACAGATCACATTCACAATCGCAGGTCCAGATGGATATAATGGACCAACATCAGTTACATATGATCAGTTCACCGCTGGAAGCTACGTTGTAAAGAATGCTCCATATGGAACATATACAATAACAGAGACGAATGCTGCATTTGACGGATATAAGAACACAGTTACATATGCTGTAGGTGCTTCAAAAAATGATACAGATGCCACTGTAGAGATAGCTTCAGATGCTACATCACTTGTGACCATTACCAATACCTATACTGCATACGTCAATATAAGCGGAACCAAGGTATGGGATGATAATGACAATCAGGATGGTCTGAGACCGAATAACATAACTGTTATTGTTAAGAATGGTGATACGGAAGTTGACAGGAAAACGGTTACACCTGATGCAGCAGGAAATTGGGCATACAGCTTTGAGAATCTTCCTAAGTATGATGCGGCAGGCAAAGCGATCACATACACTGTATCAGAGGCAAAGGTAACTGGCTATAATACTCAGATAACCGGCAGTATAGAGAGCGGTTTTATCATCAAAAACACCCATACACCTGAGACAATTGACATTGAGGGAACCAAGACTTGGGATGACAATGATAATCAGGATGGTAAGAGAAAAGATGCTATCACAGTTAGACTTTATGCTGATGGCAGTGAGATTAAATCAGAGAGTGTAACTGCAGCAAAGGGCTGGAAGTACAAATTTGCAGATCTTCCAAAGTACAGAGGTGGTAATGAGATAAAGTACACCATCACTGAGGATACGGTTGAGGATTACAATACTGATATCAATGGATATGACATTACCAACAGTTATACACCTGGAAAGACAAGCATCTCAGTACTCAAGGAGTGGAATGATGCGGATAACCAGGATGGCAAGAGAGCTACAAGCGTAAAGGTTAAGCTTGTGGCAAACGGTATCGATGTCACGAACTCTGAGGTTACACTGAGTGCTGACAATCAGTGGAAACATACATGGAATGACCTTCCACAGAAGTCCGGTGGAAAAAACATAACATACACTGTTAAAGAGACTAGCAGTATCGATGGATATAGCGCTAAAGTCACAGGCGATGCCAAGACAGGCTTTGTAGTGACTAACAGTCATAAACCTGAGACTATTGATATTGAGGGAACCAAGACCTGGGATGACAATGATAACCAGGATGGCAAGAGACCTGATAAAATCACAGTCAGACTTCTTGCAAATGGAACTGAGACTGCAACAAAAACAGTGACAAAGTTAGAAAATTGGAAGTACAGTTTTACAGACCTTCCAAAGTACAGCGATGGACAGGAGATAAAGTATACCATAACAGAAGATAGCGTAGAGGGTTATACGGCAGCTCCAAATGGATATGATATTACAAACACACATGTTCCGGAAGTTACAGATGTTAAGGTTACAAAGATCTGGAACGATGCTGGAAATCAGGATGGTAAGAGAGCAACAGAAATCAAGGTTAAACTGTTTGCTGATGGTTCAGAGGTCGCTGGCTCAGAGGTAACTCTTAAAGCAGATAACAACTGGACGTATACATGGAAAGATCTTGCAGTTTATAAGAACGGTACGGCTATAGCTTATACAGTAGATGAGACCACCACAGTGACCGGATATACGAAGAAGGTCACGGGTGATGCCAAGACAGGATTTGTCATAACAAACAGCTACACACCAGAGACCATCAATATAGCTGGTACAAAGACATGGGATGATGCAAACAATCAGGATAGAAAGAGACCTGAGAGTATCACTGTAAATCTTCTTGCGGATGGTCAGTTATACAAGACAAAGACTGTTACAGCTGAAGAAGACTGGAAGTATAGTTTCAAAGATCTTCCAAAGTATAGCGGTGGCAACAAGATCATTTATACCATCACAGAGGATGCGGTCGGTGATTATGCAACCGTAATAGACGGATATAACATTACAAACACATATACACCGGCAAAGACAAGTGTATCAGTCACAAAGAGCTGGGATGATGCAGACAATCAGGACAGAAAGAGACCTACGAGTGTAACGGTTCAGCTGCTTGCGAACGGAATAGCAGTAGATGGCTCAGAGACTATATTAAGCGCAGATAACAACTGGACACATACATGGACAGATCTTGATGTGAACAAGGATGGAGCTGCGATAGCTTACACTGTAGAAGAAACAGATATTACTGAAGGATATACTCCAGTGATAACCGGAGATATGACAACAGGATATACAGTTACGAACAGCTACACACCAGAGACGACATCGGTAAAGGGTGTTAAGATCTGGGACGATGGCGAGAATCAGGATGGTATTAGACCTCCAAGTATCACAGTCAACCTGATTGCAAACGGAACAAAGATCAAGAGTCTTGAAGTCACAGCAGCAAATGACTGGAAGTTTAGTTTCACAGACCTTCCTAAGTATGCAGATGGATCAGAGATAACATACGAAGTAACTGAGGATGCTGTTTCCGAATACACTACAGCTGTAACAGGAGACGCAGAAAACGGATATACATTTACCAATAGTCACACGCCTGAAACGATCAATATAGAAGTAACAAAGACCTGGAACGATGCAAACGATCAGGATGGCAAGAGACCAGGAAAGATTAAGGTAAATCTTCTTGCAGATGGAGACATATATGCTACGAAGGAAGTAACTGAGGCAGATGGTTGGAAGTACAATTTCACGGATCTTCCAAAGTACAAAAATGGCAATAAAATCACGTACACCATCACAGAGGATGCTGTTGAGGATTATCAGACACTTGTCAACGGATATGATATCACGAACAGTTATACACCTGGAAAGACCAGTGTATCAGTTACAAAGGCCTGGGATGATGCTGATAACCAGGATGGCAAGAGAGCTAGAAATATAAAAGTAAGACTTCTTGCCGACGGAAACGTAGTTGCAGATTCTGAGGTGGATCTCAGTGATGCCAACAACTGGAGTCATACATGGAGTGATCTTGATATCAACAAGAATGGATCACCTATTGAATATACTGTTGAAGAGATTACATCAGTTGAAGGATATGCAACAGTTATCACAGGATCTGCGAAGACCGGTTATATCATCAAGAACAGTTACACACCAGAGACAACTTCAATAAGTGGTAAGAAGATATGGAATGATGCAAATGATCAGGATGGTAAGAGACCAGGAAAGATCACAGTAAATCTTCTTGCAAACGGAGTGAAGGTGGCTGATAAGGAAGTTACAGCTGCGAACGGCTGGAAGTACAGCTTTACAGATCTTCCAAAGTACGCAGGTGGCAACGAGATCACATATAGTATCACAGAAAATGCTGTTGAGGATTATCAGACACTTGTCAATGGATATGATATCACGAACAGTTACACACCAGGAAAGACAAGTGTATCAGTTACAAAGGCTTGGGATGATGCCGACAATCAGGACGGCAAGAGAGAGAGTTCAGTAAAGGTTGAACTTCTTGCTGATGGAACTCCTGTTGTTGGATCAGAAACAACTCTCAGTGCTGACAACAACTGGACATATACATGGGCAGGACTTGATGTCAAGAAGAGCGGTGTGAATATCGTCTACAGTGTAAGAGAGATAACGTCAATTGATGGATATACAACTACAGTCACAGGCGATGCTGAGACAGGATTTACAATAAAGAACAGCTATACCCCAGAGACGACATCAGTGAGCGGCAGCAAGACATGGAATGATGCGGACGATCAGGATGGCAAGAGACCTGAAAATATCAAGGTAAACCTTCTTGCAGATGGCAGTGTATATGCTACAAAGACGGTAACCGAGGCAGAAAACTGGGAGTATAGTTTTACAAATCTTCCAAAGTATAGAGATGGTGGAATTCAGATCAAGTATTCTGTATCTGAGGTTGATGTACCAGAATATACAGGTGAGGTTACAGGTTATAATATCACGAACAGTTACACACCAGGAAAGACAAGTGTATCAGTTACAAAGAAGTGGAGTGATAATGATAACCAGGACGGCAAGAGAACACCTAGCGTAATGGTTTGTCTACTGGCTGATGGACAGGTTGTAGCTGGCTCTGGGGTAACACTCAGCGAGGCAAATAACTGGACACATACATGGAATGCTCTTGACGAGAAGAAAAATGGACAGACCATCGACTACACAGTTGAGGAGACTACAACTATAGATGGTTACACAACAGTCATAACAGGAAATGCAGCTGATGGATATGTGGTTGACAATCAGCACACACCTGAGACGATCAATGTATCAGGTACTAAGACGTGGGTTGATAACGATGATCACGATGGTCAGAGACCAGATTCAATAACAGTTAAGCTTCTTGCAGATGGTACTGTTATAAAGAGCCTCGTGGTTACAGCAGATACTGACTGGAATTACAGCTTTACAGATTTACCAAAGTACAAAGATAATGGAACCCTGATAAAGTATTCTGTATTAGAGAATGCTGTTTCGGGATACAAGGCATCTGTTGTTGGATATGACATAACTAACACATACAAGCCAAATGTTATAAAACTTACCAAGACCATAAATGGAGATATTACAGCAGATGATGCAGCGGCAAATGTAACGTTCAATGTTACAAACAATGCAGGCTACAGTAAGATCATAAAGCTTACAGACCCTGAGGTGGCAAAGCTTGGAAATGGCAAGTATGAGATAACTCTTGTAAATGTGCCGGATGGCACATATACAGTTGAGGAAACATCATATGCATATGATGGAGCAGCGGTAACAGTCAGCTATACTGTGGATGGAATAGACGGTGAAGGAACAGAGGCATCCGGAATAACACTTATCGGTGGAAATACAGCCGATGTAGAGTTCATTGATACCTATAAGCTTGGCACTGTCAAGTTCACTAAGGCTGGACTTTATAAGGAGTCATGTGCTGAAAACCCTGATGATGTAAAAATGCTTGATGGTGTAGAGTTTGCGCTCTATGAGGGTACAGATACAGAGTGTGAGAATCCTGTAATGACAGCAACAAGTGTAAATGGTGTTGTGACATTCAAGGATCTTAAGATAGGTACGTATCTTGTAAAAGAGAGTAAGACTATCGGAGATTATATTGTCGATAACACAGTCTACACAGCAGAGGTAACAGAGGCAAACATTGGCACTTATGCAGTGTTAAATGGTGTTCAGGATAACACATTGATAAATGATCTTCCTAGAACAGATCTCAAGATAGAGAAGGTTGCAGAGGAGGACAATGGCATAAAGCTTCCAAATTCAGTATACGGACTCTACAAGGAGAACGAGAATGGTGAGGAAGAGCTTGTCGCTAAGGCTACAACAGACAGCAACGGAGTTCTCAAGTTTGACGGTATTTTGATCGGCACAGAGTATACGATCAGAGAGATACAGGCGCCGGATGGATACTATGTATCTGAACAGCCAATATCAATCAAGTTCAAGAAAGATGAGAACGGAAAGATTACAGTTGAATCATTTGACGGTGGTTTTAATACTGACACAGGTAAAGTCACAGCCAGAGTTGATGAGAATGGAAACATTACATGGCTTGAACCTTCAGTAAAATACAGCTTTGAGAAAGTAGATGAGGATGGTGTTCCTGTAAAGGGCGCAACACTTCGACTCGAGGATGCTGATGGAAAACTCATTGATGAGTGGGTAACAGATGGCAGTGCGCATGAAGTCAACAATGTACTTGTAATTGGCAAGATCTATGCACTCATAGAGGTTAAGGCTCCTTCGGGCTATGACAAGGCTGATGATATACTGTTCACAGTTTCTGATGATAAGGTTGCAGCTGGCGAGGATATTGTTGTTACTATCACAATGGTTGATAAGAAGACAACAACGACCGAGACTACGGAGACAACCGAGACAACAGAGACAACAGAAACTACAGAGACAACTGAAACAACCGAGACAACACAGACTACTGAAATAACAACAGAGGACAAGAACAAGCCGGATACCGGTGACAGAGCTCCTGTTGTACCAATAGCAGTTATACTCTTTATAAGTCTTGGCGGATGTGGTGTTATTGTGGCATCTAAAAAGAGAAAAGATAATCAGAACAGCAAGTAATACGAAGCCGTGACATGTCCCCCGGGAATATCGCCTTATATGGTGGTATTCTGGGGGATTTTTTTATTCATAAAACAGCAGTTGCATTCATATGTTATATATAGAAAATGACCGCAGATCTATTATGTTTACAATAATAAAATTATGTAAATAAATAGCATGTCAGGAGGATGTATGGAGGAGTATCAGGTATATCAGGATATCAAGGCTAGAACAAATGGAGAAATATACATCGGTGTAGTTGGACCGGTAAGAACAGGAAAATCAACATTTATAAAAAGATTTATGAATCAGATGGTCATACCGAATATTTCAGGTGAAAATGACCGTCAGCTTGCACTGGATGAACTTCCACAGTCAGCGGCTGGAAAAACTATAATGACGACCGAACCGAAATTTATACCTAAGGATGCTGTATCGATCAATGTTGGTGAAAACATTGACATGAAAGTTAAGATGATAGACTGTGTAGGGTATGTCGTGAAGGATGCAGAGGGACAATTTGAGGATGGGAAGGAGAGAATGGTTAGAACTCCATGGTATGAATACGACATTCCTTTTTCAAAGGCTGCGGAGATAGGAACAAACAAAGTTATAACAAATCATTCTACAGTTGGAATAGTCGTAACCACGGATGGCAGTTTTGGGGAACTCCCGAGGGAAAGCTATATTGATGCCGAAAAGAAGACTATAGAGGAGCTAAAAAGCCTGGGGAAACCATTTGTTGTTGTTCTGAACACGGATAAACCATCTGGAAATCAGGCGCGTGCGTTGGCAGAAGAGATGAGTGATACATATGGGGCAAGTGTGGTTCCTGTCAATGTTGAACAGCTTAGAGATTCAGACATTACATACATATTCAGGGAGCTATTGATGAGTTTCCCTGTGACTGCGATCTATTTTGATATTCCAAAATGGCTTGAGGTCGTTGACGATGACAATGAAGTGAAGAACAGCATAATATGTGATGCTGTACAGATCAATTCGGTTGTAAACTATCTTAGGGACATAGATGGAATAGTGTTTCCGGAGAATGATTACGTAAAAAAATACAAGTGTGACAATATAAATATGGCAGATGGCAGAATAAATATAAGTGTCTATATACATAGCAGTTATTATTACCAGATGCTGTCGGATATGATGGGGGCTGAGATAAACAATGAATATGATTTTATTACCGAGCTCAAGACGATGTCAGATAACAAAAGATATTGTGGGAATGTCATGGATGCGCTTGAACAGGTAAATTCCAACGGATATGGTTTGGTTATGCCGGAGAAAAACAATATTCGGCTCGGCACACCGGAGGTCATCAAGACCGGAGGCAAGTTTGGCGTAAGGATAACAGCAAATGCGCCGTCGGTGAATATGATCAAGGCGAATATAACAACGGAGATCATGCCACTTGTCGGAAGCAAGGAGCAGGCAGACGACCTCATAACGTATATATCGGACAACAGCAACGGTGACGATATATGGGGAGTAAATATATTTGGCAAGACAATAGAGCAGCTTGTTGATGATGGCCTTAACAACAAGGTGAGCAAGATAGGTGCCGAGAGCCAGCAGAAGCTCCAGAATACGATGGAGAAGATTGTAAATGATGGAAATGGTGGAATGGTGTGCATAATAATATAAGATTGCATATTTATACTCTGCTATGTTAAAATGTCTAAGGTGTCCGGGGATGCCTTGGGCATTTTAGTTATGGGAAAACGAAAGAGGACGTGAATATGTCGGCGATAGATGTAAAATTAAATGTGTTTGAGGGCCCGCTGGATCTTCTTTTGCATTTGATAGAGAAGAATAAAGTTAATATATACGATATACCTATTGTCACTATCACGGAGCAATATCTTGAATATGTGAACAATATGGAGGAAGAGGATCTGGATGTCATGAGTGAGTTCCTAGTCATGGCAGCGACCCTTATCAAGATAAAGTCCCGTATGCTTCTGCCAAAGGATGAAGAGACAGAGGAGGACGAGGAGGATCCGCGTGAAGAACTCGTGCGAAGGCTGCTTGAGTACAAGATGTACAAATATGCGGCAGGAGAACTCAAGGATCTAGAGCTTGAAGGGAACAAGGCATTTTTCAAGAAGGCTACGATCCCTGCAGAGGTTAAGAATGTAAAACAGGATGTAGATCCTTATGAGCTTATATCAAAGGCTGATATAGATCTGCAGAAGCTGAATGAGATATTCAAGTCCGTTATGCGCAAGCAGGTGGATAAGGTGGATCCGATACGAAGCAAGTTCAAGGAGATCGAGAGGGAGGAGATATCCCTTGAGGAGAAGATGGCTGAGGTCAGAGAACAGGTGAGGGGCCTTGAAGGGATAAATTTCAGAACTCTGCTTGAGATGCAGGCCTCCAAGAGTTACTTTTCTTGCGATTCTGGAGCTTATGAAGATAGGTGCTATAACAATAAAGCAGGAAGAGATATTTGGGGAGATAGTCATAGATTCTCTTGATACAATATAGTTGAGATGAGGTAGCGATGAATAGCGAAGATTTGCAGAATAATAATATACAGAGTGAAGATATGGCAACTGAAGATTTGACAGTCGAAGAAACAGTGGGTGATAAAAATGATGGTATTGATAATGTAGAGCATAATTCATCTGATATATCCGGTGAAGATGCTGATACTGAATCTGATGAACCGCAATATAAAGAATACAGTGACGATTATCTCACATCAGCTCTTGAGGCAATTCTTTTTTCATTGGGAGAGTCAGTTTCTGTGGACAGACTTGCTGCGGCACTTGAAATGGAGAAGAAAAAGCTTGTAAAGCAGCTTGAAACTGTTGTGTTCAATTACAATAACAACGACAGAGGAATCAAGATCATAGATCTCGATGGATCTCTACAGCTTTGTACTCGCAATGAGTACTACGGTGTGCTTGCCAAAATAGTGAATACGCCGAAGAAACTTTCACTTACAGATGTTGTGCTTGAGACATTGTCGATCATAGCCTACAAGCAGCCGATCACAAGACCTGAGATCGAGGCGATAAGAGGTGTGTCCTGCGTGCACGCCATCAACAAGCTTATAGAATACAATCTTGTCCAGGAAGTCGGAAGACTTGATGCGCCGGGACGTCCGATTATGTTTGGAACAACTGAGGAGTTCCTTAGGTGCTTTGGTGTATCTTCAACAAGCGATCTTCCGGTCATAAGTCCGGATAAGATCGAGGACTTCAAGAAGGAAGCCTTAGAGGAAGCGGACTTTACACTCAGCGTTGACACAACGTCTGAGGATTGATGTACATATTCAGGCACCAAAATAAAAATATAAATTGTATTAATAAATATAAGAAAATCCATGCACGGTGAGCTGGT
>ERZ1106919.706-NODE-706-length-25626-cov-4.540534_pt1 | contig 25626 bp, 19 predicted proteins | sample MGYA00403654_ERZ1106919 | MGnify/ENA primary metagenome ERZ1106919 (study PRJEB35170, sample SAMEA104062450) | human gut metagenome | biome: human gut; feature: human-associated habitat; material: faeces | place: Denmark | collected 2012-10-08 ... | reverse complement strand
CAAAAAGCAGAAGACCGAGGCCCCCAACCTCTTCAAAAAGAAAAACGAGCTGCTCTTTAACCGCGAGGTGCTGAGCCCCGATGAGGCCCCGCGTGGTACCGTCGGCATCCCGCGCGCGCTCAACATGTACGAGAACTACCCCTTCTGGCACGCGTTCTTTACGCGCCTGGGCTTTAGCGTGCAGCTGTCCGACCAGTCGAGCAAAAAGACCTACCAGGCGGGCATCGAGTCCATGCCGTCCGAGAGCGTGTGCTATCCGGCCAAGATGAGCCACGGCCATGTGATGAACCTTATCGACCGCGATGTCGACTTCATTTGGATGCCGTGCGTGCGCTGGGAGCGCAAGGAGGACCCGACCGCTGGCAACTGCTATAACTGCCCCATCGTCATGAGCTACCCCACGGCGTTGGCACTCAACATCGACGAGATCCGCGAGCAAAACATCGAGTTCCTGTACCCGTTTGTGCCCTATCACGATAAGACCGAGCTCAAGCGCCGTCTGTACCAGGTGCTCGCCGTCGACCGCGTGGCCGATGCCGAGGCTGGTCGCGGTCGCGTGCGCGGTCCCAAGATCACGCGCTCCGAGGTCGATGCCGCCGTCAACGCTGCTTTTGAGGCTGATGCGCGTTTCCACGAGGACATCCAGACCATGGGCGAGGAGGCCCTTAAGTGGGTCGAGGACCACGGTGGCCACGGCATTGTGCTCGCCGGCCGCCCTTACCACAACGACCCCGAGATCAACCACGCCCTGCCCGAGCTTATCTCGAGCTTTGGCTTTGCGGTCTTTACCGAGGATTCGCTTGCGCACCTGGTGAAGCCCGAGCGTCCCATCCGCGTCGTCGACCAGTGGATGTACCACAGCCGCCTGTACGCCGTCGCCCGTTTTGTGACGATGCGCAACGACCTGGATCTGATTCAGCTCAACTCCTTCGGCTGCGGCTTGGACGCCCTGACCACCGACCAGGTGCAGGAGATTCTGGAAGCCAGCGGCAAGATCTATACCGTGCTCAAGATCGACGAGGTATCCAACCTGGGCGCCGCGCGCATCCGCATTCGCTCGCTCATGGCCGCGCTCAAGGACCAGGAGGCCGAGCGCCTGGCAGAGGCCATGGCCGCGGGCGAGGCCTACGAGCAGGGCGATGCCGCGCCGGTGGCGCCCTCCACGGACGCTCCCGCGTTCGCGAGCCACAAGTATACGTTTGAGGCGCAGCGCGAGAGTGCCTCGACCGCATGGCCCAAGGTACCCTTTACCGAGCAGATGCGCGAGGAGGGCTACACCATCCTGTGCCCGCAGATGGCGCCGATCCACTTTGACCTGGTCAAAGAGGTGTTCCGCGGTGTCGGCTACAACTTGGAGCTGCTGCCCTCGACCGACCATGACGCCGTCGAGGCGGGCCTGCGCTACGTGAACAATGACATCTGCTATCCGTCGATTCTGGTGACGGGCCAGATCATGGAGGCCATCGAGAGCGGTCGGTACGACCTGTCCAAGACGGCCGTGGTTATCAGCCAGACCGGCGGCGGCTGCCGTGCCACCAACTACATCGCGCTCATCCGCAAGGCCCTGCGCGAGAGCGGCCATCCCGAGATTCCGGTGATCTCGCTTTCAGCTGTGGCGCTCGGCGAGGACAACCCCGGCTTTAAGATTACGCCGGCGCTGCTTAAGCAGGCAGTCTACGCGGTGCTCTTTGGCGACGTGATGATGCAGATGCTCTACCGCTGCCGCCCGTACGAGGCCACGCCCGGCGCCGCCAACGCGCTCTACGAGGAGTACATGGCGCGCGCCCGCAAACTGGCGCCCAAATTCAACCGCCACAACTACACCAAGCTGTGCCGCGAGGCCATCCGTGCGTTCGACACCATGCCGCTTGCGGGCGAGGGCACCAAGCCGCGCGTGGGCGTGGTCGGCGAGATCCTGGTCAAGTTCCATCCCACGGCCAACAACCACGTGGTCGACGTTATCGAGCGCGAGGGCTGCGAGGCCGTAGTACCGGGCCTGCTCGACTTCTTCCTGTACTCCATGAGCAACGCCGAGCTGCAGAAGGACGAGCTGGGAAGCTCTGCCACTACGCGCGCTGGTATGCAGGCGCTCATCAAGCTCGTGGACTGGATGCGCACGCCGGTGGAGGAGATGCTCGAGAAGTCCCGCCGCTTTGAGGCACCCGAGCGCATCGGCACCATGGCCGACAAGGCCCGCACGGTGCTTTCGGTGTGCAACAACATGGGCGAAGGCTGGCTGCTCACGGCCGAGATGCTCGACCTGATTGACCATGGCGCGCCCAACATTATCTGCACGCAGCCCTTCGCGTGCCTGCCCAACCACGTGGTGGGCAAGGCCGTGATCAAGGAGCTGCGCCGCCAACATCCCGAGAGCAACATCGTCGCGGTGGACTACGACCCCGGTGCATCCGAGGTCAACCAGCTCAACCGCATTAAGCTCATGATTAGCGTGGCCAAGGAAAACATGCGCGCCGGTAAAGGCTTTAAGCTCGAGAAGGTGGCGCCGCTCGCGATGGACGAGGTCACCGGCCAGATGCGTGCCCATGATGGCTGCGTGAGCTGTGGACCGGCCAGTGAGGAGGCCGTTGCATCGGTCGCCAAGCGTCTGGGGCGCGGTATTAAGAAGTAGTTGGCCTACTTCGAGCCGGATATAAGACAAACGGGTGGTAGTCGTACCGGCTACCACCCGTTTTTGCTGGACATATGTTGCGCAAATGATCTCGCTGCAGCCTTCCGTGGGCTCGTATTTCAGAAGTGCGGTGAAAAACGCGAACCTCCCGAGCACACCGCCTTTTTAGACTCCCGCGACCTGCGGTTTTGTTGTCAAAAAAGCCGATCTGGTCGGCGAAACCCGATTTTTCCCCGCACTTCCGAAAACAGCGGTTCAGCAGCGCCAAAAAATGGCCTCAAAATCGAGAGTTAATGAACAAATGTAGCCGTTCGCCGCGAAATACCGTCCGTTTATAGAACCCGCCCCCGGCTCGCGGCCTCCTTACGGTTGAATAAATACACATCTATGGAATTACGTAAGAGAGGACCGTCCCATGAGCTACAAGACCGTTTGCGTCGCCGGCGGTGGCGTGCTGGGAAGCCAGATTGCCTTTCAGGCTGCCTACTGCGGCTTTGATGTAACGATTTGGCTGCGCAGCGAGGGCAGCATCGGCCGCACCCAGCCCAAGATCGATCATGTGCGCGAGGAGTACATCGCGGCAATCGAGGGTATGGCGGACGGCACGGGCGAGTGGTGCTCCGGTATCGCCGATAGCGGCAAGCCCTTCGACAAAGAGGCGGCACTCGCCGCCGTTGAGCGCGCCTACTCCACACTCAAGCTGGAGCTCGATCTTGCCAAGGCAGTGGCCGACGCCGATTTGGTCATCGAGTCTATGGCTGAGGATACCCAGGCAAAGATTGACTTCTACAAGAAGCTCGCCCCGGTCCTTCCGCAAAAGACCGTCGTCGTGACCAACTCCTCCACGTTACTGCCGAGTACCTTTGCCAAGTACACTGGCCGCCCCGAGAAGTACCTGTCGCTGCACTTTGCCAACTCTATCTGGAAGAACAACATGACCGAGGTCATGGCACAGGACCAGACCGACAAGCGCTATTTCGATGAGCTCGTCGACTTTGCTAACGATATCCGTATGCTTGCCCTGCCCGTCAACAAGGAAAAGAACGGCTATCTGCTCAATTCCATGCTGGTGCCATGGCTGCTTTCGGGCCTCGACCTGTATGTCTCGGGTGTGAGTGACCCCAAGAGCATCGACCTCGCGTGGACGCGCGGCACCGGCGCTCCCAAGGGCCCGTTCCGCGTATTCGACACCGTGGGCATCCAGACGGCGTACAACATCGTTATGCAGTATCAGAAGGTCCCGGGCCTGGTGAGCCCGCTGCTCAAAAAGATGATGATGCCCTACAACTTTAAGGCTATGGCGTCCGTCCTCAAGAAAATGCTCGACGAAGGCAAGCTGGGCGAAAGCTCGGGCGAGGGCTTCTTCAAGTACTAAAAAATGACCTCTCGGGGACGGAGGAAAACGGATCATTTTCGACCGCCAACAGTGAGAAGATGGACCCAGAAATAGAAAGGAGTGGCAATGAGCCGGTTCGGGCTTTGAGGACAAGCTGCTGCAGGCCCAGGGCGATTTTTCGCTCAACGCGGGTCAACACAGTGTGACCTATCTGCCGAGTTCTGACACGGGAACGACCGGTCGCTACCAAGTGCTGTTATACGACAACAACTTTGGTGCGGCCGAAAGCTATCCCAAGTTCGACTGGGGCCAGCTGGGCGCCGCGGTGGTGACTGACTACAACAAGGGCACGCATTCGTTTGGGCGCATCTTTACAGTGGACGAGACGGCGCGCACCTACGAGCTCGAAGACCAGATCGCGGTGCCGTTCTCGCGCTACGTTAGCAGTGCGCAGCGCGTCGGCGATTCGAATAGCATGCTCGTGGCATCGGGCATGGCCAAGACTTTTGCCGAGTACGATCGCTATGGACTGCCCATCGCCACCTACGAGATGGAAGCCGAAAAGTACATCTACCGCGTGTACAAGTACGAGCTGTAGGGCCGCGCTTAGGTTTGACCAATGGAGTATGAAAACACGCCGTTTGCCGATGCCCCCTCCGCGAGTGGCAGCCATATGGTTTGATGTCAGAAGCAGATAGTTGTCGTCAGCCTGCTGGCGACGTTCCCCCTGACATCGGAGGTTCCAGGTATGTTTCGCGCTCCGTTAAACAACTATCGGTTGGGCTAACATGGGTCGCCGTGCTATTTCGATAACCCTTGCAGTGGTCTGCCTGTCTGTGCTCCTGGGCGCTACAGGGCTGTTTGCTATAAGCCGAGAAACGTCCTATATGCAGGAATGCGCTTCCGAAGGGTTTGCCATTGACGGTTACTATCGGGACGACAAGACGAGTCTGGAAACCCTGGCCTTTCTTGAAGAGGATAACCATCGGTGGCAACTGGTCGACAAAGACGGCAGCTGCGTTGACGGGCAGTTTAAGCGTACGGATGACCCCAACATCCTGATATTAAAGAAGGAAAACGGCGAAGAATTCGGTACGATTCACGTTGCGTATATATCGCGCCGGCGCGATCAGGGGCAGATTTACCTAATTAGAAATACTGAGGTGACCCGATTTTATCTTGTGAGCACCGATCCGGCGTTTACGGTGGAGTCTGGCGATGTCGATGCGGACGTCTGATTCACGGCAATAAAACAGCGAGCGGGGCGCGGACGTGAACTACGTCCCGCTTTTTGCATGTGCCTGCGTCGCGTCTGAGCCTCGCCGCGACTTGCGCCTGTGCGCGGGAGCCATCCCATGCTCCGCATTACTCCACATCAAACTCCACGCGATCAAGTTCGGGCACGTTGAGGTCTATGAGCTTGCGGGCGACGTGGCGGTCGTGCGCCCCGAGCGCCTCGCTTGTCGTCACGTGGGCGACAACCTCGCGCTCGACGATGCCCTCCTCCTCGCCTTCGGTAGCCGAGGTCTCGACGGCGACGGTGTAATCCTTAAAGCCCGGCAGCACCGCGGCAAGCTCGCGCGTGGTCTCGGTGACGCCGTAGCCGTCCTGCACGCCGGCCTGCGCCGAGCCAATGGAGCCTGCGGTCATAACGATGCAGGGGATGGCAAAAATCACCGTGCCCACAATGATGCGGCGGCGCACCTTGCGCGACAGCTCGTCGACCTCGGCGTCTTCCTCAGCGGTCACAATACCGTCGCCGTTCAGGTCGCGCTTGAACGGCACGCGCAAAAGAAGCAGCACGGCTTCGGCGGCCAGCGCGATAAAGACCACGTTGATGCCAAACTCATAAAGCGCCGAGAGAAACAGCGACCCGCTTGCGATGGCGATGCCGTAGCCCGCCGCGCACAGGGGCGGCATGAGCGCGGTCGCCACGGCTACGCCGGCGATGAGCGTGGCGGGTTCCTGGTCGCGCGAGTTGCCCAGGCCGCCCGCAAAGCCGCCCGCGAGCGCGACGGCAAGGTCCCACACAGTCGGTGTCGAATTGTCGATGATGGCGGCCGTGGTGGTGCCAAGGGGCGAGAGCTTAAAGTACAACGTGGACGTGACCAGGCAAAAGGCCATCTGCAGCGCAAGGCCGGCGACGGCTTCGACGGTAATCTCGCGGTCGAGCGTGGCAATGCCGTATGCCATGGCAAGGACCGAGCCCATGAGCGGGCAGATGAGCATGGCGCCTACAATGGCGATATCCGAGTCGATATCGAGGCCGATGCTTGCGATGAGCATGGCGATGATGAGGATGCATAGGTGGGAGCCAGTCAGACGCGCTCCGTTTACAAAACGCTTGCGGATCACGTGATAGGGTGCGCGTCCCTCGCGAATGTTGAACGCGCGCTTGAGGAAGCGGGCGATGTTTTCCATGGCTTCGCTATGAGCGGGGCGGATGCCGTGACGCCGATGATGACGCTCGCGCAGTCGCTTGAGCTGTTGTTTATCGAGTTCCATGTCCACCTCGTTCTGGCACGTGCCGCGTATCCCGCCCGTCGTCTTTACTCTACACCGCGTTGAGCAAGGTGTCAGACAGGGTTTGTTGACCTGGGAGTCAGGCCAATCGGCATGACTAAAAACGCCGTGAGGATCATAAGAGTCAAATAGACAAAAAAGCGCGGGGCCGGTTTGATTCCGACCCCGCGCTCTGCACGGGTGCGTTGTTATTGGGTTTAGCCCAGCAGGCTTAAGCCCACGGAGACAAACGCCAGGATAACGCCGACGATGGACTCGCCGCCGAGCAGGCCGCTGGCGACAACCAGGCCCTGTTCCTGGAAGGCGGCATCCTTGGCAGCCCTCTCCTCGTCAGAAAGACCAGCGGTGGCGTCGCGGTGGGCGGACCACTTATCGTAGGCGAGCTTGACGCAGGAGCCCAGGAATGCCGTGAGTGACATGTAGAACGGCAGGTACACGCCCAGGCCGATCATCATGGCCGGAATGCCGAGCCAGTACATGACGATGCCGGCGATAAAGCCGCCAACGAACCACGGCACGCTCGGGATGCCCGAGACCATGGTGGCGACGACGCTTGCCTGCGCGGCAACGAAGCTCTTGTCGGGGCCAAAGGCGTCCGGGCCATAGGCGGTGACGAGCGCGACCATGACGGCTGCGGCGACCAGGGCGCCCACGATGCCGCCAATGGCTTGGCCGATCCACTGCGCACGCGGGTTGGTGCCCAGCACGGCGCCGGCCTTAAAGTCGTTCATGACGTCGCCCGCAAGGCCGCACGCCACGGCTACGATGCCGGCGATAAAGAACAGCTTGACCTGAGCGATCTGTGCAAAGGCCGCCACGATGAGCATAACGATGAGGCCAAAGATCTCCATGGGGTCAATACCCGTCTGGCCGCAGCTCTGCGCGCTCATGATGGTGGTGACAAAGGTGAACAGCGTCACGATGACGGCCGGAACGGGGCCAAGGTCAAGCACGATGGCGATGATCACGGCGATGGCGGCAGCGCCCAGGCCGATGATGCCGGCGTCGAGCTTAAGGGAGCCCGAGATGAGCGACTGCTCGTCGGTGTCGGTGGAGCTGTCGGCGGCAAGACCGCGGACGATGCCGGCGACCTGCGGCAGGATGTCCTTGAGGACGACGGCGACGCCAAAGCCCATCATGAGGCCCATGCCCAGGGACTTGACGATGCCCTGCGCAGTCACAACGTCGAACAGACCGGCAGCGGTGCCACCTACGATGATGCCAAAGTTGCCCAGCAGCGCGCCGGCAAACCAGAAGGCGACCGGGGCGAAGCCCACGAGGAAGCCGATGGACAGCAGCATGGGCGAGTTGTAGATGGCAAAGATCACGCCGGGGATGTTGAGCGTGCACAGCATGCTGGGCACCACGCCCAGGGCGTCGCGCAGCACGCTGTAGATGCCTGCGATGGCCATGGAGCCAAAGAGCTGCTTGCCGGTCTTGCCGCCGGCCTCGGTGGCGCGTAGGGTCTGAGCTGCGGCGTTGCCGGTGGGGAACTCCAGCGCGGCGTCCACGATAAAGTGACGGTGGATGAGCGCGGTGGCCAGCAGGCCCAGGATGGTGCCGGCGAGCGCCACGATAAACATGTCGAGCCAGCTGATCTGGTCGGCATAGCCCAGCATCCAGGCGCCCGGGATGGTAAACGCCAGGCCGCCGGCGACCATGGCGCCCGCGGACATGATGGTGTGGGTGACGTTGGCCTCGTTGAGGCTGGCGTTGCCCATGAGCTTCAGGAAGAACAGCGAGATGACGGCAGCGAAAATGATTGGCCAGGGGAGGGCGCCCATCTTGAGGGCCGTGTAGGCCGAGCTTGCCGTGATGATCACGCAGCCAAGGACGCCGATGACGACACCGCGCAGCGTGAGTTGCCCGCGCATCGAGGCGCGGTTCGAGGGATTGCTCATATTGAACTCCTTTGCGTATATCCGCTTCCCCCGGGAGCGCCGCTACGGATGCGGCGCGGGAAGTCGGGTTACCAAAGGCCGTCGCGTGAGCTCGCAAACGACCGCGCATCAGTATAGCCGCAACCTAGTCATTTTGGGATGACTGGTTTAGGTAGGCGATATACTGCTGGGCAGACGAAAGGAGCGCCGACGATGCTTAATGGGTGCGCATATATATTGACGGTCGACGTGGGTAACACGTTCATTCGCTTTGGCCTGTTTGCAGAGGATTCGGCCGCGGCGCAGGAATGCCCGCTTGCGACGTGCGAGATCACGACGCCATCGAGCATTACGGCCGACGAAGCGCGTATGCGTCTCGCTCAAGTCATGGCCGCGCTGGCGGCTGATGCGGGCATGCCCGGCGCGCTCGTGCCCACGGCGGCCGTGCTGAGCTGCGTGGTGCCGGCGCTCGAGCGCCCGTGGAAGGCGGCGCTTTCCCGTACCTGCACGGGGCGCGTGCTCACCGTGGGGCCGGGCCTCAAGACCGGCATGCCCGTGCACTACGACGACCCGGCCGAGATCGGCCCCGACCGCATCGCCGATGCCGTGGCGGCCCGTGCCGTCTACGGCTCTCCGTGCATCGTGATCGACCTGGGCACGACGACCAATATCGAGGTCATCGACGCGTGCGGTACCTTTGTGGGCGGCGTCATCGCGCCGGGTCTGGCGCTCGGCGCCCGCTCGCTCTCGGCCGCTGCGGCGCGTCTGCCGCAGGTCGAGCCTTCGGCGCCCACGCATGTGATCGGCCGCAACACGCGCGAGGCCATGCGCTCGGGCGTGGTCTTGGGCGAGGTAGCCCGCATCGACGGCATGCTCGACATGGTGCTCGCCGAGATGCGCGCGACCAAGGCCGCGGGGGAAGGCAACGTGCCCATCGTCATTACCGGCGACGATGCCGAGGCACTCGCGTCGCTGGTCGGTCACAGTCTGACGGTCGACGACGCGCTGACGTTGCGGGGACTGGCCGAGCTCTACCGCATCAACCAAAAGCCCCGCCGCGTGTAAAAGTGAGGGCGCCGGTGGGACAAACGCCTCCACCTTTCACCTGCTACAATGGGTCAAACTATTGCGATTACGGAGGTGTCTGTCATGTCGGACGATCTTCATCAAACTTCGTCAGGCAAGCGCCTGGACGTCATTAGCTGGGACGAGTTCTTTATGAGCGTGGCCATCGCCGCGCAGCGCCGCAGCAAGGACCCCAACACGCAGGTGGGTGCGTGCATCGCCAACACCAACCACCGCATCCTTTCGGTGGGCTACAACGGTACACCCTCGGCGCTCAACGACGACTTTTTCCCGTGGGGTACGAGCGACGACCCGCTGCAGGACAAGCACAACTACGTGGTCCATGCCGAGGCCAATGCCGTGCTCAACTACCGTGGCTCGCTCAAGGACCTCGAGGGTTCCACGGTCTACGTCACGCTGTTCCCGTGCCACGACTGCGCCAAGATTTTGGCTCAGGTGGGCGTGGGCGAGGTCGTCTACCTGGACAACAAGTACGCCGACACCGATGACGGCCGTATCAGCCGCCGCATTCTCGACTCCTGTGGCATCAGCTACCGCCAGGTCATCGTCGATGTTCACATCGGCACCGAGGGGCAGGCTCAGCAGTAGCGCGTGGCAACGCCAGCTGGTGGCAAAACAGCCAAAAGAGACCCATCCCAAATTGACCGCTCGTGAAAGTCGTGTCCGCACGCATGGCTGGCGCCTAAGCGGGTACATGGCTGTAGTAACATAGCTTCTGTCCGCGGGCGTGCCCGCGTTATTGTGAGAAAGGAGCCCCTGTGGCTGTTAACGAAGAGCTGCTTAAGAAGGTTCTTGAAGAGATTCGCCCCAACCTACAGGCCGATGGCGGCGATATGGAGTATGTGGGCGTCGATGACGAGGGTGTCGTCAAGCTGGAGCTGCAGGGCGCCTGCGCCGGCTGCCCCATGAGCTCGCTGACCCTGTCCATGGGCATTGAGCGTATCCTGAAGGAGCATGTGCCCGGCGTTACCCGCGTTGAGCAGGTCAATGCCTCCGGCGAGGCCGAGGACCTGTACGACGAGTACGCGCCGTTCTAAGCTGCGAAAGCTGCGGACGGCATACTCCGCATAGACGTTACGCCCAAATATGCGGCTGCGAGCGCAAGGCCCGCGGCCGCATTTGTATGTAGGGAGCAGGGGATCGATATGCTCAACGACCTCTACCATATGCTTGATCCCGTCGCGATCTCGGCGGGCCCCATCACCATCTACTGGTACGGCCTAGCCTACGTGGTCGGCGCCCTGCTCACGGCGGTCGTCATGTACCGCACGCAGCGTCGCTGGGGCTTTAACATCACGATTGACGACCTGACGAGTGTCGTGGTCGGCGTGGTCTTTGGCCTCATTATCGGTGCGCGCCTGTTCTACGTCGTCTTTTACGGTGATGGCTACTACTGGGCGCACCCGCTCGAGATCTTTGCCACCAACGAGGGCGGCATGAGCTTCCATGGCGGTTTGGTGGGCGGCATTATCGGCGGCATCATTGTGTGCCGCATGTATAAGCTCGATGCATGGACTTTGGCAGACCTTGCCGTCATAGGCGCGCCGCTGGCCTTGTGCCTGGGCCGTTGTGCCAACTTTGTCAACGGTGAGCTGTGGGGCAAGCCGACCGATCTGCCCTGGGGCGTGGTCTTCGGTGGCACCGCGGGCGATATGCCGCGTCACCCCTCCCAGCTCTACGAGGCATTTCTTGAGGGCATCGTGCTCTTTTGCATTCTGCAGGTGCTCAGCCGCAAAAAGCCGCTACTGCCCCAAGGCACGTTTATGGGCGTGTTTGTGATGGGTTACGGCATCGTCCGCTTCCTCATTGAGTTTGTGCGCGTGCCCGATGCACAGCTGGGCTATCTGCTGGGTGGCGTTATCACCATGGGCCAGTTGCTGAGCCTGCCGCTCGTAATCGCGGGCCTGGCGCTCATCATCTTTGCTCGTCGCCGCAACCAACCCCAGCGCGTCTACCTGGACGCCTAGCCACCAAAACCACCACAAAGGGGACAGGCACCTTTGTGGTGGTTCGCTGGGCAACGATGACAGAACCGTAACGTTTCCCCAGATAAAACCTGCCAAAATAAACCTGTCCCTTTTTGGCAGGTTTCTAGAAAGGCTTTCGGACTGTGAAGGATTCCGACCTCTCCACAACGGCTGCGCGCGATGCTGCCCGCATCGTCTGGTTTAAGCGCTACCCCGCCAAGCAGACGCTCATCGCATTTTTGCTCGCGCTGTTGGCGACCACGGCGTTTTCCATCGATCCCTCCCCGGTGTCGAGCAACGCAGTCTTGGCGATTGACCCCAACGCCTCGGGCATGCTGTACGTGTGCTACGAGGTGCTCCTCTCGTTTGCCGGCCATACCGACGCGGTCATGCTGCTTGCGCTTGCCTGCCTGCTCACTCTGCCGTTTCGCTACGTGTTCTTTGGCCGTGGCGACACCTGGCGTCCATCGATCATTCTGCCGTCGCTGTTCTTCGCCATCTGTATGGTGTTCGGCCGCAGCTACGACCTCACCGACTCGGCCGAGATTGTCCTTGGCGACAAAGCCCGCATCATCTGCGCCTGGATTGGCGGTGCGGGCTGGATGCTCTTGGCGGTCGTTGCCTTCTACCTTGCCTTTGAGTGTCTAGATTGGCTGAGCTCTCGGCGCATTCCGTTTTCCGAAGCGCACTTTGGCCGCGTATGGCGTGTGACTCACGCCGTGCTCTCGGTCCATCCCTTTGCCGGCCCCTTCCTGGTGCTTATGATCGTCTGGGCGCCCACGCTCATCGCTTCGTTGCCCGGTCTTTTTATGGGGGACACCGGCGCGCAGATTCGCCAGTGGTTCAACTATCCCAACGGCACGAGCGACTACTTGCGTCTGCTCAATCCTAATGTGTTGCTCAACGGGCATCATCCCGTAGTGCACACGGCCATTATCGGCTCGTGCGTTCAGCTGGGGCTTTCGCTGTTCAACAGCGCTAACGCGGGTCTTGCCATCTACACCTGCGCTCAATTTGTCATCACGGCTGCCTGCATGGCCTATTCCATTTCGTCGCTGCGCAAATTGGGCGTGAGCCTGCCGGTTCGCGGTGCGATCCTGCTGTTCTTTGCGTTTATGCCGATGTTCTCTAACTACGCGGCGTTGCTCACCAAAGACGTGCTCTTTGCCGACGCGTTTTTGGTGCTGCTGGTACAGACCGTCAAGCTCGTGGCATGTGGCTTGCCCCGTCGTGATGCCAATGCCGAGCGAGCGGGCGAGAAAGCCCCCGTGCTCTTTGCGCGCCACGACTGGCTGCTACTCGCTCTGGGCGCCATGGGTTCCACGTTTCTGCGCAACGGCGGCCTGGTGTTTCCCCTGGCGGCATGCGTAATCGCGGCGGCGTTTTGCGTATGGGACGTGTATGTGGCTCGTCGTGCAGCCAAGCAGACTGGTGCTGCGCCTTCAGGCGCCATCCCGCGTTTCCGCTGGGTTGGCGTTCTCGCGGTGCTCGCGCTCTGCCTTGCCTCTAATATGTACTTCACCAAGGTCTTTATGCCGGCGCACGACATTACGCCCGGTTCCAAGCGCGAAATCCTCTCGATTCCGTTCCAGCAGACGGCTCGTTTCGTCCAAAAGCACGACGGCCTCAACTCGGGCGTCAACCCCACGGTTAAGGAGGACGGCACCATCGTGGAGGCTCCTTGCGACGGCTTGGTGACCGACGAAGAGCGTGCCGTGATCGACCGTGTGCTCAAGTACGAGAACCTGGGCCGCCGTTACAACCCGGATAAGTCGGACGCCGTCAAAAATTGCTTTAACGAGTATGCCTCGCAGGAGGACATCAAGGCCTATTTTGAGGTGTGGGCCCAGATGTTCAAAAAGGATCCCGAGTGCTATATCTCGGCGCTCATCAATAACTACTACGGCTACTTTTATCCGAGCGCGCGCGATGCCTGGGTCTACAGCACGGCGCGTAGTGCCGAGATCATGGCGCGTCCCGACAACCTCAAGTACTTCGACTTCCATCCGGTTGACAGCAACGTGGTGCGCTGGTGTGACCATCTGATCAACCTATACCGTGTGGCGGTGCAGCGTGTTCCCTTTATCGCGCTCACCATGAGCTCGGCCACTTATGTGTGGATCATGATCGCCGTGGTGGTCTACCTGCTGCGTCGTCATTCATGGCGTGCGCTGGCGATCTGGGTGCCGCTGTTGGGCGTGCTCGCCGTGTGCCTGATTGGCCCGTGCAACGGCTCGACTTACATGCGCTACCTGTATCCGGTCATCGCCTGCATGCCCTTCGCCATCGGCGCCACCGTCACCCGCAGCGACTTCCTCTGGTTCTAACTTGGTGCATTGAGGTCAGGTTTCTTTGCACCAAAGGGGCCATCATCACGACGCCTTCATTTTGGGGTTTATCTCGCAGGCCAGTAGGTATATCATAACGACGTTTGTTTATATTGCCCGAGCATCTGCGCTGGGCTTTAGGTCGAAACCGATAGGAGACACGTATGTCCGGACACTCTAAGTGGGCCACAACCAAGCATCGTAAGGGCGCGCAGGACGCCAAGCGTTCCGCCCTCTTCTCCAAGCTCAGCCGCAACATCACCGTTGCTGCCCGTCTCGGCGGTGACCCGCTGCCCGAGAACAACGCCAGCCTCGCCGCTGCCGTTGCCAAGGCCAAGGCTCAGTCCATGCCTAAGGACAAGATCAAGTCCGCTATCGACAAGGCTTTTGGCTCGGGTGCTGACGCCGCCGTCTACGAGAACATCGTGTACGAGGGCTACGGCCCCGCCGGTGTCGCCGTCTACGTCGACTGCCTGACCGACAACCGCAACCGTACCGCCGCTGATGTCCGTTCCGCCTTCTCCCACGCTGGTGGCAACCTGGGCACCTCCGGCTCCGTCGCCTTCCAGTTTGAGCGCAAGGGCCAGATCGTCGTCGCCAAGGAGATCCTGGACGAGAACGCCAAGAAGGAGACCATGATCGCCAACGGTGCTGCCGGTGACGAGGATGAGTTCATGATGGCCATCGCCGAGGCCGGTGGCGAGGACTACGAGGACGCCGGCGAGGAGTGGATCGTCTGGACTACTGCCAACGACGTTATGGCTGTCTCCAAGGCGCTCGAGGAGCAGGGCGTCCAGGTCAAGGGCTCCGAGACCACCATGGTCCCGACCACCCCGACCGAGGTCTCCGGCGCCGACGCCAAGAAGGTTCAGCGCCTCATCGACCGTCTTGAGGAGCTCGACGACGTCCAGGATGTTTACAGCACCATGGACATGACCGACGAGGTCATCGCTGCCCTCGAGGAGGAGTAGCGCCCGCACGGATTGAGCCGTGCATATCTGGGCATAATGAAGCGAGCATGCAAGCCTCGTGGAATAGATGAGCCGGATCCGCGTGCGTAGAGCACCGGACCCGGCTCTTTTATAATGATGCGAACCGTTTTGCATTTCGAGAGCCGAGATTTGAAGGGAGCGCCGCGTGCGCGTACTCAAACGAGCCCTAGCGATCGTGTATCTTGCCGCCACCATCGTGGCGCTGGGTACGCTTGTCTGCCAGTTTTGGGGGCCGTATACGTATCGCTTTATGCTGCTGATGCGCGACCCCATGCCGCGCATTGTCGTGACGGCATGCGGCGGAGTTGTGGCGATCGGCGTGCTGGTAAGCTTCTTCCGCCTGATGTTTGCTCGTCGTGAGCCGTCCTGCGTGCATCCGGCGGGGGAGCGCAATATCGAGGTCACGCTCGCGGCGCTTTCTTCGTGCGCCAGGGTTGCTGCCGAGCGCGACGACCGCGTGATGATCGAGCGCGTCGAGGCGCGCGTACAGGGCTCCGACGAATCGCGCGTCTGTTTTAAGGTCGACGCCATCGTGCTTGACGATAAGGACGTGGCGTCTCTGGCTACTGCGATGCAGCGGCGCATCGAGGAAGCTTGCGACACCATGCTCGGCACGCCGGGTACGACCACGCGCGTCCGTTTTTTGCCGTCCAAGACTACCGTCCAGACCGTGGAGGTTTCCGGTGAGTGATACCAATCAAGATAAGACCGCTCGTACGCCGCGCCTGACGATTGACCAGAGCGCCACGCCGGCGAACGAACCTGTTGATTCCAAAGCAGAAGCAACCGAGTTACAAGACGCGGCAGCCGCGGATTTTGACGAGGCTATGGGTCTCATCAAGGGTACGGGCGCTGCCATCTGGAGCTATGCTGTGCGTCATCCCAACACCACGCTCGGTGCTGTCGCTGGCTTTATCCTCGCCGTGTTGGTGCTCACGCTCGGCCTGTGGGACACGCTCGTCATTGCATTCTTCGTGCTGATCGGCGCCGTGATTGGCCAGATTCGTGACGGCGAGAACGGGATCGTCAACTTCTTCGGCCGTCTGTTTAGCGGCCGCTAATATGTATTCGACTGTCGCATCCGCGGCAGGCATAAGGAGGAACCATGGCTTTTAACACGAAGGTCGATGTAGCCGATACCGAGCTCGAGGAGAACGAGGCGGTCGTCGCCGAAGCCGAGGACGTAACGCTCGAGGATGAGGCGCTCGTCGAGGCCGAGTCCGCCGATGATGCGGACGAGGATGATGAGGAAACAGACGAGTCCGAGGACTCGCTGACCTATTCCAACGGTGTGATCGAGAAGATCGTTGCCATGGCCACCCGCGAGGTTCCGCACGTTCTGGGCATGAAGGGTAACCTCATGCACTTTGTGCAGGAGCAGTTTGGTGCCGAGAATCTGACCAAGGGCGTGACGGTCGAGGTCACCGATGACAATCGTGTGGTCGTCAACATCTCCGTCATTATCGAGTACGGCGCCTATGCGCCCGCGATCTTCGACGATGTCAAGGCGCGTGTCACCGAGCGCCTTGCCGCGATGACCGGCCTTGAGGTGGCGGGCGTCAACCTGCGCATCGAGGACGTCATCACCCCCGAGGAGTACGAGCACCGCACCAGCCAGCACGAGTAACCTTCCAAAAAGGGACAGGTTTGTTTTGGCAGGTTTTATCTGCGAAAACGTTAAACGGTCGACCGCGCAAGCAAAAGCGTGGCCGGCCGTTATTTGTATGCCCCCCGATGTAGGCATACCGCTCGTCTAACTAGGGGTTGCAATCGTCGCGTTCCGCGTTACCCTAATGGGCGCATTGTTTCCAAATTGTTAACGAGGGGTTGCCGTAATGGCCGACGAGCACGAAACAGAAAGCAAGGCATGGGCGATTGAGGCCGCCGCGGCAGAGGCGGCATCGCGTGCTGCCGAGGAGATGCATCGTCCTCCCGTGGTGCCGATGGAGCGCGTGGTTGATCGCACCGATATCGAGCGCGGCGAGCGTGCCGGTCAAAAGCGCAGCCAGGAGCCGGGCTTTCCGCGCTTTTTTGCCGAGCTCAATATGGGCCTGATTCTTACGGCCTTCGCCATCGTTGCGTTTAAAACCCCTAATCACTTTGCTTTTGGCGGCACCTCGGGCGTGTCGGTCATTCTGTCCACGCTGTTCCCGACCCTGCCCGTCGGCGTCTTTATGTGGATTATTAACGCGGTTCTCGTCGTTTTGGGCTTTATCTTTTTGGAGCGCAAGGCAATCCTGTGGAGCGTCTTCGCCTCGTTTGCGCTGTCCGCCTATGTTTCGCTGTTTGAGCTCTTTATTCCGACCGATGTCTCTCTGACGGGTGATATGTGGCTCGACCTGTGCTTTGCCGTCATCTTGCCGGCGCTCGGCAGCGCTATTGTCTTTGACATCGGCGCCTCGACGGGTGGCACGGACATTCTCGCTATGATCCTCAAACGCCGCACCACGCTCGAGATTGGTCGCGCACTGCTGTTGGTCGATATCGGCATCGTGGCCATCGCGGCCTTTTTGTATGGCCCGCGTGTCGGTCTGTATTGCGTGCTCGGCCTGTTTGCCAAGACGCTTGTGGTCGACAAGGCCATCGAGAGCATCCATCTTCGTAAGGTCTGCACGGTCATTTGCTCTGAACCCCTTAAGGTCGAGGAGTTTATCGTCAAGCATCTCAACCGCACAGCGACCATCAGCCGCGGCTACGGTGCCTTCTCGGGCAAGTGCGTGACGGTGATCATGAGCGTGCTGAGCCGTCGCGAGGCCGTGCAGCTGCGCCGCTATGCGCGCGAAGTCGATCCGGGTGCCTTTATCACGATCGTCGACAGCTCCGAGATTGTCGGCAAGGGCTTCCGCGGAACGAACTAGCACAGACGTATTCAACGAACCGCCTGCTGGCGCCGTGTATCTTGCAAATCGGTCATCTTTGAGTATTTGACCCCACATTGGGCAATAATGATGCTAAAGACATCGTTTGCGATCCAAGTGATTTGTTCAAGATACGAAGGGATGATTCTATGTTCTGCTCGCAGTGTGGCGCCCCCATGGGCGATAACGACAAGTTCTGCGGCGTGTGTGGTGCTCCTAATGCCGGTGCCGCTGGCCCCGCTCCCCAGGGACAGCCTCAGCCCCAGCAGTTTGTTCCGCAACCGCCCGTGGCGAATGCGCCAAAGGGCTGTGTGGCTCAGGCGTTTGAGGATATGACCAAGACTCCGGGCGTGCTGCAGCGCGTGTGCCAGATCGCTTTTTTGCCGGCGCTTATCTGTGTCGTGTCGGTACTCGTTCTGTTCATCCCCGTTATCGGCGGTATTGCAGCTGCCATCGGCTTTTTGGCAGCTTGCATTGCGAGTGTGTGCGGTTCCGGCTTCGGTATCGAGTGGGGCCGTGATCTGTCGCTCAAGGTCGATGACGGCATGGACCGTCCACTCATGCGTTCCACGTCGTTTGGCCTCGGAGTCTTTTCGAGCGTTATCTCGGTCGTACTCGAGGTTATCGCTGCCATTCCCGTGATCGGTGCAGTGCTTTCGCTGGTGGAGGGCGTGGTAATTGGCGCCGCGGGCTCGTATTCTTATTACGGCTCTTATGCACTCGAGGCTGCGCTGTTCGGTTCGCTCGGCCTGCTTGTCCTGGCGCTAATTGCCTCGGCGATTCTGGGTGTCTTCTTTAAGATGTTCGCCGACATCGCCGTGATGCACTTTGCGGTGACCGGTCGCGTCGAGAGCGCGTTTTCGCTCGATAAGGTCTGGGCGGCGTTTAAGCACAACAAGACCAAGCTGTTCTGTGCTTCGTTCCTTCCCGAGTTTTTGACGGGCCTGGTCGCCAACGTTGTCACATGGATCTTGACGGTCGTCTTTGGCGCCATTGCCTCTGTCGGTATGTATAGCTACTACTATCGTCCTACGGGTATTGAGGCAATTGTTACCGGTGGTGGCGTCACGCTCGCGCTGTTCTTGGTGCTGGTCGCTTTCGTCACCGTATTTCTTACGGTCTTTGGCAAGATGCTCAAGCACCGTGCCGTTGGCTATTGGGTTGCACGTTATGCAAGCGAGTGGGCCGACGAGGACAAGGACGACGTCCTGACTTTTGTATTGCCCTTCGAGAAGAAGTCCGCTCCCTCGGGTTACAGCGCTCCGGATGCCGAGCCCGCACCTGAGTCCGAGCCCAAGCCTGAGCCGGCACCTGCACCCGCTCCCGCGCCCGAGCCTGAGCCGGCGCCCGAGCCTGAACCGGCGCCCGAGTCTGAGACGGCATCTGAGCTTGAGCCTGCGCCTGAGCCTGAGCCTGAGCCGGCACCTGCACCTGAGTCGGCGTCCGAGCCAAGCTCCGACGAGGAACCTCAGGACGAGTAGTCATGCCGTCTGCCATTTGGGGACGGGGTAGAAATAGCGCTTGAAGAATGAGCGGGGGCGGACGTTTCGATACGTCCGCCCCCGCTCTGCTTTAGCCAGGCTGTTATGGATGGGTGTGACGACTACTCGTCGTGCTTCTCCTCGCGGCGTGCAGCAGCGCGTGCGTCGTGGATGCCCTTGATCGCGGCATGGCGAGCCGTTCGGGCATCATGGATGGCGTCGCGAGCCTCGGCGGTCGTCGCCTTGGCAGAGCGCAACTTGGCGGCCAGATCGGGGTTGGTTTCGGCGACCGCGGTAATCGCGGGGCCGTCGAGCTCCTCTTGCGTGGGCTCGGCCAAAAAGTCGATAGCATACTGGGCGGCCACCATGGAGCCCTTTGCCAGCACGGTCTCGTCGATCTTGTAGAAGCAGGAATGTTGGGCGTACGTGGCGCCAATCTTGGGGTTGCGCGTACCTACAAAGGCGAGCACGCCCGGTACGCGACGCAGGTACTCCGAAAAATCCTCGCCCGAAAGCGTGCCGCGATAATGGCCTTGGCCGGTGGGGCCCAGGCACTTGATTACAGTCTGACGGCAGCGCTCGCTCGAGGCGGCGTCGTTTTCGACCTTGTAGTTGGCGATGGTGTAGTCGGTGAGCTCTGCCTCGGCGCCCAGAGCTGCCGCGGTATGCTCCACGATGCGGCGCATGAGCTCCGGCATTTCCTCGTGGGTCGAATCGCCGTAGGTGCGCACTGTGCCGGCGAGGTAGGCCGTGCCGGCGATAACGTTGCGCGCGGTGCCGCCGTGCAGCTCGCCGACGGTGATGACGGCCGGCTCGTAGGGGCTGATTTCGCGCGAGACGATGGTCTGCAGGGCGTTGACAATCTCGGCGGCAACCATGACGGCGTCGTGGCCGCGTTGGGGCATGGCGCCATGGCACGAGGTGCCGCGGACGTCGATGCGGAACCAGTCGGTATTGGCCATGCGCGGACCGGGCTCGCAGCTTACGGTGCCGGCGTCAACCTCGCTCCAGATATGCGCGGCGTAGGCACCATCGACGCCGTCGAGCACGCCCGTGCCGATCATGAGTTTGGCGCCCTGGCCGTTTTCCTCGCTGGGCTGGAAGACGATGCGGACTTCGCCGTGGATGTCGTCGGTCATATGGCGCAGGATTTGCAGCGTGCCGAGCATCATGGCGATATGGCAGTCGTGGCCGCAGGCGTGCATGCAGCCCTCGTTGACGCTGGCGAACTCTTCGCCGGTCTGCTCGGTGACGGGCAGGGCGTCGATGTCGGCGCGCAGCAGGATGCGGCGGCGTGGCGTGCCGTCCTCGCGGTAGGCATCCGGCGCGGTACCGCGAAGCGTTGCCACCAAGCCGGTCTTGAGCGGACGCTCGTAGGGGATATTCATGGCGTCGAGCTGGTTGGCGATGTCGGAGGTCGTGCGCTCCTCGGCAAGGCTCAGCTCCGGGTGCTTATGGAAGTGCCGGCGCTGCTTGATGATATATGGTTCAAATTCGGTAGCGATATCTTTGATGGCTGCGGTGACGTCGTCAGCCGCGCGAGCCTCGGTCGCTGCCATAATCTGCTGTGCCTTGGTCTTCGTCATGGTCGATTTGCTCCTTGCTGGGTTGATCGCAAAATCGTACAGGCTCTCTCCAGTATGCCACCTGCCGCTAGGGCTGGTAAAGTTGCCGTTTGCCGCTTGGGGTTTTGTTACAAGGGCGGGGGAGTACACTCGGGGGTGTTGAATTTCCTGCCAGAGATGGGGATGCCCATGCAACATATCGATCGGATTATCCGCTCCAAGAACGTCTTTACCGCGCAAGACGGCATCGATACCGCCCGCGAGCTGGCGATTGCCATCGCAGGCGACCGTATCGTCGCAGTCGGTGCGCCCGATGACGTGATCGCCGCCGCTCCCGCCGCCACGTCGGTTATCGACTACGGCGAGCAGTTTGTCTGCCCCGGTTTCCATGACGCTCATCTGCACTTCTTCCATACCTCGGTCGGTTCCTCGCCGTACATGCTCATGGATATGGGCACGTCCGAGGCGGCGTTGGTGCAACATGCGCTCGAGTTTTCCCAGGACCTGCCCGACGACGCTTGGGTTGTGACGCAGGGCTGGCGCGACTACCGTTGGGACCCGCCCGAGCATCCTACCAAGGCGTCGCTCGATGCGGCATTCCCCGATCGTCCCTGCGTTATGTATTCGGGCGACGGACACACGCTTTGGCTCAACAGCCGCGCACTCGAGGCACTCGGCGTCACGCGCGACAGCGAGCCACCAGCAGGCGGCAGCTACGACAAGGACGCAAACGGCGAGCTCACGGGCATTGCTCACGAGGCGGCTGCCATGCAGCTGCTACCGCGCTGCCTTGAGTGGCTGGGGGAGGATCGCATCGCAAGCGCTTACGCCGATCAAATGAGGCGTATGGCCGAGCAGGGCATCACCTCGATCTGCGATATGTCGCTCATGCCCATGCCGGGCTGCGATTTTATCCGCGACGACGTCTACGACAAACTGCAGGCAGCCGGCAAGCTGGGCATCCGAGCCCATCTGTTCCCCACGCTGCTGGATGACCAGTCGCGCTTGGAAGAACTCCAGACCCGCTACGCAAACAACGCGCTGCTCTCGGCGCCAGGCTTTAAACAGTTTTTCGACGGTGTGTCGAGCGAACACACGGCATATCTCATCGAGCCCTATACCAACCCGCGCTTCCCGGGCGATCAAGGTCGCCTGACGGTTCCTGCCGAGCGTATGCGCAAGCTGGTCCTCGCTGCCGCGGAGCGCGGCCACACTGTGCGCATCCACGTCATCGGCGACGGTGCCATCCATGCCGCGCTCGATATCTTTGAGGAGGCCGCCGAACTGTACGGCCTGCCCCAGCACGGTCATAACACGCTCGAGCATCTGGAGAACCTCTTGCCCGAGGACATCGATCGTCTACGCAAGCTTAACGTCGTTGCCTCGAGTCAGCCCTGTCACATTACACTCGACCCGGGCGGCCCCGAGCGCGATCTGGGCCTGGAACGCAGCCGCATCATGTGGCCGTTTGCGACCTATAAGCAGCGCGGCATTCGACAAGCCTTCGGCACCGACAGCCCTATCACGCCCGTTACCAGCATGAACGTGCTCTACACGGCCATCACGCGCCAAGACCCCAAAAGCCACTGGCCCGAGGGCGGTTGGTTGCCGAGCGAGCGCATCGATGCAGCAACAGCTCTGCGCAACTACACCCTGGGCAGCGCCTACGCGGCGGGCGACGAGCAAAACCTCGGCAGCTTGGAGCCCGGCAAGTATGCCGACTTGGTAGTCCTGGACCAAAACCCGCTCATCATCGATCCCCAAGAGCTCCAGGCCGCCAAGGTTCAGGCCACCTACCTGGCAGGTAACTTAATCTACGAGCGCTAAGTATTCATGCCGTACCGTTAAGCGCGGCTCGGGCAGCCTTTTTTGGGATAGCGCTCGAGCCGCGTTTGCGTTTTGGTGGGGATCCGCCATGAGCGTCCCTGTTCTGTTGGATTTGGGTGCGGGGCGGAGGTGCTGCTGCCCCGCGCTCAATTTGGACACCAGCAATGCTATCTCTTGGTGTTTTGCATACTTCCCATTACAGATTGCATAAAAAGGCTGGGATGTCCTTCCTGATCCTGATGTACCCCCGCCCGTGCCGTGCAAAAAACGGAGTATTCAGCACCGCGAGCTCTGCCGGTGCCGCTGCGGCTGAGTAACGTTGCGGAGATTGACGTCATTTTGGGCTCCGGTACGGCGCGAAGCATGCCTTTTTGTCCTGGCGGGGTTTGCCTGCCGACTCAAATCGCCGGTCGAAGGCGTCCTTGGGACCAATATGGTGTGTCCGGCGTGTATGCAGCCGTCCTGGCTTGCTGAATACTCCCAAAAATGCACGGCGCTCCCCAGGGGACCCGTGCGCGCAGCGAAAACCATGCCCATGTCGCTATCCGCATCGCCATTTTGCTGCACTGACTTTTCTGAATGCCGGGCTCGAATTAGTTAACCTGCCTCCCGTGTGGCTCCGGAGGGGCGGGGCATAAGGTTTATCGCGAGTTCCGCACGAGCCGAAGGCCACTTAATGTGGCCTTCGTGCGAGCAGGACTGCCCGAGCAGGAAACCTTACGCCCCGCCCCTCCGGAGCCACACGGGAGGCATCGCTAAGTTATCCCCCCGGCATTCAGAAAATCTAAGTGCCAAAAAATAAGATTTTTTGACTCCGTGTTGTATAACCCGTCATTCGTGGGTACCATTCAACGCGTACGCAAACAAAAAGGGTTAATTCGCGTGGTATAACCGCGCGGCCCAAAAAGGAGGAGACAAGCATGTCGTCTTTGAAGCCGCTTGCAGATCGTGTTCTGGTCAAGCCCGACGAGGCCGAGCAGAAGACCGCTTCTGGTCTGTACATCGCCAGCAACGCCCAGGAGAAGCCGCAGCGCGGCACCATCGTTGCCGTGGGCGCCGGCAAGGTCAACGACAAGGGTGAGCGCATCCCCATGGACGTCAAGGTCGGTGACGTTGTCATCTACGGTAAGTTCGGTGGCAACGAGGTCAAGGTCGACGGCGAGAAGTATCTGCTGATGCGCGCCGACGACATCTACGCTGTCGTCGAGGCCTAGTCTCGTCAGAATCTCTGATTCGTCTTTGAACGCGCCCGCCGCATAGGACTCGGAAGCGGCGGCGCGAGTCACATTTCTTTTGGAGGATTACCTACCATGGCAAAGAACATTACGTTCAACACCGATGCCCGCGCTAAGCTTGCCAAGGGCGTCAACACTCTGGCCGACGCCGTTACCGTCACCATGGGCCCCAAGGGTCGCTACGTTGCGCTGCAGCGCACGTTCGGTGCCCCGACCATCACCAACGACGGCGTTTCCGTCGCCAAGGAGATCGAGCTCGAGGATAACATCGAGAACATGGGTGCTCAACTGGTGAAGGAGGTCGCTACCAAGACCAACGACACCGTGGGTGACGGCACCACCACCGCAACCCTGCTCGCTCAGGCCATCGTCAACGACGGTCTGCGCAACGTCGCCGCTGGCGCTAACCCGCTGGCCATCCGTCGCGGCATCGACAAGGCCGTCAACGCCGCCGTCGCCGAGATGAAGAAGCAGGCCAAGCCTGTCGAGACCAAGGAGCAGATCGCTTCCGTCGGTACCATCTCCGCCGGTGACCCCGAGGTCGGCGAGAAGATCGCCGAGGCTATGGAGGTCGTGGGCAAGGACGGCGTCATCACCGTCGAGGATTCCCAGACGTTCGATATCACCATCGACACCGTCGAGGGCATGCAGTTTGATAAGGGCTATGTCTCCGCTTACTTCGTCACGGACAACGACCGCATGGAGGCCGTGATGAAGGATCCGTACATCCTCATCACCGACCAGAAGATCTCCAGCGTTCAGGACATCATGCCCGTTCTCGAGGCTGTCCAGCGCGCTGGCCGTGGCCTGCTCATCATCGCTGAGGACATCGACGGCGAGGCTCTGCCGACCCTGGTCCTCAACAAGATCCGTGGCGCCCTCAACGTCTGCGCCGTCAAGGCCCCGGGCTACGGCGATCGCCGCAAGCGCATCCTCGAGGACATCGCCGTCCTCACCGGTGGCCAGGCTGCCCTGGACGAGCTGGGCGTGAAGGTCGCTGACATCACCGCCGATATGCTCGGTACCGCTAAGTCCGTCACCATCTCCAAGGACAACACCGTCGTCGTCGGCGGCGCTGGCTCCAAGGAGGCCATCGACGCTCGTATCGCTCAGATCAAGGGTGAGATGGAGAACACCACCTCTGACTTCGACCGTGAGAAGCTCCAGGAGCGCCTGGCCAAGCTCTCCGGTGGCGTTGCCGTCATCAAGGTCGGCGCTGCTACCGAGTCTGAGCTCAAGGAGATCAAGCATCGCGTCGAGGATGCCCTGCAGGCTACCCGCGCTGCTGTCGAGGAGGGCATTGTCGCCGGTGGCGGCGTCGCCTTCATGGACGCTGCTCCTGCGCTCGATGCTGTCGAGATCGACGACCCCGAGGAGAAGATCGGTGTCGACATCGTCAAGAAGGCTCTGACCGCTCCGGTCGCTACCATCGCCAAGAACGCTGGCTTTGAGGGCGCTGTCGTGGTCGACAAGGTTGCCGAGCTGCCTGCCGGCCAGGGTCTCAACTCTGCCAACGGCGAGTGGGGCGACATGATTGAGATGGGCGTCCTCGACCCCGTCAAGGTCAGCCGCGTCACCCTGCAGAACGCTGCTTCTGTCGCCAGCCTGATCCTCATCACCGAGGCTACCGTCTCCGATGTCCCCAAGAACACTCAGCTTGAGGACGCAATCGCTGCTGCTACCGCTGGTCAGCAGGGCGGCGGTATGTACTAAGGCCGACAAGGTCTAGAACTCCCACCGGGAATCCGGGGGTGTGACGGGGGTTTCTCTCCGGAACGTCCTCGGTTAGATTGGGACCCCTTGTCCTGCTCCTTTGGAGCCGCGGACAAGGGGTCCTTTTTGTGCTGAATTATTGTTCAACTTTTCGAAATCTCTCATTTGTTCGACTTTAATCGACTGTCTGCTCTATTGAGTGGCGGG